>Ga0137403_10007191_pt1 | contig 12597 bp, 9 predicted proteins | sample CZOMad2_1_16fung_FD_122057 | JGI IMG/M metagenome (GOLD analysis project Ga0137403, IMG submission 122057) | Vadose zone soil fungal communities from Angelo Coast Range Reserve, California, USA - CZOMad2_1_16fungal (Hybrid Assembly) | ecosystem: Environmental > Terrestrial > Soil > Vadose zone...
TGGGCCCGCCAGGATTCGAACCTGGGACCAAGGGATTATGAGTCCCCTGCTCTAACCGCTGAGCTACAGGCCCATTTATCTATGACAATCGGTGCAAACGCGCTTTGCTCCAAGATGCAGGACGGTGAAAAGTACGGTGGCCGGCCGTAACCGCAAAGGTTGAAGAGCAGCCGTGGACAGCTAGTGAAGTCCCCGCACGCGAAAAACCGCTTTGTTGTAAAGGGGGTGATCCATTTCTCGATACTCCGGCGGGTCGAGCCTTTCACGAGGATAAGTTACGTGAGCCCCGTCCGCGTGCCAAGAGATCGTGCCGTGCTCAAAGCGGTTGTAGACGATTCCCGTGGGGACACGGATGCCCTCGTGTTCCGTTGTATATCTAAGCTCGTTCGTAATTGGATAGCCGAGAGCACTCTGCTCCCTGCCGATTTCGCACCATTTGTCGTGAATCCCGCCGTGAACCTCGTGCGCCTGCGTTTCCAGCGTCCAGTAGATCGAGCCGCGCTGGAAACGGTTGAAGCGACCTCTCCCATCCGGGCAGACAGTCTCGTCACTCAGCGGGCAACCGACGAAGTCCGGTCCAAGAGCCTGCAAGCACTTCCAAATTTCCCCGTGCACTTCGTAGGTCTGCGTGGTTAGACCGTTGCCTTCCTTCAAGTCCTGGACAGTCCAATAGATCGCCCCACGCTGGTAGACGCAATAGCGAGAGGGCCCATCCCCTAATCTCTGCTCATCGCTGACCGGAGCGCCGAGGAAGCCTGTCGCCCCACCCAACTGCTCGTATCGCTCACCGATAACGCTCACATCAAAGTTGACGGCAACGGCATATCTCGCGCAATCAGGGAGGCATATAAACTTCTGCGCGAGATCCGGGATGAGTTGTAGTAAAAAGGCTGAGCCTTAAGCCCGGTGCTTCCGTAAACCGGCTTTTTGTCATGGTTGGGCGCTCGCTCATGATCGCCCATTCCAAGGTTTGTATTTCCAGGATTTGGTCCACTCTGTGTGTTCACAAGATTCGGAAAACTGCTCGACCTCCGTGAAACGCTTGCGGCGCCAAGCAAACTGCCGATGCAACTCGCGAAAGAAATGTAGAAATTTATTCATGGCCGTTTTGTTCAATATCGCGGGCAAATCGGCTGAACTGACGGATTTCGGCAAGAAGGTTCCACATCAATTTTTTCCTCACTTTTTCCTGTTCCACCACATATCCAGTGACGGGCAAGCTGGATCGTGAGGATCGATTTACAGAGTGTCAAGCATTTCCGTAACACATATGTAACTTTTCGTAACAAATACGTAACAAGCCGGATTTGAAAGGCTGAGGCTCGCCCGCGTCATATCGCTTCAACACTTCCACAAGGTGCAACGGGCGCATGTAGCGTCATGCGGATACGCAACGCCTAGTACGCCACCTCCGACATCTGGCACAAAAATGGGGCGTCATCGGACTAAAACTGGGCCAGCGTGGCCTCAGAAGGACTCTGGGAAGTTCGACACACTCCCAATAGCACCTGTCTATTGTGGTAAAAGAAGTTCTCCGTAAGTGCCTATTGTTTAATAACTAACGCGGCGTTCATTTTTATTGAGCTAGGGTTTCGGAGACTTGGCATGAGGGCTGATTACAAATAGGATCGTGCATATCCAAATCCGGGTCATTTTAACAATCGCGTCGCTAGCATTTGCGCTTGCGAATTGGCTCCCAAACGAGGTCAGCGCAGCCGATCTCAAAGAAGCCCAGGTAACTCAAGTCATCCAGGACGTTCGACTTCTCCCATCAAACGCATCACCGCGTCCGGCGACAGTGAACGATAATGTTCGCCAGGGCACGGCGGTCCAGACCGGTGTCCAATCCCGGAGTGAGCTGACTTTTAAGGATCAAACGATCACCCGTCTCGGCGAGAAAACTATCTTTAGTGCGGGAGAAGGGGCGCGAACGATTGATTTGGGCAGGGGCCAATTTTTGCTCTATGTGCCGAAAAATTCCGGCAGCGCAAAAGTCAAAACCGGAGCCGTCACGGCAGCGATCACAGGATAAATAAATTTCCACTAACCCTGCTTGTGTAATCGAGAAACTTGAAAACGGCAGCTTTCGTATCCGGATGCTACGTGGCGAACAGAACGACGCCGAAAGATGTTACGAAAAAGCATCAACGTTATTTCAGTCATTCGTGAAGCACTAAAGCTTTTACGTCCCAAGAAAGATTAATTTGAAGCGCACAGTTTCTAGGCCGGTCAAATCTGGTTTGCATTTGAAAACCCAACTTCCACCGCGGGGATTTGGAGGAAGATACAAAATCAAAAATGGGATTTATGTCGCACTTCGAAAAGCTCTCTCCGAAATGGAAATCGGAGAGTCATCCGAGTGGCCCATGCTATGCGAGGACGGTGTTCGGGTGATAGCTAAGCGTCTTGGAATAAAAGTGGTAAGCCGCCGCCTCGGTAGATTAAACAAAATTACGGTCTATCGAGTCAAATGATTCTCAAAGAAGTCGATAGATTCGTTTCCTATCGGAACGAGTAATCTTTACGGCTGTCGCCAGTCGAACTCTACTTAATTTCCGCTACTACAGGAATCGTGATCTCCGGAAATTCCTTCACATCAGTCGCAACCCGAATCAAGCCGGAAATTTTTCCAGGAGCCAATTTTTCTTTCAGCACTTGAATATCCAGCTTGAATCTTGAGCTCTTTCCAGAAGGGGGCGCCTGCGTGATTTTCAAAAACGGCACGTCCGTTTGAATGCTTTTGATCTCAAAATCACCCCGACGGTTTTCCACGATGACGTTCTCAAATAAATTGTCGATTAATTTTGGATTCTGCTTCAGGATAGAGAGATCAATTCCTTTCAAATCGACCGATTCGGGAAAGGCGTGAAGGTCTCGCATTACGAGAACGTTGACGCCAACGGGAACTTCGGAAAATTTCGGATGATTCGTATGCAGCAATAGAGCTTCTTCGTAATGTCCCGGGGGCGTACCTGCAGGTACTGTGATAGTGAGGTCATACGAATTCCCGGACTGCACCTCTTTCAAACTTGCTGTGAAATGCGTTCCTTGCTTTTCAACGCTCGAAATCTTCAAAGGTTGCTGTTCATGGTTGATGATGTGCAACGTTTGTTCCTTCTTTTCGTCCGCGTACAAACTGATAAACCCTCCCCAAATCGGGGCCACCTCAATCACTGGATCGATCGAACCGCTGAGCGTGAAGGTAAACTTAGGTTGGGCGGGATCGTTGGAACTTAGCTTTGCTTCCAGATCTATCGGGCCTGAAAAAGACGTTGTATTCCAATCCACCTGGATGAATCCTTCTCCGCCCGGTGGAATCTCGGCTTTGAATTTCGCAGTGAGCCCAGGAAGATCGAAATCAATCCGATCGAGTAATAACGGCGCTGTGCCTTCATTCTTCACCTGGAATTTATGGGTGACTTCTACCCCTTGCTTTACCTTTCCAAAATTGAAGGTCTTTTCGACAAATACCGCTCGTGGAGCGCGCGGCGTGTCGGAAAAACACACACCGTGCAGGACACCGAATAGAACAATGCTGGTGAATCGAATTTTCATGGAGAATAAAACTCCTGAAAACAGTTAGAGACCGAATTGCTTCGGTCTCTAACTTTAAGCTTGCAGTGATGAATTACTACGGGGTGCAGTCTGCGCCGCAGAAAACTACCATTCCGTTCCTGAGGCCCTGATTATCATACTGCCACAGGAATTGCTGGAATGCGTCTGTGAACAGTGCGGTTCGCTGAATTTTACCATTTATTAACGCGACGATAGAAGTCAGTTGATTTGTCACCTTTGTAAAGGTTGGCTTTCCATGGTTGCGGCTGATCAAGCCCGTGTTTTCACTGGAGCAAACACGCATAGTACCATCAGCCAACTCCCCGCAAGTCGTAATGGTTACGCCGCCACCGGGAGTTCCCAGAGCCCGGAAATAGACATCATAGCAAGCCTCTGTGGTGCCGGCGACGCAGGTAATGTCCGCCGGAACGTTCAGGTTGCAGGGAAGTTGAAATACAGCCCCGGTTAAATTCCCGATTGCGATTCCGTTACAATCGTATGCCTGATCCCACGAATTTCCATCGCAAACAGAGAATTCCCCCTGAGTTAGAAGAATGTCGGATTGCCCTTGTAGTTTAACGAAAATCGTTTTTCTACTTGTGTTATTCATCGGTGGATTCTTCCCCTTATCAACACCGATGATGTTCATCTTGAAGAGAAACTTCCCATCACACTGATTGCCCACGCCCGCTGCAGACACCGGCATTGCGCCCAACACTGCCCACCCTAAACCCAAAATCCCTAGAACCGCCCCCAGAATCAGCCTTGTCTTTATTCTAGTCATTTTATCCTCCAGTTTTCTGATCTTGTTTCGCTGGCCTAAGGATTCAGTTCGCTCGCATACGCAAATTCACGTCATCCGTTGACGAGTGAGTCGGATCGTGAGGGTCGCTTCGCGGAGTGTCAAGCTATTTTTGTAACAAATGCGTAACTTTTCGCTAACAGACGCGTAACGAACGTTGGATTTGGTAAATTCAGCGCTAAAACAGTCCTGGGATCCGGAAAAAAGACTGAGCGTTAAGAAGAAAGCCCGGCGTCTTGGAATAAAGGTGGTAAGCCGTCGCCTCAGTAGATTAAACAAAATTACGGTCTATCGAATTAAATGACCCTCAAAGAAGTCGATAGATTTCACTCGAGCAAGGGACTGTTCGATCCAACCTGTGGCGGCCTGGCTCGCCTGCGCTGATTTCGTAATCAACCACCACGATTCGCAGTCTGCAGAGCGCTCACGGCAGCGCCGCGGCGCCTTCCTGAATGAGCAAATCAAGCTTGTTCAGGTCGATCGGCTTCACGAGGTGATGCTTGAATCCCGCTTCACGACTTTTACGAATATCGTCCTCCATTCCAAAACCAGTAAGAGCAATTCCGAGGAGCGGCCGCGAGGAGTTCAGCGTTCGCATCAGATCGATTCCGCTGCCATCGGGCAAGCCGAGGTCGCTAATAAGCACGTCGAACTCCTCTTGCGCGCTCAGATCCCGCGCCGATTGAAGGTTGCCAGCCGATCGCACATGATAGCCGCGCCGACGAAGCAAATTCGTAAGCGAGCGGTTAGTGTCTTCGTGATCCTCGACAAGTAGTATGCGCGTAGTCTGACGTTGCCGTGTTCCAGGAAAGACGGCTGGTGGAGTCTGTGCGTCCACTTTTGCACAGGTGGGAAAGATCAAGATGAACTTTGCACCCTTATTTCGGCCACCGCTTTCCGCACTGATCGTTCCTTTGTGTGCCTCGACAAGCGCTTTGCTAATTGCGAGTCCGAGGCCCAAGCCGCCCAGTTGTGGCCGCCCTCCCTGTTCAAAGGCATCAAAAATTTTCGGCAATGACTCCGGCTCAATACCCAGGCCAGTATCGGCTACTTCAACACGGAGTTGATCGCTGGAATCATTGCCAGTGGTAATGCAAATTTGCCCATCCTTGGGAGTAAATTTCACCGCGTTTTTTATGAGGTTCCAAAAAATCTGCTGGAGTCGCGCTGGATCCCCTCGCAGATGCACTTTGTGGGCGGCGAGATCGAGCCGAAGCGCCAGATGTTTTTGATCGATATCCGCCTGACAAATCTCAAGGGCATTACGCAATAGCATATGAGCGTCAACGACTTCAAAATTGAGTTGGACCTTGCCTTTGCTAATGCGCGTCAGATCAAGCAGATCATCGATCAGGCGAGCCTCCAACTCCACGTTGCGGTGGATCATTTGGAGCGATTCACGAATATTCTCCGACAAGGCCGGCTCATTCTCCAGGGCAAGGGCGGACGTGAGTACCGGTGTAAGAGGAGTGCGCAACTCGTGGCTGAGCATGGCAAGAAATTGATCTTTCGCGAGATTAGAGCGTGCCTTTTCCTGCAACTCCAGGTTCGTTTTCTGCAACTCGTCCTGTCGATTTTGGAGTTCCACAGCGAGCAATTGCGATTGTTTGAGCAAGTTTTCCGTCCGCGTGTTTGCTCCAATCGTATTGAGGACAATGCCGATGCTCTCCGTCAGTTGATCGAGAAACGCCTGATGGGTGGAGGTGAAACGATCAAGCGATGAAAGTTCCATCACCGCTTTTACTTCTCCTTCGAACAAAATGGGCAGAATGACGATGTTCATCGGGCGCGACTCACCCAGACCGGAACTCACCTTCACGTAACCGTACGGGACATCGGTCAGGACGATGCGTCTTTTTTCCAGCGCCGCTTGCCCGACCAAACTATCCCCCAATTTGAAGCGATTCTTGGCACCTCTCCGCTCGCGGTAGGCGTAGCTTGCTAAAAGCTTGAGTTCAGGCTCTTCCCCCGAGCTATCCATGATATAGAAGACGCCGTGTTGCGCAGAGACGACCGGGGCCAGTTCGGACAAGATAAGTTTGCCAACCGTTAGCAGGTCCCTTTGTCCCTGCAGCATGCGCGAGAATTTCGCGAGATTGGTTTTGAGCCAGTCCTGCTCTTCATTCCGCAACGTTGTGTCTTTCAAATTGCGGATCATTTCGTTGATGTTGTCCTTCACGAATGCGACCTCGCCCTGCGCTTCCACCTGGATTGAACGTGTCAGGTCTCCTTCCGTAACTGCCGTCGCGACCTCCACGATAGCGCGAAGCTGCGTAGTCAGATTTGCTGCCAGCCGGTTCACATTATCGGTCAAATCGCACCAGGTACCGGCAGCGCCAGGCACGTTCGCCTGACCGCCTAGCTTTCCTTCAACACCAACTTCGCGCGCCACTGTCGTAACTTGCTCCGCGAAAGTGGCAAGCGTCTCCGTCATGCTGTTCATGGTGTTGGCGAGCTCAGCAATCTCACCTTTCGCTTCGACAAGGAGCTTTTGCTTCAGGTCGCCATTCGCGACCGCGGTAACAACTTTTGCAATGCCGCGCACTTGGTTGGTCAGATTGCTGGCCATGGAATTCACGCTGTCCGTCAAATCTTTCCACGTTCCGCCAACCCCTTTGACCGTGGCCTGTCCTCCCAGTTTGCCCTCCGTGCCGACTTCGCGCGCAACGCGCGTCACTTCCGAAGCAAACGAATTGAGTTGATCCACCATCGTATTGACGGTGCTCTTGAGCTCAAGAATTTCGCCTTTTACGTCGACCGTGATCTTCTTCGACAGGTCGCCCCGGGCGACTGCTGTCGTCACATCGGCAATATTGCGGACCTGATCGGTCAGGTTGCTGGCCATGGAATTCACACTGTCGGTCAAGTCTTTCCAAGTCCCGGCGACTCCTTTCACGTCCGCCTGACCGCCCAGTTCTCCTTCCGTTCCCACCTCGCGAGCCACGCGCGTTACTTCCGATGCAAATGAGCTGAGCTGGTCAACCATTGTGTTGACAGTGTCTTTCAACTCCGCGATTTCGCCTTTTACGTCGACCGTGATTTTTTTCGACAGATCGCCGCGCGCGACCGCGGTTGTCACGAGAGCAATGTTTCGCACTTGCGCGGTGAGATTCCCGGCCATGGAATTCACACTGTCGGTCAAATCTTTCCACGTCCCGGCCACGCCGCGCACCTCAGCCTGACCACCAAGAATTCCGTCCAAGCCCACCTCGCGCGCGACGCGTGTCACTTCGGATGCAAATGAACTCAATCGATCTACCAGCGTGTTGATCGTCTTCTTCATTTCAAGAATCTCACCGCGGACATCAACAGTGATCTTTTTCGACAGGTCGCCATTCGCAATCGCCGTCGTAACCTCAGCGATATTGCGGACCTGGCCCGTTAGGTTTCCCGCCATCATGTTGACGTTGTCGGTCAAATTCTTCCACGTGCCGGCGACGCCTCGCACATCCGCCTGCCCGCCCAGCTTCCCCTCCGTCCCGACTTCGCGCGCCACCCGCGTCACTTCCGAAGCGAACGAACGGAGCTGATCGACCATTGTGTTGATCGTATCTTTGAGCGCGAGAATCTCTCCACGCACATCGACAGTGATCTTTTTCGAGAGGTCGCCATTCGCAACTGCGGTAGTGACTTCGGCAATGTTGCGCACCTGCGCGGTGAGATTCCCGGCCATTGAGTTCACACTGTCGGTCAAATCTTTCCACGTCCCGGCCACTCCTTTCACATCCGCCTGGCCGCCAAGTTTTCCTTCCGTGCCGACTTCACGCGCAACGCGCGTCACTTCGGACGCGAATGAGCTGAGCTGATCGACCATTGTGTTAATGGTATTTTTCAGCTCGAGAACTTCCCCTTTCACCTCGACCGTGATCTTCTTCGATAGGTTCCCGGTCGCGACAGCAGTCGTGATCGCGGCAATGTTACGCACCTGACTGGTCAGATTGCGCGCCATAAAATTGACCGAGTCGGTCAAATCCTTCCACGTACCAGAGACACCTTCTACCCGCGCTTGTCCGCCAAGGATCCCCTCGGAACCGACCTCGCGTGCTACGCGCGTCACTTCCGAAGCGAATGAGCGTAGTTGGTCCACCATGACGTTGACCGTGTCTTTTAGTTCAAGAAACTCGCCTTTGACATCGACTGTGATTTTCTTGGTTAGATCGCCATTCGCCACCGCGGTCGTCACGGTCGCGATGTTGCGGACCTGCGCCGTAAGGTTGCCGGCCATGAGGTTGACGTTTTCTGTTAAATCTTTCCAGGTACCGGCAACACGTTGGACCTTCGCCTGACCACCGAGCTTGCCTTCCGTGCCCACTTCACGCGCAACGCGCGTTACTTCCGATGCAAAGGCCCCTAGCTGTTCGACCATTCTGTTTACGGTTTTTGCCGTGCGCAAAAACTCTCCTTCGAGGAGCCGGCCCTCGATCTCAGTCGCCATGGTTTTGGACAAGTCGCCCTTCGCTACCGCTCCGATGACGCGCGCCACTTCACTCGTCGGATGCACCAGATCGCCGATCAGATCATTGACCGAGCCGATCGTCCGGGCCCACGAATCCGATACATCTCCGAGTGACGCTCTCTGTGTGATTCGGCCTTCCTTGCCAACCACGCGCCGAATTCGCTCCAATTCCTGCGCCATACGCTGGCTGGTTCTGATTACTTCATTAAATGTGTCCGCGATCTTGCCGGCGATGCCGGTCCAGTCACCTGGCAGGCGCGCCGAAAAATCGCCGCGTTTGAATGCTCCCAATGCGGCAAGCAGCTGTTTGGCATCCGGCTCGTTGCTGTTGAGCCGCGAACCGTTTCTCGGACGCGCCACGTGAGCAGAAGTGGTTTTCTTCATAAGAGATTAGAAAGTTGGCTCATCTTCGCCGTCGCGAATTCGACGCGTGAGATCAGAGGGATCATAGGCCAACGCTGTAGATTAATCGCTCAATAGATCGCACAAGGTTGTATCGCCGAAGAAAATCGTCACATCGCGTCTTTGTAGGCGCAAGACAAAACCCGCTCCTCCGAACCCAGGACCAAGGGATTATGAGTCCCCTGCTCCAACGCTGAGCTACAGGCCAGTGCGATTATGATTTACCGTCCTCGGGGAATGGAATCCAGGTGATTTAATTATGTTTAAGATGGAACCAGCGTCCGCATCCTGCGCAATCGGAAGCCAAAAAAGATTGCCAAAATACCAAGTACGATTGCGTAGGATCCGATGAGCCAGAGCAGAGCGAGAGCGCCCGGACCCGGATTCCATAGAAGCAGCACGGCGAAGATAATCGAGGCCAAACCCATCAGAATCAGGAACCACTCGCCTTTCATCTCCTTGCGCAGTTTGATTGCGAATGCGATCTCAGCCGCGCCGACCATGAGCGCCCAGGCGGCGATGTAGATGATCAGGACGAGTGCGGTTATGCCAGGCGCGCGGAATGTCAGGAAGCCGACGACAACTCCGAGAATCCCGACGGTAAGATGAAAGCCCCAGTCCGGATCAGAGGCGCGACCTGCAGTCGCGCCGACAATGCGAAATATGCCGTCAATCAGCACCCACGCTCCGAACAAGAGAACCAATGTCGCGAGAGCCAAGCCAGGATACGCAAGCGCGATAACGCCGAAAATAACCCCACAGATACCCCTGATGACCAGAACCCACCAATGACGTCTTAAAGCTTCAATCATTATTTCTCCTTTTTTCTGAGTTTGGATTTACACGGATGGTTTTCAACGCTGTGTTAGGGCAGACTGTCTTGAGCTTGAGGCCGGTCACAATTTCTGAAAAGCATAAAATTGCGAACCGCGCGCTTGGACCGCGACCAACTACTGCAGCCTAGGCCTTTTCGTTGAGTCGGTCCTCGAGATAAGCTTGAAAGTCAGGTGCGTTTGCTTTCCGCAAGACATGCTTAATCCACGCTTCCCGTTCGAAAAATTGCAGGCGCAAATCCCAAACGCAAACTGATGAATCGGAGCTTTTCGCCGGTGTCAGCGTGTCCGGGTCATTGGAACGCGAGAGAAACACACGATGGAATAATTCGTTCTCGTTCCCCCAGTAATCGACGAACACGAAGCATGCGTCCCTGCCACCGTGGGCACCGATAAATCCAAGCTTGTAATTGTTTGGCGCAGCATTACGCAATTCTTCTGCCGCAATTCGCTTCGCTGCTTCAAGTAATTGGGACCGCAGCGATTCGCGACGCCACGCGATTCCGTAGAGCTTCATTCGCCAATCGCGAATCGTTAACAGCTCGATAAAGCGAAAGGCTCGCGGTTCGTATGCTTCCATCTATTCCTCACGGCCACCAGGCCGCGATTATGCCTCCGCCTAATCCAAGCAAAGTTCCGATCAGCATTTCCGCCACGTCGTGCCGTCGGAGATACAGCCGCGACCAGAATAAGATAATGGCCAAGGCAAAGGCAATTCCACCGAAAAGCGGATTAATACGCAAGAGAATCACGCTGCAATAAAACGCAAAAAGCGCGTGCAGCGAAAGTTTAATCCAAAAATTCGCGATCGCCGCCAGAGTGAAGAGTGCAAACGTAACCAGCGCGCCCCGGAGCACGAAATTCGAAGCGCGCAGCGACCAAAGCGCGACAATACCAATCGCCAGGAGCGGAATGATCACAGGATAGAACCGCTTCCGTTCCATCCGCACCGAAATATCGGCATCGCTCCAGTGGCCGGAACGCACGCCACCAAGCAGCAGCAGCGCCGTCGGCAGAATCACTGAAACAAACAATACCAGTAAGATCGACAGCGCATCGCGGCGCGTGACTTGCGATACGGCCACGATGCCGACCGACACGGTAACAAAAACCAATGGATGAGCCATCCACGAGACGGCTCGGGCAAACCGGGTCGCGGATTTCACAGGCGATTTGCTAAAGTTGGACATCAAGCGCGTTCGATTTTTGAAGCCACGAATCCCGAGCTTCTCCAACTTAACTAAAGTAAGGTCAATTGTTCTCTCGTGCGCCGAAATGCGGCGGTTGAAAGCCTGGGCCGCTCACCGATTCCAGCACGACGGCAACCGATTTCGAAGAGCGAGGCAATCTGTTCCGCAAAAATCCCTTCTCCAGTCATCCGCGTGCGCCATTGTGAATTATTCAGCCTGCCATTTCCGCGCAGGTCGCGGATGCGGCCGAGGATTTTCTCTTTGCGATCCGGAAAGTGTTCCTCGAGCCAATGTTCAAATAACGGCGCAACCGCCCACGGTAATCGAACAATTGTGTAACCGGCAAATTGCGCCCCTGCTTGAGAGCAGGCTTCGAGAATTCTCGGAACCTCATGATCGGTAAGTCCGGGAATGATCGGCGCAACCATGACACCGGCTGGAATTCCCGCGCTGCGCAGTTGCTGGATCGTTTCAATCCTCGCGCCCGGCGGCGAAGTCCGCGGCTCAAGCACATGCTGCAACTTCGCATCAAGCGAAGTCACCGAAATGTTCACTGCGGCTGCGTTGCAAGCAGCGAGCTCGCACAAAAGATCGATATCGCGCGTCACAAGACGGTTCTTCGTGATGATTGCAACCGGGTTGCAAAATTTCGTCAGCACTTCGAGACAACCGCGGGTGATGCGCAGCTTTCTTTCGATCGGCTGATAAGGATCGGTCACGCCGCTCATCACCAGCGTTTGTGGTTTCCAACGAGGCGATTCGAGTTCCTCGTTCAATAATTTCGCCGCGTCCATTTTCACCATGATCTTGCTTTCGAAATCGAGGCCCGCAGAAAACCCAAGATATTCGTGAGTCGGTCGCGCGTAGCAGTAAACGCAGCCGTGTTCGCAGCCACGATACGGATTCACACTGGTTTCGAACCCAACATCCGGGCTGTCGTTGCGGGTGATGATCGTTTTCGTGCCGTCGCGAAAGAACTGCGTAGGGCGTCGCGGGCGTTCCTCATCGTCAAGATCGCCCTCAACAACATCAACATCCCTGAGATCGACATGCACCTTTTCGAAACGATTGGCCGGGCTCCACGATGCGCCCCTTCCACGAATCGCCTCCGAGCTTTGCGGCGTTTCTTTAATGACCGGCCGATATTTTGATTTGTTCGAGCCGCCCATGTCATAAGTTCATGTGAACATGCTTGCCTGTCGAGCCTTTTCTGTAAGGCAAACCGTTGGCTTCCCTGGGACGACAGCGTCGGCCCGTCCAGCTTTCGCAGCGCTTGCTCAACTTCGGAGCGATGGCACAATTCTCGCGGCAGCATATCCCGGAGGGGTGGCAGAGCGGTTGATTGCACTGGTCTTGAAA
>Ga0137403_10007192_pt1 | contig 12596 bp, 11 predicted proteins | sample CZOMad2_1_16fung_FD_122057 | JGI IMG/M metagenome (GOLD analysis project Ga0137403, IMG submission 122057) | Vadose zone soil fungal communities from Angelo Coast Range Reserve, California, USA - CZOMad2_1_16fungal (Hybrid Assembly) | ecosystem: Environmental > Terrestrial > Soil > Vadose zone...
GCAGTACCACGGCCTGGGACGGCCGTGCGGGCAACCTGCTGGATGCCCTGCGTTCCGTGGACAGCATGGCGCAACTGACCGAACAGCGGCTCGTGGACGAAGCGCAGCGCGTCCGCGCATACTTCGCGGCGCAGTGGGGCCGCGGGAAAATCATGACCGCGACCTACCACGACTACCTGCGGGGCACGGCGACCCGGGAGGAGATGGAACGGGCGAACGCCGTGCTGCGCGACTACCTCAAGATCGCGGGCGTCGGCACCCTGCTCATCCTTCCCGGTGCGCCGCTCACCATTCCCCTCGTCGCGAAGCTCGGCAAGGCGCTGGGCGTGGACATCTTTCCGTCGGATGTCGAAGCGACAATGACGTGACCAGGGTGGCGAAGGCCATGTTTCCCGGGTGTTCTCAGATCGTTCTTGGCTTGGTGCCCGTCCTAAAACGAACAATGGCCATGAGCAGACAAAACAAGACGATGTCATTGCCTAAATGCCAAAGAAAGTGTGTTCCCGCCGGAAAGTACGGGCAAACAGCAAAATCCGAGGCTCGAAAAGCCAGGGCAACGGCAAATGCGGCCGATCCGGCAAGAAAATAGCGCAGAGTTTGAGAGCCGCGCAACGCCCATGCCAAGTATGAAAGGAATACCCAAATCGGAACATAACCCCCGATCCCCCCGGCCCCGATGCCATGCGACCATGCGCTGAACAGAATACCGAGCCCGGATAGCGACAAGACCACAATCGCCGTCGGTATCCAGTCGATCTCCAATAGGCGCCGGCAGGCATAAATGACGTAAGCGACGACAAAAACGATCGTGGCCGCTTCGTTGAAAAGGTGAGCCAGATAGATGGACAAGGTGTGATCGGAAAAACTGGCAATGCCTACAAGAAACATCAAAACCAATAGACCCGCAAACCACCTGTCCTGTTTCACGCGGTCTTTGGCAATGAACCCTACGACGATCGGCACGGCAAGGTATGCGAGCGAACTGATCGCATTGAGCGGCTCGGCCCAGATCCCATCGTGGGTGCGCTCACACACCAAATCGACTGAATCGAGCAGTTCGTTCAACCAGTTCTCTCCCAACCCCTCGCCCTCTCCAGCGCCCGCTTCCACTCATCCATCCTTCTCTCCGCTTCCTCGCGCTTCATCTTCGGCTCGAAGCGCTTCGCTATTTTCCATTGCTTCGCGATTTGCTCGCGGCTCTCCCAGACACCCGTCGCAAGCCCGGCGAGGTAAGCAGCGCCGAGCGCGGTGGTCTCGAGCACTTTCGGACGCACCACCGGCACGCCGAGCAGGTCGGCCTGGAACTGCATCAGCAGATTGTCGGCCGCCGCGCCTCCGTCGACGCGCAGCTCTTTCGATTTCTGTCCGGAGTCCTGTTCCATTGCGTGCAGCAGCTCCGCGGATTGAAATGCGATCGATTCCAAGGCCGCGCGAGCGATGTGGCCGGCATTGGATCCGCGCGTGAGTCCGAGAATGGCGCCGCGCGCATAGGGATCCCAGTGCGGCGCGCCCAGGCCGGTAAAGGCCGGCACGAAGTAGACGCCGCCCGAATCGGGAACGCTGGCGGCGAGTTTTTCCACGTCGACCGACTTGCGAATGAGGCGCAGCCCGTCGCGCAGCCATTGCACCACCGCGCCGCCGGTGAAGACGCTGCCTTCCAGCGCGAACTGCTTCGCCCCCGCCTGTGCCGCGCAGGTGCTGATCAGGCCGTTGCGCGACGCGATCGCCTTGTCGCCCGTGTTGAGCAGGAGAAAGCATCCGGTGCCGTAGGTGTTCTTCGCCATGCCCGCTTCGTGGCAGGCCTGGCCGAAGAGCGCCGCCTGCTGGTCGCCGGCGATTCCGGCGATGGGGAGCTCCGCTCCGAGCACGTTCTTCTCGGCCGTGCCGTAGATGTGGGAGGAGGGCAGCACCTCGGGCAGCATGGCGCGCGGCACCCGGAAGATCCGAAGCAGCTCCTCGTCCCATTCGCCGCGGTGGATGTCGTAGAGCATGGTGCGCGAGGCGTTGCTCGGATCGGTGACGTGGAGCTCACCGCCCGAGAGCTGCCACGCGAGCCAGGTGTCGATGGTGCCGAAGGCGAGCTCGCCCCGATCGGCGCGCGCGCGCAGCCCGGAAACGTTCTCGAGCAGCCACTCGAGCTTGGTCGCGGAGAAATACGGATCGATGACGAGGCCAGTCTTCGCCTGAACGGTCTTGTCCAGGCCCTCGCGCTTCAGCGCCTCGCAGCGCGCGGCGGTGCGCCGGTCCTGCCAGACGATGGCGCGGTGGACGGGTTTCCCCGTGCGCCGGTCCCATACGACCGTGGTCTCGCGCTGGTTGGTGATGCCGATCGCGGCGACGCGCCCGGGGGCGAGCGTCGCTTTCTTCAGCGCCGAGCGTGCGCACGCGATCTGGGTGCGGAGAATTTCTCCGGCGTCGTGCTCGACCCAGCCAGGCTTGGGGAAGAACTGGCGGAATTCCTTTTGCGCCGAGGCGTGTACGTGCCCGTGCTCGTCGAACACGATGGCGCGGGAACTGGTCGTACCCTGATCGAGCGCGAGGACATGTTTCACGCCGGAGGATTCTACGCGCTTGGGCCGCCACCCACGCCAACGACCCGACGAGCCGGATTGATTTAGGTGCCCGATTCCGTTAGGGTTGCCGCGAACGAACTTCGCAAGGAGCGATTATGAAACGAATGCTTGCCGTGACCCTTTGCGCGGCGGCAGCCGCGCCCGCGTTTGCCGCCGACGTCGGAGTCAGCGTGGAAATCAGCCAGCCGGGCGTGTATGGCCGGATCGACATCGGCCGCTTTCCGACCCCGCAGGTGATCGTGCCGCAACCGGTGATCATTCTGCCGCCGCGCGTGGTGGTGGGGTCTCCGGTGCAGCCGGTCTACATGTGGGTGCCGCCCGGCCATCGCAAGAACTGGGCGAAACATTGCGCCCGATATCGGGCGTGTGGCGTTCCCGTGTATTTCGTGCGGCACGACTGGTACGAGCGCGAGGTGCGCGGACCTCGTGAGCACCGCGGCGACAATCGCGAACGCGGTGGCGAGAAGGGTGAGCGCGGTCATGACGATCGCGGACACGGCAAGGGCCGGGGAAAGGGCCGGGACTAGCTTGGGGCACGCGGTGATCGTCTGCCGAAGAGCGTCATCGCGTATGCCGGAATTCGGGCGAGGACGCAACGCATGGAAAATTCCAGCAGGGCGCCGCTGTTCGAAACTGCTCCTATAATCATCCTCCACAAAGGGAGGACGCCATGATCCGAACCTCGAAACCGTCTGCAATCGTCCTGACAACGCTTCTCGCACTGGCCGCGCCGGCCGCGGCCCAGCCCATCGAGAACGAGCTCGTTCTCATCACTCCGGTCGCGAGGACCCTGACCGATCCCGCGCTGGCGGAGTTCGCCAGGTACGCGAAGGAAAAGTGGAACGTCAACGTGAAAACGAGCGCCCTGGCGGCCGGCACGCCGGTCGCCTACGGGCGCATCGTCGAGTGGAAGGGCAGGCCCGAGGCCGACATCTTCTGGGGCGGCGAGAGCGCGCTCTTCGACAAGCTCGCCGAGCAGAAGCTGCTGGCGAAGCTCGACCTGCCGAAGAGCGTCGTCGACTCGATCCCGGACACCATCGGCAAGCCCAAGCCCATCCCGCTGAAGGACCCCAAGGGATACTGGATCGGCACGGTTCTCGAGCCCTACGGCCTGGTCTATCACCCGCGGGTGTACCAGCGACTCGGCATCCAGCCGCCGAAGGACTGGGACGATCTTCTCGACCCGAAGTTGAAGGGCAACGTCGCGCAGTGCGCGCCCACGCGCTCCTCCAGCAGCCACGCGACCTACGAGGTGATCCTGCAGCGTGACGGCGACGAAAAGGGCTGGGCGTGGCTGAAGCGCCTCGGCGGCAACACCGGAATCTTCACCGCGCGCAGCCGCGACGTGCCGGCGGTCGTCGCGAGAGGCGAGTTCGCCGCGGGGTTCGCGGTGCCGAGCTACATGGCGTTCGAGGATCGCCTGGCCGGGCACGACATCAAATTCGTGGCGCCGAAAACCGCGTGGATCACGCCCGAGCCGATCGGCATCCTCGCGGGCTCCAAGCGCCCCAGGGCGGCGCTCGCCTTCGTCGAGTTCATGCTCTCGGAACGCGGCCAGAGCATGGCCATGGAGCGCGGCGTATTCCCGATCACGCCGAAGCACCGCGTCCAGGGCAAGCCCGGTTCCCAGGCGGAAATGGCGGTCGAATTCACCGGCGGCATCCGCTCCTATTTCGACGTCGAAGTGACCAACATCTACGACGACGACAAGGCTCAAGGGCGCTACGAGCAGGTCAATTCGCAGTTCCGCAAAGAGATCGAGTCCGTCGCAGATGAGCTGAAGAAAAAGTAAACTGCCGGCCACCGGGTCTCGTCATGCGCATCGCGGTCGAGAATCTCACCAAGCGCTTCGGAGCGCTGGCGGCGGTCAGCCGGGTGAGTCTTTCCATCCAGGAGGGCGAGATGTTCACCCTCCTCGGTCCTTCGGGGTGCGGCAAGACCACGCTGCTCCGGCTCCTCGCCGGCTTCTACACCGCCGACGAGGGGGAGATCCGGTTCGGCGATCGCGTGGTCAACGCGGTGCCCCCGCACGAGCGCGGTATCGGCATGGTGTTCCAGAACTATGCCCTGTGGCCGCACATGACGGTGTCGGAGAACGTCTCCTACGGGCTGAAGCTGCGCAAGGTTTCCTCGTCCGACATGGCCGCGCGGGTCGAGGGGGTGCTGGCGAAGGTGGGCCTCACCGGCCTGGGCGGTCGCTATCCCGGCCAGCTCTCGGGCGGGCAGCAGCAGCGCGTGGCGCTCGCGCGCGCGCTGGTGCTCAATCCCCAGATGCTGCTGCTCGACGAGCCGCTCTCCAACCTCGACGCGAAGATCCGCGTGCAGGTGCGCGCGGAGATCCGCAAGCTCCAGAAGGAGCTTGGCATCACCGCGGTCTACGTGACCCACGACCAGGAGGAGGCGCTGGCGATGTCCGACCGCATCGCGGTCTTCAACCTCGGAAGGGTCTGTCAGGTCGGGCCGCCCAAGGCGCTCTACGAGCGGCCCGCCAACCGGTTCGTGGCCGATTTCATCGGGGTCAACAACCTCGTCGAAGGCACGGTGCGCTCGGTGGGAGGTCCCGCCGTGCAGGCGGAGACGGCGTTCGGCGTGCTGTCGGCGATCCGCGACGCGACGCTACGGACGGGGGACCGGTGCCTGATCTGCATGCGGCCGGAGAACATCACGCTCGACGGCTCCTCGGCCGCCGGGAAAAATCATTTCAAGGGCAAGATCTCCTTTGCCGCGTATCTCGGCAACACGCTGCGCTACGACATCGATCTCGGGGGCGGCGTCACTTTCAAGGCCGACGTCGGAGACCCGTGGCACCACGAGCAGCTTGCGATGGGCACGCCGGTAGAGCTGAGCTGCGCGGTCGGCAGCACGCTGGCGATCCCGGCGGACTGATTGCGCGCTTCCATGGCGACCGCCGCGCCCGCCAGCCGGGGCCCCCGCACCCCGGCGAGCGCCATGATCGGGTTCGGGCTGATCTGGGCGTTCCTCATCCTGTTCGTTCTGTACCCGCTCACGCGGATTTTCTACGACGCCTTCTCCAACGACACCGGTCAGCTCACTCTCGCGAACTTCCATGAGTTCTTCACCGACGGGTACTACCTGCGCTCGCTGTGGAACTCCCTGGTGCTGGGAATCGCGACGGTCGTCACCACCTCGGTGATCGGGATCGCGGTCGCGTTCCTCATCGTCCGCTACGACTTTCCCTGGCGGAATCTTTTCTCCTATCTCACGATGCTGCCGATGATCCTGCCGCCGCTGGTCGGCGTGCTCGGCTTCGTCTTCATACTCGGCCGCGCCGGCACGGTGAACGTGCTGCTCATGGACTGGTTCGACATGCTGACGCCCGTGAACTTCATGTACGGGACGCACGGCGTGCTGCTCGTCGAAACGCTGCACCTGTTCCCGTTCATGACCTTGAGCATCCTCGATTCGCTCTCCAAGGTGGATCCGTCGCTCGAAGAAGCCGCGCAGGTCGTGGGCGCGAACGGCTGGCGGCGCTTCCGGGACATCACCCTTCCCCTGACCACGCCTGGCTACGTTTCCGGAGCGCTGCTCGTCTTCATCTGGACCTTCGCCGACTTCGTCACACCCCTGGTCGTCGGCGTGCAGGACCTGCTCGCCGTGCAGGCCTATCTCAACATCACCCAGTTCGTCGACCGGCGCATCTTCCGCATGGGCATCGTGATATCGGCGCTGCTCGTCGTGCTGGCGATCGTGTTCGTGCTGATGGCGCGGCACTACGTGGCGCTCAAGGACTACAGCTCTCTCGCCTACTCGAGAGTGGAGCGCCGGCAGCTGGGGCCGGTCGCGCGCTGGTTTGCGGTGGGTTTTCTCGTGCTGCTCATGCTCGCATCGCTCCTTCCGCAGGCCGGCGTCGTGCTCGCCGCGGTCGGCAAGGGCTGGTCGCTCACCGCGCTCCCGGTCCAATACACCCTCGACCACTTCAGGCAGGTCAGCGTCGAGACGCCCAGGTTCATCGTCAATTCGCTGCTGTATTCCGGGCTGGCCGTGCTGATCTGCCTCGCGATCGGCGTCCCGATGGCGTGGATCATGGCGCGGACCCGCACGCCGGGGCGGGGCGCGATGGACGCGCTGACCACGCTGATTCTCGCGATTCCGGGCACCGCCATCGGCATCGCGTACATCCGTGCATTCCATTTTCCGCTGCCGGGGATCGATGTGGCGCTCACCAGCATGTGGATCATCCTTCCGCTGGTGCTCGCCGTGCGCCGGCTGCCGTACACCGTGCGCAGCACCTATTCGTCGCTCCTGCTCGTGCACAAGTCGATGGAAGAAGCGGCCGAGAACGTGGGCGCCGGCAAGCTGGCGACATTCAGGGACATCACCGCGCCGCTCGTGTGGAAGGGCATCCTGGTCGGCGCGATTTTTTCCTTCATCATGTCGATCCAGGAGGCATCCGCCACGCTGTTCCTCACCCTGGGCGGCTGGGAGATGATCCCCTTCGGAATCTTTACCTACTATATCGCCGGGTCCCACAGCCAGGCCGCCGCGCTCGGCGTGATCCTGATCGTGCTCTGCGCGGCGAGCCTCTACGTGGTCAATCGCGTCGCGGGAGCGCGCGTCGGCGGGCTGTTCGGCTGAAGATGAGGGCGCTCGCGGAGCTCGACGCGCGCGGCGTGCGGACCGTGCTCGTCGACATCGACGAGACGCTGACCACGGCGGGCAAGCTGACCGCAGACGCTTACACTGCGCTCGAGCGCCTGCACGCCGCGGGCAGGATCGTCGTGCCGGTGACCGGGCGCCCGGCTGGATGGTGCGACCACATCGCGCGCATGTGGCCGGTGAACGCGGTGGTGGGCGAGAACGGCGCTTTCTACTTTTTCTTTTCCGAAGGCAAGCTGCACAAGCGCTTTCTCGAAAACTGGGCCGAGCGCGCGCAAAAGCGCGCGCGCCTGGACGGTATCGCCCGGCGCATCCTCGCCGAGGTGCCCGGCTGCGCGCTCGCCGCCGATCAGCCTTACCGCGAGACCGACCTCGCGATCGACTATTGCGAAGACGTGCCGCCGCTCGCGCTCGATGCCGCGCAACGGATTGCGCAGTTGATGCGCGAAGCGGGGTTGAACGCCAAGATCAGCTCGATTCACGTGAACGGCTGGTTCGGCGGCTACGACAAGCTCTCGACCAGCCGCATCCTGTTCGGCGAGCGCTTTGGCCTCGATCTCGACCGGTCGAACCGGGAGTTCGTATTCGTCGGCGATTCGCAAAACGACGCCCCGATGTTCGCCTTCTTCCACAACTCGGTCGGTGTCGCGAACGTGCGCCGATTCGAGGGCCGGCTCGCCGCGCCGCCCAAGTATGTGACCGGCGCGGCCTCCGGCGCCGGTTTCGTCGAGCTGGCACAGCATCTCCTGCAGAGCTGACCGCGACCAGTGCCGCCGCCGCTTATCCCTTATTTCTGCAGTTTCGTACCGCCCTGCTGCAGTCCGTCGCAAGGCGCTCGCCGCGCGCGTCCCGCCCCCCTACAGTGCCGTCCATCGACACGCAAGGAGGCACCCATGAGCGCGAAACACCTGGTTCTGATCCTCGTCCTCGCCGCCGGCGCCATCACCGCGGTCTATGCGATGCGGCATCCCGCCCCCGAGGAGGCCATGCCGGCCGCCGAGGGCGAGATCCCGCGCGTCGTGATCGTCGCCAAGCGCGAGCATGCCGTTGACCGCCAGCGTTAAGGAGTACCGTTCCGGCATAGCGGCGCTGTACCGCCGCTACGCCGAGTGGCTGGTGTCGATCACGTGGAAGCGGTTCATCGTCCTTTCGCTCCTGCTGCTCATCGTGACGGGCATACTCTCCAACCTCCCGCCCTTCAACTGGGACCTCGCAACGAGAACCACACACGTGCCGGCAAGCCGCAGCGTCGACATCACGGTCGACGACAACGGCGTACGGATCAAGCCCAAGCGCAAGGGCTCGCAAGCTCCCGAGATCACCATCGACGAGCACGGCGTGCGCATCAAGCGCGGGGGTGATCCGGCCTCGGGCACGCCGGCGCAGGAAATCATCGTCGACGAGCATGGCGTGCGCCGCGGCCCGGACGCCACGCAGGCGCAGCCGAAGCCGCCGACCCCCCCGGCCGCTCCGAGCGCGAAGGACGAGGCGGCGGGCGTGGTCGAGGAGATCACACAAGAGCTGGCGCAGGACATCCGCCGCGAGGTGATCGACGCCATCGGCGAGATGGGCGACGAGGAGCGCGTCGTCCACGTGCGCCTTGGCAACTACCTGCCGCAGCTCTCCTTCCTCTTCGTCCTGCTGTCGGCCGCGATCAAGATCGCCTACGCGGGCCGCGTGAAGGCCGAGGCGAAAGCGGCCGAAGCGCAGGAAGTCGCCGAATCGGAGAGCCTCCAGCGCCAGGTGGTCGAGGCGAGGATGGCCGCGATGCAGGCGCAGGTCGAGCCGCACTTCCTCTTCAACACGCTCGCGAGCATCGACCACCTGATCGAGGTCGACCCGCCGCGCGCGAGCCGCATGCAGAAGAACCTGATCGCGCTCCTGCGCGCCTCGATGCCGGCGATGCGCGAGAAGGCGACCAACCTGGGCCGCGAGCTCGAGGTGGTGCGGCCCTACCTGGAAATCCTGAAGGTGCGCATGGAAGAGCGCCTGCAGCCGCAGGTCAATGTGCCCGAAGGCCTGTACTCGGCCGACTTCCCGCCGATGATGCTGCAGTCGCTCGTCGAGAACGCGATCAAGCACGGCCTGGAGCCCAAGGCCGAAGGCGGCTCGCTCAGCGTGAGCGCCGAGGTGGCGCACGGCAAGCTGCACGTGGGCGTCGCCGATACCGGCGTCGGCTTCGCGCGCGCGGCGACCGCGGGAACCGGCACCGGCCTCAGCAACATACGCGAGCGGCTGAAGCTCATCTACGGCGACGCGGCGGAGTTGCGCATCGCGCCGAATGCGCCGACTGGCACGCGGGTGACCATCGTCGTACCCTATAAGGCGACATGACCCGTGCGCTGATCGCCGACGACGAACCCCTGATGCGCGAGCAGCTGCGCGCGCGCCTCTCCGAGCTCTGGCCCGAGCTCGAGATCGTGGCGGAAGCGGAGAACGGGGTCGAGGCGGTCGAGCAGGTCGCCGAGCTCCGTCCCGAGGTGGTGTTCCTCGACATCCGCATGCCGGCGAAGACCGGCATCGAAGCCGCGCGCGAGATCGCCGCGCTCGACGGCCGCCTGCCGGAGATCGTGTTCGTCACCGCCTACGACCAGTACGCGATCGACGCCTTCCAGCAAGGCGTGATCGACTACGTGCTGAAGCCGGCCGAGCGCGAGCGCCTCGGCGTCACGGTCGAGCGCCTGCGCAAGCGCCTCGCCGCGCCGCCGCCGTCATCGGACACGCTGCAGCAGGCGCTCGCCAGGCTGGCGGACAAACTGGAACCGGCGTCGCGGCTGAAGTGGATCCAGGCCTCCGTCGGCGACCAGATCCAGATGATCCCGGTCGACGACGTGCTGTTCTTCGTCTCCGACGAGAAGTACACGCGCGTGCAGACCGCGCAGCAGGAAGCGCTGATCAGGAAGCCCATCAAGGAGCTCCTCGCCGAGCTCGACCCGGCGCAGTTCTGGCAGATCCACCGCTCGACGCTCATCAACACGCGCGCCATCGCCGGCATCGTCCGCGACGAGCGCGGGCGCCAGCTCGTGGCGGTCAAGGGAAGGCCCGAGAAGCTGGAAGTCAGCCGCAGCTACGCCCACCTGTTCAAAGGCATGTGACCCCGCACCCGCGGGGACGCCGGGCGAGATCGTGGGGAAGCTCAACGAAAACTTCATCCGGCCCCTTTGCAGTTGAAGGACGCTTGCGCTAGAGTGCCTCGACGGCAGCTTTTTTGCCGGAATATCAGAGCCTCAGCTCGTTCGCGCGCCGTTTCTTCGAGGCGCGAGGGGTTCACTGTGGACTCGCCGATCCTATCAAGACCGACGCCAACGACCATGCGATCGGCGAAACAGCAAGAGGAGGAGCAAACATGGTGTTTCGCCGATCATTCAACCTAGCAGCCACTGCTTTCGCCGCTTCAGTCGCGCTCGCGGGTTGCGCGACTTTCCCGACTTTCCCGACACCAAACGCTCCTGACAGTGCATTGGGGGTGCTGTCCATGACCTTCACGCTGAGCGGAGCCCTTGGCTCGAGAGAAGTCCCCGCCCAAGTCGTCCTCGGAAAAGTCGATGCGGCGGGCGGCGTGGAAAAGGAAGTGAAGCAGACGAACGCTTACGGAAAATACGTCATGTTTGCCAACCTGGAGCCGGGAAAGTACAAGGTGCTGCGGGCGCTCCACAATCAACGGTCTTCGGGCGGACCTATGGCGCCCGTGGGAGGAGGATTCGCTGTCGGGATATCCTACTCCCCGACCTATACAGCAGAGTTCGAGCCCGAGGTGGCTCAGCGTACTCTTGTCGAAGTGCCCGCGGCCGCGGTTGCCTACCTGGGCGACTTCTCGGTGACGATCAGACTAAAGATCGGGTTCCCTCCTAAGCAAGAGGTTGGACAACCAGTCCGCGTACTCACGGAGGGGGGCAAACGTCGGGCCCACGAAATGCTGAACGTGGTCCAGCCAGATTCTCCGTGGGTACTAAAGCTAAAGCCGCCGGTATTCGGCGTCGTAGTGGACGAGTTGACGGACCTGCTGAGGGTGAAAGTTGGGAGCAAAGGCGTTCTTGTATTGGCTGTAGGCGAGAACTCTCCAGCATCCGCTGTCGGTATCTCGCGCGAAGCGGTGTTGGTGCAAATCGGTGACAAAGCGATTGCTAACCTCCAATCCTTTGACGAAGCTCTAGCCCAATACGCCGGCAAGACCGCGACCGTAAAGTATTTTCGTTACGACGGCGAACAATACCAAGACGAACGTACGGTGGAGGTAAAGTTCAACGAAAGGATGTAATACACGGAAGCTTCTGTCCGGCACGAATCGGCCGAAGCGTGTTTCACTCGGGGGTCGCGCCTCGTGAAGGGCCGGGCGATTCTACACCGCCGCTCGTGCATGCTTGACCGGCATCAATGCGCGAAGGAGCGGTGCCTCGCCACAATTCCCTCCCTTGGGCCCACCGGGCGAAGCGATGAAAATCCACGAATACCAGGCAAAAGAGATCCTCCGCAAGTACGGCGTCGCCACGCCGCGCGGGGTTCCCTGCTTCTCGGTCGAGGAGGCGGTGGCCGCGGCGCGCGAGCTGGGCGGCAAGGTCTGGGGCGTAAAGGCGCAGATTCACGCCGGCGGTCGCGGCAAAGGCGGCGGCGTGAAGGTGGCGAAATCGCCGGATGAAGTGCGCGAATGGGCCGGGAAAATCCTCGGCATGATGCTGAAGACGCACCAGACGGGACCCGGAGGACAGAAAGTCAGAAGACTGCTCGTGGAAGAAGGCGCCGACATCAGGAAAGAGCTCTACGTCGGCATGGTGGTGGATCGCGGCACGCAGCGCGTCGCGCTCATGGCCTCGAGCGAAGGCGGCATGGACATCGAGGAAGTCGCCGCCAAGACGCCCGAGAAGATCCACAAGGTGTTCATCGACCCGGGAACGGGACTCAAGGACGCGGAAGCCGACGGCATCGCGGCGAAAATCGGCATTCCCGCCGCGAGCGTGCCGCAGGCGCGTGTCATCCTGAAGGGGCTTCACAAGGCCTTCGACGAGACCGATTGCAGCCTCGCCGAGATCAACCCGCTCATCCTCACCGGAGACGGCAAGGTCGTTGCGCTCGACGCCAAGATCAATTTCGACGACAACGCCGCCTTCCGCCATCCGGAGTGGCAGCAGCTGCGCGATCTGGACGAGGAGGATCCGGCCGAAGTCGAAGCCTCGAAGTACGACCTCAACTACATCCAGCTCGATGGCGATATCGGCTGCCTGGTGAACGGCGCGGGCCTTGCGATGGCGACCATGGACATCATCAAGCTCTACGGCGGCGCGCCCGCGAACTTCCTCGACGTCGGCGGCGGCGCCACCACGGAGAAGGTCACCGAGGCCTTCAAGATCATGCTGCGCATTCCGCACCTGAAGGCGATCCTCGTCAACATCTTCGGCGGCATCATGAAGT
>Ga0137403_10007193_pt1 | contig 12596 bp, 8 predicted proteins | sample CZOMad2_1_16fung_FD_122057 | JGI IMG/M metagenome (GOLD analysis project Ga0137403, IMG submission 122057) | Vadose zone soil fungal communities from Angelo Coast Range Reserve, California, USA - CZOMad2_1_16fungal (Hybrid Assembly) | ecosystem: Environmental > Terrestrial > Soil > Vadose zone...
GACGGCGAAAACGTAGTGACAGCAGTGCCTGATTTGGGCTACCTGCACACTGGCATCGAAAAAAGTTGCGAAGACAAGACCTACTCCCAAGCGATCACGCTGACCGACCGGATGGATTACCTGAATCCTTTGGGTAACAACCTGGTGTACTGCCTGGCGGTGGAAAAGCTGCTGGGGCTGGAAATACCGAAGCGGGCGCAGTATATCCGCGTGATGATGGTGGAACTGCAACGGATTTCTTCGCATTTGGTGTGGCTTGGGACGCATGCGCTGGATATGGGCGCGATGTCGGTGATGCTTTACTGCTTCCGCGAGCGCGAAGAGGTCCTGAAGATTTTTGAGCGCTTCGCGGGCCAACGCATGATGACCAGCTACATCCGCATCGGTGGGCTGGCGCTGGAACCTCCCGCGGGTTGGCGCGAGATGGTGAAACGATTCCTGGCCATGATGCCGGCGCGGATCGACGAATACGAAGAATTGCTCACCAACAACAGAATCTGGCAGGGGAGATTGAAAGGTGTGGGGCGCCTGCCCGCGGAAACACTGATCGCGATGAGCACGACCGGGCCGGGTTTGCGTGCGGCCGGTGTGGCCTTTGATAATCGCAAGGCGTTCCCCTATTCGTCCTACGAAGAGTTTGAGTTCAACGTGCCGACGCGGACGGAATCCGATTGTTTCGCGCGCTATCTGGTACGTGTGCAGGAAATGCGCGAGAGCCTGAAGATCGTGCGCCAGGCGATGGACAAAATTACCGATCAGGGCGCGATCCGGTCCGAAGCGCCGGGCGTTGTGCCGCCGCAGCGCGAAAAAATGAAGACGGAGATGGAAGCGCTGATCTACCACTTCAAGATTTTCACGGAAGGCTTTTCGCCGCCGCCGGGTGAAGTTTATGTGCCGGTCGAATCGCCGCGGGGCGAGTTGGGCTGTTTCATCGCCAGCGATGGGTCTCCGAAACCTCTCCGTGTGCATTTCCGCGGGCCGTCTTTTGTGAATCTGCAGGCGCTTCCTCTGATGGTGAAGGGGCAGTTGATCGCCGATACCGTGGCGTCTATCGGGACGATTGATATCGTGCTAGGAGAAGTGGACAGATAATTCCTATGGAACTGAGCCCAAAACTCGCCGCAAAATTCGACAAACTCCAGAACAGTTATCCGGTGAAGCGCAGCGCGCTGATTCCGATGCTGCTGTACGGGCAGGACGAACTCGGCTCGGTTAGCGATGATCTGATTGCCGAGATTGCAAATCGCCTGGGCCTGAATAACGTGCAGGTAGAAGAGACCTTGGCGTTTTATTCGATGCTGCATCGCAAACCAATTGGCAAGCACCACGTGCAGGTGTGCACAAACGTGGCCTGTATGCTGCGCGGCGGAACCGAACTTCTGGACCATGCCAAGAAGCGGCTGGAAATCGGGCACAAGGAAGTTACGAAGGACGGGGTTTTCTCGCTGGAAGAAGTGGAGTGCATTGGGGCCTGTACCGGTGCGCCTGCGATCCAGGTGAACTATGATTTCTACGAAAACGTGACGCCTCTTAGTTTAGATCGGCTGATCGAGGATCTCGACAAAGGCAGGCGGCCGGAGCCGCAAGGGGTCATCAGCGGGGCGCTGCACGAGCGCGCGAAGCAGGAAACGCCGCTGATCAGTAAGCGCTGGGGCATCAAGGATTCCCACAAGATTGACGTGGCGTTGCAGCACGGGGCGTACCAGGCGTTGGATAAAGCGCTGAAGCAGATGACCCCGGAATCGATTATTGACGAGGTCAAGAAATCCAGCTTGCGCGGCCGCGGCGGAGCAGGCTTCCCGACTGGCTTGAAGTGGTCTTTCGTGCCTAAGGATTCGCCGAAGCCCAAATACGTAATCTGCAACGCCGACGAGTCTGAGCCTGGGACTTGTAAAGACCGCCCTCTGATGGAAATGGACCCGCACCAATTGATCGAAGGCATCACCATCGCGGGCCGTGCCATCAATGCGCATAACGGATACATATATGTCCGCGGCGAATATCGCTATGTGCTGGACATTGTGGAGGCGGCGATTGGCGAAGCTTACGAGCGCGGCTACCTGGGGAAAAATATTCTTGGCTCTGGATTTGATTTTGACCTGCTGATTCATACCGGCGCGGGCGCCTACGAGTGCGGCGAGGAATCGGCGCTGATGGAATCGCTCGAAGGCAAGCGCGGGAATCCTCGCATTAAGCCTCCCTTCCCTGCCGTAGTGGGCCTCTACGGCTGCCCCACGATCATCAACAATGTGGAAACGCTGAGCGCGGTTCCTGCAATCATTCTCGAGGGCGGAGAAACCTACGCCAATCGCGGCACGCCGAAAAATGGCGGCACACGACTGCTCTGTGTTTCCGGCCACGTCAATAAACCAGGGATCTACGAAATTCCGCTCGGCATGAACATGAAGAAGTTCATTGACGAAATGGCCGGCGGCATGCGCAACGGCAAAAAGCTGAAAGCGGTGATTCCCGGCGGCAGTTCCTGCCCGGTCTTCAAGGCCGACGAAATCGACATTGCCATGGATTACGACACCGTCGCCAAGGCCGGTTCGATGCTCGGCTCCGGCGGCATGGTGGTGATTGACGAAGACACCTGCATGGTGGACATGGCGCGGCGCATCATGCATTTTTACGCGCATGAATCCTGCGGTTGGTGCATTCCCTGCCGCGAAGGAACGAGTTGGCTGGAGAAGATGCTTAATCGTTTTCACGCCGGCCTGGGGCGCCCGGAAGACATCGACATGATCGGCGAACTTTCGAAGAACATGCTGGGGCGGACCTTTTGCCCGCTTGGAGACGCAGCGGCAATGCCGACGATCAGCATCGTGGAGAAATTCCGCAGCGAGTTTGAGGATCACCTGCAGGGACGTTGTGCGTACAACAAAGCCGCTGAAACGTTGCTCGGTGCGCGATAGGGACTCATGGCTGAAACGAAACTTGTTCATTTGAAGATTGACGACCGCGACGTGGAAGTTCCCGCCGGAACGCTGGTGATTGAAGCGACACGGCGGCTGGGAATTGAAGTGCCGTCGTTCTGCTACTACCCGGGACTGACGCTGCAGGCGGCTTGCCGGATGTGCCTGATTGAAGTGGAGAAGGCGCCGAAGCTCCAGACTGCGTGCACCCAGGTGGTTGCCGAAGGTATGGTGGTGCGGACGAATACCGAGAAGGTGCGCGACGCGCGCAAATTCATGCTGGAGTTTTTGCTGAGTAACCACCCCCTGGATTGCCCGGTTTGCGACAAGGGCGGCGAGTGCGAATTGCAGGACATGGTTTTCCGCTACGGGGCCGACACCAGCCGGTTCGTGGAAGAAAAGATTCACCGGCCCGAGGAGAAATGGTCGGACCTTGTTTACTACGATGCGCCCCGCTGCATCCTGTGCTTCCGCTGCGTGCGCGTTTGCGATGAGGGCATGGATGTAAAGGCGCTGGGCGTGGGGATGCGCGGCGCTCACTCGATCATCATTCCAAACCGCGAAGATCACCTGGAATGTGAAGAGTGCGGGATGTGCATTGACATTTGCCCGGTGGGCGCGTTGACCAGCGGAACGTACCGCTACAAGACGCGGCCGTGGGAGATGCAGTATGTCTCGACGATCTGCACGCACTGCTCGAACGGCTGCAAGACTACGCTGAGCGTGCGCAACCACGAAATTCTGCGCGCCAACAATCGCGACCTTTCCGGAATCAACAAAGAGTTTTTGTGCGTGAAAGGCCGCTTCGGGTTTGATTTTACCAAGCACCCCGAACGCCTGAAGCAGCCGCTGCTTCGCAAGGGCGACAAGTTGTTCCCTGTTTCGTGGGAAGAGGCTTCGCAAGCGGCCGCGGCCAAGTTGAAAGAATTGCACATGGCATACGGGGGAGAGGCGATCGGCTTCATTGGCTCGAACCGCGCTTCGAACGAAGAGAATTACCTGTTGCAGCGGCTGGCGCGCGCGACGTTTGGCAGCAACAACATTGATCATCACCGCACGGCGGATTACACCGGGCTGGTCACCGCGTTGGGCGACCGCGCGGCTGATTCATCGCTGACGATGGAGCAGTTGTACCAGTCGAAAGCGGTGCTGGTGATTGGAAACGATCCTTCCAATCAGAATCCGCTGGTGGGATGGCAGATTCGCGCCGGGATTCGGCACTACGCGTCGAAACTCTTCCTGATTAATTCGCGGGAAATCAAGCTGGAGCGCAAGGCCACGCAATTTGTACAAGTGGCGAATGGGCAGGAAGCCGCGGCGGTTCGTTGGCTGGCAACCGGCGAGGAGCAAGTGGCTGGCGGAGTTTCCGAGAAACTGGCGGCGCTGAAGACTGCGCTGGAGGCGGAACCGGAAGTCGCGATCGTGTTCGGTTCGGAGCTCACCGGTAAGGCGATTGAAGACCTTGTTGCGTTCGGCTCGAAACTTCCCGGCAAAGTTCGCTACATGGCGCTGGGCGATTATGCGAATTCGCGCGGCGCGGCGGACATGGGCGTGCTGCCGGATCGCTTGCCGGGATACGCGTATCTGGACAACAAGGAGGTTTCGGATTCACTGGCGAAGCATTGGGGGGCGCAGCTCCCTTCGAAGCCGGGCATGACAGCGCCGGAGATGATCGAAGCGGCGCAATCCGGAAAATTAAAAGCGTTGTATGTGGTCGGGGCAAACCCGTTCGCGCACTTCGGAAAATCCGGCGCGGGGCGTGGAAACCTGGGGCTGCTGATCGTTCATGAACTTTTCCTGACGGAGACCGCGCAGTTGGCCGACATCGTGTTCCCCGCTGCCTCCGCGTACGAAAAAGATGGAAGCGTTACCAACACTTCTGGCGAAATTCAGCTGCTGCATAAGGCCGCCGAAGTGATGGGCGCGCGCAGCGACTTTGACCTGCTGCGCATCGTGTCGCACCAACTGGAGCGCGCGGGACTCGGCAAGGCATTTCATTTCAAGACGCCTGGGGCCGTGTTCGACGAGATTCGCAAGGCGGTGCCGGGATACAGCGTGCAGCCCGCGGGCTTGCTGACTGGCGGCGCGGAACCGACGAAGATCCAGTTCGCGAGGAACGGACACGCGCCTTACGACGTGCCTCTGCAGTTGATTCGCCCGGCGAACGACAATCTCTTCACCAGCGGAACGCTGGGACGCTTTTGCACGATGATGCAGACCTTGCCGGAGGCGGAAGCGAAGCCGTGAGCGAAATTCTAGCCAAGTACGGATTTCTGATCGTTCCGATCGTCAAGGTCGCCATTCTTGTTTTCGTCGTGCTGACGCTGGATGCATATCTTACCTGGCTGGAGCGCAAGGTGATCGCGCACATTCAGGCGCGCTGGGGACCACACCGCGTCGGCCCGCACGGATTGCTGCAGCCTTTGGCCGATGGCATCAAGTTCATTCTGAAAGAAGACCCCATGCCCACCGGCGTGGACAAAAAGGCATATTTCTTCGCGCCGTTCCTGACACTGATGCTGGCGCTGACATCGCTGTCCGTAATTCCGTTCGGGCCGGACATCACAATTTTTGGCTACACCACGAATTTCGGCATCGCGGACGTGAACATCAGCCTGCTGGTGCTATTTGCCATCACCGCGCTGGGCGTTTACGGAATCGCGCTGGCCGGGTGGGGATCCAACAACAAGTATTCGCTGCTCGGAGGCTTGCGCAGTTCGGCGCAGATGATCAGCTACGAGTTGGCGCTGACGCTGTCCGTGGTGGGCGTGCTGCTGATCGCCGGGGATTTCAGCCTGAAGCACATCGTGGAAAAACAAGCAGGGGATCTGGGTCTGCTCAGCTGGAACATCATCGGTTTCAGCAAAGACCACGGAAGTTTCACGCAGATCATCGGTTGCATCTGCTTTTTCATCGCGGCGATCGCGGAAACGAACCGCGTGCCGTTTGACCTGCCGGAAGCGGAATCGGAACTGGTGGCGGGCTTTCACACCGAATACGCTTCGATGAAATTCGCGATGTTTTTCATCGGCGAATACACCAGCATGATCGCAGTGTCGTCGTTGTTCGCGATTTTGTTTTTTGGCGGCTGGCTGTCTCCCTTCCCCGCTTCCTGGACCATGACGCACTACCTGCCCTCAATCATCTTCATACCGCTGGGATTGTGGGTGATCTACGACGGAATTCGGTACGAAACGATTTTGGGCCGCGTGATTCTGCCGGGACTCGGCGCGGTGTTTACCGTGATCGGTTTCGCGCTTTTTCTTTTCTCGCCCGTAAACGAGGCCATTCAAGGCCCCTTCTGGTTCTTCGCGAAAGTCGGGTTTGTGCTGTTCTTTTATATCTGGATGCGCGGCACCTTGCCGCGGTTCCGGTATGACCAGTTGATGGACTTCGGCTGGAAATTTCTGCTGCCGGTTTCGATCGCCAACGTGGTGCTGACCAGCGCGGTGATCATGTGGAGAATGAAGTGATAAGCGGCGTACTTGTGATTTTCTTTGTGCTTGCCGGCCTGGCGGTGCTCGGGGCGGTGTCTCTGATTCTGCAAAGCCACCCGATTCACAGCGCGTTGTCGCTGATCCTGGTGATGGTGTCGCTGGCCGGCCTTTATCTGTTGATGGGCGCGGAATTCATCGCGGCGGTGCAGATCATCGTTTATGGCGGCGCGGTGATGGTGCTGTTTATCTTTGTGATCATGCTGCTGAACGCGGGTGTGGAAGAACGGACGAATTTTTCGAAGATGGCTACTTTCGGCGGAGTTCCGCTGGCGCTGGCGCTGGGCTGCATCATTGCGGTGGCAATTGCTCGGTCGAGCGGTCGGTTGCCGGCTCCCGCGGCGGATGGAGCGATGTCTTCCACCCGGGGGCTTTCGAATCTTCTGTTTTCCGAATTTGTGTACCCGTTTGAACTGACGTCGTTTCTGATTCTCGTTGCCATCCTGGGCGCGATCGTGCTCGCCCAGCGGGAGAACTGACATGGTCCCGACAAATTACTATCTGATTCTAAGCGCCATCCTGTTCGGGCTGGGCGTGCTGGCGTTCGTTTTCAAGCGCAACATCATCACCCTCTTCATGGCCATCGAGTTGATGCTGAATGCGGTCAATCTGGCGTTTGTGGCGTTCAGCCAGGCGCTGGGCAAGCCGGATGGCGAAGTTTTTGTGTTGTTTGTGATCGTAGTGGCGGCGGCGGAAGCGGCGGTGGGACTGGGCATCATCATTCTTACGGCGCGCAACCGGCGTTCGCTGAACGTGGAGCACGTGGACCTGCTAAAACTCTAATGCCGATACTTGAAAATCTCTGGATAATTCCGCTGCTGCCACTGCTGGGCTCGGCGATTAACGGGCTGTTTGGCGCAAAGTGGTCGAAGCCCGTCGTGAACAGCGTGGCGCTAGGTTCGACGGGCGTTTCGTTTCTCTGCGCTGTGGAGGCGGTGCGCGAGTTTCTGGCCGGAGGCTCACAGCCGTTTCGCAAGGAATTCTTCGATTGGATCGTTGCGGGGAATTTCCGGGCGGGCTTCGATCTGCAACTCGACCAGTTGACGGTGGTGATGCTGCTGGTGGTGACCGGCGTCGGCTTCCTGATTCACATTTATTCGACCGGGTACATGGCGCATGAAGAGGGCTACTACCGCTTCTTCTCGTACCTGAACCTGTTCATGTTCTTCATGCTGATCCTGGTGCTGGCGGCGAATTACGTGCTGCTGTTTGTCGGCTGGGAAGGCGTGGGCCTGTGCAGCTACCTGCTGATCGGATTCTACTTCCTGAAGAAATCGGCGGCGGACGCGGGGAAAAAGGCGTTCATCGTCAACCGCATTGGTGATTTTGGCTTCATGCTGGGAATGTTTCTGCTGTTTCGCACGTTTCACTCTCTTGATTTCTCGACTGTGTTTGCCGCCGCCGCAAAACCTGAAGTGGCGATCGAACCGATCGGACAGTTCGGCGTTCTGACAATCGCCTGCCTGCTTCTGTTTGTCGGCGCCATTGGCAAGTCCGCGCAACTTCCCCTCTACGTTTGGCTGCCGGATGCGATGGAAGGCCCGACTCCGGTCAGTGCGTTGATCCATGCGGCGACGATGGTTACTGCCGGTGTGTATATGGTGGCGCGTTCGCATGTTCTCTTCACCCACGCGCCCACCGCGATGTACGTTGTGGCAATTGTCGGTTGCGCGACGGCGATTTTTGCCGCGACGATCGGGCTGGTGCAGTCCGACATCAAAAAGGTTCTGGCGTATTCCACCGTCAGCCAACTGGGTTACATGTTCCTGGCGTGCGGCGTAGGCGCTTTCGGCGCGGGCATTTTCCACTTGATGACGCACGCGTTCTTCAAGGCGCTGCTCTTCCTTTCCGCCGGGAGCGTGATTCACGCGATGGGCGGGGAGCAGGATATGTGGAACATGGGCGGCCTCGGCAAGAAAATCAGGACCACATTCCTGTGCATGCTTTTCGGCACAATTGCCATCGCCGGATTTCCGCCGTTCGCGGCGTTTTTCTCGAAGGATTCGATTCTCTTCTCCGCGTATAACTACGGCCAGAACGGAAAAGCTCTTTACGCTGTCGGATTGCTTGCCGCTATTCTGACGTCCTTTTATATGTTCCGGCTGATCTGGCTGACGTTTGCCGGTGAGAAGCGCTACGACGAGCACAAGGTGCACGTCCACGAGTCGCCGTTGAGCATGACCGGCCCGCTGATGATTCTCGCGTTTCTTTCTCTTACCGGCGGCTGGTTCGCGGCGCCCGCGCTCTGGGGCGGCAAAGATTACTTCGCGGAGTTTCTCTCGCCGGTCTTTGGCGCAGGTGAACATGGCGGGGCGGAGTCCTCCTCCCTGGAATATGTCCTCTCTGGCGTGGCCGTCGCCGCGGCATTCGCCGGCCTGATCGTGGCCTGGCGGATGTATGCAAAGAACGTGAAGCGCGGGACGTCAGAAGGCGTCCACAAGTTGCTCTACAACAAATATTACGTGGATGAGATTTATGCGGCCGTGATTATTCGCCCGCTGATGTGGCTCTCCACCAATGTGCTTTGGAAGGTTGTGGACGCAGGAATGATTGACGGGGCGGTGAACGGCGTTGCGGATGGCGCGGCGGCGGTTGGCGATACGGTTCGGCACACGCAATCCGGCAACACGCGGAGTTACGCGGTTTGGGTGGTTGTCGGCGCGATGGTCCTGCTGGGGATTGTTTTCTGGCCGATACTGCATCCGGCACTGTTCGGAGGAGTGCGCTAATGGAACTCAGCGGACATCTCCTCTCGATTCTGATTTTTTTCCCGGCGATTGGCGCCTTGGCGTTGCTATGCCTGAAGAGCGACGATGAGTACTGGATTCGCCGACTGACTTTTGTTGTCTCCGTGGTCGAGTTTCTCTTGTCACTGATCCTGTTGCGCGTAGTGGCAATCGGCGCGTCGGGATACACCCTCACGGAATACAAACCCTGGATTTCTTCTCCGCCGATCAACTACCACCTGGGTGTGGACGGCATCAGCATGTTCCTGGTGATACTGACCACCTTCCTGACGCCCATCTGCGTGCTGGCCTCGTGGAAGGGCGTGCACCACCGCCTCAAGGAATTTCACGTGATGCTGCTGTTGCTGGAGGTCGGCATCATCGGCGTGTTCCTGGCTCTGGACCTCTTCGTTTTTTTCCTGTTCTGGGAAGTGATGCTGATTCCAATGGCGTTCCTGATCGGCATCTGGGGCCACGGCCGGCGGATTTATGCAGCGGTGAAATTCTTCATCTACACTATGGCCGGCTCGGCGTTCATGCTGGTCGGCATCCTGTGGCTCTACAATCTGACTGGTACGTTCGACCTGCCGGCAATTCAATTGACGCTGCAGAGCGCCGCTTTCCATCTGGCGCCGCGCACCGAGATGCTGCTGTTTCTCTCCTTCTTCGTGGCGTTTGCGATCAAGGTGCCACTCTTCCCTCTTCACACCTGGCTGCCGGATGCCCACGTGGAGGCGCCAACGGCGGGCTCGATCATTCTGGCCGGCGTGCTGCTGAAGATGGGCACGTACGGCATGATCCGTTTCTGCCTGCCGCTCTTCCCCGAAGCATCCCATCGCGCGGCTCCTTATGTCGGCGTATTGGCGATCATCGGCATCATTTACGGGGCGTTAGTGGCGTTGGTGCAGCCAAACCTGAAAAAGCTTGTGGCGTATTCTTCGGTGAGCCACCTGGGCTTCGTGGTGCTCGGCATTTTCACCTTCCACACGATTTCCATGCAGGGCGCGGTATACCAGATGCTGGCGCACGGAATTTCGACCGGCGCGCTCTTTTTTCTGGTGGGCATGCTGTACGACCGGCGGCACACGTTTGAGATCAGCGAGTACGGCGGGCTGGTGAAGCCGATGCCGCAATATGCAGCATTCTTTCTGTTTGTGGCGCTGAGCTCCATGGGCTTGCCGATGCTGAACGGGTTCGTAGGCGAATACCTGATCCTCCTGGGAACGTATCAGTGGCATTGGGGCTGGGCCAGTTGGGCGGCGACGGGCGTCATTCTTTCCGCTTGCTACCTCTTGTGGGCCTACCAGCGCGTATTCTACGGCGACGTAACGAACGATAAAAATCGTGACCTGCCCGACGTCGATGCGCGGGAAAAATGGGGCCTCGTCGTGTTTGCGGTAATCACACTGTGGATGGGTCTCGGCTCGCCCTATTTCACACGCCGCGTGGCTGCTCCTGTGGATTGGGTGATCGAGCAGACAAAATCGCGATACGCCGAGGAAGCTGCGAAGCCCGCGGCCATGCCGCATCCGGCGGCTTTGGCCGGCGATGCGCAGCAAGATTCACTGACAAGGACGGTTTCCCGTTAAATGACTCCCAGCGCCGCAGATCTGATTCGCATCCTGCCTGAGACCATCTGGTGCGGCTTTGGCGTGCTGCTGATGCTGCTGCAGCCATACCTGAAGAACCGCCAGGGGCTGACGCTGTTCGCCATGGTCGGCGCGGCGGCTGGCACGCTGGCGACGTACTTCGGCCACATGGGCAACGGATTTTTCGGGCTCATCCAGTTCGATACGTACAGCCTCTTCTTCCACTGGCTGGTGGGCCTGGTGGCGTTCCTGGTGATACTGGCTTCGGATTCCTACCTGGAGCGGGAAAACCTGGCGTCTGCGGAATTTTATGCGCTGATTCTTTTTGCGACGGCCGGGATGGGCGTGCTGGCATCGGCACAAGAACTCCTGACGGCGTTCATCGGCTTGGAAATGTCCTCGATTTCAAGCTACGTGCTTGCCGGCTACCGGCGCGATGCCGTGAAGTCCAGCGAGTCGGCGGTGAAATACTTCCTGCTGGGATCGTTCGCGACGGCGTTTTTCCTGTACGGCATCGCGCTGGTTTACGGCGCCTCCGGCTCAACGAATCTGATGCAGATTGCTTCAACGGATCCATCAAGCAACTTGCTGCGCCTCGGATTGACCCTCATTCTGGTCGGCCTGGGCTTCAAGGTGGCGGCGGCTCCCTTTCAGGTGTGGACGCCCGACGTTTATGAAGGCGCGCCCACGCCGGTGACGGCGCTTTTCGCCGCGGGGCCGAAGGCCGCGACGTTTGCGCTGCTGCTGCGGATCTTCACCTCCATTCATGCGGCCACGGATTTCTGGTTCTGGGCGTTCTGGATTCTGGCGGTGGCCACGATGTCTGTGGGCAACCTGGGCGCGCTGGTGCAGACCAATGTGAAGCGCATGCTGGCCTACAGTTCGATCGCGCACGCCGGCTACACGCTGGTGGCGTTTGCCGCGGTGACGACCATGAAGCTGGACCCGAACACCGGGGCGGCGCCAGCGTATGCGGCGGTGCTCTTTTACCTGCTGAGTTATTCGCTGGTGAAGGTCGGCGCGTTCACGATCGTTTCGGAAATTGGAGGAAAAGGCGAGAGCTACCAGACGCTCGACGACTTTGCCGGCCTCGGCACGCGGCAGCCGTTTGCCGCCGCGGCGATGACCCTGTTCCTGCTTTCCCTGCTGGGGATGCCGATTACGGCGGGATTCTTCGGCAAGTTTTATGTGTTCAAGGCGGCCATCAATTCAAAGCTGATCTGGCTGGCGGTGCTGATGACGATCAACAGCACGATTGGCGCGTATTACTATCTTCGCGTGATCGTGGTGATGTATATGCGCGAACACAAGGGCGACATCCCCGCGGAAGCCGCCACCGGTCTAAGCCCGACCGCGGCGATGGTGGTGGTGGTAGCTGCGCTGGCGACGCTGTATCTGGGACTCCTGCCCAACCACGTGCTTGGGATTGTGCTCTCAAACAACCTGATACTCTCCGCGCGGTAGTGGCATCCCAATTCTCCCTTCATTGAAACGTTTCAGGTATTCCTGTGTTCGGTCCGAGGTGGAAAATTAGCCCGGGGAAATTGCTAAAACCACAAAAGCGAGAGCTTCGCTCCCGCACTCAAAAGAAAAACCGCTCCGGGGTCGCCGGAGCGGTAGTTGAAAAAAAGAAACTCTTGGTGGAACTGCGGATTACATCTTCAAGTAGAGAACGATCGCGATAACGAAGGTCAGAAGGGATAGGGTTTCGACGAACACCAGTCCGAGAATCATCGCAGCGCGAATCGCTCCGCCTGCGCCGGGATTGCGCGCCATGCCTTCGCAAGCGGCTGCAGCAACCCTGCCCTGACCAAACGCTCCTCCGAATGCCGCGAGCCCCATGCCCAGGCCAGCCGCAATCGCGAGTAATCC
>Ga0137403_10007196_pt1 | contig 12594 bp, 6 predicted proteins | sample CZOMad2_1_16fung_FD_122057 | JGI IMG/M metagenome (GOLD analysis project Ga0137403, IMG submission 122057) | Vadose zone soil fungal communities from Angelo Coast Range Reserve, California, USA - CZOMad2_1_16fungal (Hybrid Assembly) | ecosystem: Environmental > Terrestrial > Soil > Vadose zone...
CGATGGGCGGTGAAACTGGAAATCCTCAGTACCGACTGGAATGAGGCCCCTCCCAAGGTAATCGGGGAAGGCTATGCGCTCGACATGTGGCGCGATCCTGCCACCGGCCAGACCTGGGTCTATGCGGGAACGGACGTACCCGTGCAGGAGGAGCGCACGTTCAACTTCAACAAACTCGTGCGCTTCCCGCTGGATGCCCCGTCCCACGTGGAAGAAGTCTGGAGCGACAGCGCCCTCTCCCCGGACAATATCCAGCTCTCCCGGGACGGCCAGAGTCTCTGCGCCCTGCTTCCCTGGCCCAACGGTCAGAAGCGCAACGACTTCCGTCTTTATGCCGACTGGGCGTCGCAGCACTGGCCCGAGCTCGTTCAGCCGCGCTTTTATGAAGTTCTCAAGGGCGACGGTTGGCATCTTCCGGGCGAACAGCCGGTCAATCCGCAGCAGCCGAATCAAATCGATCCCAACGCAAAGCCGGCTGATGAGAACGTGGTCAGGCAGGGATTCAATCCGGAGAATCCTCCCAAGGACATGACCACCGCCGAGAAGCAGGCCCTGCAAAAATTACCGGCCCTGAAACGGGCTACCAATATGCTTGTATGCGGGGAAGACCTGGGAATGGTGCCGCATTGTGTGCCGGAAACCATGAAGGAGCTGGGCATCCTCAGCCTGGAGATCCAGCGCATGCCAAAAGATCCCGCGCGTGAATTCTCCAATATGGAAGAAGTGCCGTACCTGTCCGTAGTGACGCCGTCAACGCATGATATGAGCACGATCCGCGGCTGGTGGGAAGAAGATCATGTGATGATCCAGCGCTTCTTCAACCAGGAACTGGGGCAATGGGGAGAGGCGCCGTTCTTTTGCGAGCCCTGGATCAACAAGGCCATTGTATTGCAGCACCTGCATTCGCCTGCTATGTGGAGCATTTTCCAGCTGCAGGATATCATGGGAATGAGTGAGCAGTTCAGAAGGGAAAATCCTCACGACGAGCGCATCAATGTGCCGGCCAATCCTCATCATTACTGGAGATACCGGATGCATATCACGCTGGAAGAGCTGCTGAAAGAAAAAGAGTTCAACGAAGAACTCAGGGGATATATCGAAACCAGTGAAAGATAAGGCGGTTCGAGGAGCTGGCTCCGGTCAGATCTTGGTAAACACCTGCACTAACTGGGTAGCGCCCTGCTTGCCAGTGATCTTCAGGAAATAGGATCCATCCCTCAGATCTCCCACTGTCAGCGAACGCTGGTTGAGTCCAGCGGACAACTGCTGCTGACTGCTCTGGACCAATATACCCGACAGGCTGTAGATCTGCACATTTACCAGTTCCGCAGCAGCGCTGGTCACCGTATAATTCAGTACGGAGAGTGCCGGATTGGGGAATACCTGGATCTTACCGGCAGCTGCACCTGCGTTGTTCAGGCTGATCACTTTTGAATACCTGGCTATTCCATCAATATCTACCTGGCGCAGCCGGTAATAGTTGCTGCCGTTCAATAAGCGGGTGTCGGTGAAATTGTATTTATTCGTACCCGGATTGTTCGTACCGGGTATTATGCCGATCGAGTCGAATTGTCCGCCGTTGGAGGACCTTTCGACAATAAAATATTTGTTATTCGTCTCGTCCGAGGTCACCCAGCTAAGCATACCGGCATTTTCCTTCAACACACCTTCGAAGCTTAACATCTGCGAAGGCAGGATAGCGGATACCGTCAGGCTCTTTGTATAAGATGCCATGGTGCAGGTGCCATTTCCCACGTCTACAGAGACCGTTTTGCTGCCAATGCTGCTATACCTGATGCCCGCGGGCGCCGCGGAAGTGGACGAGGAAGGAGTGCCACCGCCGGCAAAACTCCAGTTATAGCTGACACCGGAAGCGGGAGCATGGGTCACGGAGAAATTCACCGGTGAATTTACGCTGGTAGTAGAAGGACCGTTGATGGAAAGCGCATTCCAGGCCGCAACGTTCAGCTGGATATCGCTGATCAACACTCCATAGGTGCTAGGGTTATTATAATCCGTGAACTGAATATTTACTTTCCTGTCGGCAGATCCGGCGGGGATCGTTATGGAAACACTATAGGGAGTCAGATTCCAGGTCGTATTATTAAAAGCCTGGGTCCAGTTGACATAGTTATTGCCTGTGGTCATACCCGTGACCCTCATCTGGAGGCCGGGATTAGCGGGAGTGCTGGCCGAGATACGGCGTCCTGCCGAGTAGGTTAATATATAAGTAAGACCGGGTATGATACATACTTCCTGGTTCACACAACGTTCGACATCGATCTCCGTAACATATGTACTGTTGCTGGGACCGCCGTAGGTGGTCTCGGGGTTGATCTCATAGGTACAGTTCGTGTTCCATCCGGTGAAACTGCCGCCGGCAAAATTAGAATTCGCGACCAGGTTCTGGGCTGACAGCCTGGAAGAACCGGTCAGACAAATCACAACGGCCAGCATCAGGTAGTGGCCAATCTTTCTCACAAGGCTTTTGTAGATATGTTTCATGGGGTACGATTAAATTAACAGTATAGTTATTGGGAAATCCGTACCAACTTTCAACTTCATGATTATCAATTATTTGCGAATAATTATTCAATTATGGATTCCAGAAAAGGGAATTTTTCTCTCGCATCGGGGATCAGCCCTGAAAGGTAAACGGCAGGTATCGGAGGGGGAATGAGGCCCGGGATTTATATTTGCGGATGAAATGCACGTATCATGCTTATAACCTGGCATTCCGGTATCCTTTTACGATCTCCAGGGGGACAAAGACCCACCAGCCCACGCTCGTGATCGAACTGGAATATATGGGGATGAAAGGATATGGCGAGGCTCCCGCCATCAGCTATTATCATATACCGGTGGAAAAAATGATCGCCGACCTGGAAGCAAAAAAAACCTTCATTGAAAAATTTGCCTTCACGAGTCCCGAACGCTACTGGCATTACCTGCATCATCTGTTCCCCGATAATTCCTTCCTCGTTTGTGCGCTCGACATGGCGGCCTGGGATCTGTATGGCAAGCTGAAGAAGAAACCGCTGTATAGTCTGTGGGGAATGGATCCGGAAAAAGGACCGGTGACAGACTACACGATCGGCATCGATACCATCGATAAAATGGTGGAGAAAATGAAAGAGATGCCCTGGCCCATTTACAAGATCAAGCTGGGGGTTGAGGATGATCTGCGGATCATGCAGGCCCTCCGCGCGCATACGGGTGCCATTTTCAGGGTGGATGCCAATGCAGGCTGGACGGCAGGGGAGGCCCTGGAAAAAATCCCCGCACTGAAGGAACTGGGGGTCGAATTTGTGGAGCAGCCACTGGCCAAGGACGACTGGGAAGGTATGAAGGCAGTATATGGCCAGAGCGCTTTGCCACTGATCGCCGATGAATCCTGCGTGCATGAAGAGGATGTGGAAAAATGCCGGGGATATTTTCACGGCATCAATATCAAGTTGACCAAGTGCAGTGGTATTACGCCCGCCCGAAGGATGATCGCGGCGGCGAGAGCGGCGGGCATGAAAGTAATGGTAGGCAGCATGAACGAGAGCACGCTGGGCAGCGCGGCCATTGCGCATCTTCTGCCGGACCTGGACTATGTCGACATGGACGGTCCGTTATTGCTGCGGGAAGACCTCGCCACGGGAATTTCGATAGAAAAAGGAAAAGTGACCCTGCCTGCGGCGCCCGGTCTGGGCGTGGAATTTACCGGCTTGTTCGAGAGGGATTGAAAGAGATGAAAGTCAATATGGACAGGCAACAATAACGGGGAAGAACTGTAAAAAGGACGGTTATTAAGTGTAAACAAATATTATTTACAAATAGATTTCAGAAAAAGCATTGTTATTTCATGGAATCGGTTTAACTTTCCTTTAACATTACACAGGCCAACGTTTGCGCTGCCCATGAGAGATATTGCCGCCATACTGGAACTACAGGAGCGAATTGCTCTGTACGAAGACATGAAAGCCTATGGTCAGCTCTATGAGCTTCTGTATGGGGGACTGCACCGGCTGGCTTATTCAATCGTCAAATCAAATGAGGTCGCGGAGGAGATCGTCTCCGATGTATTTATCAAGCTCTGGCAGATCCGGGACAAGCTGATGGAAATAAATCATCTCCGGGTGTACCTTTTCACGATCGCTAAGAATTTCTCCCTCAACTATCTCACCAAAAATTACAAGAACCTCACGGTAAGCCTGGATCATCTCGACGTCGAGGCCGTGGTAGAGTTCCATGGGCCGGCGGAAATGTGTATCTCCGCAGATGTCGTCAGGCAGATCAGGAAAGCCATACAGCAGCTTCCTCCCCAGTGCAGGCTGATCTTCCAGCTCGCGAAGGAGGAGGGGCTCAGATATAAAGAGGTGGCAGCCATCCTGGATATCTCCCCGCTGACCGTCCGCAACCAGCTTGCTATTGCCGTCCGTAAGATCGGAGAGGTTCTGCCCGCCTATCTTCAGTCCTCCGTTTACTTCTCCGATAAGTTCTCGCATTCTTAAGAAGGGGCTCGGCGTCCCCCGCCTCGCCTGTGAGATTTTTTTTCCCCCGCTTGGTACATATAGCCGCAGATCCTTGTCTGAGGGGATACAGACCTCATTTATGCAGGAAGATCAATTTTGGTTACTCGTCAGCCTCAAACTTTCAGGAGAGGCGACGGAGCAGGAACTGGCAGAGCTGGATGCCTTATTGCAGCAGCATCCCGAGATGGGATTGCGCGTGGATATCCTCCGGAATATCTGGCAGGAAAAGCATGCCGGCTTTCCTGAGCGGAGAGGGGATGCGCTTAACAAGCACCTGCAGCGGCTGAGCAATCATTTTTCCGAGCCTGTGCTTGCCTATGAATCCGATGGCTCCGCTGATGAACCTCTTCCTTCCGGGGAGCCGACCCTTGCTCCCCGCAGCAGGGGATGGGTTTGGGTACTGAGCGGGGCGGCCGCGTCCCTGATCGCTCTGTTTCTTTTCATGGGGAGGAATGAGCACCCGAAGGCTGGCAGGATCAACGCACAGAATACCGTCAGCACGAAGAGAGGATCCAAATCGAAGATCCAGCTGCCGGATGGTTCGCAGGTATGGCTGAATGCGGACAGCCGCATCATCTATGATGAAAGCTTCCTGGGAATATCAAGGGAAGTGCAGCTCACCGGAGAGGCTTATTTCGATGTGGTGAAGGACAAGGACCGGCCCTTTGTCATCCATACTTCTTCGATCGATATCCGGGTATTGGGCACCACCCTGAATGTCCGCTCCTATACGAATGAGAAAAATACGGAGGCGGCCCTGATCCATGGATCGGTCGAGATCACGCTCCGCAACAGTCCGGATAAAAAGATCATCCTGCGGCCCAATGAGAAGCTGGTCGTACAAAATGGCAAGCTGGCCGTGATAACGGCAGGAAAGCCTGCGGCTGCGTCAAATGAACCCAATGACGATAATGAGCCGATGATGGTATTGGGCAAGGTTCATTTCATCAAGAAAGATACGGTCGCATCGGAGATCCTCTGGGTGAAGAACAAGCTGGCCTTCGACGGGGAAAGCCTGAGGAATGTGGCCCTGAAGATCGAACGCTGGTATGATGTCCGCATTCTCATAACAGATGAAAGCCTGAAGAACACGCAATACAGCGCCGTATTCGAAGATGAAAGTCTGAGGCAGGTGATGGAAGCCCTGCGCCTGACAGGCAATTTCAGGTATTCGATCAATAAGAAAGAAGTTATCATAAAGCCCTGATTTCCTAACCAAACCCATTTGAGCATGGATAGAAACACATGATTATCTTCTTTACATAAAATAAAAGGCGGAGAATGATTGCAGCATCCCCCGCCCGTGTAAAGACAATTATCGCTCATGACTGAGCGGATCATCATCATTAAATCAAAACTAAGTTATGAAAAAAACCGGATGCGGCCTATCCCGGGATATGCGCCGTCTAATCATCAAACGACTGCTGATGACGAAACTTGCCATTTTATTCGTTTTTGCCTTATCCATGCAATCCTTTGCGAATGGGTATGGACAGGATAATATCACCCTCAAGCTGGAAAAAGTTCAATTGAAGAATGTATTTAAGGCTATCGAAGAACAGGGGGTCTTTCGATTTGTGTACAAGGACGATATCCTGCCCAAGGGCCAGCGGATCAATATCCGGGTGAAGCATGCCTACCTGGAGGATGTACTGAAGAAAATATTGGAGAATACCAGCCTTTCTTATTACCGGCTCAGCGACAACCTGATCGTCATCACGCGGGAAACGGCCGGAGACGATAAAAAAACGGCCCTGGTGGCCGTGCATATCAGCGGCAGGGTGACCAATGAAAAAGGGGACGGCCTCAGTGGGGTGACCATACTGGAAAAAGGCACCAATAATGGCACGGCCACAAAGGAGGACGGAGCTTTTTCCATGGATGTCACCAGCCTGAATGCCGTACTGGTCTTCAGCAGCATCGGCTTTGGCTCGCAGGAATATTCCATAAAGGGCAAGGCTGTCGTCAATATCAAGCTGCTGGCCACCGATAACTCGCTGAAAGATATCATCGTAGTAGGGTATGGAACTCAGAAAAAAGTAACGGTGACCGGGGCCGTAGCCACAGTAAAAGGATCGGAGCTGGAGAAATCCCCCACCGTCAATCTTTCCAATTCACTGGTGGGCCGTCTGCCGGGTGTATACGCCGTTCAGTCAAGTGGCGAGCCGGGATACGATGGGTCTACGATCCGCATACGGGGGACCAATACCCCCGGGAATACTGCCGCCCTGATCGTGGTAGATGGTGTGCCCGATATAGCGGGAGGTCTCGAACGGCTGAACCCGGCCGATATTGAGAGCATGTCCGTACTTAAAGACGCATCGGCGGCGATCTATGGGTCCCGGGCAGCCAACGGGGTGATCCTCGTGACCACAAAGCATGGTAAATCGGGCAAGCCGCAACTGTCTTACACGTTTAACCATGGATGGGCCCAGCCGGACCGGATACCTAAAATGGCTACGGCTACGGAATACGCATCGATCAATAATGAAACCAATATTTACGATAATGTTCCTGTAGCGGAGTGGTCCGCGGCGCTGACTGCATTAAATCAAACCGGGTCCTATAAAACGATCGGAGGAGCTACGGTGACCGCTCCTTTCCAGCCTTCCGATATCCAGAAATACAAGGATCATTCGGATCCATGGGGGCATCCCAATACGGACTGGTTCAAGACCACCTTAAGGACCTGGGCCCCGCAGGTGCAGCATACCCTGCAGGTCAACGGGGGATCGGAAAATATCCGGTATCTCGCATCGCTGGGGTACCAGGACCAGGACGGTTATTATAAAAATTCCGCCACAGGCTATAAGCAGTATGATATGCGCCTGAATGTGGATGCCAGAGTAAATAAGTGGGTCAATACCGGCATCAATCTTACGGCAAGGGAAGAATTCCGGTTCTACCCCACACAAACCGCGGGCTCGATCTTCCGCATGCTGATGCGCGGAAGGCCCGGAGATCCCGAAGTATGGCCCAATGGTCTCCCGGGCCCGGATATCGAGAACGGCCAGAATCCCATTCTCATCACCACCAACCAGACGGGGTATGACAAGGATAAAAGGGACTATTTCCAGGCCAATGGAAAAGTGGAAGTACTGATCCCCTGGGTCCCCGGGCTGAAGCTGACGGGAACCGCAACAGTAGATAAGGAGAACAGGCTGGAAAGAGTATGGCAGACCCCCTGGTCCCTGTATTTCTGGGATCATGCGACCTACGGTCCCGATGGTAAAACACCGGTGTTGACCAAGAGCGTCCGGTCTACTTTTACCAGTCCCCAGCTGGGCGAGACGAATTGGAATTACCTCAACGTGCTGTTATCCGGCTTTATCAATTACGATAAGACATTCGGTAACCATACGATCAACCTGCTGGCGGCTGTGACCAAGGAAACGGATAAAGAGGATGATTTCAATGCCTACCGGACCAATTTCATCTCACCTGCCGTGGATCAGTTATTCGCCGGCGGTGCTGCTCAGCAAAACGTGGGCGGTTCGGCCTATGAACGGGCCCGCCTGAGCTATTTTGGCCGGGCAGCCTATAATTATAAGGAAAAATACCTGGCCGAATTCCTCTGGCGTTATGATGGCTCTTACCTGTTCCCGCAGCAACACCGGTTTGGCTTCTTCCCCGGAGTACTTGCAGGGTGGAGGATCTCGGAGGAAGGGTTCTGGAAAGATAATGTGCGGGTTGTGAATTACCTTAAACTCCGTGCGTCCTGGGGACAGATGGGGAATGACCAGGTCTACTATAATAATAATGTACTGCGGGAGTATCAATTCCTGGGAACTTATGGGTTCAGAAATTATGTCATCAACAACCAGGCAGCAACGACGTTATATGAAACGGTGGTGCCGAATCCGAACTTCACCTGGGAAGTGGCCAACAATTCTGATATAGGACTGGAAGGCCAGTTATTGGAAGGCAAGATCAATTTCGAGCTGGATTATTTTTATAATCTGCGCACCCATATCCTCTGGCCAAAGTCAGGATCCACTCCCGCCAGTTCCGGGATCGCCAACCTGCTGCCGCCTGAAAATATTGGAAGGACGGAGAACAAAGGATATGAATTTACACTCGGTTATAACGGACATCAGGGCGCCTTCAATTATTCCGTCAGCGTGAACGGCGGCTATGCCAAAAATAAGATCCTGTTCTTAAGCGAGACCCCCAATACTCCCATCTGGCAGAAGTATACGGGACATCCCTATTCGGCGGCTGGAAGTCCATTCGGTGGATTCACTCCATTGGCCTACGAATATGACGGCGTGTTCAGGGACGATAAGGATATTGCGGCCAATACGGTGGATTATAAGGGCGTAACCCCTGCGCTCAAACCAGGAGATATGAAATTCAAGGATATCAATCACGATGGAAAGATCGATGCCAATGACCAGTCCAGGCTGAGCAAGACGCCGGATCCCACGTTCACCGGAGGGCTGAATATCAAAGCCGGCTATAAATCTTTCGACATCTCGATCTTATTCCAGGGCGCCACCGGAGGGCTGTTGTGGATCGGCACCGAGTCCGGCGATATCGGGAATTACCTTCAATATTCCTACGATCATCAGTGGACGATCGATCATCCCAGCGGCACGGATCCCCGTCTCGCCAACAGGGGCAATACCTATTTCACGGGTGGTGGCGCCGGCCTCAATACTTATTTTCTGAGGAACAACGATTACCTGCGCCTGAAAAATGTGGAATTGGGGTATAATCTTTCTCCGGCCATTCTGAAAAGGGCTGGTCTCGGCAATTTCAGGATCTATGCCAGCGGGCTTAACCTGCTGACCTGGGACAAAATGAAGATCTGGGATCCCGAATCGACATCGGGAAGCGGCCAGTATTATCCCCAGTCGAGGATCATCAATGTAGGAGCAAGAGTAACCTTCTAAAAAGAAAATTATGAAACACATATTAAAAAGCATTTGTGTGGTCTTTTCAGGCGTTACGCTGCTTACGGCTTGTAAACGTGATTTCCTGAATACACAACCACTGAACCAGATCTCTGCCAACGCCACCTGGGCCGATGGCGGCCTTTCCGAAGCCTTTGTGACGAATATCTATAATGGCCTTGGCAACGGGGGATTCGATGAACAGCAGCTTTCCGCCCTGTCCGATGAAGCCGTATTCGTGCATCCCGGCCGCGGCATCAACATCGTCAACGAGGGCACCTTAAATCCGTCCAACCTGGGCTGGGTAAGCGGTACCTATGAATGGGGCAGCATGTACAACCAGATCCGGGCTACGAACGTTGCGCTGGAAAACCTTAGAACGGCTACTTTCAAAGACACCGTCCTGAACCACCGCCTCCAGGGAGAGGCCCATTTCCTCCGGGCTTATTATTATCAGCAGTTGCTGCGTTATTATGGGGGAGTGCCCCTGGTCACTCATTCCTACGGCCTGAACCAGGATTATAGTATCGCCCGCAGTACATTCGACGACTGCGTCAAGTTCATAACGGCCGAATGCGACAGCACCGTGAGCCTACTGAACGGGAAGAGCCTCGCTAAAGGCCGGGCTACGTATATCTCTGCCCTGGCCTTAAAATCCCGTATCCTGTTATATGCGGCCAGTGACCTGCATGATATACCTGCGTTTAAAACAAAATCACATCTCCTTGACACGGTAAATGTATCAAATCTTGCATTGTACGGATATACCAGCGGGGATCGCACTGCGCGCTGGCAGGCTGCCAAGGTTGCCGCCTATGCCGTTATCCTGGCGGGTTCCGGATATAAGCTGGGACTTTCCGCACCTGTCACTTCCGGCGAGGCGCAGACGAACTATCTTTCCATTGCCATGGGCGGAGGAAGCAATGCGCCGGGGGTAGACAAGGCCGCCTCGGCAGAATTATTATTCGAGCGGGATTTCTCTCCCCAGACCGTGAGCGGCGGGCCCGGAACGGATGGTACGTCCGTCGGACTCGACAACGGGCCGAACGGCTACCATAACTGGGCAGGCAATGCGCCGATCCAGCAGCTGGTGGATGATTATGAAATGATGGATGGCACAAAATTCTCCTGGACGAATCCAGCCCAGGCTGCGGCCCCCTATAAGAACAGGGACCCACGTCTTTATGCCACCATCCTCTTCGATGGGGCGGACTGGAAACCCCGCAGTAAGATCACTTCGAACCCGGATCCGGCCAACCAGATCCAGACCGGGCAATACCAGACGGCAGGCGCATCGTTGCTGGCCGGTCTCGACACCCGTCAGAGCGTGGTAGAGAACTGGAACGGCACCTGGACGGGCTATTATCAGCGTAAGTTCATCGACCCGGATCCCAGTGTGGTCGATAATAATACCCGTCAGTACATACCCTGGCCATTCTTCCGTTACACGGAAGCGGTGCTCAATTATGTGGAGGCGAACATCGAGCTGGGGCAGGACCTCGAAGCCCAGACCTGGCTGAATAAGATCCGGTTCCGCGCAGGCATGCCTGCGGTGACGGAGACCGGTACCGCGCTGCGGGATCGTTACCGGAATGAGCGGAGGGTGGAGCTGGTCTACGAGGAGCATCGCTACCATGATGCACGCCGCTGGATGATCGCCGCACCCACGCTGGGGAGGAAAATGGTCTTCATTAACGTGGTCGGTATGCTGAAACCAGGCGCTCTTGCGCCTGCGCCATACCGGCACGATGAGACGCTTTACAATTATTCGTACACGCCATTCGAAGATATATCATTGGAAAACCGAACCTGGCTGGATAAAATGTATTTCAGGCCGATCAGCCTGGATGAAGTTCATAAAAACGCTAAGCTGATCCAGAATCCGGGATATTAACTATTCATGGGGCCCGGCTACCGCCGGGCCCCTTATTTAAATTATTTGATTTGATCAGGATCCTTCCATGGCTGCTGGCAACCGCAGTCATTTTTCTTTCCGCCTGTCATGAGCACTCCGGCAAGGATAAGCAGGGGGAGACCGCTGCCGTGACTCCTGTTGGCGCAACTGAGGACAGCAATACGCTTTTCCGATTGCTGCCGCCGGAACGAACGCATGTCGATTTTTCCAATAACCTCACGGAAGGGCTGAACACCAACGTACTCCTGTACGAATACTTTTACAATGGGGGAGGGGTCGCCATCGGCGACCTGAACGGGGATGGACTGCAGGATATTTATTTCTCGGGGAATATGACGGACAATAAGCTGTACCTGAATAAGGGGCATATGCAGTTCGAGGACATCACGGCGGCAGCGGGTGTAGCAGGCAGGCCCGGCCCCTGGAAAACGGGCGTGACCATTGCAGACGTGAACGGAGATGGAAGACCGGATCTCTACCTCTGCTATTCCGGCAAGGTGCCCGGCTTCAAGAGAGTCAAGCAATTGTTCATCAACGAAGGCAACGATGCCTCCGGCATCCCGCATTTCAGCGAGCAGGCCGCACAGTATGGACTGGCGGATTCATCCTACAGCACACAGGCCTATTTCTTCGACTACGACCGGGACGGCGACCTGGACCTGCTCCTGCTGAATCATAATCCGAACTCGTTGCCCGTCCTGAACGAGGTGAGCACGGCGGCCATCCTGAAGACCCCCGATCCGCTCCATGGCCTGCGGCTGTTCAAGAATGACAAAGGGCATTTTCATGATGTGACGGAACAGTCGGGCCTCAGCAGCTCGGCCCTGAGCTATGGGCTGGGGGCGGGGATCGCCGATATGAATGGCGATGGTTGGCCGGATCTTTATATCTCCAACGATTATACCATACCGGACTATTATTATATCAACGACCGCAACGGTCATTTCACCAACAGGCTCTCCACTGCCATGGGCCATACTTCCCAGTTCTCCATGGGCAATGATGTCGCCGATATCAATAATGACGGGCTCCCCGATATCTTTACCCTGGATATGCTGCCTGGCGACAATCACCGGCAGAAATTATTGTTTGCGCCGGACAATTATGAAAAGTTCGACCTGAATATCCGCTCGGGCTTCTACTACCAGTATATGCGCAATATGTTGCAACTGAACAATGGCAACGGGGGCTACAGCGAGATAGGGCAAATGGCAGGGATCTCCAATACGGACTGGAGCTGGGCCCCGTTATGGGCCGATTATGA
>Ga0137403_10007198_pt1 | contig 12591 bp, 10 predicted proteins | sample CZOMad2_1_16fung_FD_122057 | JGI IMG/M metagenome (GOLD analysis project Ga0137403, IMG submission 122057) | Vadose zone soil fungal communities from Angelo Coast Range Reserve, California, USA - CZOMad2_1_16fungal (Hybrid Assembly) | ecosystem: Environmental > Terrestrial > Soil > Vadose zone...
GAGACCGTGGGCGTCGGTTTTCTTGAAAAACTCTCGCCGCTCGCCGCGCGCCTGCATCACAAGCTGGATTTTCCAGCTGAGCAGCCGTTATTTGAGTTGGTGATTATTGGTTTCGGTCCGAAAGACTACGGCCCGGAAGTCTGGACCGCGGAATATCGCATGACGCAAAGCGTAGTTGCCACACGGGGCGACTACTGGCAGACCCGGGTGCTGCGGCCGCGCTTCACGCAAATCTATCCCCCCGAAAAACATGCGCCGCGGAAACTGGTGGAAACGTGCTATCCGGGTGAATGCAAGGGGCCGAAGCTGCAGCAATTGCTCGAAGGCAACGAGCCAACTCTTGAGAAGTTGGCCGGCTCTGACCCGAGATTCTTGAAGGTGGTGGATTTCATCAGCAAAGGCCAAGCACAAAAAGCGGTCGCGCCTGACGTCACAGGCTTTTTACGAGCCGCTGTGCCGCTCATTTACTCCGGTCGGCGATTCGTCATGGGCACGTTCGAAGAAGAGCACGGATTCGACTGGGTTGTTCCGCCAGACGAGCCCATCGAAAAAGCAAAACAGGAAAAGAACCGCCCGCCGGAAGCACCTACACTTAGGCGGAAAATCGATCCGCCCGGCTCTTGAGCTAGGAATGGCGCAACGGCTTCATGCTGATGCCGCCGAAGCAACCCTGCGAATCGCATCTCCCACGCGAATGACGCCGCTTTCGAGGACTCGGCAAAGCATTCCCCGCCGGCCATACATTTCGCGGCGCAGCCCCGAGCGAACCTTTTCGAGTTGGTCGCAAGGCGTACAAACGGCGCTCACCTGCAATAACACCGGGCCGATTCGCAACTGTTCACCCATCGCGAGGCCGTTTACGTTCAGGCCTTCGGTGGTGATATTTTCGCGGATAATTCCCGGATGAAGCTGCATCGCGTCGAGAGTTTCTTTATCCACCAGGAGTACCTGGCGCCCGCTGTTCTTTCGCGCATGAGCGCAACCGGAAAAGCCGAGGCCCGCCTCGGCTTCGATACTCTCGACAGCTTGCATCGGAAGCCGGCGCTTGGCTGCCCGAAACAGATGAGCGACGCACGCCATGGGTCAGTCCTGCGCAGACCGGGCCTTGCCCACGCCACCGCCGATGTCCGTGCGGTAGTGCATGCCCTCGAAGTGAATTTTTGCGGCGGCTCCATATGCGCTGGTCAAAGCGCCCTCCAGGTTCGGCGCGGACGCCGTTACACCAAGAACCCGGCCGCCGCTTGTGACGATCACGTCGCCCTGCCTCTTCGTGCCAGCGTGCAGGACTTTCACACCGGAACCTTTCTCAGTAGCGGTTAGACCATGAACAATGAATCCTGTTTTGAACCTTCCCGGATAACCACCGGAAGCAATGACAAGACAAGCACTTGCCCCGGATTTCCATTTCCATTCTGCAGGATCAAACCGTCGCGTGGCGAGATTGATCAACGCTTGCGCCAGGTCAAAATCGACTCGCGCCAGAATCGCTTGCGTTTCCGGATCCCCTAACCGGCAATTGAACTCCAGAACCTTGGGGCCGTCTTTCGTCAGCATCAGGCCAATATAGAGAAATCCCTGGTAGCGAATACCGTCGGCGGCCAGTCCGCGCAAGGTTGGTTCTACGATGGTCGTTTCGATCGTGGCTTTCAGTTCCGGCGTCATCAAGCCGTCGGTCGAATATGCGCCCATTCCCCCGGTATTGGGCCCGCGGTCGCCGTCAGAGGCGCGCTTGTGGTCGCGAGTAGGCGCGAGTACCGCATACTTGTCTCCGTCCGTGACAAGAATGAAGGAAAGCTCGTTGCCTTCAAGCGTCTCTTCGAGGATCACGCGTTTTCCGGCAGCGCCAAATTCCTGAATCAGCATCGCGCGTGTGATGAAATCACGCGCTTCGTTTTCCGTTTGCGCCAACAGCACGCCTTTGCCCGCGCAAAGACCGTCGGCCTTTACGACGACCGGATAGGGCACGCTAGAAAGCGCGGCGTAAGCCTCATCAGCAGTGGCAAACTCGCCGTACAATTTGGCCGTGGGAATCGAGTGGCGCGCAAGAAATTGTTTGGAGAAAATTTTGCTCCCTTCAAGCTGTGCTGCGATTTGCGATGGGCCAATTACGGCCAGGTTTCGCGCGCGAAGAGCGTCGCCTAGGCCATTCACCAGCGGCAATTCCGGGCCTATGATCGTCAGGTCAGGATGCAATTTTTCTGCAATCGCGACAAGGCCCGCCAAGTCCGCTGCTTCCACTGGAAGGCAAGTCGCGTCATCGGCGATCCCGCCATTTCCGGGAGCGCACCAGAGTTTGTTCACGCGCGGGCTTTCGCGGAGTTTCCATACCAGCGCGTGCTCGCGTCCGCCGCCGCCGATCACCAGGATTTTCACGGATTCCTGCGGAGCTCCTTCTAAAAATTTCACCTTTGACAATAGTCGCGGCCCTGGCAGGTGTCAATGCCGCGCCAAACGGTTCTGCGCGGTTGAGCTCTTGCGATTGACGCGGCGAGTCGATGCCTCTACGATTTCGTGACGGCATGAAAAAGCCCGCGCGCAAATCTGTAACCGCACCGCAGCAGGTCACCAAAATTCCCTCGGAAAATAGCGCAGCGCCGGATTCCGCGCTGCTCCGCCTGCAGCTCTGTTTTTTTCTCTCGGGAGCGGCAGGGCTGATCGATCAAGTGGTCTGGACAAAAGCGCTGGGCCAACTGTTTGGTTATTCAGCGTACGCCGTGGCAACCGTACTGGCCGTTTTCATGGGTGGTTTGGCGCTGGGGAGCGCGATTTTCGCGCAATGGCGGCCTCGGAACAAGAGCGGAATCGCACTCTATTCGTGGATGGAATTTGCGATTGCCGCGAGCACCTTGCTTTCGCTTCCCGGCATCGCGCTGGTGAAGCAACTTTATCTTACGAGCTATCCGCACGCCGGCGGTTCAGCCGCAACTTTACTCGCGCTGCGATTTTTCGGCTCCGCCATGGTGTTGGCGCTTCCCACGGTGCTCATGGGCGGAACCCTCCCGGTGTTACTCGGCGGCGTCGCACGCGAAGTCAAACAATTGGGAATCCGCGCCGGGCGTTTCTACGCGGTGAACACGGCAGGCGCGGTCGCGGGAACCATTGCTTCCGGATTTTTCCTGATCCCGTGGATGGGATTACGTCTGACCTTAATCACGGCGGTTATCTTGAACGTGATCGCTGGTCTTCTCGCACAAAGGATCGCGCAACCGATTGCCGCCTCTAGCGAAGCTGTTCCGGCAAAAAGGGCGGAGAGTGCGAACGCCGAATCCTCCGCGCTATACATGGTTTGCTTCGCCGGAGTCGGCGCAACTGCCATCGCTTACGAGTTAAGCTGGACGCGCTTGCTCGCTACGCCGCTTGGGAGTTCGACTTATGCATTCAGCTTGATGCTTGCAGTGTTTCTGCTTGGCATCGCGATCGGCAGCGCGCTTTTCGAAAAGTGGTTTCGAAAGAAACACGAGGCAAGCGCCGGCGTATTTGCCGTAACGCAATTCGCGATTGCTGCAGCCCTTCTCTTTTCGCTGTGGATGTATCGCGAGATTCCCGACGTGTTGTTATTCCTCTTGCGCAATTTCGACGAAAACTTTACTTCCCTTGTTGCCGCGCAGGCCGTTGCCTGCGCCCTTGCACTCCTTCCCGCGACGATACTATTCGGCTTCACCTTTCCCGCAGTGCTTGCCCTGGTTTCCGGCTCAAATCGGCTCTCCACCGAAAAGGAAAGATCTCTTTCTGGCAGCGTTGGACGAGCTGCCGCTGCGAATACCAGTGGCGCAATTCTCGCTGCGATCGTGGGTGGTTTTTTTCTGCTTCCGCGGATTGGCAGTTTTAGGCTGGTGGCCCTCGCCGCAAGCGTCAACATCGCGATCGGGGTCATTCTGTCGGTCAACGCGAACAGGCGCAATTGGCGACCCGTGGCGGTCGCAGCCTTGCTGCTCGCCGCGATCGGTTGGACCGCGTGGTCACCCACATTTTTCAGCAGGGCAACGGCCGCGTTCGGAGTGGTTCTCTACGGCGGCTACCACAATTCCGCGCTGACAGCGCGGGAAATGGCAGAGACCGAGGATCTGGTGTTTTTCAAGGACGGCATTAACGCCACAGTTGCCGTCACGCGTTCTGAAAATTACATTGCGCTGAAAATCAACGGCAAGGTTGACGCCAGCAACTTGGACGCTGGCACTCAACTGCTTCTCGGGGATCTCGGAGCCGTTTTTCATCCACATCCACGCAAAGTTCTGATCATTGGTTTTGGTGGCGGTATGACGGCATCGGCCGTGTCCCGATTTCCCGACGTCGAGCGTATCGACTGCGTTGAGATTGAGCCCGGAGTCCTTGAAGCGGCCGCGTATCTTGAACGATTGCATCGCGGCGTGCTCCAAGACCCTCGTTTGCGCATTTACTTCGACGACGCGCGCAATTTCTTGCAAACGAGCCGGGAAAAATATGACCTGATCATTTCCGAGCCATCGAATCCCTGGATCGCAGGGGTCGCTTCGCTCTACACCGAAGAATTTTTCGGCGTGGTTCATGCGCACCTCGAAGCGGGAGGAAATTTCGTTCAGTGGATCCAAGCATACGGGCTGAGGTTTGACGATCTTGCGATGATCCTCTCAGGTTTGGAGCGCCAATTTCCCGAGCTGTCGTTATGGCGCAGTTCGGGTCGCGATTTTCTTGTCCTGGCTCGAACGATGCCAGAGCCTCTCTCGTTCGAACGTTCTCGGGCGCTTTGGAAAACAGAAGCCCTGCGCCAGGACTTTGAAGCACTTCATCTTACACGCCCGGAGAGTTGGCCAAGCTATTTCCGTCTGGGTCGATCAGCGATTCACTCATTCGCAAGCCGGGCTCAGAGCAATACAGACGACCGGACGCTGCTCGAATATTCCGCTCCTGAACATTTACTGAGGGAATCTCTTACCAAAGAACTCGAGCGAGTTGTAGACGCACTTGGCGAGAATCCCCTGCCTGACGACCTTTCGCCTCAAGATACGCAACTTGCACCAGTCGCTTCCGCCGAGACGTCTCTTGCAAACAACGAACCTGGGCGAGCCATGAAATTTCTGACTTTGGCGACCGGAGATTCGACCTACGAGGAATTGAGTGTTTTACGTGCCCGCGTGCAGATTTCCGACGGGCACTACGCCGTGGCGGCAAAAGAACTCGGGGCAACCTCTTTAGGTTTAGGCGGAACTAACTACTTTGATGCAAAATATTGGTTAGCGATTGCGCAGCGCGGTAGTGGCCGCGCTCTCGAGGCCGAGTCGACCGTCGACTCTCTTCTCACAGGCCGACCGAATGATGAACGCGCGCTTGAGGTCAAAAGCAGCCTAGCCAGCGACCGGAATGACTGGATTTCCGCAGTCGGCGCGCAGACCAAGCTCGTCAAACTGCGCCCGAATTCGGCTGCGGAGCAATGTCGTCTAGGCGACCTCCTTTTGCGATCAAAAAATGCAGGCGCCGCGGAAGAACCCCTATACAAGGGCTTGCAACTCGACCCTCATGCGTTCCTGTGTCATCGGGACCTTGGGGAACTATATCGAGTGACTGGCCGCAACTCCGAAGCGATTAGGGAATTGGAATGGGTGGTTCGATTCTTCCCCGAGGCCGACTCAAAGACGTATGTGTCACTGGCGCTTGCCTTTGAAACCGCGAAGGACCGCGCGAGCGCGCAGTTCGCCCTTGAAAAAGGAAAGCGCCTGTTTCCTGACGACCAACTGCTGCGAAAGCTTCCTCTGAAAAGAGATGGACGCTGAGCCTTAGACCTGGCTCAGGGCACGAATCGGAATCGTCACGCTCGTGGATGTATCGGAGGACGCCAGCATGTGGCAGCGTCCGTCAAAGATTCCCCCGGGATCAATCACGAGGCACGGTGAGTGAACTTCTCCGGTCACTACACCTTTGGCTTGAATCTCTACACGGCCCTTCGCAAAAATCACGCCGTCATAGCGACCGGCAATCACCACCCGGTTGCCTTCGATCTGACCCTCGACTTTCGCGTTCTCGCCCAGAATCAATGTTTGCTCGGAGATGATGTTGCCCTTCACGTGGCCGTCAATCCGGAACGTCCCAGTAAGCTGCAACGTGCCTTCCATCGTCACGCCCTGATCGATGAAGCCGGTCCATTCTTCGCCGCTGCCGTTGGTTGAACTGCCAGGCCACTTCCACGCCATAAGTTTGCCCACGCCCCAAAAAGTCGCGCCGATATCTTCGGCAACACTGTCACTCTATCGGGATGCGCGCGCAAGTCAACGCGCCTGCTGTGAGGAGTTGTCGAATGCAGCGACTGAACGAATGGACAGTGCGTCAGCGCAGTGACGAAAACATATACATCATCTCACGATATTTCAAGCGCTACTTCATCAGTCGGTCGTAGAGTCCCATCAACTGCGCGTCTTCGTAATATTCCAAAACGAGTTGGCCCGGGCGCAATTTTGTGCGCTGCCGCAAGAAAATCTTGGTGCCCAAATGGCGCTGTAACTCGTCCAGCGCTTCCCGAACGTTGGGATCCACATGAATTTCAGATTTTTCTTTTCTGCCACGGGCGTGGCGCGAAGCGAGGCGCTCAATCTGGCGAACCGTCAAACCGCCGCGCGAGGCGCGTTGCGCATAACGCATGCGCAGCTGTGGATCAATGACCGCAAGAAGCGCACGACCATGACCAGCAGTGAGTTTCGCCTCCTCAATCCACTCCTGAATGGTCGGTTCCAGTTTCAGCAATCGAATTGCGTTGGCAACGGTTGCTCGGTCTTTGCCCGTGCGCTCGGCAACGGATTCCTGTGTAATCTGAAACTCGTCCATCAAACGCTCAAACGCACGCGCTGCTTCGATGGGATTCAAATCCTCACGTTGGATGTTTTCAACGAGTGTCATTTCAAGCGCAAGCTCGTCGGAAACCTGCCGGACGATGGTGGAAACCTTTTTTAGACCCGCACGCTGTGCTGCGCGCCAGCGGCGCTCGCCGGCGATCAGCTGATACCGATTCCCGATCGGTCGAACTACGATTGGTTGAATGATTCCGCTTGCCTGGATCGAACGTGCCAGTTCGTCCAACGCTTCCTCACGGAATCGTGTGCGCGGCTGATACGGACTAGGTTCTACGAGATCAATATCGATCTCTTGCGGGCCGTGCGTGACGGCCTCGCGCGCTGGCGCAGCGGCGGCTCCGCCTGCCGTCGTAACCGCTGCCGCCTGATTGTCTATGGCTGGAGCTGGCGTCTGATTTGTAGGCTCAGGCTCCCGAATGAGCGCTCCGAGCCCCCGTCCCAAGGCGTTTCTCGGCATTGGCAATTACCTCCTGGGCGAGTTGAGTATATCCCTCGGCCCCCTTACTATGTATGTCATAGAAAATAATAGGTTTACCGAAGCTAGGAGCTTCCGCTAAGCGCACGTTGCGAGGTATAACACTCTGGAATACCTGGGTGCCAAAAAAGCTGCGAAGATCGGTCGCTACTTGCCGCGATAATGTCGTTCGCTCGTCGAACATTGTCAGCAAAATGCCCTCAATTTCGAGGGTCGGATTCAGAGTTCGGCGGATTCGCATAAGTGTATCCAGCAATTCCGAAACGCCCTCAAGTGCGAGGTATTCGCATTGAATTGGAACCAACACAGCGTTCGCGCTTACCAGGCCGTTTAGCGTCAAGAGGTCGAGCGCCGGGGGGCAATCTAGAATAACGAATCGATAGTTAACCAAAAGTGGGCCTAGGAAAGCTTGAAGCCGATATTCACGATTATCCGCAGTTACAAGCTCAACTGCGGCCCCTGCAAGGTTCTTGTCCGCAGGAACGACATCCAGTCCCTCGACCTGCGACTTTTGGATGATTTTTTCGGGCGGCTCGTTCAGGATCAGGGCGTGGTAGAGAGTCCGGCGCGAGGGATCTTTTGGAAAGCCGATCGCCGCAGTGGCATTTGCCTGAGAGTCACAATCGACAAGAAGTGTAGACTGATCAGCGGCTGCGAGGCAGGCGGCGAGGTTAACCGCGGTCGTAGTTTTGCCGACTCCACCCTTCTGATTAGCGATCGCGATAATTCTTGCCAAATCTCCCCCGAATTTCAGTGTGGCGAAAATTTAGCAAAGTATATATTCACATGCAAGTTGTTTCACGTGGAACGAATGGCCAAACTGTGGAAGAATTCGAGAGACTCCTCGGCGTGATTGCTCAATTGTTCCATGTGGAACAATCGCCAGTTTTAGCACAGGTTTTGTCGGTCAGCCGACAGATGCGGCTAGGGGTCGGCAACGGCAGTTTGGAGGCTCGAAGCCGTCCCGACTAAAAGATTGGGAGATTTGTTCCACGTGGAACACAGACAGCTGGCTTTCCACTCAACCTAGGTGCGAGTGGTCTTCGCGGGGGAGGGGGGGATGTTCCGGCAAAGGAACGAAGAAATGCCGCGATTCTCCAGGAGTCTGCCAAAACGATGGGCGCGTCTTGGGGTTAAGAACGGCTACTCGATACGATCACCGAGCAATAGAAACCGTTGCAGCGACTTGGGAACGGCTACTGGCTCAGACCAAGTCCACGATGGCTGGGTACGTACTTCCTCGAGATCCCGACCTCCGAGCCAGAGCAGCGCTTGTTTGGCCGCAATATGAGGTGACGCAGCCCATTCCAGGAAATTCGCAAAATCTCCTAATGCGCGCGAGCAGACAACATCCAGCGGGGCGACCTCCTCACCCAACTCCTCAAACCGGCTAACGAGCACCCTGGTATCCGTAAGTCCAAGTTCTCTAACGACTTCCGCCAAAAATGTGGCTTTTTTGAAGTTCGATTCCACGAGGAAAACGTGAAGATCAGGCCGCACAATCTTTAGTGGAATGCCGGGAAAACCGCCTCCAGAGCCTACGTCGGCGAGCCGACAGTTTTCCACAGGCAGTAGAGCAGCGCCAAACATCGACTCGCAGAAATGACGATATAGGATGTCCAGCGGATCGCGGATGGCGGTGAGATTCACCTTGTCGTTCCACGTCCACAGCAGCTTCGTATATTGCTGAATTTGCTCGACTTGTATATCGCTAAGGGAAAGTTGGAACTCATTCGCGGCTCTTTTGATCGCCGCCTTAGAGGGCATAAAAGCTGCACTTGTTGTCATAATAGTAAACCGCTATGCAGGTCAGCTTCTGGTGTCGCAGGCTTGCCAAAATACCTGGCTCCAGCGGTGCCCGCCACGACGTCAAGAACGGCATGCCAGATTACCACGGGGAAAATGCTGCCGTACGCAATTCGGATGGACGCGAAAAGCACACCCAGAATTCCGGTCCCAACACTGCCGCCTTTTCCCTGGTACAGATGCGCGACGCCGAACATCAGCGAAGATGCAATCACAGCCGCCCAACTGGAAAGCCCGGCGCCAAAAAGAGCGGCAATCACGAATCCGCGAAAGATGAACTCTTCGCAGACTCCCGCGGTCAGAGCCAATAAAGTGAAAAATATGGTTTCTGTCGCCGACTGAGGAAAAAGCCGCTCGGCCATGGCGCGAAGTTTTTCAGCCGCAGGATGATTCAAACCCGCCATGCGCCTGAGATTCATCCAGTGCGCTACCGCAATCAGCGCTGCACCTATGAAAGTGAGCAAGAAGACCGACGACAGTCGCCCGCTCGCCAGGCCGAGCTGAGCCGGCGTCAAACCGCGCGCGAACGCGCGCCAGGCCACAATCGCCGCCAGCATCCACTGAAAAAGAATAGTCGACGCGTACAGGCGGATGCGCTCGCGGTGCAATATCTGTGGCTGGGCCATGAAATGCCGCATCCGCTCGCGCCCTCGCCAGGGCAGAACGATGCCCAGAAATAAGAAAATAAGCCAGAAGTCCCACGGCATTGCCGAAAGCATTTGATTGATGTAACCACGGCCACGAAACAAAGTGCAACTCGAACCAATCACGCGAGCAGGATACTCGCCGCGCAAAGTCTCCGCATCCTCTCTATAATGCTCAGGAACTCTAAACAGGAGGCTTTCGTGACCGATCGCGTGAAGTTGACGTCGATGGCAAAAGCTGCCGGTTGAGCAGCGAAGCTGAGTCCCGGGACGCTGGACTCTGTTTTGCGGCTACTGCCGCGGCAAACTGATCCTAAGGTTCTCGTTGGTTTTGAAACCAGCGACGACGCGGGGGTGTATCTGATCGACGATCGCACCGCACTGGTACAAACGGTAGATTTTTTCACGCCAATCGTCGACGATCCGCGCACCTTTGGCGAAATTGCCGCGTCGAATTCGTTGAGCGATGTCTATGCGATGGGGGGACGTCCCGTTTCCGCGCTGTCGATTGTTGGCTTTCCGGAAAAGGGCGACCCACAAATTCTCGCGCAAATTCTGCAGGGTGGCCTGGCAAAAATGATGGAGGCTACGTGCACCGTCATCGGCGGTCATTCGGTACGCAATGAAGACGTTTTGTTCGGCTATGCGGTCACCGGCCTCATTGATCCGAAACAGGTCTGGAAGAATGTTGGGGCCCGCACCGGCGACATTCTGTTATTTACAAAGGCACTTGGAACGGGCGTTATCTCGACGGCGCTGAAAAACGACAAAGCTCCGGCTGATGCCGTCTCCGCCGCGATCCACTCGATGAGGAAACTGAATCGCGCCGCGGCCGAAGCGCTTCACGTTATTGAATCGCAAACGAAATTTCAGAATGCTATTCACGCTGTCACTGACGTCACGGGATTCGGTCTGCTCGGACACGCGCGCGAAATGGCGCTGGGAAATCCGGAAAAGGGAATTGAAACGGTATCGTTCGAATTCGATCACGCACGGTTCACTTATTTACCAGGCGCGTTGCAGGCCGCCATGGACGGCCACCTACCTGGTGGCTTGAAAAATAATCGCGAATTTGTTGGAGATTGCGCACAATTCACTCCTGCCGTGAGGCAGGAATATCGCGACATTCTTTTTGACCCGCAAACTTCCGGCGGCCTGCTCATTTCCATCGCGCAAGAAGCTGCCACTGAAGCACTCGCCGCTCTACAACGCCACGGCGTGAGTGGCAATCAAGTTGGCGAGGTTGTGCGAAAGAAATCGCCGCTGATTTACGTCACATAGGCATGGACACCATCACCCACGGCATCGCAGGCGCGCTGATAGGCAAGGCATTCTTCAGCGGTGACGATATGTTTCCCGCGAAGCCCATGAACCGCGCCCGCATGATCACCTGGTCGCTGATGCTCGGCGCGATTTTTCCGGACATCGACGTCGTGCGCGACATTTTCTCGCACGATCATCTGCTGGTAATTACCTGGCACCGCAGCATTACCCACTCGTTGCTGATGCTGGCAATTTTTTCTTTGCTGCTCGCAGCGCTCACTCGCTGGGTTTCGCGCAAATTCAAATGGGACGCGCCGTCCTTCGGAACCCTGACGCTGATCTATGCCGTAGGAATCCTGAGCCACATCTTGCTGGACCTCGTCACCACGTTTGGAACCATGATCTGGTCGCCGGTCAAATGGTCGCGCCCCGCCTGGGATTTAATTTTCATCGTGTACTTTTCTTTCACCGGCATTCTGCTCATTCCGCAGTTCCTGGCATGGGTTCATCGCGATGCAAAGCTTGCCAGGCTTCGCGGACTTCTCGTGTGGCTGGTTTTCGTTCTGCTCACATTTTCCGTGGCTGCGCTGGCGCGGATTGTCGGCGGTCCGATTTCTCTCACGGCCGTCGGTGTGATCATCATGATTTTGTCGCTGTTGATTTTGCTCCCGGCAATGCGGGGATGGGGAACGCATATTCGCGGCGCGACCTGGAGTCGTGCGGGCTTTGTGACAGCTTGTTGTTACCTGGTGCTAGCCGTCGTTGCTCATCACAAAGCGCTTGAGCGCACCAAAGAGTTCGCGGCGTTTCAAGGCGTTCAGGTTGAGTCCATCGGCGCGCTTCCGCTGCCGCCGTCGATTTTGAATTGGGACGGGTTAATACGCACGCAGCGCGGCGTCTACGAACTTCGTACCGATTTATCTCAGCCTTCGGGAATTCCCGATGGCGCTGATTCCGCCGGCGCAGCGCTGACGTCATTCACCTACAGATATTTTCCGGACGCTCCTGCGAACAATTTCATTCAGCAGGCGCGCCAATTGCCCGAAGTACAAAAAGTGTTGTGGTTCGATCGGTTTCCAGTCACACGGTTTCACAAGGAAGGAACTGAGTCCGTCGTGGAAATTCTCGAGTTGCGTTTTCCGCCGATGCGGCCGGATCGGCCCGCATCATTTACTTATCGCGTGCGGTTCGATGCTGACGGCAACGTAGTTTCGCAGGGCTGGGAGACAAAATAGCGGCCGTCAGATTGCGCGCAAACTCAGTGTGCCGCTTTCGAGTCCGCCGGATGAATCACTACCTGCCGTTGCTCGCCCATGCCAACGCTTTCCGTGCGCACGCCGGGAAATTCCTGCAGCGCCAGATGCACAATCCGCCGTTCGCGCGCGTTCATCGGATTCAATTTAAATGGCTGCCGTGACGTTTGCACTCGTTCCGCGGCCACACGCGCCGTCATTCGCAATTCTTCAATGCGCAACGCGCGATATCCGCCGCAATCCAAAAGCATTTTGTCCTGCCACGGAGGTTCGAGGCGCAGCGCGCGCAACGCCAGGTGCTCGATCGCGTGCAGCAATTCCGCTCCGCGCTC
>Ga0137403_10007202_pt1 | contig 12589 bp, 11 predicted proteins | sample CZOMad2_1_16fung_FD_122057 | JGI IMG/M metagenome (GOLD analysis project Ga0137403, IMG submission 122057) | Vadose zone soil fungal communities from Angelo Coast Range Reserve, California, USA - CZOMad2_1_16fungal (Hybrid Assembly) | ecosystem: Environmental > Terrestrial > Soil > Vadose zone...
CAATTCCGGTGCTTGCAGATATTGATCCAAATACAGGATTGCTTGATTCTGGAAGTGTGGAGCGCTGCATCAGTCCGAAAACTAGGGCGGTTTTACTGGTGCATTTGTATGGGCAAGTATGCAAAATGGAAAGTTGGGCGGCTCTTTGCCAACAGCATGAAATCCTATTATTAGAAGATTGTGCACAAGCCCACCTTGCACGGAGGGATGGAAAAACAGCCGGAAGTTTTGGTTCTTTTGGAGCATATAGTTTTTACCCGACCAAAAATTTAGGTGCATTGGGTGATGGCGGAGCATTAGTGTGTGATGACGCTGCACTAGCTCAGCGTGCGGCTGCGTTACGTAACTATGGGCAGAGCGTGCGTTATCACCACCCGGTGCTGGGATTGAATAGTCGTCTGGATGAATTGCAAGCTGCATTACTACTGACACGAATGGAATGGCTGGAAAGTTTTACCGAGCGTCGTCGGCAGATAGCCAATGCCTATCATGCAGGTATTGCGAACTCAGCGGTGCAAACCTTATCTCCACCAGTTCAGACACACAGCCATGTTTATCACCTGTTTGTGGTGATTTGCGAAGAACGTGATAGGTTGGCGCAGCATCTCAAATCTGGCGGGGTAGAAACATATGTGCACTACCCAGTACCGATTCATTTTCAGACGCCGAGCAGGGGTCTGCGTAGCGACCCCAATGGCCTCCACGTTGCCGAATCACACGCCGCTAAGTGCCTTTCTATTCCGTGCCATCCGCAGATGACTGATGCGGATGTTTCAATGGTGATTGAGGTTATCGATGCCTTCAATCTTGAGTTCCGCTGACGGTTCGCGGCGGCGCCGTAGCGCGCGTCACCCTCGCCGCGGGCATAGACCCGCTCGGCGCCGAGCGCGGCGAGCCGCCCGTCGATCAGCCGGGGGATCGCCTGGAAGGTGGCCGCCCAGTCGCGGTTGCCACAGCCGAACACCGTGTAACGCACCCCCGCGAGCGACGTGGTCGCCGGGTCGGCCCCGCGCAGCCACTCGCAGAAGCGCGCCGCGTTGTCGGGGGGCGTGCCGTTGTACGAGGCCGACGCGATGACCACCGCGCCATCGGTAGGCAGGCGATCCGTGTGCTCATCGAGGGGCGCCACCGTGACCGCGAAACCACCCGCCTCGCCCGACTCCGCCACCCGGCGGGCCACCTCCTCGGCGGTGCCGAGGTTCGACCCGTAGAGCACGAGCAGCGGCGTGCCGTGGCGCGGGCCGGCCGCGACGCCCGGGGCGGCCGCGACCGGCGCCGCGATCGAGCGCGCGCTGATCCGTGCCGCCGGTCGCGCGCGGTCCCGATCGGTCCGGTGCCGCACCTTGATCCGGAAGCCGTCCGGCTTGACGGTGAGCGTTTCCTTGAGCTTGAGCCGGTAGCGCGTGTGGTCGATCAGCTTGAAGCGCTGGAGGACCATGCCGAGTACCAGCGCCGCCTCCTGTAGAGCGAACTGCCGGCCGATGCAGGCGCGCTGGCCGTTGCCGAAGGGCTTGTAGGCGTTCGCCGGACGCCCGCGCTCGGCCTCGCGCGAGAAGTGGTCGGGGTCGAAGACCTCGGCCCGCTCGCCCCACACCGCGGGGTCGCGATGCAGCATGGGCGTGAGCACCACGATCTGGTACGGCTTCTTCATCCGGTACAGCCCGCCGATCATCGTCTCCTTGTGGGGCGAGAGCGCGAAGACCGGCGCGGTCGGCCAGAGCCGGAGCGACTCCTTGAGCACCTGGTCGAGATAGGTGAGCTGGTTGACCTGCGCGTAGGTCGGCGACACGGACGGATCCGGGCCGAGCACGCGGTCCACCTCCTCGTAGACGCGGGCCAGCACCTCCGGGTTCTGGAGCAGGAAGTAGACCGCGAACGACAGGAGCCCGCTGGTCGTCTCGTGCCCCGCGATCAGGAACGTGATGACCTGGTAGCGGATGTTGAGATCGTCGAGCCGCTCCCCGCTCTTCCGGTCCACCCCGGAGAGCATGCAGCTCAGCAGATCGGGCCGGTCCGCCACCTCCTCGCCCGGCCGCGGCTCCTGCCCTTCCCGTCTCTCTTGCCATTCTCGTCGTTCTTGAACGATGCGGTCCACCATCTCGTTCATGTAGCGGATGTCGGCGCGGAGCTGCCGCTCGCGGTCCTTCTTGATGAAGCTCTCGAGCGGGAGCCCCCGCGTCTCCATCGAGGCGCCGAGGGCCCCGATCATCGCGCCGACGAACGGGTGGTTGGTGTCGCGGTAGAACGAGTTGAAGCGGTAGCCGAAGCCGCAGAGCCCGATGGTGTCGAGCGTGAGCGAGGTCATGTCGTGGGTGACGTCCACCTCGTCGTCCGCGTTCAGGCGCTCCCACTTGAGGACGAGCTGCTCCGCGATGTCGACCATCATCGGGTGATAGCCCTGCATCGCCCGCTGGCCGAAGTTGGGCAGGAGGATGCTGTGGGCCCGCGACCAGTTCGGCTCCTGGGTGTACGCGGTGAAGAGGCCGTCGCCCGCGAAGGCCCGCAGCCGGCGCAGCGCGCCCTTCACGCTCTTGTCGAAGCGCGTCTCGTCGCACAGCTCGTCCACCAGGGAGAACCCGGAGACGACGATCACCGGCTTGCCCATCATGTCGAGCCAGTAGATCGGCCCGTACTCGCGGGCGAGGCGCATCATGTCCTGGATGGGGGCCGTCGTGCCGAGCTCGAGGAGGTTGCCGAGGAGCATCGTCCGCGGCGGCTGCGGGATCGGATCGAGCCGGTTCCTGGCGGGCACGGCGGCTAGTCCACGTGCTCGGTGAGGCCGGTCACGTCGAAGGCCATGACCACCAGGTCGCGCGTGCGCCCCGAGTGATCCACCACGAAGTCCTGCAGCAGAGCCTCGGGCCGGAACCCGAGCCGCTCGAAGGTGGCCATCGCCCCTTTCTGGTCGGGCGTCATCTGGGCCACGATCTTGCGCAGGCCGCGCCCGCGGGCGAGCGAGAAGATCTCCCCGGCGAGGGCCCGCCCGAGGCCCTGGGACCGGAAAGGAAGCGCGACCTGGGCGCGGATCTCGCCCAGGTGCCGCTGCCAGCCCACGCGGTTCTGGACCAGCGCCGCGTAGCCCGCGATCGCGCCGCCCGTCTCCGCGATCACGGTGGTGGTCAGGCCGGCCTCGAGATTCCGCATCCAGTGAGCCACTGCCTCCGGGTCCGTGATGTCCATCCGCAGGAACAGGAGGTCGTCCTCGGGCAGGCTGCGGGCGAAGGAGGCGATCGCCCCGGCGTCGGCCGGGGTCATCAGACGCAGGGTCATCTGCGTGCCATCCTTGAGGCGGATGGCGCGGGGGTACTCGCGACCGTTGGCCGACGCGTCCGGGCTCATGAGGAACGATAGTATAGAGGGCATGGACGTCCTGGTCGAGAGCCGCCGCGGCCCCTTGCGTGGCGTCGCCGAAGGAGGGCTCGCGGTGTTCCGCGGCCTCCCCTTCGCGCGCCCGCCGGTCGGCCCGCTCCGCTTCCGGCCACCCGAGCCGCCCGAGCCCTGGTCCGGCGTCCGCGACGCGGCCCGGTTCGGGCCGTCGGCGGCGCAGAACGGTGCGCTGGTCGGCCCGCTGATGAGCCTGGGGATCAGCCGCACCGGTGAGGACTGCCTCTACCTGAACGTCTGGACGCCCGCCGCGGACCGCGGCCGCCGGCCGGTTCTCGTCTGGATCCACGGCGGCGCCTTCGTCCTGGGCTCCGGCTCCCAGATGCTCTACGACGGCGCCACCCTGGCCCGTCGCGGCGACGTGGTCGTCGTCACCGTCAACTATCGCCTGGGCGCCCTGGGCTTCCTGCGCCTGCGCGACCGCTTCGGCGAGCGCCTGCCGGCGTCCGGCAACGAGGGACTCCTCGATCAGGTGGCGGCGCTCGAATGGGTGCGCGACGAGATCGCGGCGTTCGGGGGCGATCCAGGCAGCGTGACGATCTTCGGCGAGTCGGCGGGCGCTATGAGCTGCGCGACCCTGCTCGGCATGCCGCGCGCCCGCGGCCTCTTCCACCGCGCAATCTTACAATCCGGCGCCGCGAACTACCTCTGGCCCCGCGCCACCGCCTCGCGCATCGCCGACCAGGTGCTCACGGACCTCGCGGTGGCGTCACCCGAGGATCTCCGCGCGGCCGCCCCCGCGCGCCTGCTCGCCGCCCAGCGCCGGCTCTTCATGGACCTGATGCTGGGCGAGCACCACGTCCTCGGCACGCTCTCGCCGGCCGGGCAGCGCGTGGCCGGCGCGGTGTTCCTCGGTCTCACGCTGGCCCGCCGCCGCTTCGGTGGCGTCACCGCCCCGGTGGCGCGCGGGCTGCTGGACCTGCTCCGCCGCCGCGGGCGAAGGCGGCGCGCGCCGGCCGCGCCGGAGATGGCCGCGCTCAGGGCGTTGCGCACCCAGGGCCTGCCCTTCCAGCCCGTGATCGACGGCGACCTGATCCCGCGCCATCCCCTCGCCGCGATCCGCGACGGGGAGGCCCGCGGCATCCCGCTGCTGATCGGCACCAACCTGGACGAGGCCCGCCTCTTCGCCCCGCTGGATCCGGAGGCTTCGACGCTCGACGAGGCCGAGCTCCTGGCCCGGTGCCGGGAGGCGATTCCCGGGGGGACGGACGCGGCGCGGCGGGCGATCGCGGTCTATCGCGACGCGCGGGCGGCCCGCGGCGACCGCGTCGAGCCGGGCGACCTGTGGTTCGCCATCGAGTCCGACCGCACCATGCGATATCCCGCGATGCGGCTCGCCGCCCTGCAGGCGGCGCACCAGCCGGAGACGTACGCCTATCTCTTCACGTGGCCCTCCCCCGCGATGGGCGGGCTCTTCGGCGCCTGTCACGCGCTCGAGCTGCCGTTCCTCTTCGGCACCCTCGAGCATCCGCTCATTCGCCCGTTCACCGGCAAGGGGCCGGCCGCGCATGTCCTCGCCGGGCAGATCCAGGACGCGTGGATCGCCTTCGCCCGCACCGGGCGGCCGGCCCACGCGGGCATCGGCGACTGGCCCGCGTACGACGCGGCCCATCGCCGCACCATGATCCTCGACCGGCAGTGCCGCGTGGAACCGGCGCCGCGCGACGCCGAGCGCCGGTTCTGGGAGTCGCTTCCGCCGGAAGCCGGGGTCTAGCCCCCGCCGCCCGGCAACCGGCTCGGCGGAATCTCCACGTAGATCGCGCGCGACTCGGCGGCGACGGCGCCGCCCGCCAGACGCGCCACCGCGCGCGTGTCGAAGACGCGCCCGCGGCGGGTGACCAGGCGGGCCTTGAAGCGCACGGGGCGCCCGAGGGGAACCGGCGCGCGATAGTCCACCTCGATCCGCGCGGTCACCGCCAGGACCACACCCCGCACGAGCGCCAGCCGATAGTGCAGGCAGTCGAAGATCGCGGCGAGCAGGCCGCCCGACATGCGGCCGCGATAGCCCTGATGGGCCGGGCGCGGCGTGAACGAGCCGACAATCGCGTCACCCCGCCGCCGGAACCGCACGCGCAGGCCCGTGCGGCTCTCGGGCCCGCAGATGACGCACTCGACGAGCGGCGCCGGGTGGAGTGCGGCGGGCGATCGGGGCGCGCGGCGGCGTCTGGCCTCAGACCGCCGAGTGGCCGCCATCGAGAAAGAGGGTCTGGCCGGTCATGAAGTCGGAAGCCGGAGACGCCAGGTAGACCACGAGCGGGCCGATCTCGTCGAGGCGACCCGTGCGCCGGAGCGGCACGTCTCGGAGCAGCCGGTCGCGCGTGCGCTCGTCCGCGAAGGCGTCGGCGTTCATCTCGGTGACGAACCAGCCCGGCGCGACCGCGTTGACCTGGATGCCGTGGCGCGCCCACTCCGCGGCGAGGGCGCGGGTGAAACCCATGACCCCGCTCTTGGATGCCGCATAAGCGCTGTAGCCGGGCAGGCCCACCTGCCCCAGCACCGAGGAGATATTGATGATCTTCCCCGTCTTCTGGGCCAGGAGGTGCGCGGCGGCGGCGCGGCAGCCGTTGAAGACGCCGACCAGATTGACCTCGAGGGTGGCGCGGAAGTCCTCCGGCGACATCTGGGCCACCGGGGCCACCCGCGCGATACCGGAGTTGTTCACCACCACGTGCAACCCGCCCAGCTCCGCGATGGTGCGCCGCACGAGCGCCTCGACCTGGGGATAGGCGGTGACGTCCGTCTCCACCACCATCGCCCGTCGGCCCGTCGCGGTCACCAGCCTCGCCGTCTCCTCGAGATCGGGCCGGGCCCGCGCGGCCACCGCCACGTCCGCGCCGGCCTGCGCCAGCGCCACCGCCATCGCGCGCCCGAGGCCGCGGCTGGCCCCGGTGACGATGGCCACGCGGCCGTCGAGGCGCTGGGCGGCCGCGGCCGGATTATCGGTAGAGGGAATCGAGGAGCTCCCGGTGCTTGTCGGTGATGAGCCGCCGCTTGACCTTCAGGGTGGGCGTCAGCAGGCCGTTCTCCACCGTGAAATCGACGGGCAGGATCGCGAACTTCTTGACCTTGGCGTAGGATTGCAGCTCCGCGTTGCGCGTCTCCACGATGCGGGTCACGTGCTCGACCACCTTCGGGTGCTTGGCGAGGGCCGCGGGCTCCGTGTTGAGGATCCCCTGTTCCTTGGCGAACTTCGCCAGCTCCTCCGGGTTCAGCGTGATGATGGCCACCGGGTACGGACGCTTGTCGCCGTGCACCATCGCCTGGCTGATGAACGGATCGCCCTTGAGCAGGTTCTCGATGTTCTGCGGTGCGATGTTCATCCCGCCCGCGGTCACGATGAGATCTTTCTTCCGGTCGGTGATGTAGAGGAACCCGTCCTCGTCGAATCGGCCGATGTCGCCGGTGGCGAACCAGCCGTCGGCGAGGAACACCTCCGCGGTGGCCTCCGGCTTCTTGAAGTAGCCCTTCGCGATGTTGCCGCCTCGGCCGAGGATCTCGCCGTCGGCCGCGATCTTGACCTCGATCCCGGGCTGCGCCTGCCCCACCGATCCGAACTTGAAGTGCTGGAGCCGGTTGAAGGTGAGCGAGGGACAGGTCTCGGTGAGACCGTAGCCCTCCAGGATCAGGATGCCCGCGGCGTGGAAGAACTCCGCGATCTCCTTGGAGAGCGGCGCGCCCCCCGAGACCGCGAAGCGCAGCCGCCCGCCGAGGGCCCCTTGGAGCTTCGAGAACACGAGCTTGTGGGCGAGGCGGTACTTGAAGGCGAGCCCGCCCGGCACCGGCTTGCGGGCCTGCTGGAGACGCGACACCTCGCGGCCCACCCCGAGCGCCCAGTGGAAGATCTTCCTCTTGATCGGCGAGCCCGCCTCCGCCTTGGCGATGACGCCCGCGTAGACCTTCTCGAACACGCGGGGCACGCTGCAGATGAAGTCCGGCTTGACCTCGGGCAGATTGTCGCGGAGCTTGTCGATGTTCTCGGCGAAGGCAGTGACGAGCCCGCGGTGCACGCCCAGGAACGATTCGAGGCGCGCGAAGGAGTGCGCGAGAGGCAGGAACAGCAGGTGGGTCGCCCCGTCCTCGATGGTGTCCATCCCGGCCGCCGACTCCAGCGTGGCCATGTGGTTGCCGTGGGTCTGCACGACGCCCTTGGGCGGCCCGGTGGTGCCGGAGGTATAGACGATGGTCGCGATGTCCTCCGGGCGGACCTCGGCCACCCGTCCCGCGAGGTCGCTCTTCAACCGCTCCACGTTGTCGCGCCCCCGCCGGCGCAGCTCGTCCCAGGTCATGATCCGCGGCGACGCCTCGCCCTCGTAGCCCTGCATCACCACGATCTGCTCGAGCCCGTCCAGCTTCCCCTGCACCTCGAGCACCTTGGCGAGCTGGCCCGCGTCCTCGACGAAGAGGGTCTTGATCCCCGCGTCGTTGACGAGGTACTGGATCAGGTCCGGCGGATAGGTCGGGTAGATCGGGATCGTGCGGCATCCCGCCGAGAAGATCGCGAAGTCGGCCTGCACCCATTCCGCGCGGCTCGCCGAGAGGATGCCGACCGCGTCGTCCTTCCGGCGGCCGAGGACGAGCAGGCCGGTGGCCAGCTCGCGCACCACCTCGCCGACCTGGCGCCAGTTGAGCGTGTGCCAGGTCCCGTTGGCCTTGTACCGCTGGGCCGCGCGATCGCCGTCGCGCTCGACCCGGTTCCAGAACATGGTCGCGAGAGTGCCGTGGGCCATGGTCGCCTCCTCACACCTGTGTGCGGAGCTCTTTGCGTAGGATCTTGCCGATCGGGCTCTTGGGCAGTGAATCGACGAAGCGGATCTGCTTCGGGCACTTGAATCGGGCCAGGCGGGTTTCGCAGAACGCGGCGATCTCCTCGCCGGAAACGCGCTGGCCGTCCTTGACGACCACGAAGGCCACTACGTCCTCACCCATCAGCGGGTCCTTCATGCCGACCACCGCCGCTTCCGCCACGTGCGGGTGGGCGTAGAGCGCTTCCTCGACCTCGCGGGGATAGATGTTGAAGCCGCCGCGGATGATCAGGTCCTTCTTGCGCTCGACGATGAAGAGGAAGCCATCCGTGTCGAGCCGGCCCATGTCCCCGGTGTGGAGCCACCCTCCGCGCACGGTGCGCGCCGTCTCGTCCGGGTTCCGGTAGTACCCGGCCATCACGTTCGGCCCCTTCACGCAGATCTCCCCGATCTCTCCGATCGGCAGGGCCCGGTCGTCGTCGTCCTGGATCGCGATCGTGACGCCGGGAATGGGGCGGCCGACCGAGCCGATCTTGCGGGGCCCCGAGAGGCGATGCGCCGACACCACCGGCGAGGCCTCGGTGAGCCCGTAACCCTCGAGGATGCGCCCGCCGAACTTCTTCTCGAAGGGCTCGACGATCTCGGTCGGTAGCGGCGCCGCGCCCGACCCCCACGCCCGCATGGACGACGTGTCGAATCGTTCCGCGTCGGGATAGTTGAGGAGATAGATGAGCATGGTGGGCACCGCGGACATCGAGACGGCCTTGAACTCCTGGATCGCCTGCAGCACCGCCTCGGGATGGAACCAGCGCAGCAGGGCGGCCCGCGTGCCGAGGATGTGCCCCGCGTTCATCACGGTGAGGCCGTAGGAATGCGACAGGGGCAGCACCGCCACCGCCCACTCGTCCCGCCCCAGCTCGTTGAGCGAGGCGGCCGAGCGCGCGTTGGACTCGAGGTTGGCGTGGGAGAGCGCGACGCCCTTGGGCACTCCCGTCGTCCCGGAGGTGTAGAGGATGACCGCGAGATCATCCGGGGCACGGTCCACCGCGGTGAAGATCGGGGATTCGGCGGCGGTCTCCTCCACGAGCGAGCGCGTCCGGCCGTCGCCTCCGCCGTCGGCCAGGAGCACGTGGCGCAGAGTGGGCAGCACGCCCCACTGGCCCTCCACCTTCCAGAGCATGTCGGTGGAGGTGATGACCACCTTGGCCTCGGAGTCGGCCACGATGTGGGCCACCTCCTTGTCGCCGAGCAGGAAGATGACCGGCACGATGACCGCCCCGCACTTGAGGATCGCGCCGTAGCTCTGGATGACCTCGGGGCAGTTCGGGAGCATGACGACGACGCGATCGCCAGGCCTCACGCCCAGGCGCCGGAGCGCGTGCGCGAGCCGCGACGCGGAGCACTGCTGGTCCAGGTTGGTGTACTGCCGCCCCTCGAAGGCGAGGGCGACGTACTCCCCGTACTTGTCGAGGCCGTCCTCGGCCAGGCGCGCTAGTGTCATGTTTTTCGATGGGTTACAGAGATGCCTCCAACCGGAGACACTCGTATATCATGCTGAGGATGACGCGTCGCAACAAAACTCTTGACCGATGTTACGCAGCGCGTTATCCTCGCAGCTGTAGCCGAATCGACCCGACACCAAGGAGCGAACGATGACGACGAATCCCCTGCTTCAGTCCAGCGACTTCCTGGCCCAGCTCACGAGCCGCACCGTCGAGGCCTTCTCGCTCATGGCGGACGCGAACCAGAAGGTGCTCCGCGAGCTCGTAGATCTCTCGGCCAGCACCGCGAAGGAAGGCGTGCGGCTCTACGCCGAGCTGCAGTCTTCCGCGGTGGAGGCAGTGAAGGAAGGGCAGTCGTACGTACTGCGTCGGCAGGACGAGATGCAGGAGGCGCCGCGCAATCCTTTCAACTTCTACCAGAAGGGCGTGCTGGAGTCGGTGGAGAGCGCGCAGCGGACCTTCAAGCTCTTCGAAAGCACCGCGCAGGCCATGTCCCGGTCGGCGGAGCGGATGCAGGTGACCGCGGAGCACACCGGCAAGGAGATCCAGGCCACCTTCACGCAGCTCGCCGGGAAAGTGCAGACCCTCTACACCCCGCTCGCCTAGCGCAGCGCCCGGCCGCGGGTCAGGTCCGACCCGCGGCCGGGACGGCTACTTCTCGCGCTTCTTCTCGAGCCGCTCCTCGAGCGTGCGCAGCTGCTCCCGCAGCACCGACACTTCCTCGCGGAGCGCGTCAGCCTCGGCGGGCTCCGCCCGCTTCTCGGTCTTGACCGGCGGCTCGGGCCCCGAGGCGGTGAGCCATCCGGCGCGCGCGACCCAATCCCGCAGCACCCGGTCCGCTTCACGCTGGCTCGTCATGAGTCCTTCCAGGCTCGAGCGCAGCGACTTCTGCACGAAGTCCTGCCAGGCCTCGCCGTGCTTGATCAGCTGGTGCAGGAACACGGTGGGCAACGCGGCCCGATGATTGCGCTCGTTCTCCAGGATGATCTGGGCGAGCGTGACCGAGGTGAGATCCTCGCCGGTGGACACGTCCACCACCGAGATCTCCCGCCCGGCCCGGATCAGCTCCTCGAGCTCCTCGAGCGTGACGTAGCGGCTCTCCTGCGTGTCGTATAGCTTGCGATTGGAGTAGCGCTTGATGACATACGCCATGGCGAAAATCAGTCTAGCACCGGGTCCGGACCCCCACAAGGCGGGCCGGGACGCGGAGGCGATGTGTGTGACGCGGACTCAGCGGGAGCGCGGAGAAGTGGGCGCGACCCGCGCGGCGCCCGCCAGCGCGGAGAGGCCGAGCATGCCCCAGATCGCGGCACTCTGGGCCATCCAGGCCAGCGGCTGGAGCGTCCAGACCGCCATCACGTTCGTGGACTGCGCCGCCCGCGTGTAGTGCACGGGGGTGCGTGACGGCATCACCACCGCCTCGCCGGTGAGCACGTCTTCCGCGCGCTGGTTGGTACACACGGTGCGGAGGCGGATACGGTTCCTCTCGCGGTTGACCTCGAGGACCTCGACGCGGGCCGAGATCGAGTCGCCCGCCTTCACCGGCTTGAGGAACTTCAGATCTTGCGACAGGTAGATCGCCCCGGGACCGGGCAACCGCGTGCCGATGACCGCCGAGATGAGCCCCGCGGTCCAGATCCCCGGCGCGATCGGCTCCTCGAACACGGTGGACGCGGCGTAGTCGCGGTCCGCATGCACCGGGTTGTGGTCGCCCACCGCGTCCACGAAGGCCGCGATGTCGCCGTCCGTCACCCGGCGGGTGATCTGGGCGCTGTCCCCGACCGCGATGGCATCGATCGTGATCCCGATCATGCCCGCTCCGTCCGGGGCGCTCCCGCGTCGTTCAGCCGGCGGAGGATCCGGTCCAGCTTGTCCTCGAGCGCGTCGATCTTCTCCTCGACCTGCGCCACGTGTCGGGCGAGCGCGGTGACCTGGCCGCGCGAGGGAATGCCGAGGCCGGCCAGCGAGGCGTCGACCTGTTGCTCGGCCGCCTTCTTGATGGGGGCGGAGACGTTGAGGAAGCCCTCGAGCTGCTTGCCCATGAGCTGGGCGAAGGTGTCGGTGCTCATCGCCTGCTCGAGCACGCGAGACCACGCGGCGATCCACTGGTCGAGGAACTGCTTCCACTGGCCCATCAGATCCGGCGAGGGCGCCGCCCCCTGCGTCATGACCTTCGACCAGGCGGCCATGCCCTGATCCATGAACGGCCGCCAGAAGGCCTGTGGGTCCATCGCGGTCATGGGGGTGGGCGCCGCGGCCTGCGCCTGGCCCATCATGCGCAGCCAGGCCTGCGTGCCTTCCTCCACCTGGCGCTTCCACATGTCGAGCAGCTGTTGACTGGGGTTGTCGGCCATGACGACGCTCCTCGGCCCGCCCTTACGAGCGCGCGGCCAGCCAGGACGCCACCTTCGGCCAGCAATGCACCGAGGCGCCGCGTCCGGCGATCAGCGAGATGTGCCCACCGGGCAGCTCCACGTACTCCTTGTCGCGCGTGCTCACCACGTCGATGAGCGGCTTCACGCATGCGGGCGGCGCGATATTGTCCTCCTTGGCGCCGACCGCGAGCACCGGACACCGGATCTCGCGCAGGTCCACGCGCCGGCCCGCCATCGTGAGCTCGCCCTTGATCAGCTTGTTCTGCTGGTAAAAGTCCCGGACCCACTGACGGAAGAACTCGCCCGGGAACGGCAGGTACTCATTGGCCCACTTGTTGAGCGCGTTGAAGCCCGACACGTAGTCCGGGTTCCAGAGGTTCCACCAAAGGTTCAGGTTCGTGCTGGTGTCCATGGTGGGCTTGAGCAGCTTGAAGCCCATCTTGACCATCTCGGCCGGGATGGTCCCCAGAGTGTCGACGTACTTGTCCACGTCGAAATAGCGCGGATCGAGCCACTTGCCGAAGAGCCCGACGTGCGCGAAGTCGATGGGGCCCGCCATGTCGACGTAGTTCTTGAGCGGGAACTC
>Ga0137403_10007203_pt1 | contig 12587 bp, 16 predicted proteins | sample CZOMad2_1_16fung_FD_122057 | JGI IMG/M metagenome (GOLD analysis project Ga0137403, IMG submission 122057) | Vadose zone soil fungal communities from Angelo Coast Range Reserve, California, USA - CZOMad2_1_16fungal (Hybrid Assembly) | ecosystem: Environmental > Terrestrial > Soil > Vadose zone...
GCGTTGCCGCCGACCAAAGAGTGAGTGATGGCTTTGGTCCTGACGAAGGAATACGGTACGACCCCACCGAAAAGGTCATCGGCCGACTCAATGCCGAGCTGTCGCGCTTCCGGAGCCAGGAGCGTCTCGTCCGGCACGAAGAAGATGGCGATCAGATTGGCGATGTGACTCGTCCCAGCGACCGGCAAATCGATAGTGCTTCAGCCGTGCGATCGCGTCGGCGACGGCCACCAGCGTGGTCCCTTCATGCGTGCGCAAGGACTCGTCAGGGCGGGACAGGTAGAGGACGACAACCTTTCGCCTGGCAGCATCCTCAGTCATCCGGCGTACCGTTCTTCGACCTCGCGCGAATCGTGGGGTCGGAATCGGCAGCCGCTCGTCGATGGTCGTGCTCATCGTCGGCGGGCGGGACGATCAAGCCGCCCGACACGAAGAGCAGAAGTCTGAGGCCACGCGTGTGCAGCAAGTCGCTGCGCGCGACAGTCATGCGGCTCTCCGGCGCAAGATGGTGCGGCGGAGGAGCCAGCGGCTGACCGTCAGCGCCGCCAGCGTGCCTGCCGCAATGAGGACCGCGGCATGCGGCATCGCGATGGTGAGGCCGATGCAGCCGACGATGCCGTACCAGGAGAAGATCGGCGAGGTCAGGCGCTTTCTAACAGGGAGCTGGAGCGCCGCGTAATGCGTGATGAAATACCAGGCGAGCATGAACGAGCCACCGACCTCGATCAGTGGCCGCAAATCGAAGACGAGGTCGGCACCGGCGCTCAGGAGCCCGAGCGCGAGAACCGCTCGCCGCGGACTGCGCGAGCGCGCGTGGATCTTCCCCAGCCAGGCAGGAAGCTCGCGCGCCTCGGCCATCGGCAGAACGACGCGCGAGGCGCTGAGCAGGTCGCCCAGAATTTCTGCGAGCGCGGCGACAATCGCCGCCGCGAGAATCACCCAGCTTCCCCATTGCCCCGTCGCCTTCTGCGCCGCTGCGAGCATCGGCGTGTCCTGCCGTCCGATCTCGTCCGCACCGAGCACACCGAGCGTGATCGCACCGGTACCTACGAAGATCACCGCGGCGATCGCGACGCCGCCGCCGATGGCGATGGGGATGGTTCTTCGGGGCTGCTTGACCTCGCCGGCCATGATCGCCATCCGCATGAAGCCATCCCAGGTCCAAAAGAAGATCGCCGCCCCGGCGGCCACGCCGAGGGCTCCCTTGTTGCCGAGGATCGGGGCAAGGTGACCCGCATCCACGGCGTGCAGCGCGGCCGCGCCGTACAGCGCAAGCAGGGCGACGACCACCGCGAGGAGGCCGATGAGCACCCGCGAGGTCAGGTGGATGCCGAACAGGTTGAGGCCGGTGATCGCCAGCACTCCGGCGGCCGCAACGATGTGCGCGGGAAGACCCGGGATCACCTGCCCGAGGTAGGTCGCGAAGGCGAGTGCGATGACACTCATCGAGACCAAGTTCTTGCCGAGATAGCCACTGCCGGCGATGAAGCCGAGCGTGGGGTGATCGAAGTCACGAGCCCAGGTGAAGGCGCCGCCCTCGGTCGGGTTGTTCACACCCAGCTGAGCCGCGCTGATCCCGGTCGCCAGCGCGACGCTGCCCCCCAGCAGAATCGCAACGAGGATGCCGCTTCCTGCGGCCTCGGTCGCCGCGCCAAAGGTCGCGAAGATGCCGATGCCGACCATCATCCCCGCTGTGAAGAGCGTGGCGGTGAACGGCCCGAGCTCTCGCCGGAGACGGCCGCTTCGGGCGCCCTCACTCACGTCAGGTTCTCCGCGTGGTACACGTCACTTCATTTGGAGATTTTGACGAGGGTCACGGCGTTCACCAGGCTGTTTGCCAGCACGAAGTCGCCATCCCGCGTGACGGACGTGTTGCGCACGATGTTGCCACCCCCAGGGATCGCCCAACTCTGGAATTTCTCGGTTCTGGGATCGAAGCGCACGACCGTGTTCGGGGTCGTGCCGGATTCGCTGTACCAGATGATGTCGCTGATGGCCGAGATGCCGTAGGGCTCGGACTTCGGCCCACTCGGGGATGGCCACTCGGTCACCTTGCCGGTCGCAGGATCGAGACGACCCAGATAGCCGCGCGAGAAATCGCTGTACCAGATGACGTCGTCGCGGGTGATCGTGATGCGGCGCGGGCGCGATGCCGAATCCGGCAATGGGTACTCACGAATCTCCAGGGTCTTCGGATCGACACTCCCCACCTTGTTGGCGCCGAACGCGACGTAGAACACGGTGCCCTTCGAATTCACCGCCATGCCATAGGGGCGCGACTTGGGTGTCGGCGGCGTGAGCAGCTTGATCTCGCCAGTCTTCGGGTCGAGGCGGCCCACCCGGTTGGCATTCTGTGCCGTGAACCAGAGGATTCCGCTCTGGTCGAAGATCAACGTGTGCGGATCCTTCACATCCGGGTCCGGCATCTTGTACTCGGTGACCGCGCCCGTTTTCGGATCGAGCTTGCCGACGAGCGCTCCGGTGTTGCCGGTGTACCAGATGTGACCGTCCTTGTCCTCGACCAGGCCATGCGGTCCGGAGTGAGGCGTCTTGAGGGGGAATTCCTTGAAGCGGCCGGTCTTCGGATCGAGCCGGCCGAGCACATTGTTCATTTGCCCCGTGTACCAGAGCGCTCCATCCGCCGTCGCCAGGGGATCGTGTGGCCGCGATCCGGGCGTGGGCACCTGCCACTCCTTGATCGAGACCTTCGCGGGCCCCGGGATCACGACCCCGACGGGCTTCGCCTTTTCTGGAAAGTTCTTGGTCAAGTAGGCCGTCATCGTCGCAAGCTGATCCGGCGGAATCGACACACCGTGATTGGTCATCATCCGCATGACGGTGTGCCACCCCTGAGCCGTATATCCGGCGCCGACGCGCGCGTAGAACGGGTGACAGCTGTTGCACTGGGCGGCGACCAATTCCTTGCCTTCGCCCTCGGGCAACTCTTGGCTCCGGGCTGGAGACGCGGAGCACAGCAGAACGGCGGCCATCAAGGGCACGAGCGATTGTTTTGCCATGGCCTCCTCCTGGAGGTCGAAAGATGCGCCGAGATTCCTAGCCTCGAGGTCGAGGATGGGTGGCGGCCGGAGGTCGATGCCCCCGCTCGTTGTCCTCGGCCGCGGGTCCGAACATCAGCAGTCCAGACACGAAGAGCAAGAGGATCAGTAAGACGCCGCCGCCGCCCAACATAGCCACCCGGATCAATCGCGGATCGCCGCTGGGCTCATCAGGGACCCATGGCGTCTTCGCGCCACAGGACGGACACGTCGTCGCATCGCGAGCGACGGGCGCTTCACAGAGTCGGCACCGGGTAAGTGCGGGTGGTGTTTCGCTCATGCTGCGTCGTCCTATTTCACGAATACCCATTCCGGCTTGAGTAGGGGGAACGCGATGAGCCCGATGATCGCAGTCGCGGCCACCAGCAGGGGATTGCTGACCTTCCACCGGAACAGCACGATGAGGCTTCCCGCCGCGACGAGTGCCGTCAGCCAGTCGCCGATGGCGATCTTTCCAAGCAGCACGCAGGCACCAAGGATCGTGCCGATGGCGGCCGCGTATGCACCCTTGATGAACCCCTGGATGTTTGGATTCGCGCGGTAGCGAACGAGGATGGGCGCGACGATCAGAATCAACAAAAACGACGGCAGGAAGATTCCGATTGTCGAGACGAGCGAGCCCCAGAAGCCGTCGAGCAGTGAACCGCCCAAGCGCGCCGCCACGAGGTACCCGACGAACGTCGCCGTGATCACGACGGGGCCAGGGCTGATCATGCCGATGGCGACCGCCACGAGGAAATCGCGTTCGTTGAGCCAGCGCATCTGCTGGACGAGTCCCTTCTCGAGGAACGGCACGATGACGAGGCCGCTGCCGAAGGTGAGCGAGCCGGCTTTGAGGAAGAACGCGAGCAGCTGGCCAAGGAGCGTCGCAACGCTACTCGGCGCCGCGCCGGCGACGGCAAGAGGCACGCCGAACAGGAATACGCGTGTCGTAGACGATGCTCGCGCGCGAAAGAGCGAACCATAGTAGAGAAGCCCGACGACGCCACAGCCAATGAACACGAGTGCCACCTCCGCCTGGACCGCCACCGTGATGACGAACGCCGCTGCCGCCAGCGCCCACTCGAGCCAGTCCTTCATTCCGAGCTTCGTCAACCGGTAACAGGAGTGCAGGATCAGCGCGATCACGGCCGGGCTCACGCCGTAAAAGATCGCCTTCACCGGTGACAGTCCACCGTAGTAGACGTACAACGCGCCCAAGGCAGCTACGATGATGAAATTCGGCAGGATGAACGCCCACCCGCCGGCCCAGGCGCCCCAGAAACCGCCACGGATGTACGAGACCCAGATACCGACCTGTATTGCGAGCGGCCCGGGCAGCGACTGGCACACCGCAATGCCTTCCCGCATCTCGTCCTTCGTGAGCCACTTCTTGTCTCCGACCAGCTCGCGCTCCATCTGGCCGACGAGGGCGACTGGACCGCCGAAGCCGAGCAGGCCGAGCCGAAGGAAATACCGCACCAGATCGCGGATCGATACGCGGCGAGTCGCGCTTTCGGCTTCCATCGCAGAATCCTCCCGGCAGGTGACTCGTGGCGGAGTGTAACGCTTGACGTATCTGGTATCAATGGTTACGAGACAACTTGCATGCGGTGGCTGACGCTGTTGACGACGCTACCGCCGACGCCGACGCGACACCGCGTCGGCGTCTGGCGGAAGCTGCAACGGATGGGCGCGGTGCGTCTGCGCGGAGCCGGCTGGATCCTGCCCGAGAATCCCGAGACCACCGAGCTCTTTCAGTGGCTCGTCCAGGAGATCCACTCGGTCCGAGGCGAGGCGACCCTCCTTCGCGTCGACCGCGTCGAGCCGATAACGGACAAAGACATCGTCGGGCTCTTCCACAAGGCACGCGCGGTCGAATACCACGCCGTCATCGAGGGATGCCGCGAAATCCTGCGTCATCTCGACCGCTACCAGACCAACCACCGTCGCGGGATCCCGAAGCTGCGGACGAAGCTCGACGCCATGAAGCGCGAGCTGGATCGTGTGCAGGCGATCGATTACCTGAAGGCGCCCGCGGGTGAGCGGGCGCGGAGCGTCTGGGAGACGGCGGCGAAGCGGCTGCGCGCGGCGGAGAGCCGCCCGCACGCGCCGAGCGCGCGGCGCCGAGGCGTGCTGCCCGCACGGGGCAGCACCTGGGTGACGCGCCCGCGGCCCCACATCGACCGTATCGCGTCGGCCTGGCTGATCAGGCGGTTTCACGATCCAGACGCGAAGTTCGAATTCGCAGATGCCGCGGATGCCGCGCGCAAAGGGACTCCGTTCGACGTGCTCGGCGCGGAGTTCGGCCATCACGGCGACGACTGCACGTTCGAAACGCTCGTGAAGCGGTTCGGCATCAAGGATCGCCGTGTGAGGGTGATCGCCGAGATCGTGCACGAGGCGGATCTGCACGACGGCAAGTTCACGCGGAACGAAGCCGCCGGCGTCGACCTCGCGATCAATGGTCTCGTGGAGGCCGTTCCGGACGACCACGACCTGCTCGCCCGAGGGACGGCGCTCTTCGACGGTCTCTATGCCGTCCTGAAGCAAAAGACCTAGCAGCGTTCCCACCACTAGCAGGAGGGCTGGTTCGATGAAAACGATGAAGACGATGGCGGCGTTCGTGATTGCGTTGGTGTTCGTCGTCCCGACAGGCTGGGCGCAGACACCGGCTGACCAGGAGCATGCCGAGCTGGCGAAGGCGCTGAAAGACGCCAAGATTCCACTGGAACGTGGACTCACCGCCAGTGCGAAGGAAGGCAAGCCGATCTCGGCGAAGTACGAGGTGGAGGACGGCAAGCTGCAGCTGTCGGTCTACACGATGAAGGGCAACAACTTCTCCGAAGTGATCGTCGACCACAAGACCGGCAAGATCGCCAAAGCGGAGCCGATCACCAAGGGAGACGATCTCTCACACGCCAAGGAGCAGAGCGAAGCCATGGCGAAGGCCAAGCGGTCGCTCGGTGCGGCCGCCTCCGAGGCGGTCAAGGAAAACAAAGGATACCGCGTCGTCAGCGTCATGCCGGCCATGAAGGATGGCCACCCAGTCGCCGACGTCACGCTGGTGAAGGGCACCGAGTGGAAGACGGTGGCGGAGAAGCTCGATTAGCCGGAGACGCGCGGGTCGACCGGAGGAATCCCGATGACTGATATGAGGACTGCGACGAAGCTGCGACGTTACGCACCGGCCGTGGCGGTCGCCCTGTCCCTGGCATTCGTGTGGGCCGATACGCCCTGGGCGCAGACCGCTCAGGGCCGCGTCATCTACATGGCCGCCATAGAGCCGCGGGGCGGCGCTCAGCAGGACAAGGAACCGTTCCCGCAAACCCCGCTGCCTGCCGGCGACGGATACCGGAAGACGCCGCCGGACGCGAACGGGCGATGGGAGGTCGTCACGTATCAGTGGTCGCCGGGGACGATCGTCGTTCGTGAGGGGGAGGCGGTGACGTTGGAGATCGTCGGGATCAACGGCGACGTTCATCCATCGACAATCCCGGGCATTGTCGACTCGTTCACCGTCAAGCGCGGTGAGGTCACCCGGGTGACCTTCACGGCCGCCAAGCCAGGACTGTACCCGATCACCTGCACGAAGCACACACCGAGCATGCAGGGCACGCTCGTCGTGCTGCCGAAGTAACCGGGCGAACCGTCATGGGCGTCACCCGTCGCGCGGTGTTGAAATTCACGTTGGCCGGGGCGGCGTTGCTGAGCGGTCCATGGCCCCAGCTTCCCGAGGCTGCTGAGGAGCTGAAAATTCCCGGTAACGTGCCCGAGGAGAAGTTCGACTTCGAGACCAAGGGCGTCGACGGCTGGTCGACGGTGGACGGGCAGTGGACCGTTGAGGAAATGGCCGGGGCACCGAGCGGCAAGAAGGTACTCGTACAGCGCGCCACGAAGAACGAGTTCAACGTCATCGTTGCCCCGGCTGGCCCATTCACCGACGTCGACGTCTCCATGAAGTTCAAGCCGCTTTCGGGGCGCCAAGATGCCTCGGGCGGGATCGTATTCCGATTCAACGACGGCAAGTACTACGTGGTCCGCGCCAACGCACTCGAGGACAACTTCCGCCTTTACTACTACGACCGAGGCCGGCGTCAGCTGGCGACCGCGCGCGTCAAGGCGCCGGCGCTCGGTCAGTGGCACACGGTGCGCGTCGTCGCGATTGGCGACCGCCTGCAGGCCTGGCTCGACGGCACGAGCTATCTCGAGCACGGAGATACACGCTTCAAGCTCGGTCGCGTGGGGCTATGGACGAAGGCCGACTCGATCACCGCATTCGATGACCTGACCATCCGTGGCGTCACGGGAGGTGGCTGATGAGACCGGCCGTCGCCGGCACGCTCATCGTGGGCGCGTTGCTCGGCGCCAGCGACGCGCGCGCACAACGGCCGCCATCCAACTCGCACGCGATCTATATGACGGCGGTCGAGTTCAAAGGATCCACGACAATCGACAAGCTCGCGCCTCCCCAGGTCGACCCGACAAAGCTGTCTCACGGGTATGCGTACAAGGGGCCCGGCCAGGCCGATCCAGCAGCGCGAGAACGCTGGGAGGTGGCGACGTACCAGTTCAGTCCGTCTTTCATGACCGTGCAGCAGAACGACTCCATCATGCTGAGCGTGTTCATCGCGAACGGCGATCATCACGAGGTCGAGCTCACCGACCCAGACGGCGAGAGCATCATCGCGAAAGCGGCATGGGACCGAGGGCGCGAGTACACTGCATTTTTCCAGACGCGAAAGGTCGGCACCTACCGCCTGGACTGTGCCGTTCACAGGCCGTCGATGTCCGCCGAGATCGTCGTGCTCCCACGATAGGTCGGCTCTTGTTGGAAGACACCGAGACGACGCCTGGCGGCCGCTGAATGAGGCATGAACAATGACGTACAACGTGAGACCGCTCTCCTGCGATCCAAAGAAGCTCAAGGGCCTGTCGGAGAGGCTGATCGTGAGCCACTGGGAGAACAACTACGGCGGTGCCGTGAAGCGGCTCAACGCGATCACAGCCCAGCTCGCGGGCCTGGATTTCGCGACGGCGCCCGTGTTCGTGATCAATGGACTGAAGCGCGAAGAACTGATCGCGACGAACTCGATGATCCTGCATGAGCTGTACTTCGATGGGCTCGGTGACGGCGGGGTCCCGGACACCGCGTTGCGCGAGGCGCTCGCGCGAGACTTCGGAAGTCAGGATCGATGGCGAGCAGAGTTCGTCGCGATGGGGAAAGCCATGGGCGGCGGCTCCGGCTGGGTGCTTCTCACCTATTCCCTTCGCGACCGCAGGCTCGTAAACCAGTGGGCGGCCGACCACACCCACAGCATGGCGGGAGGCACGCCGATCCTGGCGCTCGATATGTACGAGCACTCCTACCACATCGACTACGGCGCGGCCGCCGCGAAATATGTCGACGCGTTCATGGACAACATCAACTGGGCGAACGCCGGGCGCCTGCATGAGGCGCACGCGCGATGAAGGAGCGGCTGTGATCAAGCTACGCAAGCTACAACAGATCCAGTATGCCGTCGTCGGGTTCGGTGTCCTGGTCGCACTCGCTGTGCCAGCGGCTGCCCCGGCCGCTGATCCGGACTGGAAGGCCGTGGAACAAGCCCTCGGCAAGACGGGGCAGATGCAGGCCGGCGATGTCTACCGTATCGGCATGCCTCGCACGGACCTCAACGTCACGGTGAAGGGCGTTCCCGTGAAGGCAGGATTCGCCCTGGGCTCGTACGCCGCATTCAAGCAGATCGGTGACCACGCGATGGTCATGGGCGATCTCGTCCTGCTGGATCAGGAGGTGCCGGCGGTGATGTCTGGTCTGTTGGCCGGTGGCCTCGAGGTGACTGCCGTCCACAACCACCTCAACGAGATCTCGCCGCACGTGATGTACATGCACTACGGCGGGCACGGCGACGCAGTGCAGATGGCGCGCGCGCTCCGTCAGGCATTGTCCGCAAGCGGAACGCCACTGGGGGCGGCACCGGCCGCCGCCGCACCGGCCTCCGCTGCGACGCTCGACACGAAAGCGATCGAGCAGGCGCTCGGGCGCTCCGGGCGGGATATGGGTGCCGGCGTCTTCCAGGTCACGGTGCCGCGAGCGGAGGCAATCACCGAGATGGGCCAGGCGCTCCTGCCGGCGATGGGTGTCGTCACCGTGCTGAACTTCCAGCCGACGAGTGACGGCAAGGCCGCCATCACGGGTGATTTTGTGCTGATCGACAAGGAAGTGAACACGGTTGCCAAGACGCTTCGGCAGCACGGTGTCGACGTGACGGCGATCCACAATCACGCGCTCATGGACATGCCACGTCTGTTCTACATGCACTTCTGGGCCAACGACGACCCGACGAAGCTGGCCCAGGCGCTCAAGGCCGCGCTCGACCAGACGAACAGCCGCAAGTAAGGAGACGCAGAACATATGAAATGGGTCACCCGCGAGAAGGCGCGCGTCGATCGCATCGCGTGCCCCTGGCTCATCAGCCGCTTCATCGATAAGGAGCCGACGTTCCTGTTCGTTCCCAGCAACCAGGTCCGCCAAGTCGCCGAGCGCGAGGGCGCGATTCCGTACGATATTCCGGACGTTGAGCTCGGCCATCATGGTCCGCGCTGTTCGTTCGATGCCTTCCTCGACAAGTACAAGCTGACCGATCCCGCGCGTCAGGCCCTGGCGCTCATCGTACGGGGCGCCGACACCGACGCCCGCCAGCTAACGCCAGAGTCCGCGGGCCTCTATGCCGCGGCCACGGGGTTCCAGGCGATCGCGAAGGATGACCATGACAACATGGCCAAGCAGTTCCCAGCCTACGATGCACTCTATGCGTACTGTCAGGCTCGAGTTCGGTCGAGCTGAGACGGAGGCGGGCGTGACAGCGAGATCGTCAGGAGCGCACATTGGGTTCTGGGTTCTTTCCGTTGTCGCCCTCATGGCCGACGCGGGTGTGGGGATGTCGCGCGGAAAAGCTGCTAGCATCGCCAGCGCACAAACAGCCGGCGCACCTTTGCGCAAAATCGCCGAGCTCGAGCTTCCGGGGCCGCCGGGCAAGCGCTTCGACTATCTGACGATCGATGAGGACGACAACTACCTGCTCTCTGCCCATCTCGGCGCCGGACTGCTGCACGTCATCGATTTGAAGACGAACGCGGTGGTCAAGACCATCCGCGACGTACCGGGCGTCGAGGGCGTTGCCTACATCGCCGAAGGCAAGAAGGTGTATACCGCGAACTGGGGCGAAAACAAGATCGGCGTCGTCGATCTGACTGGCGCGAGCGTCATCAAGAGACTTCCAACGGAAGACAAGCCCGACGGGATCGCCTACGCCGCGCCCTTCCACAAGGCGTACGTTTCCAACGAGCGCGCGAAAGCCGAGAGTGTCATCGACGTCAGGACAGACACCATCGTCAAGGTGTTGCGGTTCGACAGCGAGACGGGTGTCCCACAATACGACCCGGTGGCGCGGAAGGTGTATGTCAACCTTCAAGACCGGGACACGTTGGCCGTGATCGATCCCGCCACGGACACCGTCGTCGACCGTTATCGCGTCGACGGCTGCCGCGGGAACCACGGCATGGCGATCGACGGCGAACGCCATAGGGCCTTTCTCTCATGCGAAGGCAACGATACCCTGACGGTCTTCGATCTCGAGGCGCACCGGGCCATCGCGCACTTCCCGATGGCGAAAGGTGCCGACGTCGTGATGTTCGACCGCGGGCTGGGCCGCGTTTACGTCGCGTGCGCGAGCGGAGCCATCTCGGTATTCCAAATGGACGACCCGGCGCGCTTCAGGAAACTCGGGGATGTCCCCGTCGAGCCGAGGATTCACAGCTTCGCCGTCGACCCGCGGACCCATCGAGTGTACGCGCCAGCAGAACAAGAAAAGGGTCGGCCCGCATCGAAGATGTTCGTCTTCGAGGCCGTGACGGATTAAAATCTTCGCGGCGCTCTTCGCCGCTCTGCTTATCCCGGCATCCGCGTGGGCTTACCGCCCGTTCGTCTCGACGGACGCGGCCGTTGCCGACCCGAGAGAAGTCGAGATCGAGCTCGGTTATTTCAACCTCGATCGCACGGGTCGCGAGAACACCATCTCGACTCCCCACGTGGTCCTCAACTATGGCATCGCGAAGAACTTGGAGCTGGTCGCCGAGTTCAATCTCCAGGTCAGTCCGGACGTCGAGCTTACTGATCCGAGTCTGTCGCTGAAGGGCGTCCTCAAGGAGGGGGTACTTCAGGACAAGCCGGGGGTGAGCGTCGCCGTGGAGGCTGGCCCGCTGCTTCCTTCGACGCTACCTCACGAAGACCGCGTCGGATTCGAGGCGATCGCCATCGTGAGCGGCAAGCTGGCCCCCGTCACCGTGCACGTCAACGGAGGCGGCGGTCTCGACCGGGGCGGCCGTGGGTTCGGCGTCTGGGGCGTCATCGCCGAGCTGCCGGTCCATTCGAAGCTTCGGCTCGTCAGCGAGGTCAACGGTCAGAGCACCGAGGGGGAGCGGCCGAACAACTCCGCCTTACTTGGCGTCATCTGGCAGCCGACATCCAAGAACGTGTTTCTGGACGCCGGCGTTCGCCACGGTATCGGCCGTGCGGCGTCCGACTGGCAGTTCACGGTTGGTCTGACGTTCGGTTTTTCGCTTTCGACGTCCTCGCGACAATAACGTACAGCTCAGCGATTCATCAGCGGCCCCAGCGTCCTTCCGCGTGCGGCACTGACAATTACCGCATGCTCGATCGGAGTGTCGCATTCCTGCTAAAAAGAACGGCATCGCGCACCCGGCACTGCCCGGACGCAATCTCAAGGATGGCGGTGCAGAGCGCTCTTCGAGGGGGTTCATGATGAGAACGGTCCTGGGTCTGATCGCGTTTTCGGTCCTCATGCTTTCGATCGCTCCGGGCGCCTACGCGCAGGAGCGCATCGGAGTCGGATTGGTCACGGCTGTGGATGTTGCGACGAGTACGTTGACGCTCGAGACAAGCCGGGGTTCGCAGCGAGTCTTCGTTGCTCCGACTGCAGCTATTCGCGATGATCACGATCGAGCACTCACCCTCCGCGATATCAACCCAGGGGACGCTGTCGCTTACCAGGGGGTCTCCGGCCCCGCTACGAGTCTCCGCATTGCGCGGCAGTTCTGGGCCATACCAAGCGAATCGTGATCGTTAATGTTTAAGCTCCGGTTTTGAGGGCATGAGCCTTCGAATCTACTTCCTGTCCGGGCGTCGCGGATTCGTCCCCATGCGTCAACGTGATGTCTCATTTGCTCGCTGGCGTACTCATACCACCGGGCGCGTGCTACCCGGCCGCGCAGAACTCCCCGGAGATGTGGATGTCGGTACGGCTCCGTAACGGCCAGGAGTCTGCGGCCTCAGAAGACTATGAAGTAGACGACTCGGCGGGCGCGCTCATGCTAGGCACGGGCCTCACCACCACATGGCCGGATCTGGGTTGGCCGGCGGTCACCGCCACCGACGAAGGCCGATCGCGCCGCTGAGATATGTGGATCGTCCGAGTCGCGCTCAGTCGCCCCTATACGTTCATCGTCCTGGCGCTCCTGATTCTCATGCTG
>Ga0137403_10007204_pt1 | contig 12586 bp, 10 predicted proteins | sample CZOMad2_1_16fung_FD_122057 | JGI IMG/M metagenome (GOLD analysis project Ga0137403, IMG submission 122057) | Vadose zone soil fungal communities from Angelo Coast Range Reserve, California, USA - CZOMad2_1_16fungal (Hybrid Assembly) | ecosystem: Environmental > Terrestrial > Soil > Vadose zone...
CCGGCAGAATCCGCGGGTACACCGGAAGCGGCAGGTTCACGGACGATCCGCTGGAGACGTTTGGTGGCGCGGGAGTGGTGGAAATTCCCGGGCTGCAGAAACTGCTACGCTATATCTGCGAAAACGGCTTCGAGCATCACGTAGCCGCCAATCTCTCCAGTGTAGCGCCCGCCGTCTACGAGGCCACTACGCGCTATCTGCACTGGGACATGTATCACCATTCAGAGAATAACGGGGCCTGCTGATGGCGATTGTGGCGGGAGTTGACTTCGGAACGCTGAGCGTCCGCGTCTCCATCCTGGACAGCGAGCGCGGGCTGCTCGAATCCGCGATCGCAGAATATCCTCTGCACCGCAAGCGCGAAGATCCGGAGTACGCCACCCAATCGCATGAAGATCACATGCGTGCGCTGGCTGCCGCTACCCGCGAAGCGGTAAAGAAAGCCGGCATCTCAGGCGACCAGGTAGAGGCCATCGCACTCGATACCACCGGTTCCTCGGTAATTCCCGTGGGCAAGGACCTGCAGCCTCTCGGGGAATATTACTTGTGGTGCGATCATCGGGCCAAAGGAGAGGCCGCGGAGATTACGGCCGCCGCTTACCGCGAAAAACTGGAAGCCATCGACTGGTGTGGTGGCGTGTATTCGTCCGAGTGGGGATTTTCAAAACTCCTGCACTGGCTCCGGCACAACCCCGCAAAGCGCGCGGAGTTTGTTTCCGCGTTCGAGCACTGCGACATGGTGGCGGCCACGCTGTGCGGCATGACCGATCCTAAAAAAGTAAAGCGCAGTATCTGCGCGATGGGCCACAAGTGGCTCTGGAACCGGGCTCTCGGAGGCCTTCCTCCAGAGAGTTTCCTGGTCAAGGTCGATCCTTTGCTGGCAGGGGTACGCGAAAAACTGGACGGCGAATACGCGGCTTCAGACCAGATTGCGGGAACCCTCTCGAAGAGCTGGGCAGAGAAGCTTGGCCTGAAGGCCGGCATTCCAATTCCGGTGGGGGCATTCGATGCGCACTGGGACGCGATCGGGGCAGGCTGCGGAACCGACGACATGGTTAACGTGGTCGGGACCTCCACCTGCATTATCGGGATCACGCCGTCAGTGAATCTTGTTCCGGGCGTCTGCGGCGTCGTGCAGGGAAGCGTTCATCCGGGCCGGACGGGGATCGAAGCCGGACTCTCGGCCGTGGGCGACATCTTCAACGCGATTGCAACTCGTGCCGGCACTGATGTACAGACGCTGAGCCAGGGCTTGGAGAATTATCGTGCAGGGCAAACCGGACTGCTACGCATGACCTGGGACAATGGCGACCGCACCGTACTGGTCAATCCGAACTTGCGCGGCGTCACTCTGGGCTGGAATCTCCAGAGCACTGCGCAGGACGAATTGTTTGCCGCCATCGAAGGCACAGCGTTCCATACCCGCGTGATTCTCGACCGCATGGCTGGCCATGGGGTACACGTCAAGCGCGTCATCAATGCCGGCGGCATTCCGCAAAAGAATGACGTGCTGAACCGGGTTTACGCTAACGTGCTAGGCCGACCTGTGCTGGTTCCGAGCAAGAGCGTGACCAGCCTGGGTTCGGCAATCTTTGCATTCCTCGCGGCCGGAGCGTTCAAGACCATTGAGGATGCACAGAGGAAGATTTGCCCGCCCAACCGGGTCTTCGAGCCTGACAAATCCGAGCAGCGCGTTTACGACGAGCTCCATTCGCTCTACAGCAAGCTCTATTTTGCCTTCGGCGATCCCCAAAACAATGCCTTCGCCACGGTGCTACCGTCCCTGATTCGCATAGCCGAGTCTGTGCACAAGAATTGATGTAGGCGCGAGCGCCCTCGCTCGTGCGGCATCTCCACGAACCGCCTGGGGACAGGCGCCCTCGGCTGGCCGGCGGAGCAGGGCTCCGCTAGTTCGCTCCCGGCAAAACCTGTCGAGCTGCGCTCGACTGGACAGCTGAGGACAGCTGTCCCTACGTGGTCCGCGGTGGCCCCTGCACGAGCGAGGACGCTCGCGCCTACACTAGAATAAGCATTCTTGCCGGCTTTCCTTAAACTCGACCGTCTGCGGGTGGTGCTGGTCTCGTCACGTAATCCACTTAACATTGGCGCGGCGGCACGCGCCATGAGCAATTTCGGGTTTTCCCAACTCCGGGTGGTGAACCCCTACGAAAAGGCATTCCGTACGGCGCGCTCCGCGGTTGGCGCGTCGGAGCTGCTGGCCAGCGCGAAAGAATACACCAGTGTCGCCGACGCCGTCGCCGACTGTACCTTGGTGGTGGGCACAACCGCGGTGCGGCATCGGGAACTGCATCACCCGCTCCGACGCCTGGAATACGGCGGCCGGCTGATCCGAAAGCATATGAGTTCCGGGCGAGTGGCACTCTTGTTCGGCTCGGAGAGGTACGGACTTTCGAAGCTGGACCTCAGCTACTGCCACTGGCTGATTCGCATCCCCACCCTGGAGCAGAATATCTCGATGAATCTCGGCCAGGCGGTCGCCGTATGCCTGTACGAACTGATTCGCGATGGCAAGGCGGCCGGGAGATCCGAGAAACAGACCCTGGCTACTGGAGGCGAGATCGAGCGCATCACAGCTTTGCTGGCCGATGTGCTGAGTACCAGCAGTTACATGCTTCCGCAGCGGGCGGCCGAGACCGAGCAACGAATTCGCCGCATGGTCCGCCGGATCAAACTGTCGGCCCAGGATGTCGAAGCGTGGCTGGGCATTCTGCGGCATGTTCAATGGCAGTTGCGCCAGGGGAAAAAGAACGCTGAGTGACGCTGACCCTTCGGAATTTTTCCTTCACCCGAAATCATTTACACTAAAGATCAAATGTCTGACCGGATCGTCTGCTCGTGCATAACCTGCCCCAAGTGCGGAACTTGGGTGGTAGTCGAACGCGAAATGACCAGGGAAAGTAACAAGGAGAGAGTAAACACCACCTGTCCGGGCCCCGAATGCGGCAAGCAGTTTGCCTTTGCGGTGGGGGAAACCAAGGTTTTCGAATTACCCATGAATCTCTTTGAACGGCGACACTTTTACCGCTCCGAATTATCATAGTTCGGACCTGCTTCGCTGTCTCCCGGCATGAGTACTAGCGTCCGGGCTGTAGATTTTGGTGCCGACAGGCGTAGGGGTCTCAAGTAGAATTGAAAACAGCCACTGGGTATGAAACCGGCGATGTTAAGATCGTGCCAGTTGTTCGGAGTAAGGTTGAATCTGAAAACAGACCAGGGGAGTATTCATGAGATTTGAACTGCTGGCGCTCTACGCGGGCCCCGACCAAGTGATGACGGTGACTTCCGGGCTGGCCAGCGTGCTCGGCCTCTTGCTGATCTTCTGGAACAAGGTCGTTGGCATCTTTTTCAAAGTCGTACGGAAATTCAGCCGCTCCGCTACGCCTGCCGCTGTTGACGCTCCCAAGGATAGTCCCAAAGGAACTCCGTAATTTCGGGCCGCTTCTTGCGCAGAAAAGTTATCGTCATCGGTTTGGACGGCCTTGAGCCCGGCATTGTGGAAGCGATGCTGGAACGCGGAGAGCTCCCAAACCTCGCCAGGATTCGCGCTACGGGCAGCTACTCCCGGCTGCAAACGACTTATCCCGCCCAGACCCCGGTCGCCTGGTCATCGTTTGTCACCGGCACTAACCCCGGCGGACACGGCATCTTTGATTTCATCTGTCGCGATCCGAAAACCTACTTGCCGGATGTTGCGCTGACCCTGTTCGAGCGGCCGAAGAATCTGCTGGCCCAGCCACGAATAGTCAACCGGCGAAGCGGCGTGCCGCTGTGGCAGACCCTCTCGGCGGCCGGCATCCCCAGCACCGTTTTGCGGTGTCCTTGTACCTTTCCGCCTGAAACATTGCAAGGCCGGATGCTGGCCGGAGTGGGCGTTCCCGACGTGCGCGGCAGCCAGAGTAAAGGTACGTTTTACACGCAAGACACGACAGCGGTTGCGCAAGAGAACGAGCAACTCATTTTTCTCGATTCGGGTGATGAGATCGCGACCCGTGTGATCGGGCCACGCAACACGAAAGCTTCACCGGTAGCGGATACATCTTGTGAAGTACGTGTCCAGGTGGACAAGGCGGCGTGCAAACTGGTGATTCACATTGGCGGCTCGCCGGCAAAGATTGAAGTGACCGAAAAAAGTTGGAGCGAATGGGCGCGATTCAAGTTCAAGTTCTCGATGCTGCAGTCGGTGACGGGAATCGCGCGCTTCTATGTCCGGCAGCTTGAACCGCATTTGGAATTTTACCTTTCAGCCGTCAACTTCGATCCCTCGGCGCCCATGTTTCCGGTTTCGGCTCCGGCGGACTACGCCCGAGAGTTAGCGGACAAGGTAGGGCTATTTTCCACGCTCGGAATGGCGGAAGATCACAATGGGCTGAACAACGGCCGCCTGGACGAGGCCGCGTATTTGCAGCAGTGTGAACTGGTGCTCGGCGAGCGTGAACGCACCATGCGTTTTGAACTGGATCGCTTCAGCGAGGGTTTCTTCTTCACGCTGTTCGATACGCCGGACCGGGTGCAGCACATGCTCTGGCGTTTCCGCGACCGTGCACATCCCGGCTTTGAGCCCGATCTCTCCCCCGAACTCGCTACCCGGATCGAGGAACATTATCGCCGCTGCGACGCGCTTCTGAGCGTGGTGCTGGACAAGACGGACGAGAACACACTGCTGATCGTGCTTTCCGATCATGGCTTCGGAACTTTCCGTCGCACCTTCGATACCAATACCTGGCTGTGGCAAAACGGACTGCTCGCTCTCAAAGACAATCGCAAGCCAGGAGAGGATCTGGGCGATGGATTTGCCGCCGTCGACTGGTCGAAGACTTACGCCTACGCGGTTGGTCTGGGAGGCATTTATCTGAACTTCAAGGGGCGTGAGAGTATTGGGATTCTGGAAGAGGGAAGTGAAGCGGAACGGGTGCGCAGAGCGATTCAGACCGGCCTGGCTGATTTTCCCGATGCGCACACACAACGCGCTGCAATCCGCAGTGTGTCGCGCCGTGAAGAGTTATACTCGGGGGCGTTTGTGGAGAATTCGCCCGACTTGCTGGTAAATTTCAACCGTGGATTTCGGGTTTCCTGGCAAAGCGCAGTGGGCGGATTTGCCAAGTCCGTCATGGAGGACAACATGCGCCGCTGGAGCGGGGACCACATTGTGGATCCGGAATCGGTTCCAGGCATTCTGTTCATGAATCGCGCCGCACTTCACGACGCCGCGCGAATTATCGACTTGGCGCCCACTGTCCTCCACTACCTTGGGGTTACGGTGCCGCGATCAATGGAAGGCGCGTCGTTACTCTGACAGCATGAATTTGATCACATGAAAATCTGCGTATTGGGACTGGATTGCGCCGCACCCGAAGTCATCTTCGGCGATGAGCGACTGGTAAACCTGCGTCGCCTGATGGATCTTGGCATCTACGGACAGTTGGAGAGTGTCATCCCTCCCGCTACCGTTCCTGCCTGGATGTGCATGAGCACCAGCCAGGATCCAGGCTCGCTCGGCGTCTACGGATTCCGCAATCGTTCGGACCATTCTTACGACAAGCTTGCCTTCGTCAATTCGGCTTCCATCAAGGCGCTGGCGATCTGGGACTATCTCGCGCGGGAGGGCAAGAAGTCGATCATCGTTGGAGTGCCGCCAAACTATCCTCCACGTCGGGTGAACGGCATCAGCATCGGTTGTTTTCTCACGCCCGACACGGTGACGAACGAATTCACCTATCCGCCGGCCCTCAAAGCCGAGATTAACGAACTGGTGGGCGAGTATCCGGTCGACGTGAAAAACTTTCGTACCGAAAAAAAAGATTGGCTTAAGCAAGAGATTTTCAACATGAACGGCAAACAGTGGGCGGTGGCACGCTGGTTGCTGACCGAGCAGGAATGGGACTATTTCCACTTTGTGGACATTGGTCTCGATCGCATGCATCACGGCTTCTGGAATTATTTCGATCCCCGGCACGTGCAGTTTGAGCCGGACAATCCTTATCAGGACTTGGTTCCGGAGTACTACCGTTTGCTCGATGAGCAGGTTGGCAGTGTTCTCGAACTGCTGGACGACAACACCATCGTGCTGGTGGTTTCGGACCATGGAGCGCAGCGCCTGGATGGCGGGTTTGCGATCAATGAATGGCTGATCCGGGAAGGCTTCCTGGTCCTCCATGAATATCCGAAGGCGTTGACGCCATTTGAAAAGCTGAACGTGAACTGGAGCAAGACAAAAGCGTGGAGCGAAGGCGGATACTATGCTCGCGTATTTTTCAATATGCAGGGACGTGAACCGCAGGGTGTTGTTCCCGCGTCCGAATACGAATCTTTTCAGAACCAGATCAAAGCCCGCCTTGAGGCCCTGCCCGGGGAAAACGATCAGACGATGAAATCGCTGGTGTTCAAGCCCCAGGAAGTCTATCGCAATGTACGTAACGTGGCTCCGGACCTGATTGTTCATATCGGCGAACTCTATTGGCGATCTATTGGCACGGTCGGACACGTGAGACTCCACATTCACGAAAACGATACCGGCCCCGATGGCTGCAATCACGCGCAATACGGAATGTTCATTCTGACGGCGCCGAATTGTCCGCTGAACGGTGAGTATGAAGGGGCCTGCCTTTTAGACATGGCTCCCACCTTGTTGGATCTCGCCGGGTACGAAATTCCCGAGACCATGCAAGGGCGTTCGCTGGTGTCCGGGATGCAAAAGAAGGGCCCGGGCGCAGGTTCGAATGAGGAATCGCAAAGAATAGTCCACGATCGTCTGGCGGGGCTGGGTTATGTTTAGCGGCTTTGAAAGGAACGAGAGAACAGGTCTCGAGGACGGGTGGGCACGACTTCAGGCGTGCCCCTGGTGCTGGGAGGAACGATGCTAAGAAAGTTATTGTTGTTGTCCGTATGGATCGCCGTCTATCTGGTTCCTGCGTACGCGCAGCAGGAACACCCGGCCTCATTCGACGGGAAATCGTGGTGGGAGCACATAAAAGTGCTGGCCGCAGACAACATGGAAGGACGCGACACGGGCAGCCCCGGACTGAAAAAAGCAGAAGCCTACGTCGTCGGCCAGTTGAAGGCTGCGGGGCTCCAGCCCGCGGGCGTGAAGGGGTATTACCAGCCCGTGAAGTTCGAATCGCGGCGGTTGGTGGAGAAGGAATCGAACGCCGCTCTGATTCGGGATGGCAAGGCGGAGGCGCTGACCCTGGGAGAGGATGTAATCTTCAACACGCGCGTGGATCTGGCTCCCGCAGTGGAAGCTCCGCTTGTATTTGTGGGATACGGCTTGAGCATCCCGGAAAAAGATTTCGACGATCTTGCCGGGCTGGACCTTAAGGGCAAAGTCGTAGTCCTGATCAGCGGGTCTCCCTCGCAAATCCCCTCTGCACTGGCGGCGCACCACCAAACCGCGGGTGAGCGCTGGAAAGCGCTTCGCACAGCGGGGGCGGTCGGGATCATGTCGATCCCGAATCCTGCATCTATGGATGTGCCCTGGTCCCGCACCTCCCTGAACCGGCTGCACCCGAGCATGGAATTAGCGGGCGCAGAATTTGACGAAACCGCAGGAGAGAAGCTGGCGCTGGTGTTCAACCCGGCCCACGCGGACAAACTGTTTGCCGGTTCGGGCCGTACTTTCCAGGAGCTTGCGGAATTGGCGAAAGAGCGCAAACCATTGCCTCATTTTCCGTTGACCGTTTCCATCCGGGCGAAGGCGAAGCTGAAAAAGAAGGTGCTCGAGTCGGCAAATCTCGTAGCCCGGTTGCCGGGAAACGACCCGCAGTGGAAAAATGAGTATGTAGTCCTGTCGGCCCACATCGATCACGTGGGGATCGGCGAGCCAGTCAATGGTGACCGCATTTACAACGGCGCCATGGACAATGCGTCGGGTGTCGCCGTGCTGCTCGATGTGGCGGCTTCCCTCAAGAAGCATCCCGAGAACCTGAAACGATCACTGTTGTTTGTGTTTGTCACCGGAGAAGAGAAGGGTCTGTTGGGATCGAAATATTTCGCCGCCCATCCGACGGTGGATCCAAAATCCATGGTGGCGGACATTAACATCGATATGTTCCGCCCTCTGGTGCCGCTGAAGATGCTCACCGTTCTGGGGATGGCAGAATCCGACCTCGGCGACGCGGCACGGCAGGTGGCGGAGTCGGTCGGCGTCTCGGTCCAAGCCGATCCGCAGCCGTTAAGGAACGTTTTTGTCCGCAGCGATCAGTACAGTTTCATTCGTCACGGCATTCCGGCGCTGGCGTTGGACATCGCCCCGACCACGCCGGAGGAGAAGCAGACTTACCAGGACTGGCTGACCAACCGCTATCATGCGCCGTCGGACGACCTCGACCAACCGGTTGACCTAGCGGCGGCCGGCAAGTACGAAGACATTATCCGGCTGCTCCTCGTAACAGTGGCGAACGATGCCGAACGGCCGCAGTGGAAGGCAGACAGCTTTTTCCGTCGTTATGCGGAAGCGGTGAGTGAGTAGGCATCCTGTAGTGTGATGCCTTTCAAGAGGATGAACATGCGCAAGTCCCTTCGATTCTCTGCCGTTTTCTGCCTCATTGGGTGCATCGCAGGCTCGGTAACCTTTGTCGTCGCAGCTTCCAAGCCCAGCAAGAAAGTCGGTACGTCTTCAGTGTGGCAGTTGCCGGAGCAGCTTATGGCCGGCGCCCACACGGCCTGCGACAAGGCTGCTCCAACCGGCTTTGCCGAATGTGTGATTGACCAGATGGCGAAGGCCGGCGCCTCGGCGGATGCAGTCAGCTTCACCCGCGAACTCTACAAGCAGAGTAGCGGTGAGGTGGGCATCATGACCGGTTTCCAGGCTGTCGGCCCTGTCGATTTCGCGTGGATTACCTATCCTTTGCGCGCGAATACCAACTACGGTCTTTTGCTGGTCAACGGAAAGCCCCCTATCGTAAACGTCGAGAACCTAACGCTACTTGACCGAAAGACAATGCAGCAGACGCCTCAGTTCAAGGATCTTCAGGCCCAATTTCCCCAGGTTGACGTGTGGCCGGGAGACCGCGACGGCAAGACCTGGCCCAACTCCCAACCCGGCCCGAATGGCGGCGTGCAGTTTACAGTGGGATATCCTCTGATCAATGGATGTCATGCCTGCGCCCACGCCGGATCCGCCATATTCACCTGGAATTTTTCGGCGCAAGGAAAATTTCTAGGTACGACATTCGTCGGCATGACACCACCACCCCTGCAACAATAGTTGGCCGTGTGGGGCGGACACTCTCGTCCGCCGCTCTTGATGTCGATTTTGAGCAGAAAACATCAAGGGCAAAAGCGGCGGACAGGAGTGTCCGCCCCACACATTCGATTGGCCCAAGTGCTATCCTGTTGCACCCATGGGAAGCGTGTCCCTTCTCGTCAAGTTCTTTGCCCTTGCCTTCAGCGCTCTTCTGCCGCTCATCAACCCCCTCGGCTCAGCGCTGGTATTGCTGGGCCTTGTAGGCCAGGCGCCTGCGTCCGTTTTTCGCGATCTGGCCCGTAAAATTGCGATCCGAACCGTGATTTTTTTGGCCGTGGTGGAGTTGGTGGGGACCGCACTGCTGGAATTCTTTGGGATTTCTCTTCCCGTCGTGCAGGTCGCCGGCGGACTAGTCCTGGCTTCCATGGGATGGAGCTTGCTGAATCAACACGAAGTCAAAGCCGATCCCGACCGGACCGCCGTGGCGGAGGACAGTTTTGGATCTCTCGAGCAGAAGATTTTCTACCCTCTGACATTTCCGGTGACGGCCGGACCGGGCTGTATTGTGGTAATGCTGACCCTGAGCGCCCATGCGTCAGCGAAAGGTGTCGTGAACGACGTAATGGCGCACGTGGGTGTTTTCCTGGCCGTGGTGGCTTTGTGCGGGCTGGTTTATCTGTGCTACGCCTATGCCCCTAAGATCACTGCCAGCGTTCGACCTCAGACCGCGCACGGCATTCTGCGCGTCATTGCGTTCGTGCTTTTGTGCATTGGCGTTCAGATCACGTGGAACGGGGTCGAAGCGCTACTGAAGACGGTACTGAAATCTTAAAGCCTTGTGGCCTGCCTGCAGAATCTGTTCATCGGGCGCGGCTCGAATTTGCCGGTAGGTACTCGTTCACCAGGCTGAGCAATCCGTTGCGCAGGAAAGGACCGCCAGCCAGCAGGCCGGGAAGTAACGGTGACTTTCGGTTACAGCGTAGGGGCGAGTTTTCCAGGGTGCTGACGAAACCACCAGCGCTGCTCACAAGCGCCGCCCCGCCGGCAATGTCCCAATCATGTTTGGGCGTAAGCGTGAATGTGATGTCTGCCAGTCCTACCGAGACCAGCGCCAGTTTGTAGGCCACCGATCCCATAGGGCGCACTTTTACCGCGGCCTTTTCGAACCTCTTCCACTCCCCACGCTTGATCTCACTTCGGCTGGCGAGGACGACGGCGCCTTCCAGGCTGGTGCGCTGGCTGGCGCGGGCCGGTTTTCCGTTGTAGGTCACACCCGAATCGAGCGAACCGAGAAAGATTTCGTTCGTCGCAGGATTGCAGATTCCCCCCGCCACTGGAACTCCATCTTCCACCATCGCGACTGAAACGCAAAATTCGGGAATGCCGGCAACAAATTCGCGTGTTCCATCAAGCGGGTCGACGATCCAGACGCGTTTCTTCTCGAGCCGTGACAAGTCGTCCACGCTCTCCTCTGATAGCCAGCCTTCGCCTTCCCGCAGCAATTCCCGACGCAGCGCTGCGTCGACCGCCGTGTCTGCTTCGGTAACCGGATCGTGGCCCGATTTGTATTCGGCTTCGATTGTGCCCGGAGTGAAACCGGCGAAAATGGCTCGGGCAGATTCCAGCGCCGACTGTATGCGTCGCAAGTTCTCGGCTTGGGAAGAACCAGCCATGAATGAGGTAGTCGTTTTCTGTTTCTTCGCAAAATAGATCGCGGAGCTTCGCTCCGCTGGACAGCCGGGGGCGGACCTCCCCCCACGTGGTCTGTGGCTACGCGCGTTCTCCGATGGCGCCGAAGAAGCCTTCGCGTTCGAGATGCAGAATAATCTCCTGCGCAGCCTCCTCGGGCGTCAAATCCGCCGTATTGATCACGACCTCGGCATCCTTCGGTTCCTCGTATGGATCTGAAATGCCGGTGAATTCTTTGAGAATTCCGGCGCGGGCTTTGGCGTAGAGACCCTTACGATCACGCTGTTCGCATACCTCGACGGAGGTCGAGACATGTACCAGGATGAATCCTCCCACCGGTTCGATTAACCCGCGCACGTGTTTGCGAGTGGCGTCATACGGGGCGATGGGGGCACATATCGCGATGCCGCCATTCTTCGTGATTTCCGAGGCCACGTATCCGATGCGGCGAATGTTGATGTCGCGATGCTCCTTGGAGAATCCGAGTTCGGAGGACAGGTTCTTGCGCACCAGATCGCCGTCCAACAGGGTCACCGGACGCCCGCCCGTTTCCAGAAACTTGGTGAGCAACACGTTGGCGATGGTCGACTTGCCTGAACCGGAAAGTCCACTGAAGAAGATCGTCACGCCCTGCTTGTGCCGTGGCGGATAACTGCGCCGCAACTCCTGCACCACCTCCGGATACGTAAACCAGCTGGGGATGTCGCGGCCTTCGTTCAGCCGCTGGCGCAGCTCGGTGCCCGAGATGTCCAGGACGCGCGCCCCTTTGGGTACCTCGTCAGTGGGGAAATATTTGTCCTGATCTTCGAGGTAGACCATCATGTTGAACGGCACCATGGTGACGCCGATTTCCGCTTCGTGCTTCTGGAAGACTTCCTGGGCCTCGCCGGACCGGCCGGCCGCCCTCAACCAATTGCCCCAGTCACTTAAAATACGGGCCAGCTCCAATTGGTAATCCGCGTTGCGGGGGAAAAGAGCAGACAGCGGTTCCTGGTGGGCCAGAGCTTCAAGGTAGGATTTTTCGGCCGCCGGGCTTTGGCCGTTGTCGCGGAACAGATTGGCCAGGTAATGTTGACTGAGGGCCAAATTATATCGGTGGACGGCATTCGTTGGGCTTTGGGCCAGCAACTTCGTTTGAAGGTCGATGGCTTTGTGCAATTTTTCTTCGGCTTCGCCGGACCGGCCTGTAGCCGCCAGCAGGCACCGCAGGGCATAGCGCAGACTGGATGGATTCTTCCCCGTGGCTCGGAGAAAGCGGTTGCGGGTGGAGCTGAACGATTCCCGACCCTCGCCGCTTCTCGCCAGCCCGGGATGGGTTGTATCCACAAGAATTTTGTTTTTGCGCAAATTTTTTCGGAGCACGCTTCTGTTTCCTCTCCCCATACCCGCGAGGAGGACGAGTCTCGCGCAACCATGCTGCAGAGCGGCATTTGATGGCAGCCTTGGGCTTCAGCCCACGGACAGACGTGAGGACAGAGCCGCGTCGCGTAGCGACGTATGGATCGCTCTTTCGTCCCTGCAATCAATCGTTCAAGCGTCGCTCCGCGACGCGCGCCCTCTCGCCCATTCGACCCGTGGGTTCAAACCCACGGCTACCATCACCTCGTCGCTCCGCGACGGTATGCGTTTAGTTCCATTTCCCTGCTGAAAAACGCCACAGGCAAACCATTCCGAAGTGAGAGGACTCGCCAACCA
>Ga0137403_10007205_pt1 | contig 12586 bp, 10 predicted proteins | sample CZOMad2_1_16fung_FD_122057 | JGI IMG/M metagenome (GOLD analysis project Ga0137403, IMG submission 122057) | Vadose zone soil fungal communities from Angelo Coast Range Reserve, California, USA - CZOMad2_1_16fungal (Hybrid Assembly) | ecosystem: Environmental > Terrestrial > Soil > Vadose zone...
ACCGGGCAGCCGAGCTTGGCGCTGAGCGCGCGGGCCATCTCCTCACCGAGCGGCGCCGCGCCGGAGAAGGTCAGGCGCACGCTCGAGAGGTCGAACTGGGCCACCGCCGGATGCTTCACCAGCCCGAGCACGATGGGCGGCACCAGCGGCAGGATCGTCACGCGGTATTTCTGCACGTAGGTCAGGAACTCCATCATGTCGAAGCGCGGCATGACCAGGATGGTGCCGCCGCCGGCCAAGCCGAGCATCATGATCACGACCATGCCGTAGATGTGGAAGAACGGCAGCACCGCCATCGTGATGTCCTGCTCGCCGAAGCACTCGAAGTTCCGCATGCCCTCGGCCTGGCAGAGATTGGCGACCAGGTTGCGGTGCGTCAGCATCACGCCCTTGGGCAGACCGGTGGTGCCGCTCGAGTACGGCAGCGCGACGAGGTCGTCGGCCGGACTCATCGGGATCGCGGGCGGCTGATCGCCCGCCTGCATGAGATCCGTGAAGGGGCGGACGCCGTCGGCCGCTCCCAGGACGAAGATCTCCTCGACCTCGCTCTTGGCCGCCCCCTCCTTTGCCTTCTCGAGAAACGGGGGCACGGTGACGAGGAAGCGCGCGCCGGAGTCCCGGAGCTGGGTGGCCAGCTCGTCGGCGGTGTAGAGCGGGTTCACCGTGGTGTTGATCCCACCCGCCATCGCCACCCCGAGGAAGACAATGGCGTACTCGGGGAGGTTCGGGCAGTAGATCGCGAGCACGTCGCCCTTGCCGAAGCCCCGCTTGGCCAGCCCCGCCGCCGCGCGCCGCGCGCCGTCGACGAGCTGGCGATAGGTGAGGGTGCGGCCGGTGGGTCCGTCGACGAGGGCCGGCTTGTCGCCGAGGCGGGCGGCATGGCGCAGCACGTAGTCGGTGATGGTCACGTCCGGAATCGTCACGCGCGGGCTGGTCGAGAGCATGGTCAGGTGAGCCTAGCGGCCCGTCCGCCGGGGGTCAAGCGGCAGGTTCGCCAGCAGGGCCTCGAGCGCGAGCGGATCCACCGGCTTCGTGAGGTGCGCGTCGAAGCCGGCCTCGCCCGAGCGTTGCCGGTCGCCGGACTGCCCATACCCGGTCACCGCGACCAGGAGCACGTCCGCGCGGCCAGCGGCCCGAACGCGCCGGGCCACTTCGTAGCCGTCGAGCTCGGGCAGGCCGATATCGATGACCGCCGCGTCGGGCCGAAGGGCGAGGGCTTGGTAGAGCCCGGTGAGGCCGTCGGCGGCCTCGTGCACCTCGTGGCCGGTCTGCTCCAGCAGGTGCCGGAGCATGTCGCGGGCGTCGTCATTGTCCTCGACGATGAGGACCCGGCGCCGGACCCGGGCGCCGCCGGGCCGCGGAGTCGCATCGGCCGCCTCGCGGGGGGCCGGGCGGAGGGGGAAGCGAACCGTGAACACGCTGCCCCGGCCGGGTCCGTCGCTCACCGCCTCGATCCGACCGCCGTGGAGGTCGACGAGCCGTTTCACCATGGTGAGACCGATGCCGAGCCCCGACGCCGGCCGGTGGAGCCCGGTCTGGCCCTGCACGAAGAGGTCGAAGATCCGCGGCAGGAGATCGTCGGGGATGCCGGCGCCCGTGTCCTCCACGCGGAGCACGGCCTCGTTGCCCCGGCTCGCGACGTCGACCATCACCCGGCCGCCCGCGGGCGTGAACTTCACGGCATTGCCGACGAGGTTGTTGAGGATCTGCTCGAGCCGGGTCTCGTCGGCCTCGATCCACACCGATCCGGTCGCGTCGCACCGCAGGTGATGGGTCGGTGTGGTCGCGGCCACGACGCCCATCACGCGCCGCGCGACCGCGGCCAGGTCCACCGGGCGCCGGCCGAGCGTGATCTTGCCGGTGGTGAGCCGGGTCACGTCGAGCAGGTCGTCGACCAGCCGGACGAGATGACGCACCTGCCGCGTGATGATGTCGCGGGCCTGCGCGCTCCGCGCGTCGCCCGGCGTGCCGGTGTCGATCACGTGCAGCGCGGTCGTGATGGCCCCGAGCGGATTGCGGAGCTCGTGGCCGAGCATGGCGAAGAACTCGTCCTTGATCCGGCTCGCCTCCTCGGCCTGGGCCCGCGCGCGCTCGCGCTCGTCCTCGGCCCGCTTGCGCTCGGTCACGTCGAGCCCGATGCCGATGCGGGTATTGTCGGGGAGCCGGATGTTCGACCATGAGGTCTGCAGGAGTTGGCCGTCCCGCGTCGACATCGCGATGTCGCGCCAGCCCTCCCGCATCGAATCCACGTGCGCGCGCATCTCCGCGCGGTCGGCCAGGTCCGGGTAGCAGCGCTCGATCAAGTCCACGTCGCGCGCGGCTTCGGTGGACCAGCCGGTGAGGCGCTCGAATTCCCGATTGAGCCGCAGGACGCGGGAGTTCGCCTCGTACATCGTGATCATCACGGGAATCCGGTCGATGATGGCCTGGAGCAGGCTGCGTTCCCGCTCGCGGCTCCGGCCCAGCGCGGCGACGACCAAGGTCATCAGCGCCATCGTGGCCACGAACGACTGCAGCACGAGCAGCGAGTGGGTCGGCGGCAAGACCGCGAACGCTCCGAACCCCCGCATCGTGCCACTGACCGCGATCGCCATGAGCACGACCACGCTGGTGGCCGCCTCGCGGCGGCCGAAGCGGACGGCGGCCCAGAGGAGCGGCGGGATCGCCAGGAACGCCAGCGGGTGCTGGCGCCATCCGGCGGGGGCCAGTCCACCGAAGACGATCAGGGCGACGCCGACCACGGCCAGGAGCAGCGCCAGGGCTTCGATCGGGCGCCGGCGCAGAGCCAGGGAGCGGTGGTCCGCCCTCCACAGGATCAGGAGGGGCGCGACGATGAGCGCTCCGGTGATGTCGCCGAGGGCCCAGGTCACCCAGATCGCCGCCGCGTCGGCGCGCGGCGCGAAGCCTCCGAGCTCGAGGCTCGCTACGCCGACGGTCGCGGCGACCGCCGCGCCTGGAACGACCGCGGCCGAGAAGGCGAAGATGCGACGCGGCCGCTCGAAGGCGGCTCGGCCGTGGGCGAATCGCCCGACGAGCCAGCAGCCGATCAGCGCCTCGAGGGTATTGCCCAGCGCGATGCCGAGCGAGGTCGCGACCGAGCCCGCGGTGGTCACGTTGACGAGGAACGCCCCGGCCGCCACCATCGGCCACGTCCGGGTGCCCAGGACGAGCAGCACGGCCAGGGCGATACCGGTGGGGGGCCAGACGGCGGTCGCGCTGGTATGGATGGAGGCGAAGAGCAGCCCCACCTTGCCGGCGAGGACATAGACCACCGTCAAGGCGGCGAGCCATGCCCAGCGCTGGGACCCGGAAGCGGCCATCCGGCATGTCCTCCTAAGGCTTGAGACGTTCCCCGAAGAACGCGATCACGCGGCGGATGCTGTCGGCCCAGGCGGCGGCGTCGCCGCCGGTGGTGGCGCCGCGCCCGCCGGGCGCATTGTTGTTCACCCGCCCGGCCACGAAGCGCACCGGGCGGTCGCTGTCGAAGGAATGATGCGCGCCCGGATAGACCGTGATCTCGACCGGATGCTCCGTCGCTTGCGTGGACGCGGCGAGCTTGACGCACGGCAGCGCCGGCGTCCAGTCATCTTTTCCCCCGATCAGGATCAGCAGCGGCGCGACCGATCGGTAGGTTCCGGTGCCGTCGGCGCGCCAGGTGCCGAGGGAGGTCCCGCACCCCGGATAGAGGGCCACCGCCGCGGCGAATCCCGCCCGCTTCTCGCCGGCCAGCAGATCCCAGGTGTTCTGCGGCGCGGCCATCGAGGCGAGGGTGGTCGAGCCGCCGTGGGAGCCGCCCATGAGTCCCGCGTGCCGGCCGTCCACGTACGGAAGCGCGCGGGCGTGAGCGAGCGCCGCGTACGCGTCTCGCACCCGTCGGCTCGGGGCCACCTCACCCCGACTGGGCGACGCGTCGGTGCACACGCCGTCCGCATGGCCCCGGGTGGTGAAGCTGTCGGGGATCACGGTGACGTAGCCGCGGGCTCGCAGCTCCCGGGCCCAGCGCTCCGGGGCGCCGCTGGACCGCGGGCCCAGCCCGCTGCAGTCGTGCATGATCACCACCACGGGGAACGGCCCCGGCCCCTCGGGCTTGCTGATCGTGACCGGGATCTCCTCCCGGGCGCCATTGGGCGCGGTGGTGACCATTGAGCGCTCCGAGAGGGGCGAACGCTCCGAGACGGCGGAGGGCTCCGAGACGGGCGAGCGCTCCGAGACCGGACCGGCGGCGCAGCCGACGAGCAGCCCCGCCAGCAACCCGACGACCAGCCCGCCGCGAGGGTCGGCCATGGTTCCGAGATTTTAAGCTACCCGGGCTTGCAGACGCGAGGGCCCCTCGGCTAGCCTTGATCCCCATGACACGCGCCTTCATGGACAAGCCGATCGCGGGGCCGATGGTCTGGCATGGCGGGGATCTGGCCGGCTCGACCGACTGGATCCGCCGGCTCTCGGCGGGCGCGGTGGACGAGATCGATGCCGCCCTGCGAGGAGTGCAGGCGCGCGGCCTCGAGTGGCGGGACATCCGGAAGAAGGACTTCCCGCTGCCCGGCGTCTCCGCCGAGCTGGCTCAGCTCAATCGCGATCTCGAGTGGGGCCGCGGCCTCGTGCTCCTGCGCGGGCTGCCGGTGGCGCGCTACTCGGACGAGGAGCTGCGCGCGATCTGGTGGGGGCTCGGCTGCCACCTGGGCGCGGCCGTGCATCAGAACGCACACGGCGAGCTCATCGGCGAGGTCCGCGACGAGATCCGACTCTATGGTGAAGTCGTGGAGCCCGCGGTGCCCAAGAGCGAGGGCGTCACCTCGCGCGCCAAGGCCCGTTCGAGTGGGCCGCTGCGCTGGCACACCGACCGCTGTGACGTGGTCGGGCTGCTCTGCGTGCGCGGGGCCCACCGGGGCGGCACGAGCCGCGTGGTCAGCGTCCCCGCGGTCAGCAATGCCATTCTCGAGCGGCGGCCGGACCTGCACGCGCTGCTCTGCTCCGACTACTACCGCACCCGCCAGGGCGAGGAAGCGGGCGGGGAGGCCTCCATCTACGCGATGCCCATCTTCGCGATGTGCGACGGCAAGTTCACCACCCAGTACTCGCGCACCTTCGTGGAGGCGGCGCAGAAGATCGCCACGATCCCGCGAATGACCCCGGCCCAGGACGAGGCGCTCGACCTGCTGGCCACGGTCTGCGACGAGCTCGGGTACGAGATGGAGCTCGAGCCGGGCGATATCCAGCTCCTGAACAACCACGTCGTCTATCATGGCCGCACCGCCTACGAGGACGCCCCTGAGCCCGGGCGTGACCGGCTGCTCCTGCGCCTCTGGCTGGCCCCGCCGAACAGCCGTCCGCTCCCGGCGGGCTTCGAGACGCTCTGGGGCAGCATCAGGGGCGGCGCGGTGCGCGGGGGCATCGCCCAGTTCTAGTCGGAGGGGGCCCTTCTGTAGTCTAAGAAGGGGGCCCCCTCCGAAGCCTCCCCCAAGAGCGGGATTGCGCCGGCGGAGCCGGCGCTCGAAGATGCATCGGCTGCGAGGTTAAGGCCAGATGCGCCGGGCGACGGTCGCGACATGCCGGAGCTTGGCTTCCTGCTGCTCGGGGGACAGCGGGTTGCCCGCCTCGCCCGAGGCGAAGCCGCACTGGGGACTCAGGGCCAGCCGCTCGAGCGGCACGTGGCGCGCGGCCTCGCGGATCCGGGCCTCGACCGCGGCCGCGTCTTCCAGGGCTCCCTGCTTGGTGGTCAGCAAGCCCAGGACCGCGGTGGCCTCCGCGCGCACGTGGCGCAATGGGCCGAAGTCACCGGCGCGAGGCGTGTCGTACTCGAGCAGCAGCCGGTCGTATCGGGTGAGGCGAGGGAAGACCTGCGCCGCGATGGACTCGTAGCCGCCGTTGGCGAGCCATCGCCCGCCCGGCGCATTGCCGCGGCAGATGTGGATCGCGCGGGTCACGCCGCGGACCCCGTCGAACACGCTGTCGTCGATCTCCGCGTCGGCGACCAGCTCGGCGGCCATGTCGTGACCCCACGACTCGAAGGCCGCACGATTGTCCCGATCGACATGCCACTGGGCATAGTTGGGTGCATCCATCTGGATGTAGTCGCCGCCGAGCTCGATGATGCGGGGCACCACCTGCTCGCGCAGGTAGCGGGCGATCGCGCGCAGGAAGTTCTCCGGAGTCGGGTAGGCGGCGCGCGAGTACTCGCGGTGCCAGAAGATGCGGTGCCAGCTCGGGGAGGGGATCGTGAACTTGGTGCGGGCCCGCGCGTGGGCCTTGAGAAATGCGTACTCGTCCGAGACCACGTCGCGGACGACCTCGATGGGCCGGGTGACGAAGGGCCGCGTGGGATTGGTCCACACCTGGGCGCGCCGGCCGTCGGGCTCCTTCCACAGCGACCACCAGCCGGGATCGGCGGGCAGGAACTCGAAGCCGGCGAGCGGCGCGCGGGCCGTGCCCTCTTCGCGGAGGGGGATCGTGATGACCCAGGAGGAGCGGCGCAGCTCGCCGTCGGTGATCACGTCGAGGCCCGCCGCCTCCTGCAGCGCGATCGCGTCGCGGACGGCGCGGTCCTCCACCGCGTGGAGCGTCTCGGCGGTCAGGCGCCCCTCGCGCGCGCCCTGCCGCGCCTCCCGGAGATAGGCCGGACGGAGGAGACTGCCCACCACGTCCGCCCGCGGGGTCGTCACGCGGGCGGGCTGGCCTCGACCGGTTGGGCCACCGCGGGGGCCGGGCGGGGCACGGCGCGCCCGAAGAGGGTCTGGGTCGTCGCGATCGCGATCAGCAGGTAGGCGGTGCCCAGCGCGAAGCCGCCGATCACGTCGGAGAGCCAGTGCATGTCGAGATAGATGCGGCTCGCCGCGACCAGCCCGACCGCGGCGCCGCAGGCGAGACAGGCCGAGACGCGCCAGCGCCGGCGCCGCTCGGCCAGCGTGACGAGCAGGAACGCCATGATGCCGAAGAAGACGGCCAGGCTCAGCACGTGACCGCTCGGAAACCCCCACGGCGCGGCGTTGGGGCGCGGCCGGTCCGCGGCCCACTTGCCCACGAGCTGGAGCACACCGGTGCCGGCCATGAGCACCGGCAGGAGCAGCGCCCAGCGCCGGCTCGCCCGCCAGAGCGCCGCCGAGGCGACCAGGATCAGCGGGATGAGCCCGGCCGGGTCGCCCAGGAACGACACCGTTTGCATCGAGACGTCGAGCCAGCCGCTTCGCATCGGCTGCACCCATGCGCGGACGCTCTGGTCGAGCGGCAGGAACTGCTGCTGCGCCGCGGCGAGCGCCAGCACCAGATAGGCGGCCAGGAGCCCGCACGCCCCCGCGGTGAGCCGGTACCGTATGACCCTGTTCACATCTCCATCATGCCATAGGGCTCCAGCCCCAGCCGGGGGTGGCATGCCCTGCTGGGGGGTGGCATGGAAGTTGTACGATTGCACCCCATGCGCCGGATGAAGGCCGTCCTGCTCGTTCTCGGAATCGTGGCGATCGCGCTGTCGGTGTATCACATCGGTCCGGCCCCGATTCTCGAGGCGCTGGCCCGCCTCACGTGGTGGCAGCTCGTGCTGGTCTGTCTGCCCTACGCGGCGATCATGGCGGTGGACACCCTGGGCTGGCGCTTCGCCTTCCCGCGCGCCCCGGCGCCCTTTCACCGGCTCTATGGGGCGCGCCTGGCCGGCGAGGCCCTCAACCTGGTGACCGCGTTCGGCTCGATGGGCGGCGAGGCCGTGAAAGCGTGGCTCATCCGTCGTGACGTCACGTACGAGGAGAGCGTGCCGTCGGTGGTGATCGCCAAGACCACGCTCACCATCGCGCAGGCCCTCTTCCTCCTGATCGGGATCGGGCTCGCCTGGACCATGCTCGCGACCGACTCGCGCGTGATCGCGGCCATGCTCTGGCTGCTCGTGGTCGAGGTGGCGGCGGTGGCCGGCTTCGTCGGCGTCCAGATCGCGGGGATCGTCGGGCGCGCGGGCCGGCTCCTGGAGTGGTTCGGCGTGGTGACGCCCGGCGCCTACGCGCAGCAGCTCGACACGGCCCTGCGCGACTACTACCGTCGCGACTGGCGCCGGCTCGTGTGGTCCACCGGCTTCCACCTGGCCGGCTGGCTGCTCGGCGCCGTCGAGGCCTTCGTGATCCTCATCTTCCTGGGCATCCCCGCCGACCTCATGACCGCCACGGTGATCGAGGCTCTCGGCGCCGGGGTGCGCTTCGCCACGTTCCTGGTTCCCGCGAGCCTCGGGGCTTTCGAGAGCGCCAACGCGGCCGCGTTCGAGGCCATGGGCCTGGGGGCCGGCGCCGGCCTCGCGTTCAGCTTCGTGCGCCGGGCGCGTCAGCTCGCGTGGATCGCCATCGGCATGCTCGTGCTCGCGGCCATGGGCTGGCGCGCGAAGCGCGCCGACCCTCAGGCCACTGTCTCGAGCGGCCCCTCCTCCTCGACCTCGACCTGACGCTGCTTGAGCCGCTCGATCGCGCCCGGGGGCAGCAGCAGAGGCAGCACCCGCCGCACGACCCGCAGCGTCTCGCGCCCCGCCTCGCTGACCACCACCACCTCACGCCCGCGGAAGAGCGAGACGCCCGTCCAGCGGCCGGGCAGGCGGAGCTTGAGCCGGAGGAGGCGCCACGCGAGGCCCCACTTCGAGGTCCGCGGGATGACGAACACGTCGAAGCGCCCGTCGATGGGCGAGGCGGCCGGCGTGAGGCTCAGGAAGTCGCGGTAGGTCTCCACGTTCGCCACCGTGACGAGCACGGCCTGGTCGGCGGCCAGCACCCCGTCCACCTCGACGCCGAGCGGGGGCAGCGGCGTGCTCCAGACCGCCCGCACCGCGGTCCCGTAGTAGGCGAGCAGGCGCCGGATACGATCCCGCGGCTGGCGCCGGCCGGCCTCCACCGCCTCCTGGACCTGGTCGAGGAAGCCGTAGCTCTTGTGGGAGAGGAAGAGCTCGTCTCCCGCCATGCCCACGTCCACCAGCCGGATCTCGCCCTCGTCAAGCAGCCGCGCGGCCCGACGGGGAGAGGACGGATGGCCGAAGACACGGGCGAAGAGATTGCCGAAGCCGTTCGGGATCGGCAAGAACGGGATCCGATGGCGGCGGGCCAGGAGCGCGGCGGCGCTCTGGGTGGCATCGCCGCCGACACAGCAGATCGCCTCGAACTCCGGCCCGCAGGTTCCCGCCCACTGAATGAGCGAGGGCAGATCGCCGAAAGCCTGGATCGTGACCACGGAGCCCCCGCGACGGAGGAGACGGCCGAGTCTCCGCGCGACCCCGCGCGCCCGGCCCTCGCCGGAGCCGGGTGTCACGACGATGCAGACCGATCCCCACCGAACGGGCATGTGGCCGAAAAGGAGCAATCCGTGTGCCGCCTGCGTTCGTAGTGTCGCCACCCGTACTTGGCGGACGGGAGCGCGGGGGCGCCCGGCGCCCCAGAACGAATGACCCGGTAAGAACACCCGAAGGGGCCGGGCCCGATTCTCTGGTGGCGGCGAACGTGTTCCGGTACACTTGGGGCCAGTCATGGGCCCGCCGGGAGCGGGGCCCCCTGCGCGTGCCCCCGCACCGCGGCGCCGATTGACCGGCGTGACGGTTCTCCTCTAATGTTGGTGACGGAAAGGGTTTTGCGCCAATGAGCATCCCACTTGAGTAGGCGATCTCGGCACCGGCGCCACTCCGGGAATCGACCGCCGCAGGGGCAAGGACAAGGACAAGGGCAAGGCCAGGGGCAACCGGGGCAAGGCCAGGGGCCGCGTGGCCCGATGCCTCCCCGCCCCGCCCCCCGGGCTCCCACCCCGTCGATCTTCGAAGGCCTCACCGCGGTCCATTCGTATGAGAAGTTCAAGCTCGAGCTCACCCGGGACGAGCTGTCGATGCGCGCGCTGGACATGATCGCGCCGATCGGCCGAGGCCAGCGCGGCCTGATCGTGGCACCGCCCCGGACCGGCAAGACCATGCTGCTCCAGAAGATCGCCAAGTCGGTGCTCGCCAACCATCCCGAGGTGGTGGTGATGGTGCTCCTGGTGGACGAGCGGCCCGAGGAAGTCACCGACTTCAAGATGCAGATCGGCAAGCAGGCCGAGATCGTCGCCTCCAGCAACGACAATCCCTACCGGCGACACATCGAGGTCACCGAGCAGTGCATCGACAAGGCGAAGCGAATCGTCGAGGAGAAGCGCGACGTGCTGATCCTCTTCGACTCCCTGACCCGGATGACCCGCGCCTACAACAACGAGCTGTCCTCGCGAGGGCGCACCATGTCGGGCGGCATCGACAGCCGGGCCTTCCAGATGCCGCGCGCCTTCTTCGGGGCCGCCCGCAAGCTCGAGGAGGGCGGCTCGCTCACGATCGTGGGCACCGTCCTCGTCGATACGGGCTCGCGTATGGATGACATCATCTTCGAGGAGTTCAAGGGCACCGGAAACATGGAGCTCCATCTTACGCGGGAGCTGGCCGACCGGCGTATCTTCCCCTCCTTCGAGATCCTCAAGTCCGGCACGCGCCGCGAAGAGCTGCTCTTCACCGAGGACGAGCTGAAGCGCATCCATCTCCTCCGCCGCGCCCTGGCGGGGACCAAGTCGATACAGGCCATGGAAGCGCTACTCGAGCGCCTCCGCCTGACCGGAACGAACGCGGAGTTCCTGAAGTCCCTCGTAAGCTAGCCCCCGCGCCGCCCGGCGCTCCCTCGCTTCACAGTTGTTTACTCGTGACACACACGGCGTTCACGCGCCCTCCGCATGCTCGGTCGTGAGTGCAGGCGCTGAGGCCTGCGAGAACAGGATCACGAGACGAGACGGGGAGAATCCCCAGGAGGGACGTCATGAGAGTGAAAGAGGTGCTTGGAGGACTGGCGCTGGTGCTGGGGCTGACGATACCGGCGGCGGCGGCGCCCGACATCGCGGCGACGGCTCATCCCCAGGTGGGGCGCTCGATGGAACGCTCGGAGATGCAGGGCCAGCGCCACTTCGGCGGCTGGCAGCGGCACATGAGGCACGGCCACTTCCGCCGTGGGCGCTCCGTGATCGGCTTCGCGCTGCGCCGCCGCCAGGAGCTGAGCTTGACACCCCAGCAGGTCGAGACGCTCAAGAAGCTCGGGATCGACTCCCGGCGCGCAGCCATCCGCGCCGGGGCCGATCGGAAGGTCGCGCAGCTCGATCTAATGACCCTGCGGCAGAGCGATCCGGTGGACATGGGCAAGGTGGAGGCGAAGGTACGGGAGATCGAGCGGCTCCGCGCAGACAGCCGACTTGCCGCCATCCGCATGGACGAGCAGGCCAAGGCCCAGCTCACGCCGGAGCAGCGGGAGAAGCTGAAGGGGCTCGCGGCCGCCCGGTGGCAGCACAAGGGCCAGGACTCGCGGCGCTCTGATGTTCCGCTCGCCATGGATCGGCAGTAACCCGTCGAGCCGACGCGAGCGGGTTCGCCAGCAGAGGTGCCGCACCTTCCGGTGCCGGCGCCTCTGCTGAAAGGCGGGCCTCGACCCGCCGTCCCGGCAGCCCTCGCATCCCGATCTGACGCCACTCTGAATCCGGACTGCACGTATCCGTCGTCTTGCGCTAGGCTGTGGGCCCCAGGGGAAGCTCGGTCCCGGCAAGCCGGCGGCCGCATCGACGTGGCGGATCAGAAAGCTGATCCAGAAAGGTGGAGACCAGGAAATGGCCTCATCCGAGAAAGTCGCGATTGTCACAGGGGCGGGAAGCGGTGTGGGCAAGCATTCCGCGCTGGCGCTCTTGCAGGACGGGTTTTCCGTCGTCCTGGCCGGGCGCCGCAAGGACGCCCTCGAGCAGGCAGCCGCGGAGGGAAAGTCGAAGTCGCCCGGGTCGAAGACGCTCGTGGTGCCGACCGATGTCAGTGACCCCGAGTCCATTCGGGCCCTCTTCGCGCAGACGAAGCAGGTCTTCGGCCGGCTCGACCTCCTCTTCAACAACGCGGGCATCGGCGCCCCTCCCGTGCCCCTCGAGGAGCTTCCGTTCGAGAAGTGGAAGGCGGTCGTGGATACCAACCTGACGGGCTCGTTCCTGTGCACGCAAGAGGCGATCAAGATCATGAAGAGCCAGCAGCCTCGGGGAGGCCGCATCATCAACAACGGCTCCATCTCGGCGCATGCGCCCCGACCGTTCTCCGTCGCCTACACATCGACGAAGCACGCGATCACGGGGCTGACGAAATCGACCTCCCTGGACGGGCGGAAATACGACATCGCCTGCGGGCAGATCGACATCGGCAATGCCGCCACGGACATGACGGCACGCATGGCCAAGGGTGTCCCCCAGGCCAACGGAACCGTCGAGGTCGAGCCGACCATGGATGTCCAGAACGTGGCGCGGGCGGTCGTCTACATGGCAAGCCTCCCCCTCGACGCCAACGTGCAGTTCTTGACGGTGATGGCGACGAAGATGCCGTTCGTCGGTCGCGGCTAGCGGGCGGCTGAAAAAGGCCCGTCTGCTTCGTTGGCGAGGGCGGCGGCACCCGCTCAACGTACGTCGAAGTTCGAGCTGAGGGGCGCAGCCACGAGGCGAGGGCTGGGTGAGAACTACGCCTCGGGGTGCCGCCGCCCTCGCCGCCTCGCATCGGGACCCTTTTTGAGCCGCCTGCGATGGATCAGCAGTCTGCTGGCTCTTCTGTTTCGAT
>Ga0137403_10007206_pt1 | contig 12584 bp, 17 predicted proteins | sample CZOMad2_1_16fung_FD_122057 | JGI IMG/M metagenome (GOLD analysis project Ga0137403, IMG submission 122057) | Vadose zone soil fungal communities from Angelo Coast Range Reserve, California, USA - CZOMad2_1_16fungal (Hybrid Assembly) | ecosystem: Environmental > Terrestrial > Soil > Vadose zone...
GTTTTGGCGACAAAAACGACATCCAAAAGCCCATCGTTAATTTGCGCACGCGGGACGAGCTCGAGATTAGGCCCAATGTAACGAATATTCATTGCTTCCAGCATATAATAATCGCCGGACAGGTCCTGTCCGTCAAGCCGAACCGTCAAATCCTTGGACGGGTAGCTCGATAGTTGTTTTTTTAATACTTTCAGAGCTGCGCTAATCTCTTCTTCGGGATCTTCTGAACGCGACACATGAGGGTGTTGGCCGTTTTCGATCTTAAACATCGTCTCGGCAAATAATCCCACTCCGAAACCTTCAATGAAGTACCGTAATCCCCACGGGCCTTTGGCTACGCCGGCGTCAAAGTTCGCACAGTGTGCAGCATTCCATGCCTCTATTAGTTCCTCAAACTTCCTGCCCGTCACGCCGATCGTATTAGCGATGTTATTGGCGGTTCCCATCGGCAACACGGCGATAGGAGTACGGCTGTCGATCAGACGTCTCGCAACCTTACCGACGGTACCATCGCCCCCTGCCACAGCAACGATATCGCAAGGTTTTTTCAGCGCTTTTTTCCATTTTTTACCTTTCGAGGAAAAATACTTTGCCTTGTGTCCCGCCCGGCGAATCAGCCGAATAATTTGATCGCCGGAAGACTGCGTATCATCACCAGCTTCGGGATTATGTATTAGGGTTACTTTCACCGGTTCCTCCTAGGTAAGGGTACAAGTCGATCAATCGATGGCAACGCCTGTGGCAGCTGAAGACCTGTTCTCGGCTTGCAAGATTTCATAAAAACGCTCCTGAAAACGAAGACCGGACTGATCACTATTCGGACGTCTGACATAATTGCCGTCCGGCTGCATCCGCCACCCCTTTACCGTGTCAGCTAGCTGAAGTTCCAGAAAGTCTTTGAGCTTTGCTTGCAAACGTGAATCGATGACTGGAAAAGCAATTTCGATGCGACGATCGAAATTGCGAGGCATCCAATCCGCCGATGCGAGTAGAAAGCTATAATTACCCCCGTTCTGAAAGTAAAAGATTCGGGCATGTTCTAGATATCGATCGACAATCGAAACCACACGGATGCCCTTCGAGACTCCATCAAGGCCGGGCCGTAGGCTGCACATGCCGCGCACTATAAGATCGATCTGTACGCCGGCCTGACGGGCGTCATAAAGTTCTTTGATGACCGTGGCATCGATGAGGCTGTTCACTTTCGCAATAATTCGGGCGGGTAGGCCGGCACGCGCCTGTTCGGCTTCTCTCCGAATGAGAGTGACAAAGTGTTCCCTCAATCCGCTCGGCGCCAACACCAGGTGATGAAATTTTTGTGGCCGGGCATAACCCGTGAGCAGGTTAAAGAGTTCCGTGAGATCCTCACCAAAGCTTTCTCGACACGTAAAGAGTCCGATATCGCTATAAACACCAGTCGTACGGACGTTGTAGTTACCGGTTGAGAGATGACAATAACGGCGAATACCATCAGCTTCCTGCCGGACTATGAGGCACGCCTTACAATGGGTCTTGTAGCCGACCAATCCATACACTACGTGAGCGCCCACTTCTTCCAGCGCTCTGGCCCACGTGATATTCGCCTCCTCATCGAAGCGGGCCTGAAGCTCAACCAAAACCGATACCTCTTTGCCAGCTTCGGCCGCGCGCAAGAGCGCTTGGGCGATCGGTGAATTCGGACTTACGCGATACAGCGTCATTTTGATCGCCAAGACTTTGGGGTCTTTGGCCGCCTCTTCTAGGAAGTGAGTGACCGGGTCAAATGACTGATAGGGATGAACGATCATTACATCCCCGTTTCTAATGGTATTCCAAATATCAGGACCGCGCCCGAATGAAGGAAGCGATAACGCCGGCTGAATTCGGTCTTTCAATCGGGGAATGTTCGCGGCCGTATAGAGTTGAAACAAGTCAGTAAAGGCGGTGAAACCCCTGGCCGGGTAAAGATCCTCTCCGCTCAATTCGAGTTCCTCCATGAGCTGGGTTAATAGCTCTTTGGGGAGGTCAGGATCGTATTGCAAACGAACGGCATCGCCCATACGGCGCTCTCGGATTCCCTGTTCGATGGTCGCCAGCAAATCCTCATTCCGTCGCCGTACCATGACGAATTCAGCGTCTCGCGTAACGCGAATGGCATGCGTGGAGAGAAGGTCAAAACCATGGTAAGACGCGGCAAATACTGCCGAAGGACATCTTCCAGCAAAACGAATGCATATTGTCCTTCCTTGCTCGGAAGCTGAATGAACCTCCGGACAACTTGAGCTGGGATATGAACGATAGAAAGTTCCGTGTGAGGCAAAGGCGAGATGTCCTTCGCCTGCAGAGATACAACCAAACAAAGTGAACGGTTAGCTAGATAGGGGAATGGATGACCCGGATCGATGGCCAACGGAGTCACTATCGGGTAAAGCGTCTTTCGAAAGTAGTCTTCCAGAAATTGTTCTTGCTCGCGGCTTATTTCCTCCGGACGAAGCAAATGAATCCCTTCGGCGGTAAGCTGTGGCAAAATAGTATCGAGGAAACAGAGATGTTGTTCTTCCGCAAGCTCATGGACTTTTTGGGAGATAGCTGTCAAGGCTGACACCCCGGTGACCTCGTCCGGAGTTGTCCCGCTGTTATTGGCGCGCCGCTTCAGACCGGCCACCCGGACCATAAAAAATTCGTCAAGATTGCAACTGAAGATGGCGAGAAACTTTAGGCGCTCAAGAAGTGGGACGGAGGGGTCTTTGGCTTCCTCCAAAACACGTCGATTGAATTCAAGCCATGAGAGATCGCGATTAATCAGCAAACTCTGTTCATCTTTCATCAAGGACTCCCAAGAATAGTCTAACCCATTCTAGCTGCCGAGCAATTGTTTTTTCTAATTTCCCGCCATCGTAGAACATCAGTGGATGGTCTCGAAGCAACATTTGTTCGGACCTTCTTTGTTTGTCCTGGTAGTGTAGCCAATCTCTCCCTGTGCGATATCCATAAGGAACGGATTAAATTTCAAGGAAGTCGCAAACCGCGATTGTCAGAAACATGACAAGAAAAATAGAAAGGCCTAGTTTAAAAGTCGGTTGCCAAAGTTAAGGGCGAGTATTATCCCGGTCCGTTTAAAAAAAACCTCTTGACGACCCATAAATACGAGTCATTATTTTCTTAGAGCTATCATCGGTGAAGGGGGTGCGGGATGAGAGGCCGAAATACTAAGTCAAAGAAAGGAGAAAATTGTCATGTTTGTAGAAAATTATAGGCTAGACACGATGATTGGCGGCCAGGCGCAGACCGTGATCCCTTACGCGAAGATTTCTGATGAAGACTGGCGGAAGTGGAAGGCGTTTCTTCCAGTGAAATCAGTACTAATTTGCAAGAAAGAGTTGTTGGGCAGGCCAAAGACCTTTTTTCAAATCGCTTATGGTATTCCGCCCGATGTCTGCCATGAGATGGTGCGAGGAGCCCGCCATTTCGAGGAGATCGAAGTTTGGGGCAAGCGTGAGATCCGCAAAGACCCCATCGCAGTGGGCCTTACCGGAAATGGCGAGCGCTATCTGATCTGTCGTTGGGGCCTAGATAAGCTGATTCCGTTCGAGAAAATCCAGAGCCGTTCTTGGCTCTATCACATGCAGAATTTCGGCGTACTACTCCTTACTTCAGAAAAATTCTGGCTCAGTACTGCGGCAGCCACGATTCTCGGCATCGCTTACATCGGAACGTGGTAAACGCGGCCGAGGAACGGGTCTCCGCAAAGCTGCGACCATGCCAGGACCGTAGGGTAGCCGAGTGCCGCTCCAGTTCAGGATTATGGTGTTCGATACCGACCTCAATTAATGCGTTTATTTATATCAGCTCGTGATCTTGTGAGGGTTCATGAGTGAACTCGCCCGCCGTTTTCGGATTGATCCCGCCTCATTTGGTGCTGCGGACCCTGTAGTTATTGAGCAATTCTTTAAGAACGGCATCCGCGGGGGCGAAGAAAGGCTCATGCTGGCGGTGCTGCAAGATGCTGTTGAATGTTTTCAGGAGTATGTCCTGGCACAGTACCCCTGGGAAAAAAAGCTGTTCCAAGAGGCGGAAGATTGGATTCTGGAGAAAAATACCGATTCGCCTTTTTCGTTTGAGAATATTTGCGAAACCTTACAGCTGCATCCTGATTACATACGTCAAGGCTTGCTGGTCTGGAAGCAAGCCAAGCGCAAGTCGGATTCTTAGTCGCAGAAAATTAACGAGAGGGAATGCAGCCTGCAACTGAAACCGAAAGGGCGTACACACTTAAGTGTGCTGACTGGTCGAGCAACAGGCAAGGCAAACGCTGATGGTAGGTAAGAAGTGCTATCCTAACGTTTGTGGCATCTTTTATTGAAGATTACGCCTTGATCGGCGATTGTCACACCGCTGCTCTGGTGGCGCGCGATGGATCGGTCGATTGGTTGTGTTTTCCGCGCTTTGATTCGGGCGCTTGTTTTGCGGCGCTTTTAGGTACGCAAGAGAACGGTCGCTGGCTTCTCAGCCCAGCGAGCCAGATCAAAAGCATCCAACGCAGGTATCGTAAGGGTACGCTTGTACTTGAGACAGATTATGAGACCGAGGACGGTGCGGTGACCTTGGTCGACTGCATGCCGCCGCGCAGCAAAGAGTCGGATCTGGTTCGATTGATTGTCGGCAGGCGGGGCCAAGTCCGCATGCGCATGCAGCTTATCATCCGCTTCGACTACGGCTCGATCATTCCCTGGGTGCGCGGTACAAATAACGGTATCCATGCAATCGCGGGGCCGGATATTCTGGTGCTGCAAACGAACGTTGCTCTTCAGAGCGAGGGATTAGCGACCACGGCTGAATTTACCGTGTCTGAAGGAGAGCGAATTCCGTTTGTGCTTATGTGGCATCCGTCGCATGAGCCGACGCCCCCCGATCGCTGATGCGGAAGAAATGATCACCCATACGGAGCGGTGGTGGCAGCGGTGGTCGAACCGGTGTACTTACCAAGGTCCTTGGCGTGATGCCGTGGTACGGTCGCTGATCACGCTTAAGGCGCTCACTTATGCACCCACGGGAGGAATTGTAGCCGCGGCGACGACCTCGCTGCCTGAACAAATTGGTGGAGTGAGAAACTGGGACTACCGCCATTGCTGGCTGCGCGATGCGACGTTTACTCTCTATGCCTTGATGATTGGAGGATACACAGAAGAAGCTGATGCATGGCGCGAGTGGCTTCTCCGTGCTGTAGCGGGTAGCCCGTCGCAAATCAATATTATGTACGGATTGGCCGGAGAGCGGAGACTGACCGAATTCAAGGTCGGCTGGCTGCCTGGATATGAAGGTTCAGCCCCCGTCCTAGTAGGCAACGCCGCGTATCGGCAGTTTCAACTCGACGTGTACGGAGAGGTCATGGATGCACTGCACTTGGCTCGCCGTACCGGGAAGGAGCCTGATGAAAACGCCTGGCGGGTGCAGCGTGCACTCATCGAATTCCTTGAGTCCGCCTGGACCGAGCCTGACGAAGGCATCTGGGAGGTGCGTGGACCGCGGCGTCATTTCACCCATTCGAAAATAATGGCCTGGGTGGCAGTCGACCGGACGGTGAAATCGATCGAACGATTTGGTCTGCCGGGGCCCCTAGAACGGTGTCGCAAATTACGGGCTGCGATACATGAGGAAGTATGCCGTAAAGGCTTCGATCCCGAGCGAAATACGTTCGTCCAATTTTATGGAGGAAAAGATCTCGATTCGAGTCTTTTGATGATACCCTTAGTTGGCTTTCTGCCGCCGACCGATCCTCGCGTCCAGGGCACAGTCCAAGCCATTGCGCGTGATTTAATGACAGATGGACTGGTGGTCCGGTATGCTACGAAGCAAGAAGTCGATGGCTTGCCGGCCGGTGAGGGAGCTTTTCTGGCTTGTAGTTTTTGGCTTGCGGATAATTTCGCATTACTCGGTCGTCGAGACGACGCGGTTCGATTGTTTGAGCGTCTGCTTGAGTTACGTAACGACGTCGGCCTGCTCTCCGAGGAATACGATCCTGTGAAGCGGCGGCTCGTGGGCAATTTCCCGCAAGCATTCAGCCATGTTTCATTAATTAATACTGCAAGCAATCTGTCGCGCGGTGCCGGACCGGCCGAAGACCGCCAGCGTAGTTGAACGCCATCGCGTCGATTTGTGTGGCGCAGCTCCAACTCCCTCCATCTGATCCTGCCAGATTCTTCAACGCGTCGTTCCGCTCAATCCGCACTATGTAACCCGACGATCTCCGCGTGAATAGAGCTGCGGGCGAATAGTAGTACGATAGGGGCACCAGCAAGCGAGCGTATAAACGGCTCGCTTACGATAAATCTGCCATGTTTACATACTCCAAATCTATTCGAGCACAGAGACGTTCAGTACGACGATGTCGATCGAGGTCGGCGAGAGGCATTAGGCAGGAAGCCGAGAACAGTTGATGCTTCGGCGTATTTAGCCAAGGTGCGCGCGCGAAATTCTTTAGGTTTGTCTAAGTTAAGAATCGGTACGGCAGTTTCCCTGAAGCCGTTTTTGCTCGCACTCGCTACAAATGTCACCACTATTCGGTTCAACCCAGAGCTCAACATAATTCGATTGAGGCCATCTTGAGCAGTTAGAGCAAAAATGCCATGTGTCAGCGTTTTGGCTCTGCCTATACCCGAAACCATCCGGGGGTGTCCCATACAGATGAGTCATGGCAGTTTCCATATTAATAAAAGATTGTCGCTAATTCGTAACGATTGATAGCAGCAAGCCGTATGCCATTATGTCGCCCGCCTGTTATGTTGAGCAATGTGCTGGGTTAGATCATTTTGTTTTATTTTGGTGCGCGAAATCCGTACTCGACGTATACGAAATGGCCACAGCTATTGCATTCATGAGTACAGGATTGAAGCTGAAGAGGAAACAGAATATGGATCCGGCGGGGCTGGCCTGCTATGCGCTGCGCTTCTGTGGCGGCCGGGATTGTCTATCGGGTTCGGCCGCGGCAGCGATGCTTTCAGCATTTGCCGCTGGAACAATTCCTGAGCCGTACTGGCTTGAATACACTTGTGTGAATTCTGCGCCCCAAAAAAATATCAGGGCGGAATAATAAACCCATAGCAGAATGGTGATCAACGAACCGGCTGCTCCATAGACCGAAGTTACACCGCTGGTACCCAGATAGACTCCTATGAGGAATTTTCCTATGGTAAATAACACTGAAGTCAGCGCAGCTCCGACCCAAACGTCCTTCCATTGAATCTGCACATCAGGCAAAAACTTGTAGATCATCGCGAACAGCAACGTGACGAAACCAAAGGAAATTAGAATATCCAATAGGTGGGCGATAACTGCGACCCCTCCAAACAAGCTGCTGATAAATTGGGTGACGCCGCTGATAAAGGCGCTGACGGCAAGGGAGACCAAGAGGAGGAAGCCGACACCCAAAACCATGGCGAAGGAAATAAAGCGCTTCCGAATGAAATTGCGCAGACCGCTATCAGATTGCGCCTTCACTCCCCAAATCAAATTGAGAGATGTCTGCAACTGGCCGACAACGCCTCCGGCGCCAAATAGTAGAATGATCCCACCGAACAAGGTGGAAATCATTCCAGTCTTAGGCCTCTGGCTGGCATTCTGGATCATTGCCTGAACGGCCTGGGCGCTCTCTTGACCGATGAGTCCCTGAATCGTTGAGACAATCTGGTTCTGGGCCGCTTCGCGGCCAAAGACAAAGCCGGCCACGGCTATCGAAATGATCAAAAGGGGAGCCAGCGAGAAAAGCGTGTAATAGGATAAGGCCGCTGCTGACTGGAAAGGATCATCCTCGAGCCACTTGATAAAAATGGTCTTGAGTAATTTCCACGCAGGCTTAAGTTTCATCGAGCGATCCGGATGCATTACGCCTTTATCAGGCTGTCGATGCGTTTTTTGGCTTCTTTAATAATATTCCTTTGGGCCGCTTCTTTGGTTGTGAACTTACTGCGCGGCCCATCCAGCGGGAAAAATCGAAGTCCTTTGCGATCTAGACACCGGATATCAGCTCTGGCTACCCAGTACTGGGTGCCAGGCGTTTCGGTCGCAACGACTCTGATAAGTTGACCGCGGTATTTGTGCTCTTCCATTTTTTTGTCCCTTTCACTTCTAATACAGAAGCCGTGCGCCTCCTTCGTGTGAATTGTCCGTCTTTATCCACACATTCTCAGTCTTTTTTTGGTTAGCCTCCGACCCATTGTCAGCGCAATATCCCTTGAAGAATTCTGGCCGAGGGCGGGAGCTGCGGGGCAGGCTCTTTCTTTTGGCACCCACTGGCAACAAAGGGGGAGACTTTGTTACGGCCATCAAAATACCTGCCCCGCAGCGTGGCGGGGTCCACCAGGACGGAAAAGCGATTGTTACTTTTACCCGGCTTCACGATGGGCTGTGCCTTTTGCCGATTCCAACTCTTTGCCTAATTGTTCGAGTTGTCCCTCGTCGAAAAGTTCGCGGATCTTGGGAAACATTTCCCCTTCCTCTTCTTCGACGTGGTGCTCAACGGTTTCCATTAACTCCTGAAGTTTCGACCCAAAATCATGGTTTTCGGGTCCCAGCTCTTCCAACTCTTCCAGCAGAGATTTAGCTTCTTGATGTTCTTCGAGTGCCTCCGCTACCATATCTGTTAGTTCCTCGTGTTCCTCGAGGGCCGGGTAAAAGACCGTCTCTTCGATATGCGCATGAATCTCCAATTCGGTATCGATCTTGTCGAAGAGGTCTTTGCGCTTGTTTTGATCAGAGGCGTGCGTCGCCTCCTGGAATAATTGCTTTACCTTTTGGTGATCCTGTTTAAGAATTTCTAAAGCATTCATATTGGTGCCTCCTAAAAAAAATGTTGGGTCGATCAGCAAATGAGCAACTCGCATGCCACGCGGGCAGTAGAAAGTAATCCAATCAAACAGAGGCGTGAGCAACCGGTCCCATCCTCGACATGGGAGTATTCCTTACGAATTTGCTGGGCCTGTCCTTTTTCTCATAAACGGAGGTTCGCCTCGCCGCCATTAGTTCCCCGATCCTCTGACGCATGAAGGCTACCAGGTCTCTTTTCTCTTGCTCCTTCAGTTTCAAGCTAACAACGAGATTGAAAAACTCCACCGTTGTCTCCAGGCCCGTCATGGAGTTAAGGCGGGGCTATCCTTGATGTCCACGAAGGGTAAAATGTCTTGATGGGGCCGTCGGGTGGTTCGCACCCGAGAGCTACGAGAGACGATCGACGGTTCTGCTGTGCTTCCCTGGCAGCGATTTGGGAAGCTCGATTCCCTTATTGCCGACAATCGCTTTCAGCTCCTCGTTAGCCTTAGCGTGGTCTTCCCTGCAAGCGCTCATTGTAAGAATTTCCCGCAATCATGAGGATTAGCGATGGTAAAATTAGTACAACTGTCACTTACTAGTCAGCAAGAAAACGATTATTTACGACTCGGCGTCATTTTGATTCTACTAGCAGGCGGGCGAAATTGCATAAATCTTGAACCCCTTTTTTTTCCTGCCCAACGCTCTGTGCCCCCAATCGTCTTAAACATCTTCGAGAGGATGCATCGGGAGAATCGCTGGTATGGTGCTTGCACATTCCAACATTCGACAAACTTTCTAGAAGGAGGCTATCCCGATGCGTGTAGCAGAAGTAATGACGACGAATGTCGAAGTTATCGGTTCTAACGCACCATTGAAAGAAGCGGCAGCCAAAATGAAGAATCTCGACGTTGGACTCATCCCCGTCTGCGAGGGTGATGAACTCAAAGGCACACTAACTGACCGTGACATTACGGTGAGAGGTGTTGCTGAAAGTCACAATCCGTCAGAGACAAAAGTCGGCGATATCATGTCAACAGATCTCGCTTACTGTTTTGAAGACGAGGAAATCGAGGAAGCACTCAGTCTCATGGAAGCGAGGCAAATCCGATGATTGCCAGTATTAAGTCGCGAAAAGCGGCTGGTCGGTATCGTATCTCTGGGCGATCTTGCGGTGCATGCCGGGCAAAAAGAGCGGCTCGGTGAGACGCTCAAGGAAGTTTCGCAGCCAGCTATTCCTAGACGATAAAGTTCCGGCAGCGCGGTTTTAGCGCGACACGAGAACCGCGCAAAATACGATCGGCTCATGGATGCCGCGGCTGAGATTCACATGCCGTGGCCAACTGAAACGAAATAATGGAGATCCATCCCAATGGCTAGCACTGCTGCGGATGTTCTGATCGAAAGCCTCCAAGACTGGGGCATTGAGATTATTTTCGGTCTTCCCGGTGACGGGATCAATGGCATTATGGAATCACTTCGGCGGCGCCAGGACAAAGTCCGCTTTATTCAGGTGCGTCACGAGGAAGCAGCAGCCTTTATGGCCTGCGGCTATGCCAAGTACACTGGGAAACTAGGTGTTTGCTTGGCCACGTCGGGCCCTGGCGGGATTCACCTGCTGAACGGTCTCTATGATGCGAAGCTCGATGGTCAACCGGTTCTTGCCATTACGGGGCATCATTACCATGATCTGATCGACACACACGCCCAGCAAGATGTGAACCTCGACCGGCTCTTTGCCGACGTGGCCGTCTATAATACCCGTGTGATGGGGCCGGCGCATGTGGAAAATGTAGTAGACCTGGCTTGCCGTACGGCTCTCGGTTATCGATGCGTGGCGCACATTAATTTCCCGGTGGATCTGCAAGACCAGGAAGTCAGTGAGCGTTCAAAGCGCAATGTTGCTAACCATACTTCTGACGTTGTTGCGCATCGGGCACGGCTCCCGGCTGAAGATGACGTTGTTAGAGCCGCGGCAGTTCTGAACGCCGGTAAGAAGATCGCAATTCTTTGCGGGCAAGGAGCCTTGGATGCCACCGACGAGCTGGAAGAAGTTGCCGAGAGATTAGGCGCGCCGATCATCAAGGCGTTGCTCGGAAAGGCGGCCGTTCCAGATATGAGCCCGTACACGACCGGCGGAATCGGGCTGCTAGGCACCAAGCCATCGCAAGAGGCGCTCGAAGACTGCGACACCCTTCTGATGGTGGGCACATCATTCCCTTATATCGAGTTCTTGCCCAAGCCGGGGGCGGCAAGAGGCGTTCAAATTGACCTGGATCCCGCCCGGATCGGTTTGCGCTACCCGGTTGAAGTGGGCCTCATCGGCGACAGCCGCCGTGCCCTGCGCGCGCTTTTGCCTCATTTGCAGAGAAACGAAAATCGCAGCTTCCTCGAACATGCCCAAGCCGGAACTAAGGAATGGTGGAAATTGATGGAAGAACGGGGCAGCAGGGAGGAGCGGCCCATGAAGCCGCAGGTGGTCGCGTGGGAGCTCGGCAAACGACTCTCGGACACCGCCATCGTCTCTTCGGATTCAGGTACCATCGCTACCTGGTTTGCGCGCCAGATTCCAGCCAAGCGTGGGCAGATGTATTCGTTGTCGGGGACTCTAGCCACTATGGCCAATGGACTGCCCTATGCGATAGCCGCGCAGATCGCATACCCGGAGCGGCAATGCATTGCGTTCGTCGGTGACGGCGGGTTCTCGATGCTGATGGCGGAATTTGCGACTGCCGTCAAATACCAGCTTCCTATCAAAGTAATCATCATAAAGAATAACACCTTGGGAATGATCAAATGGGAGCAAATGGTTTTTCTCGGGAATCCTGAGTTCGGCTGCGAACTGCAGCCCATCGACTTCGTCGCTTTTGCGAAAGCCTGCGGTGGGACCGGCATGGCGATCGATGATCCCGTGGATTGCGGCCGGATCCTCGACAGGGCGCTCGCGACCCCCGGACCCGTCATTGTGGAAGCCATTGTTGACCCGTTTACGCCGCCGATGCCCGCTAAAATTACCCTTGATCAAGCAAAGAAGTTTGGCGAAGCCCTAGCCCGAGGTGAACCGAACCGTTCAAAAATCGCCTGGACCGTGCTTTCAGACAAAGTACGAGAACTTATTTAACAGCGAAGTGAAATGCCTAAATCGATAGATCGCAACGAAGTTCAACGCTTGATAAATCAGGGAGCACAAATCGTCGATGTCCTCCCTCACAAAGAATATGATGATTTTCATCTGCCCGGGGCGATTAACCTTCCATTAAAATCGCTCAACCGGGAAACCGTCGATCGATTGCAAAGAGAAAGGGCAGTGATCGTTTATTGCTACGATTACCAATGAGATCTCAGTCCGAGGGCCGCGTGGCGGCTCGAGAGTTTGGGGTTTGCCGAAGTCTTCGACTATGTGCCGGGAAAGATGGATTGGGTGGCCTTTGGTTTACCGGTGGAGAAAGGACAAAACGGGCCGTCTATGCTGATTGAACAGATCGAGCGCCAGGTTCCTACCTGTCAGTTGAATGAGTCTGTCGGAGAGGCGAAGCGACGGGCGGAGAAACTTGGTTTCCGGATCTGCGTGGTGGTAAACGAACAAGGCATCGTCTTGGGCCTGGTTGAGAAAGAGGCTTGGAAAAAGGATTCTGCCATCGCCGTTGAAACAATCATGGATCCCGGACCGACTACGCTTCGTCCAAGCTCTTTGTTCGATGAGGCCGCCGAATTGCTCGCCAAGCGAAAACAGAATGCCATTTTGGTGACTTCTTCGGACGGCAAATTGATGGGTGTCTTTAGACGATAATAAGCGCAACGCC
>Ga0137403_10007207_pt1 | contig 12582 bp, 12 predicted proteins | sample CZOMad2_1_16fung_FD_122057 | JGI IMG/M metagenome (GOLD analysis project Ga0137403, IMG submission 122057) | Vadose zone soil fungal communities from Angelo Coast Range Reserve, California, USA - CZOMad2_1_16fungal (Hybrid Assembly) | ecosystem: Environmental > Terrestrial > Soil > Vadose zone...
CCAACCAGTTCTTCACTTTTCTTCCAGAGCGCCTCGGCAGTTCTTGCGTCCACCGCATACGCGCGTACTCCGTCCGTCATACCGCTGATATCGGCCTCGTCCGCGACAACGGAGCCTACGTGGCAATCCTCGCAATACCTGCCGCGGATTTCGTCAGCGGGGGCTACAACACCAGCCCACACCGAAGTTGCGGCTCCTTGAGGAATGCTTTTCCACTGCAAGGGCGGCTTACCCGCAGCTGCCAGTTGCTGATTGATCTCGTCGACCCTCGTCTGTAACCAGCTTGAACTCACATGGCGGGTCAGTTCCGTCTGTATGATTCCCGGATGCACCGCCGCAGCGCGTACGCCACGCCCCCGATGCCGCTGGTCGAAAGCTACAGCAAACAGGATGTTCGCGGTCTTCGAGCGGCCATAGGCAACCATAGGATCATACGGAGTCCGCTCAAAGTTGGGATCCTCAAGATCCACGTTCGCGCGGCGGTGACCCGCAGAGGACACATTGACCAGGCGTCCTCCGGTCCGAATGAGCGCGGCGATCCGGTTCACCAGGACAAAGTGGCCCAGGTGATTTGTTCCAAACTGCGTTTCGAAGCCGTCGGCTGTGTGGCCGAGGGGTGTGGCCATCACTCCCGCGTTGGCGATGACCACGTCGAACGCATCTCCCTTTGCCAGCAGCTGGTCGGCGCAAGCACGTACGCTTTTTAGGTTGCCGAGATCGAGTTCAACCAGTTCGAGACTTCCGCCATTGGCTGCGGCTTCCTTTCTTACCTGCTCAGTTGCTGTTTTGGCCTTGTTCAAATCCCGAGCCGCGCCTACGACGTGAGCGCCGTGCGCGGCCAGGGAACGCGCCGTCTCCACGCCGATTCCGGCCGAAACACCGGTTACGAGGATCCGTTTGCCCTTCAGATTCACGCCGGACAAAACGTCATCTGTAGTTGAAGTTGCTCCAAACGAAATTGCCTCAAGTATGTTCGTCATTCGCTACCTCCTTGTAGTGACATGTTCGATGTGATCGTTCACGGATCGGGTCACGCGTTAGCCGTGCAAGGCCACGGCGTCCGCATTGTGTTCGAAATAGTGCTCCGCATTCAGATCCGCGATGAGCCCAGGCTGGACCGGTCGCCATCCCAACCGTTCCTGGGTCAGTGCGCTGGAAGCGGGGCTGTCGATGCCAAAGAAGCGAGCGATCCAGCCAAAATGATCGGCTGCTGCCTCGTGCGATTTGCTGACGACCGGTACGTTCAGGCCACGGCCGATTGCCTCAGCGATCTCTCGAGTCGGTACGCCCTCGTCGGCCACGCCGTGATACGCGGCACCCGCAATACCTTTCTCAAGAACAAGCCTGTAAAGGTGAGCAGCATCGAGCCTATGCACCGCGGGCCAGCGATTGAGCCCGTCCCCTATAAATGCGGAAACGCCCTTTTCACGTGCAATGCTGATCAGCTGCGGCACAAAGCCGTGATCGCCGTTGCCATGGACTGAAGGCGAAAGCCGCAGCACAGATGTCCGGACTCCCTGTGACGTCAGCGCAAGCGCCTCCTCCTCCGACTTGCGAGGGAAGTTGGGATTGTGTGCATCCTCTTCTGTTGCGAGCGGGCCTTGGCGTTGAGCGAGCAACGTCCCGGAGGTGACGATCAACGGGCGATCCGAGCCCGCGAGCGCGGCGCCGAGAGTCTCGATGGCACGCCGATCCGCCTCAGCGGCTGGCCCATAGTTTGAGAAATCGTGGATAAAAGCGGTGTGGATCACTCCGTCGGCAGCCGCTGCGCCGGTGCGAAGACTTTCGAGATCTTCGAGCGAACCGCGATGGACTTCTATTCTGGCGCCCCGGACATCGCCTCCCGCCGCTGCGAGGGATTTGGCTGCCGCATCCGAGCGAGCGAGGCCTAGCACCTTATGACCAGCGTCGATCAGTTCTCGGACGATGGCCGTACCAATAAAGCCTGTAGCACCAGTGACAAAAACGCGCATATTTTTTTCCTCCTAGGCATTGGTGAATTCAGCATTTGTGATTTCCGACGATAGGGACGAAGCGCTCACTCGACTTGCAAGCTGAGTCGAAGCCTTCGCAGTGATCAATCGCCATTGGCGGGCTGAACCGGGCAGATCATCGGTCTTGATCAACTCCTGCAGCCAGTTTTCTGCTGAAAGCTCCGCCTGTTCTGACCCGAATGACTGGGTGACCGCGTTGAAGAATGCCGACAACTCCCGCTCCGCCATTGTGATGAGGTCGGAGCAACGGGGGTTGGACTTTGTAGACGGTTTGTAATGAACTGGATTCATATTCCTCACCTCTCGAAGCCGGAGGATCGGGAACCTCTATTGACAGGCTGCCGTGTTCCGGCTAAAACGGAGAGTGTCTCCGAATCAGTAGATAGGATAACCGGAGACTGTCTCCGGTTGCAACTTTTTTGACATGCCCACCAAGAATCGAAAACCTGCGCCTCGCAAACCGCGCACCGATGCGCAGTTGAATCGTGAGCGCCTTCTGGAGGTTGCAAAGGAGGCGTTTACCCGGTCGGGCGCGAACGCCAGTCTCGACGACATTGCCAGAGAGGCCGGCGTTGGAGCGGGAACTCTGTATCGCCATTTTCCTACGCGAGACGCACTGATCGAAGCGGTCTATCGGACTGAGGTGGAAAAATTAGCCACAGCCGAGCGAAGATTCGCTGCGGCTTTATCTCCGATCGAAGCGCTGCGAGCGTGGATGCTGCTATTCGTCGATTATATTGGGACGAAGCAGATCATCGCCCCTGCATTGAATGCACATGTCGGAGGCCCCTCGAAGCTGTATGAAGGTTCACGCGCCCAAATTAAGGGAGCGATTGATGCGCTGGTGAAGCGCGCAATTAAGAACGGCGACATCCGCAAAGATCTCGAGCCATTCGATCTGCTCCGCGCACTGATCGGCGTATCCAACGTGGCGTCCGGCCCTGACTGGCAGCAAAGTGCCAGGAGACTCGTGGATATCCTCGTTACGGGTTCGCGGCCAATTAAGTAGACGCGAGACAGCAATCCAGGAAAAAAACGGTATCCGTCCGAAGCACGCCAGCACTAGCGGACGCGACAGCCTGTGAGTGGGCCTCCTCGTTCGCCAGCCTTTACTGCGCAGGCTTCCGCAGCGATAATCGAACGACGACAATCAGCGATGACAATCGATGTTCTTGCTATATGCCCTGGATTTTCCCACATGACGTTTAGCCGCCGCGATTTTGTGCGACTCTCTCTGGGTTCGTCAGTTTTACTGGGGACCGAAAACCTCCTGGCCCAGGGTGTTTCACCCCATGCCGTGAAACCTCTGCCCAGGTCAGCGCCGTCGGGCCGCCCGTTTCATGCGCATTTCGTCGATGTTGCCGCCGAGGCGGGGCTCACGGTTCCAACCATCTACGGTGGAATCGATAACAAGAAATACATTCTGGAAGCGATCGGCTGCGGGTGTGCTTTTATCGACTATGACAACGATGGCTGGCTGGATGTTTTTCTGCTTTCGGGAACCCGACTCGAAGGCGCGCCCCCGGGGACGAGCAATCGGCTGTACAAAAACAATCGCGACGGAACCTTCACCGACGTTACAGAGAAAGCTGGACTGAACGCCGTCGGCTGGGCCTCCGGCGTCTGCGTCGGAGACTACAACAACGATGGATTCGAGGATCTGTTCGTCACCTATTTCGGCCAGAACCGCCTGTACCGCAACAACGGCGACGGCACCTTCACCGACGTGACCAAGGATGCAGGCCTATGGAACGATGAGCCGCGGTGGGGAGCCGGCTGCAGCTTCGTCGATTACAATCGCGACGGCCATCTCGATCTATTCGTTTCCAACTACGTTCACTTTTCTTTCGAACACGCGCCCGTTCCGGGGGCGAACACCAATTGCAATTGGAAAGGGATTCCGGTCGTCTGCGGGCCACGGGGACTTCCCATGGGGCGGCACTCGCTCTATCGCAACAATGGCGACGGAACCTTTCACGATGTGAGTCAGCAAGCGGGGATCTCGAAGGGCACACAATCTTATGGGATGACCGTGGTAGCAGCCGACCTCGATGAAGACGGCTGGCCTGATATTTACGTCGCGTGCGATTCCACCCCAAGCCTGCTGTTCATGAACAACCACGACGGCACGTTTCGCGAGGAGGGCGTTTCGAGAGGCGTGGCGCTGAGTGAAGATGGCGCCGAGCAGGCGGGAATGGGCGTGGGAATTGGCGACTACGACCTGGACGGGCATCTGGATCTATTCAAGACGCACTTTGCCGACGATTCGAGCGTGCTCTACCACAACGACGGCGCCGGAAATTTCGACGACGTGACTCGAACCTCTCGCGTCGCAGTCGAGACTCGGTATGTAGGCTGGGGAGCGGGCATGGTCGATCTCGATAACGACGGCCTTCCGGACCTGTTTATGGTGACCGGCAGTGTCTATCCAGAAGTGGAACGGAAACTGGCGCAGTATCCCAACAAAACGCAGCGCGCCGTGTTTCGGAATCTCGGCGAAGGCAAGTTCGAGGAATTGACGGATGCCGCCGGTCCCGGTGTCTCCGCCGCACACTGCAGCCGGGGATGCGCCTTTGGAGATTTCGACAATGACGGGGACATCGACATTCTCGTGGTCAACTTGAATGAACCGCCGTCCCTTCTCCGGAATGACGTTAGCGGTAAGCACAATTGGCTCAAAGTCAAGTTGGAGGGAGTGAAATCGAACCGCAGCGCCATTGGCTCCCGCGTGCTCGTCCACTATGGAGGCAAGACGCAATCCCAGGCGGTTGTCAGCCAATCCAGTTTCTATTCCTGCAATGACACTCGCCTGCACTTTGGCTTGGGTGCGCTCGGTTCAGCCGATATTGAGATTCACTGGCCCAGTGGGTCGACAGCGACCTACAAAGGAATTGCCGCCGGCCAATTGGTGACGTTCCGCGAAGGTGTGGGAAGGGTTGACAACAAGGGCTGGGCTAAGAGTGGGAAGGAAACGGGTCGGCCCGAAACAAAATAGTTTCGAAGTTCCGTCCTCGCCTGCGGTTCCTGTTCGGGGTAACCAACCGGATTGCTGAAGTTGTTATGATTACTCGGAAGTGAGGACGACGCGACTAGGGAAAATAGAGCCAAGTATGATCTTGAACGGAATTCAACTCACATGGCTTGGTCATGCGAGTTTTCGGATTGAAACACCGGCAGGGAAGACGATCTACGTCGACCCCTGGGTTATGGGAAATCCCATGTGCCCGGAGCGCGAGAAGACCGTCGCGAAGGCGGATGCGCTGTTTTGCACGCATGGCCATCAGGATCATATTGGCGATGCGGTTGCGATCACCAGGCAACACCAGCCAGTCATTGTCGGCATTTACGAGCTGTGCGCGTGGCTCCAGAAAAAAGGCGCGGAACAGATTTCGCCGATGAACAAGGGCGGAACCCAGACGGTTGCTGGCGTGAAAGTGACGATGGTGCATGCCGATCATTCCTGCGGCATTCTCGATGGCAACGAGATTGTCTACGGAGGAGAGGCTGTCGGCTACGTTATGGAGTTTGAAAATGGCGTGAAAATCTACCACGCGGGTGACACCAATGTATTTGGCGACATGGCCATCATTCGCGATCTTTACGCGCCGGAAATCGTCATGCTGCCGATTGGTGATTTGTTTACGATGTCGCCGCGGGAAGCAGCGTATGCTTGCAAACTTTTGACGCCGAAGTTCGTGATTCCCATGCATTTTGGGACCTTCCCGCCGCTGACAGGGCGCCCGGACGAATTGCAGAAGCTGGCGCCGAAAGTGAAAGTCATCGAGATGACGCCGGGCGTCACCATTTCGTAAAATTAGGAAATACAAAATTCCTTGCGAGGAGATTTTCATGCCTGACATCATCACCGAAGCCAAGCCCTCAGTTCGTGGCGATTGGAAGAGCAGCCGCGGCATCACGACGGATCGCGTCGACGACTATCTTTATTCCTTGCTGCCCGCGCGCGATGCAGTGGTCGCTGAGATGGAAGCGGAGGCAACCGCGCACGATGTGCCGATCGTCGGCCCAGCGGTGGCACGACTGTTTCATTTGCTCGCGACGATGATTCAAGCCAAAACCGTCTTCGAAATGGGCTCTGCCATTGGCTACTCCACAATTTGGTGGGCTCGCGCCGTAGGCGACAGGGGACAGGTTCACTACACCGATGGCAACCCCAGGAACGCGGAAAAAGCTCGCGGCTACTTCGAGCGCGCAGGTGTGGCCTCTCGCATCACCGTCCACACGGGAGATGCCATCGAGATTCTCTCCGAACAAAAAGAGCAGTTCGATATCGTCTTCAACGATATCGACAAGCAGGATTATCCTCGCGTGCTGAGGGTCGTTGGGCCTCGCGTGCGCAAGGGCGGTCTGTTTATCACCGATAACACACTATGGAGCGGCAAAGCCGCCGCGCCCGCACCCGCGGGCGATCAAGCTACTTTGGGGATACAGGAATTTAATCGGCTGTTGTACGCGTCGGGAGATTTCTATCCTGTGATCCTACCGCTGAGGGATGGTGTGACGGTAGCGGTTCGGGCTTAGAATTCAAGTAGCGGTGATCCTAATGGACCTAGACCTCAATTTGGCGAGTGAACCACTAAGGCTGAAGGAGAGGATCTACGAAATCTTGGCCCGCGTGGATGCGCTGGCGATGCTCGATGAGCGCAGCGAAGAGGAGATACTTGGCTACGACGCAGACGGCTTGCGCAGGTAGCCCCCGCCCTGTTGCCGATGAGGCAGCGATGGGCATCCGTGCAGAGGTACAGGCGATTCCACGCTTTATCGCCCGCCAATGCCGTGCCGAGGCAGTACGCTCATTAGCAGGCCCAGAGCGGTGAGCACGCCGATGAAATAAGCGGTCGTCTTGCGGCTCGGATAGGCCGGGAAGTCTCCAGCGAAGAAGGCTTGGTAGCCTGCTCCGAGAGCTACGAGAATGAACATGCCTTCTCCCAACGTCAGCCACAGGCCTACGCAAGCGACGAGCAGGGCGATGCGTTCCATTTTGCTCAGGGCCAGGATCGCATGGCCTCCGTCGAGCATGGAAACAGGAATCAGGTTCAGGACATTGAGGAAGGCGCTGGTGCGGGCGAGAGCTGCCCAGAGTGGGCTGCCGGTTTGCCACCACACTGCGGCGCAGGCGAGTGCCGCCAGAAACCCGGCCAGCGGTCCGGCGAGGGCGACGGCCGAGCGGGTTTCGAGCGACACGCCCAGGGCTTGCCAGCGTACGTAGGCGCCGAAACCTGGAAGAAATACAGGCATATCTGCAGGAAGGCCGCGGCGCTTGATGTCGATGTAGTGGCCCATTTCGTGAATCAGAATCAGAACGGCGAAGCCAATGCCAAACTTCGGTCCCCACAAAGCCCAGTAGAGGCCAAAGAACGCGACAAAGCTAAAGAGAAACTTGAGCTTGAGCAGAGCGCTCAGGAAGAACTTGGCCTTGGCCAGAAAGATGGCAAGCGGGCCAAGAGGGCCGAGGCGCTTGGCCCAGGGATGGTCGTTCGTCTTGGGAGCGGCTTGAAGCTGAGACGATGGTTGGGCTGCGATTTGTGAGTCGGCTTGTTCGAGATCTCGCACATGCTCGGCAATCTGGCTGGCTTGCGACGATCCTGGCGGCAGAAAGCGAAGACTCAGGAGCCATTGCTCGCGGGCTTGGCGGAATTGGCCTCGGGCCTCCAGTACTTTGGCGCCATCGGCAAGGCGATCGAGTTCCTGGGCGTAGACCAGGGCCTGGCAGTGCTCGCACTCCAAGGTTCCGAGGTTGAGTTCCTGACCGCATCGGCGGCACTTGCGGATGAGTTCCGGGGTAAGAGTGGACACCTTTCCATTTTACCGGGTTGGTTGCGCGGGAGTACCGGTGGGTGCCTCGAATGGTCCGAAGATGAAGAGTTCCACGCCCGGAGTGATGCGCCAGGCGAAAACCATCCCGATGATGAGAAGCGCAAAATCGAGCGACGTTTCCAGAGCGGGCCCCTTCTGCCAGAAAAACGCAAACGGCGACGCGATGATGAGCCAGAGGAACTGCCCGAGGAATGGGGCCTTCGAGTGCTGAGCAGTGTCGGCCGGAGGCAGCTTCGGAGCGGCGCTCGCGCGGAAAACGATGGCACGGGATAGCCTCCTGGACCAGGAGAGCTGAAGTAAGGGAATCTAGGTTTCCAAAAACCGACGATTCTGGTTTCGGTATATTGGTACTCATGCCTCTGGCGCCTGTAATCATCCCTCCGCGACGGTCGTTGGTCCTGTATGCGCTCCTTGCCATCTTGACCGTTATCGCGTCGTATTTGTTTATCCTGCTCCTCGCTGTGGCATGCGTATGGCTGCCGATTTATGGTCTGTTGCACATTGATACAGTGAATCTGCGCGTTCTCTTGGAGTTAGTGCTTTTGTCCTTGGGGGGTATTGTCGTCGCGGGCACGCTGCTTTGGTCGCTGGTACCGCGGAGAGATCAATTCAATGCCCCTGGACCGATGCTGGAACGTTCCGCCCATCCGCGATTCTTCGGCGAGCTGGACCAGATCGCCGCGTCGTTGAATGAGGCGGTTCCGCACGAGGTGTATCTCATCGGAGAGCCCAATGCATTTGTCTCGGATCGTGGCGGAATTTTGGGCTTCGGCAGCCGCCGGGTAATGGGGATCGGATTACCTTTTCTTTCTACCCTGAGTGTCTCTGAGCTTCGCGCCGTGCTGGCGCACGAATTCGGACACTACTATGGCGGTGACACAAAGCTGGGGCCGTGGGTCTATAAGACGCAGAAGGCGATGGTGAGGGCGTTGGAGAACTTAGGCTCGGTGCAGGAAGGGTGGGGGATTCAGATCATTCAGATCTTGTTCGTGGTTGTGTTCAGCTTGTTGAAGTGGAGTTTTGGCGGATTTCTGCGCGTTATCAACTTCATCTCGCGCAAGCAAGAATTTCGCGCCGACGAGTTGGCCTGCATCGTGGCGGGCATGCCTCCACAAATGCAGAGCCTGAAGAAAGTTCGTGCGGCCGCAGCAGCTTGGCCGAGCTATTGGGGCACTGAAGTGGTTCCGGTACTCGGGCAAGGTTGGATCCCCAGCATAGGAGAGGGTTTTAGCCGCTATTTGGCCGCTCCCGGTATCGCAGCTCAGGTTGTTACAATTGTGGAAAAGTCAATTGCGGAAGAGAAAACAGGGCCGTATGACACGCATCCGCCATTGCGCGAGAGGCTGAGGGCAACGGAAATGCTCAAGGTCGAGGAGCGTCAACAGGAGGTTCAGGCTGCATCGAGCCTTTTCGACGATCCGGGATTATTGGAACTCCAGTTTGTGAAGTTTCTGCATCCCGAGTTGAATAAGGCGGGGTTGCAGCCGGTCGCTTGGGACGACGTGGGCAAAACGGTCATGATTCCATCGTGGAAGTCGACCGTCTTTCAGTATTCCGCGCTGGTGAAGGAAGTGACGCCAGAGTCGTTGCCCGACTTGGTTCCTCACCTGGGCCAACTGGGAGCCCAGATGCGGGATCCGGTAGGGAGAATTTTGACAGGCCAGGAGCGGGCCCAGCGAATGGCTGATTTCCTCGTTATTGCCCTGCAACTTGCGTTACTCGAGAACGGTTGGGAATTGGTGAATCAGCCCGGCGTGTTCTATCTGCATCGCGGCGACGAAAAGATTGTCCCTCAAGCCGCGGTCTATGAATTGGCTTCGGGAAAGATCACGCGGGAAGCTTGGTCGGCTCGGTGCGCTGAGCTTGGGATCACGCAGACAGCGCTGTCGTCTTTGGGCGAGCCATCCGCTGCCTAAATTGATTTCACAGGAATCATGAGCAAATCGTCCACCAGCCCCACTTCTTTCTGAACAAACGGCTCAGCATAGTCGACGCCGGCCAGCAATCCGTAGAAGCGCGCCATCGTCTCGATACGCTGGCGAATTTCGGAGTGGGCGGGGAAGTCCTTCGAGCCCGTGGATTGATCCTCATATTGGGATTTGTAGGCGAACAGGGATTCGAGACGTTGTTCGAATTGCGCCGTAATGTCCACGACAAATGTCGGACGAATGTCGTGGTAAAGCGAGGCATAGAGAATTTTGAAGGGACGGTGAGGTTCGCCTGGAATGTCGAGCTTCTTCAAACCTGAGAGAAAACAGGCTTCATAGCCCAGCGTGGAGGCGGTGGCATGGTCAGGGTGGCGGGCTTGCCAGTAGGGCAGGATTACGACGCGTGGCCTTGTTTCGCGGATGATACGCGCGACTTTGAGGCGATTCTCCCAGGTATTCTCCACGCGGCCATCCGGAATGTCTAACGCATGCCGGTATTGAGCTTGCAAAAGTTTGGCTGCGTCGTTGGCTTCGCGGGCACGGTCGGCGGCTGTGCCGCGAGTGCCCATTTCGCCCTGAGTCAGGTCGAGGATGCCCGTCCGTCGACCCTGTTGCGCCGCCTTGAGCAGAGTGCCGCCACAGGTTTGTTCCACATCATCACGATGGGCGGCAATCGCCAGGATGTCGAGAGGCTCTGTACTCATATCTGGTAACAGGATTTCGTAGTTTAGGTTTATTCCAGAGTGCCTTGTTCCACTACGACGCTCTGACGAACGATAAGGCGATGGGGAGCCATTTCTCGCAGTGTCGGCAACAGGCGGCCCAGGTGTTCCTCGGAGTCGACAAAAGTCAGCACCACGGGTAATTTGCTGGCGACATCGACCAGATGGGCAGTCTGCACCTGGGCATGTTCGGTAAACCCTGCAACCGCATGGATCGCCGCCGCATTGGAGACATTTTCCTTGCGCAGAAAGTTCAGGATTTCCAGGTACAGTGGCTTGCGGTGCCACTGGTCGGCTTCATTCAAATAAAGAGTGACCTGCACAGCCATGCCCGGATTCTACAGCAGGCGAGCTAACGCCATTCCGGCCAGTGCCGCGGCCAGGGCGAGAACATTATTCGCGAGAAAGTTCGATCCTACGAGCAGCCATTGTCCTTGCTCCAGCAGGACCACGCTTTCGAAGGCATAGCTGGAAAAGGTCGTGAAACCACCACAGAATCCCACTGCAATGAGCAGACGCCAGCGCGGATCGACCAGGACGCGCTCGGTGGTCCAGATCATAAAAAATCCCAGGATGAAGCTGCCCAGCACATTAATAGCGAGCGTTCCGTAGGGAAACACAGGACCGAGGAGCCGGAGAGCGGACCGGCCCATCCAGTAGCGCGCATTGGCGCCGACGATGGCGCCCAGAGAGATTGCAAGAAAATCGAGCACGATGCGATGACCTCCCGAAGATGATCTTCCGAAGAAGAGTAATTAGGAGTCATCAGCCGGTGGCGTCACGCGGCGGTTGTGGCGAACCCCATCGCCCTGGTTAAGGTTGTATCACACACGCTCTCAGAATCCGCGGCGGTACGATTAGGGCGGTGCGTTGCTTCTGCCGTTTAATTCTGCCGCCTACTTCTCCCGTTCGACCAGGTATCGAGCCAAGGCCTTGAGCGGATCGGCTCGGGTGCCGAAGGGTTGCAGAGCCGTCAAAGCACCTTCGACGAGGGCATCGGCCCGGCGCTGAGACTCCTCGAGGCCGTAAAGCGAAGGAAAGGTCACCTTTTCGGACGCAGTATCCTTACCGGCGGTTTTTCCGAGCTGTTCCGAGGTTTGCGTCACGTCCAGAATGTCATCGACGATTTGAAACGCAAGGCCCACCGACTCGCCATAAGTGCGGAGGGAGGCAATGTCCTGGTCGTCGGCGCCTGCATAGAGAGCCCCGCTCACTAAACTCGCAGTGATGAGCGCGGCGGTTTTGGCGCGATGGATGTATTCGAGCGTGGCCGCGTCGGGCGGGGTGCGCTCGGCTTCGAGGTCAATCACCTGGCCTCCGATCATGCCATCGACGGTGCCTGTCCCGCGGGCGATTTCGGCAATGATTCTGACGCGGGCTTCCGATGGGCATTGCAGATTCGCCAAGACTTCATAGGCTTGGGTTTGCAGGGCGTCGCCGGCGAGAATGGCGAGCGCCTCACCGAAGACTTTGTGGCAGGTAGGGCGGCCCCGGCGGAGATCGTCGTTGTCGAGGGCAGGAAGGTCGTCATGGATGAGGGAATAGGTGTGGAGCATTTCCAGAGCGGCACCTAGGTCTGCGACACCTTCTGGCAAGGCCTCGGCAATCACCCGGGCAGCTTCCATGCAGAGAATGGGGCGAAGGCGCTTGCCTCCGGCGAATACGCTATGGCGCATCGCCTGGTGGATGGAGGTGGGGCGCTGCGTATCGGGCGGGATCAGGCGTTCGAGAGCGCCGTCGACCATCTCCTGGCCGCGGCGCAACGTCGCTACGAGTTGTTCGTCGGACATCCAGCTCTCCGGCAAGGCGAAAGCGTGAGTATAGCAAGGAGGGCTCGGGATTAAGGCAGTTTTCCGGGGCCCAGGCGCGGCTAGCAGGGTTCCTGGCAGGGTTGCAAGGCATTTTGAGGAGAGAGAGTTAGGAGGTCAGCGAGAGTTTCGGCAAGGATCGCTTGAGGGGCTGGAGAGTTTCCCTGAAGATGTCGTCTCGACCGGCTCGTGCATTTGCAGTTGGGTTCTGACCGAGGCGTGGTAAGCTTCCGGGACTTTGTTTGAATCGTCGTAGATTAGCGCGATCAAGGGAAGGAATCCCGTGACACCGATT
>Ga0137403_10007209_pt1 | contig 12577 bp, 7 predicted proteins | sample CZOMad2_1_16fung_FD_122057 | JGI IMG/M metagenome (GOLD analysis project Ga0137403, IMG submission 122057) | Vadose zone soil fungal communities from Angelo Coast Range Reserve, California, USA - CZOMad2_1_16fungal (Hybrid Assembly) | ecosystem: Environmental > Terrestrial > Soil > Vadose zone...
CTGCAGTTCGGACTGGCCTGTTGCGCCATTGAAATGATCGCCACTGCGGCATCCCGCTATGACATCGCGCGCTTCGGTGGCGAAGTGTTCCGTCCGTCACCGCGGCAGGCGGATTTGATGATCGTTGCCGGAACGGTCACAAAAAAAATGGCGCCACAAATCGTGCGCCTTTATAACCAGATGGCTGATCCGAAGTACGTGATCGCCATGGGTGCATGCGCGATTTCGGGTGGACCATTCAAGCAAGGTTACAATGTGCTCAAAGGCATCGACCGTTATATTCCTGTCGATGTTTACATTCCCGGTTGCCCTCCGCGCCCGGAAGCATTGCTTCACGCATTCATGGAACTGCAGCGCAAGATCGACGCTCAAAAGTTGACCGGCGCAGATAAGGCCGAGTTTCTCAAGCCAGAACAACCAAGCGAGTTCCCCTTGCCGAGATTTGGCAAGCACGACTTGGAACCGCCGGCGAATCCGAATGTGTTTCAGCCGCCGTTGATCGAAAGACAAAGCTAAAACGTCACACGTAACGGCAAGTGGAACTCCTCGAGCAAATCAAAACGCGCATCGAAGCCGCGGTGCCCGGCGCGAAGATCGAAATTGTGCAAAACGGCAGCCCGGTGCAGCAGCACTCACTGCTAATCGACAACCAGCACGCGGTCGCGATAGCGAGATTTTTGCGCGTCGATCCCGCGCTGCGTCTGGATTTTTGCTCCAATGTCACGGGTGTCGATTGGCTCGATCGCGTCGTGAAGAAAACAACGAAGGTAAAGAAGCTCGTCGATGGTCAGGAAAAAGAGATCGTCGAGACCACTGAGGAGAAAATTCCCGGGTATCTCGAGGCAGTTTATCACCTTTACTCGATGACCCATAAACACGGCCCGGTAATCATTCGCATGCGCACGGCTGATCGCGCAGACGGTACCCACTTGCCATCGCTCACGCCGATCTGGCGCAGTGCCGAGTTTCAGGAGCGCGAGATCTTCGATCTCTATGGCATCCGGTTCGATGGTCATCCCGATTTGCGCCGGATTTTGATGTGGGACGAGTTCGAAGACTATCCGATGCGCAAAGATTATCGGGAGCCGGATGATTACGAATGGGAACCCACGCCGCATGATGAGGTCCTCGCGAGAGCGAAGCAGCATTACACGCCGCGACCAACTGAGGAGGAATTAAAACCTTCCTGACGTGTCATGTTGAGCGAAGCGCTGCAACGAAATGCGAAGCATGAGGCCACGCTTTCAAACATCTCTGGCCGTTTCTGAATGCAAGAGCGCAGGAACAATCAGAGATCCTTCATTGTCTTCGCGACTCAGGATGACAATTTGAAATGAGCGCAAGTGTTCAAACGCTAGAAGCAATGGAGCGGCCACCGGTAACGATGGCTTCGCGGTTCGAGGGCGAATTGCTCGAAGTCTCGATGGGACCGCAGCATCCATCCACGCACGGTGTGTTTCGGATGAATGTGGCGCTCGATGGAGAGGTCGTTCGCAAGCTCAAACCGGTCTTCGGTTATTTGCATCGAAATCACGAGAAAATCGGCGAGAACACCAGTTACCTCGGCTCGATGCCGTACACCGACCGGCTCGATTATTTCTGCTCCATGACCAACAACTGGGCGTACGCGCTCAGCGTTGAGAAACTCGCCGGAATCGAAGTTCCTGAACGCGCCGAGTTTCTGCGCGTCATTCTCGCCGAGCTGACGCGGTTGCAAAATCACGCCTCGCTGCTGGGCTTTTTGCTCAGCGACATGGGCGCGTGGGGGACGCCCCTTATGTACGCGTTCCGCGAGCGCGAAAAAATTCTCGATCTTTTTGAGTCGTTATCCGGTTCGCGAATGATGTGCGATTACATGCGTTTCGGCGGCTGCCGCGTGGACGCTGACGATGAGTGGCTCGCCCGAGCGAAACAGATTGTCGATCGCTTCCCGAAGTTTCTCGACGAATTCGAGGACCTCATTCTCGGGAACGAGATCGTCATCGGCCGCACCCAAAACGTCGGCAAACTCTCCGCCGAACTGGCGATCAGCGCCGGCATCACGGGTCCGATGTTGCGCGCGTGCGGTGTGAATTACGACATTCGCAAAGTAGACGGCTACGGGTATTATCCGCGTTTCAAATTCCGCATCCCGCTCGGGGAGCACGGCGATACGTACGATCGCCTAATGATGCGGGCGTTGGAGATCCGCGAGAGCGTGGAGATCCTGAAACAAGCGTTCAAGCAAATTGCACCCGGCCCCATTGTGAATCCAAAAGTAAAAGTGCGCGCATTTCGCCCACCAGTTGGCGAAGCGTACGGTCGAATCGAAGGACCAAAGGGTGAGCTCGGATTTTATTTGATCAGCGACGGCACCCCAAACCCATATCGTTACCGCGTTCGCCCACCAAGCTTCATTAATCTCACCGTGCTTGAAGACCTGTGCCTCGGTCACACTGTCGCTGATGTAATGGTAATCCTCGGCAGCGTCGATATCGTAATGGGAGAAGTGGATCGATGATTGGCACAGGCATACTCAAGGGAATGGCCGTCACGGCGCGGAACTTTGTCGGAAGTTATTTCGAGAAGGAACGCCTGATCACGGTGCAGTACCCGGAGGAGCGCAGTCCACTTCCGGAAAATTATCGAAATTTTCCGTTCCTGATTTACGACGGGAACGATCAGCATGCGGGCTTGCGCTGCGTGGCGTGCAAAATCTGCGAGAAGGAATGTCCGCCGCAGTGCATCTACATCGTCAAGAGTGACGACAAAAAGCCCGATTACATGGGCAAACCACAGTTTTATCCGAAGGTGTTCGACATCGACATCTCGGTCTGCATGAGCTGCCAGATTTGCGTCGAGGTCTGTCCATTCGAGGCGATTAAGATGGACAAGGATTTCGAGCTGAGTAAACGCGAGCGGTTCGATCACTTGCTTTTGCGCAAAGAGCAACTTTCCAAATCGAACGGGTATTATCACAAGATTCATCCCGTCGAAGCAGAGACGGTTGACAAGAATCTCACGGACGCTGCAGCCGCTGCTGAGGCGAAGAAGAAAGCTGCCGCTGAAGCAGCGGCGAAAGCTGCAGCAGCGAAGGCAGCGGCCGCTGCAACTGCTGAGGCAAAACCAGCAGCAGGCGCGCCGTCGCCATCGCCTGCTTCTTCCTGAGGAAGCCCGCGAGGCACAACTAGAATTACGACGCTGGCATGTTCTCGCGCGCGTACCGGAGCGAGCGCGACATCCAGACAAGCTCATCCAGGAACTTCTCCACGCGACGGGTGTAAGCTGGATCGGTAATCTTGCCGGTCGCTGGATCGAAAAGCTTTCCTGCCGTGCCGAAATAGACATCCGAGAAAATCGTGACCAGACCGAGCTCGCGCAGCACCGGAAGCAAACTCTGGATCATCCGCGCACCGCCGAACGGACCAGCCGACACGCCACAAATGCCAACCGCTTTGTGAATGTATTCCTCCAGGTTTGTGTCGAGCACATGTTTTAACAGTCCTGGGAAACTGTGATTGTATTCCGGGGCTACGATGATCAGGCCGTCGGCGCGCTCGACCGTGGCGCAGAACTGGCTGTCCTTTAGCGCTTCGCCGGCGTCGTCCATGCGAATAGGAATTTTCCTGATATCGATCAATTCCGTTTCGATGTCGCTGCGTTTCGAGACCTGACCGAAAACGAAATTGGCTGCGGGTTCGGTTAGGCGGCCTTGTCGCGGTGTGCCGATAATGATCGGTAGGAAAACGGGGCGGACGAGCTCTTGCGCAGGCATCCCTCGATTTGTCGCAAGAACCCAAGCAAGCTGACAAGCGCAATTTGCCGGCAGCGGCCAACACAGCGAGGTTCGTGAGCATCGCAATTTGCCGGGGTGGCGGAATTGGCAGACGCGCCAGACTTTGGATTCCGAAGTCGCCGATTCAGAGATCGGGTCGATATGCCCGAAGCATCTCGATGTAAGCGGGGAAAAACCCACGGACGTTTGAAGGGTTAACGTTCACTTGTGCCTTTTTCTTCGACGGATAGAAGTTCGAGCCGGTTTTCAGATACCCTTACCTTGTAGTTTGTTTCGGCCACGCCGGTGCTCGATTTTTCAGACTTCGGATTGCGTACATGATAGTGGACCTTGGCGGACAATAGGAAGACGTTGGAAGGCTCTTTCCCGATGAGCTGCGGCTCCGTAAGGAAGTAGTTTCTTTGCGTCCAATGCCGAATTTGATTTTTGCGGTCGGCGAGAATGGCCGCGGCTTTCACATTCTTCTTGCCGAAATAGTTCTCGACGGTCGTGGCGTAAAACTTGATCTCGTCCTCTGGCGCGTCCTGTTCTCCGCTCTTTGTGTACTCTTCGATGAACTTAAACAGCGCTGCCTCCGTTGGCTCGGGAGTTTCCTTAGTAGCGGCGGCCTTTTCGGGCGCCGATGGACTAGTTGTACGGCGTGACTCCTGTCCAATGCTGGAATACTTGACGACTTCCATCTCAATAGTCTTGAGGGCAGAGGAGTTGATTGCGGTATTAGCGATCCCCCCGGCTTTGTTGAGCTTCAATCCACCCGCGATCTCGGCGAAGTTGGCCAGCCAGGCAAAGCTGGTTGAATCGACCTGCGTATCGAACCACATCCTCTTCGTGCCGGCCGTGATCAGTAACCATCTGCCATCCTCGGAGAGCTTAGCAAACGCAGGTCCGTCGCTCTTGTCGCCGCCTTCGTCAGTCAACGGAATCGGATCACTGACTGGGTCGCCTGAAACGGCGTCCCATACCCGAATCACTTGGGCCATGACATTTGGAGAAAACCAGTGTTTAGCAATGGTCACGAGCAGGCGGGCGTCCGGGCTGAACTGCGCGTAGACGACTTCATGCTCATGCACCATTGGCTTCGCCTCGGGGCTGCCCGTTTCTGCATTCCAGACCCGAGTGGTCTTGTCTTTCGAGGCGGTCACAAGATGTCGCCCGTCGGGGCTGAAGTCCGCGAACGAAACGGCTGCGTTGTGGCGCAGCGAAGGAATCATTTCGGCGTGACTCTGAACATCCCAGACTCGGGCCAAGCCGTCAGTGCAAGCGGTAATCAACTTCTGATCATCGCTGCTGAATCGTGCGAACTCCACTCCAGCGGGATGAATGAAAGCGGTGCCGTCGGCCTTGCCCGATTCGGCATCCCAGATCCGAGCGGTCTTGTCCTCGGAAGTGGTAGCGATCCTGCGCCCGTCGTGACTGAACTCGGCTGAGTTGATGCGCCCTTGGTGTTTAAGGCGATTGGGACTGCGCTCGTTTCCGTCTGCGCTCAACAGTCTCGCAGAGCTACCTTCATTTCCGTCGACTTGCACTGACGGAGCGCCTCTCGGGCGCAATTCTTGCGTGACTGCGTCACCATCGCGCACATCGTCACGGCTTTGAATCATGTCGGCCCAAGCCAAAGTTTCCGCACCGGGATTTCTTGCTTTCGGCTGGACGATTTTCCAGACCCGCGCCGTTCCATCGTTCGACGCCGTGACGATCCGAGTCTCGTCGCTGCTAAACTCAGCCGAGTTCACTCTTAGACCATGCAGCATCGTCCCTCCCGGCTTGCTTTTGGGCTCGAAGTCCCAGAGTTGCGCTGTTCCTCCCAGGCTTGCGGTGACGATAAATTTTCCGTCCGGACTGAAATGCGCATCCGTCAGCCCTCGGAAAAATTTCATGGTTCCATCTTTCTCAAGGCTCCACCTCTCGGGATCTGTCATCTCGAAGATCTCCCATGTGCTTGCCGATCCGGTGCGGGACGCAGTCAGGAGGTGTTTTCCATCGGGTGCGAATTCCACCGCGACCAATGCCAATCCGTCGCCTGAAGCAGTCTCGTTTCCCGGGGGGTCCGTTACTGTTCCCGTGAGAGATTTGCCCGTCTGTGCGTCCCACAGTTGACCGTATCCGTTTTCACGCCAGACTTGGTGTCCCGTGGCGATGTATTTTCCGTCTGGACTAAAGGTGGCTGTAAGCGCATAGCCTTCCAGGTGAATGACCGCGCCAACCTTCGCGCCCGTCGCCGCGTTCCAGACTTGCGCGAAACCGGAATGGTTCGTCATTCCCAGTTCGGGATCCTCGGAAGTAGTGACGACAAATCGCGAATCGGGACTAAAGGACGCCGTGTTTACCCTTCCCCTATGACGCAGCGGCCCACCCATCGCTGCGCCTGTTGAAGCATTCCAAATGCAGGCAGTGCGATCATCTGATGCAGTCACAATACATTTTCCATCCGGACTGAATTCGGCGCTCTTTACCGCTTGCTCGTGCTTCATAGACTGACTTACCGGTTTCCCCGTCGTAATTTCCCACATTTGCACGGCGCCCGGCCTACTCTTGTCGGACGTTTCGTCCCGCGAGTCATCTTCCGACACAATCAGTAACCGCCTTCCGTCGCGACTGAAACGCACAGCGCGGAGGGCAGCACTTTCTATCGGTGCGCCGATCCACGCCCCGGAGTCCGCATCGAAGAGGCGGACCTTCCGTCCAGAAGCCGTCACAACTTTGGTTCCATCAGGACTGAAGTGCGCTTCCCATACCTCATCTGGATGTTCTACTGCCACCACCGGCAGACACCACGTTCGCTGTTGTAGAAACATCAGCAGCCGCACGGCTGCCGCGTGATGCTGCCCATCACGAACGGCTCGCGCAAGATAGGCAAAGGCGGTGGGCATCTCTCCCTGATCAAGCTTTTCAGAGCCTTGCTGGAAATCGGAACGCGCCAAAGTCTCTCGCGTCACCCGCGTCTGCTCCTCCGCCTTCCTCCGCTGTAGTTCTGCGGTGATGCCCTGCCATACGGCGATCGACAGAAGGCCTAACAACACTAGGCATGCACCGAGAAGAACTCTGACACGAATCTGAGCCTGTCTGACATGCTTAAAACCACGACGCAGTTCGCGCACGACTTCCGCAGGAGCTTCGTTCGGAATTGCGCCTTCTTGAAGCGGCTGATTGATCTTGAGAAGCTCCGCAGGAATAAGAGGCAGTAGTGGTGATTCAGGGTAATTCCGGAGATCCAGAGAATCTCCGATTTCAATCGGGATTATCCGCCTACCAGTGGATTCAAATGCTGTAAGTTCTTTTAGTACCGGCCCACTTTCGTGAACACGCGGCGTCGCAACCAATACGAGTTGGCGCGTCTTTCTTAGAGCTCTTCGACCGAGCAAAGTCCAGTTATCGCCACGTGCGTACTCTTCCTCATCAAGAAAAACCGTGAACCCTTGCGCCTTTAGCTTTTCGTAGAGGCTATGAGCGTATTTACTGCCGTCAGCCCAAGTGTACGAAACAAAAAAGTCATAGCCAAAAATCACATCGACTAACCGTCCCGCGATGTTTTGAAAGGTCATGCTTTGCTCCTATGACTCAGAGAGTACCGACATCCGCAATACTCATAGATGCTCTTCTTACATTGCAGGCTGACCCTTACGATCCAGTTATTCCTCGGTCGGTTTTGCCTCGGTCGTCTCTGCGGAGTGTTGGCGTACGAGCTTGCCCACAGTGATCCTGGAGTCCGGACTAATCGTCCGCTCTGGACCGCGCATAAAAAACCACCGGCCTAAGCGGGACCAAAAATCATTGCTTTTCAGGGCGAGTAATTCTTTGCGCAACTCGACGATGCTTTTGTTCGGCGGCGCCAACAGCCCTTCTTCGTTAAATCTTTGTCCGCCCAACGCCTCCGCCAGTTCTGGTACCCACGCTGGCAGCGGCGAGTCCAAATCCACTGCCACATCCCACACTTGCGCGGTATTGTCGCTACAGGCGGTAACAATGCGCCGCCGGTCCGGACTGAAACTTGCCGTCCATACCACACCTTCATGGCGCATTGGCTCGCCCACCGGCTGGCCGCTCTCCACGTCCCACACCCGCGCGGTTTCCTCAGAAGCGGTGACGATCCACCGCCCGTCAGCACTAAAACTTGCCGCGCCCGCATGGCGCGTTGGCTCGCTAGTTGGCTTACCGCTCTCCGCGTCCCACACCCGCGCGATCTCCCCAGAAGCGGTGACGATGCGCCGCCCGTCCGGACTGAAAATTGCCTTCCTGACCGGTCCCTCATGGCGCATGGGCTCGCCTACTGACTTGCCACTCTCTGCCTCCCACACCTGCGCGGTCCTATCGTCGGAAGCCGTGACAATGCGCCGCCCGTCCGGGCTAAAGCTCGCTGCATAGACCGCTTTTTCATGACGCATTGGCTCGCTGACCGGCTTACCGCTCTCCGCATCCCACACCCGCGCGGTTTTGTCTCCAGATGCGGTAACGACCTTTCGTCCGTCCGGGCTGAAACTAGCCACGTACACCGCGTCCTTATGACGCATTGGCTCGCTGACCGGCTTGCCGCTTTCCGCATTCCACACCCGTGCGGTCTTGTCCAGAGACGCAGTGACGATCCGACGCCCGTCCGAACTAAAACTGGACGCTTGGACCTCGCTCTCATGGCGCATTGGCTCGCCGACCGGCCTGCCGCTCAGTGCGTCCCAAACCCGCGCGACATTCCAAGATGCGGTGACGATCCGTCGCCCGTCCGAACTGAAACTCGCCGTGTAGACCTCGCCCTCATGGCGCATGGGCTCGCCCACTGGCTTGCCACTCTCCGCATCCCACACCCGCGCGGTCTTGTCCAAAGATGCGGTGACAACTAACCGCCCGTCCCGGCTGAAACTGGCCGCCGTCACTTGACCGTCGTGGCGCATTATCTTGCTCACTGGCTTGGAGCTCTCCCCCTCCCAAAGCCGCGCGGTCTTGTCCAAAGATGCGGTGACGATCCACTGCCCGTCGGGGCTAAAACTTGCTGCATAGACCTTGTCCTCATGGCGTATCGGCTCGCCCACCGGCTTGCCGCTCTCCGCATCCCATACCTGCGCGGTCTTATCATCGGAAGCGGTGAGGATGAGTCGCCCATCCGCGTTGAAAATGGCCGCCCTAACCGAGCTCTCATGGCGCATTGGCTCGCCCACTGGCTGGCCGCTATCCGCATCCCATACCCGCGCGGTGTTGTCCAAAGATGCGGTGACAACTAACCGCCCGTCCGGACTGAAACTGGCCGCGACGACCGAGCCCTCATGGCGCATTAGCTCGCCCACCGGCTTGCCGCTATCCACTTCCCAGACCCGTGCGGTCTCCCCAGATGCGGTGACAACCAACCGCCCATCCGCGCTGAAACTGGCTGCGAACACCGCGCTCTCATGACGCATTGGTTCGCCCACTGGCTTGCCGCTCTGCGCATCCCACACCCGCGCGGTATCACCGCCGGAAGAGGTGACGATCCGACGCCCGTTTGGGCTGAAACTGGCTGCATTAACCGCGCCCTCATGGCGCAACAGATCACCTATGGGCTTGCCGCTCTCCGTTCCCCATATCCGCGCGGTCTTATCGTGGGAAGCGGTGACGATCCGCTGCCCGTCCGGGCTAAAACTGGCAGCGTAGACCAAGCTCTCATGGCGCATTGGCTCGCCGACGGGCTTGCCGCTTTCCGCATCCCACACCCGCGCGGTCTTGTCCCAAGATGCGGTGACGATGCGCCGCCCGTCGGGGCTGAAATTGGCCGAGACGACCCGTTCCGCATGACGCATCGGTTCGCCGATCGGGTTGCCGCTGTCTACGTCCCACACCCGCGCGGTCTTATCGTCGAAAGCGGTGACGATTCGCCGTCCGTCCGGACTGAAACTAACGTATGCATTTGCGGGAAAAAAGTAGATGGATTCCCGATTGGGCGCCGACATCCCATTCTCATGTCGCAACGGTTCCGTCCGAGGAAGATACCAAGACGAGTCGCGCAGCAACGAAATGAGATATTGCCGAGGCAGTCTTGCGTCTCCTGACGTTCGCAAAGCGCGGGCGAGATGCGCGAGAACTCGCGGATCCACGGCGTCCTTGTTTTGGCGATACATTACTGCGATATCAAAATCGGCCTGCACGGACGTGCTCTTCGCCTTGGCCTCTTGCTTCACCGCGTTCTTCCGCTGTAGTTCTGCGGTGATGCCCTGCCACACGGCGATCGAAAGAAGGCCTAACAACACCAAGCAGGCGCCGAGAAGCACTCTGACACGGATCTGAGCCTGTCTGACATGCTTAAAACCGCGACGCAGTTCGCGAACAACTTCTGGAGGAGCTTCGTTCGGAATCGCGCCTTGTTGAAGCGGTTGAGTGATCTTGAGAAGCTCTGGAGGAATAAGAGGCAACAGCGGTGATTTGGAGTACTTCTCTCGATTGAGTGAATCTCCGATTTCTATTGGGATTATTCGTCTGCCGGTGGATTGAAATGCCGTCAGTTCTTTCAGCACCGGCCCACTGCCGTGAACACGGGGCGTTACGATCAATGCGAGTTGGCGCGTCTTTTTGAGAGCTCTTCGACCGAGCAAAGTCCAGTTATCACCGCGTGCGTACTCTTCCTGATCAAGAAAAACCGTAAAACCTTGCGCCTTTAGCTTCTCACAAAGGCTATGGGCGTACTTGCTGCCATCCGCCCACGTGTACGAAACAAAGAAATCATAGCCGAAAATCACATCGACTAACCGCCCCATGATGTTTTGGAGAGCCATGCTTTGCTCTAGGACAAATTAGACGATTTGATCGTTGATTGCGGAATCACACATGAAATTTGGATCATCGAGAGCATGAAGGTGAAGAAATCCACCTTTTTCGCGCCCAATGGGAGGCTAACAAATTTTAGATTGTTCCAACGCGTACCTCTCGTTTGTAGAAGGAAAAGACAAACGGGGCAAAGATTAAACGAAGTTTTGGAGTCGCTCTGAATTGCTCAAACCCATCGTTAGTCGAACAATACGCTAGCTTATGAGGATGATGGCCGTTTTAATTCCAAGTCTCACGGTTCGATACCATCGAGCGAAAAAGCTTCAGAAGCGGTTCATTCCTTGCAGGATCAATTCAGCCATTCGGTGAAGATCTACTGTCTCGAATAACTCGTTCTGCTCCTCTCCGCGGAGCAATGGATTGACGCCTTCCAGACCCTTGCCACGGAACAAAGAGACTATCTCAGGATAGTTCCACACGACGCGGCGCTGCGAGATTGTTATTTGCACGCACAAGTTCGAAAACCATTTGCGCGTAACCCTCCGAACCTAAGTGTCCGCCATAAGCGAGCGTGGCCCCTTTGATCAACAAACATCGCGAGAGGGCGATCATAGCGCCCTCTAGATGCAACGAATCCATTCCGCAGCTTGCAATATCGGTGCTCTCAGACATCGAAAGTGCGATTGCTCGCCCTTTGAGCGATTGTTCTGCCGCCAAACGTTGGAACGGCGTCGTGATTCGCACGTTCGCTTTTTGCAGCCGCCGTGCTTCACCCACGCCGACCGGTGGATCGGGGTAGAGTACCGTCGTTCCAGGCTCAAGCCCCACCAGAGTCGCAAGCTCGGGTGGGCGTGCGAACACAAGGTCGCCGGGTTGCTTCCACCGATCCAGCAAAGCACTACCATGCAGATGCCGTAGCGTTTCTTTTAGCAAGAGGTCGATGCCCTTCTGTGGATCACCATCCCAACGAATTCGCGGAACGTTGCCGAGGTACGGAAAGCTTCGAACCTCATACATCGTAAGTGCGTCAACGACCGTGATCGGCCGCTGATGCTCCTTCGCGAGCAGGATCTCTTCTCGGCACCATTCGCGCGTAGCGTAGGTGTCGGTCAGGACAGCTAGCAGAGAGGTGCGCTCGACCCCCCGCTTGATCGCCTCGGCAAATTTCGAGCCAGTTTGAATGTCACCCGAATCGACCCACGCCTCGATCGGCTGATCCTGGCGCAGACATTCAATAAACTGCTGGGTAACTCGCGGCTCCTTGTTCAGGTCCGCCTTCGTGTGGCTCAAAAAAAGCGTGATCGGCGCCTGGAAAGCGCTATCCGCAACCTTATCGAGATTCGCAAGGTAACGGCAAAGCTCGACCACGATCCGGCGCACAACGAATGCGTTTCGCGCCTCCCCCACATCCTGCAAATATGCTTTCGCAAAGCTGACTTCCTTCAGCCGCGCATCGAGGGGCCACGCATTTTCGGACAATTGGAAAGGCACACAGCGTGCGAACGCATTATTCTGGCAACTCGCCCACGCGTCGGCGCAAAAACCACACCAACTCTCGTCGATGCTCAACGGATCATCTGCGAGGACGACGACAAAATTGCGCTCGGCAAAATTGAACCTTAGCCGCGCGCAGGGTGCGCCATCGTCACGTGTCGGGCAAAAAACCGTCGGCACTCGCAACCCCGGCACCATAAGGTCGCCGTTGAGCTGACGATGGATATACCGCGCCAGTTCCCGCGCAGAAACCGACTCGGGATGGAACAGCAAGTGGACGAGCAGCGGTTCCTTTTTCATTCTGGGCGTGGCGATCCGACCGTATCCAGCTTAGGCCCTGTCGCTGCCGTTTCGCAATCGTGCAATTTGTCCCCCGAAACGTGACTCAAAGTCACTTGTTTGAATCGCCCGAGTGTAAGCCTGGAGCGGCAAATCGGTTACCACATTCCACACTTGTTGGGAAGGTGCCGCCTGTGCTAGGATTTGTGCCAGATAACTGCCTGAAATATCAGCCAGGGTGGCGAAATTGGCAGACGCGCCAGACTTAGGATCTGGTGGAGAAATCCTTAGGGGTTCGAGTCCCCT
>Ga0137403_10007210_pt1 | contig 12575 bp, 12 predicted proteins | sample CZOMad2_1_16fung_FD_122057 | JGI IMG/M metagenome (GOLD analysis project Ga0137403, IMG submission 122057) | Vadose zone soil fungal communities from Angelo Coast Range Reserve, California, USA - CZOMad2_1_16fungal (Hybrid Assembly) | ecosystem: Environmental > Terrestrial > Soil > Vadose zone...
GGGTGAGGCCGTGGCGGACGAGGAGGACGATTGTGGATGGCGAAGGCTTTTTGTCTTTCACGGGACGGTTCGTCCGCCCCCTCTCCCTGCCCTCTCCCCCTTCGGGGGCGAGGGGATTTGGCGGGCGTCCTGGAGGGCTTGCCAGATGCGGGCGGGCGTGGCGGGGCCCTCGCGCAGTACCACGTTGAACTCGGACAGCGCGTCTTCGATCGCGTTGACGATGGCCGCCGCCCCCGGGATGGCGCCGCTCTCCCCCACGCCCTTGACGCCGAGCGGATTGATGACCGACCGGTGCTCGGTGAGCGCCACGGGCATGGACGGCACGTCGTCGCACTTGGGGATGGCGTAGTCCATGAAGGTGCCCGTCAGGAGCTGCCCCGCCTCGTCGTAGACCAGCTCTTCCATGAGGCCGGCCGCGAGCCCTTGCACCGCGCCGCCCTGAAGCTGCCCCTCGACGATGGCCGGGTTGATGGCGCGTCCCGGGTCGTGCGCCACGGCATAGGCGAGCAGGCGCGCATGGCAGGATTCGATGTCCACGTCCACCACCGCGGCCTGGGTGCCGAAGGCCCACGTGACCGTGGCGGGATAGAAATAGGTGCAGGCGTTGAGCCCCGGCTCGCCGAGCGGCTTGAGCGCCTTAGACTTGACGGCGGCCAACGAGAGTCGCGCGAGGGTGACACTCTTGCTCGGCACGCCTACCACGAAAGCCGCACCGCGCTCGATGCGAATGTCCTCCGGCGCGGCTTCGAGCAGCTCGGCGGCCACCGCCTGCGCCTTCTGCTTCACCTCTCGCGCGGTCTGGGCCACCGCGGGCCCGGAGTTGGCCATGACGCGGCTGCCTCCCGTGCCCATGCCGAAGGGGAACTGCGTCGTGTCGCCCGCCTGCACGATCACGTCGTCGAAGTTGGCGCCCAGCTCGGCCGCGGCGATCTGCGCCAGCGTGGTCGCGTGGCCCTGGCCCTGCGCCGTCACGCCGATGAAGACGTAGACCTTGCCGCTCGGATCCACTCGGACCGTGGCGCCTTCATACGGGCCGAGGCCGGAGCCCTGCGCATAACAGGACACGCCGATGCCGATGCGGCGCCGGCCGTGCTTCTGATCCTTCTGACGTCCGCGCCATTCGTCGTAGCCGAGGATGGCCAGCGCGCGGTCGAACGACGCGGGGAAGTCCGCAGGGTCGTAGGCGATGGGCGTGCCGTCCTTGTAGATGAGGCCGGGCTTGTAGGGCATCTCCCTCGGCTGCACCAGGTTGCGACGGCGCACCTCCGCCGGGTCCAGCCGGAGCCGGCGGGCGCCGATGTCCATGAGCCGCTCCATGACGAAGTTGGCCTCGGGCCGCCCCGCGCCGCGATAGGCGCCGTTGAGCGTCTTGTTGGTCACCACGCTCTTGCCCGCGCTGCGGAAGTTGGCGACGCGATAGGGCGCGCAGAAATGGTTCACGGTGTTGAGGGTGAGACCTTCGCCTTCGATCGGGTAGGCGCCCACGTCGGCAAGAAACGAATCGTCCACCGCCAGGATAGTCCCGTCGCTTTTGAAGCCCACTCTCGCCTCGTGCACCTGATCGCGGTCGTGGCCGCTCGTCATCAAGTCCTCGCCTCGTCCCGAGATCCACTTCACCGGCCAGCCCGTCTTGAGCGCGGCCGCCGCCACCAGCATCTCCTCGGGATAGATGGAGCCCTTGGGGCCGAAGCCGCCGCCTACGTCGGGCACCATCACGCGAATCTGCTCCGCGGGCATCTCGAGCACGGTGGCCAGCGAGTCGCGGAGGGAATACGGGTTCTGCGTGGAGGACCAGATGGTGAGCGTGCCCGTCTCCGCGTCGTGATAGGCGAGGGCGCCGCGTGTCTCCAGGGCGGCGCCGGCGATGCGCGGGTGCCGGATGCGCTCGCTCACCACCACGTCGCACTGGCCCCACGCCTTCTCCACGTCGCCGTAGTGCGCACCCACGGGGAGCGTGGTGTTGTCCGGCCATTCGTGAACGGGCGGCTGCGCGGTGACCGCGGCTTCGGTATCGGAGGCGACGGGCAGGAGCTCGTACTCGATCTCGACGGCCTGCGCCCCATCCGCGGCGGCGTAGGCGCTCTCGCCGAGCACGATGGCCACGCCCTCGCCCACATAGCGCACCCGCTCGTGGGCGAGCACGGGCACCTGGAAGGCGCGGCCCTTGAAGCTGCCGCCATAGGCGGCGGGCATGGAGCGCTTGATCTCGGGCAGATCGGGAGCCGTCAACACCGCGGCCACGCCGGGCAGGCCCTTGGCCGCTTCCGCGGCTATCTTGATGATGCCGGCGTGGGCATGGCGGCTGCGCACCACGGCCATGTGGAGCATGCCCGGGCGCTTGAGATCATCCACGTAACGTCCGGTGCCAGTGATGAGACGCCGATCTTCCTTGCGCCGAGGCGAGGCACCGATCAGGTCCTGGGGCGGGGTCACAGTGGGAGTGTATACGCCCCGGCCAACTCGCGCCAGCGCTCGGCCGCGGCTCACCCGATTACTGAATCACTTCATCCGCTCGGCCGAGTACCGATTGCGGAATAGTCAGTCCGAGGGCCCTGGCGGTCTTGAGATTGATCACCAGCTCGAACGTGGTGGGCTGCTCGATAGGCAAATCGCCGGGCTTGGCGCCTTTGAGGATCTTGTCTACGTATGTGGCGGCACGACGGAATCGATCGGGGTAGTCGGTGCCATAGCTGAGAAGAGCCCCTGCCTCGGCGTACTCCCGTGCCGCGGCCATCATCGGCAGCCGGTGCGAGACGGCGAGCTCCGCGAGACGCCGACGGTGGGCGATGAAGGGCGTGTTCACGGCGAGGATGACGGCGTCGGCGCGCGCGCGCTTCATGGCCGAGAAGGCGGCATCGAATTCCGCCTGGCCTCTCGCGTCGACGCCCTGCACCACTACCCCAAGGGACTTCGCCACGCTCTCCGCGTCGCGCATGATGAACTCGGAGGATCGGTTGTCTGGATCATTCAGGACGGCGACTCGAGCGGCCCGTGGGAGCAGCTGCTTGAGAAGCTCGAGGCGCTTCCCGGTCAGGTCGCTGCTCAGCGAGATCACCCCGGTGACGTTTCCGCCCGGGCGGGCCAGGCTCGCCACGAGTCCCAACCGAACGGGGTCGGGGGTCGTCGCAATGACGATGGGAATGGAGCTGGTGGCCCGCTTGGCGGCGAGGGCGGCCTCGCCGGTGGCGGTGACCACGATGTCAACCTTGAGGTTGACCAGCTCGGTGGCCAAGCCCGGCAGTCGATCCACCTGCGCGTTTCCCCACCGGGACTCGAAGACGACGTTTTGTCCCTCCACGTACCCGAGCTCCCGTAGCCGCTCGCGCAGCGCCTTCCACCGGGCATCGCTCGAGGGATTGGAGGCCCCGAAGTCCAGCAGACCGATCCGCACCACCTTCCCCTGCGGCTGCGCCCCCAGGGCGGTCGGGAGGACGAGCATGGCCAGCATCAGAATGCCCAGGCGGGCGAGGCGCAACGTTGTCATGCCGACCTCCCGATCGAGATGGAAGCGCGACAGCATAGCGCGACGGCCGACGGCCAGAAAGCTTGAATTCGCGGGGCGACGTGCCGCCGCACTCCCGGCGTAAGATGTCGCCATGCACGAGGTGATCTCGCGAGGATACCGGGCGGTCGAGATCATCTATCACGCCTATCTCACCGGTCTGATCCTGACCACGGTGAGCCGGCGGAGCGGCGCTGAGGCGGCCGAGCTCGTCTTCCGCACCTTCCGGCGCCAGCATCTGGACAAGTTCCTGCCCGGCCTCGCCAAGCTCGGGCTCTCGAAGCTGCCGCATGCCGTAGCGTGCGCGCAGTATCACTACCTCTCGAATCACCTGGGCGGCGTGCGCGTGGAGTACATGTACGAGTCGGACGTCAAGGCGTGGGTGCGCTATGTGCCGCCGCGCTGGATCTACGAGGGCGCCGCCATCTGCGGCGTGCCCGGCGAGGTCTCGCGCGCCATGCTCCGCGGCTGGCACGCGCACAACGGCGTCTCGCTCGGCAATGCGCGCCTGGGCTTCGTCTGCACCAAGCAGACCACCGACGGCCAGCCCGGGCTCGAGGGCTACTACCTCGAATACGATCGTGACCTCGCCCCCGATGAGCGCCTGCGCTTCGCTCCCGGCGAAGACGGGCCCGACTTCGATCCCGAACGCGCGCCCCGCCTGGAAGGCGCGGACTGGCCGGCCGAGCGGTTCCGGAAAATCGTGCGCAACTACGCCATGGACTACGTGCGGACCATCTTGCCCGTGCTCACGGAGACGTTCGGCGAGGCGGAGGCGCGGCACCTGGGTGGCGTCACGGGCACCCTCATCGGCATGCAGTACTACTTCGAGACGGCGGAGCTGCTCGGTATCAAGGGCAGCGGGCCCGAGGACTTCGCCGAATATCTCGTCCGCATGGGTCAGGCGCAGGACGATCGCATCGAGTGGGCGCGCGAAGGCCATGAAGTTGTGGTGCGCCAGCACACGTGGCGGCTCATGCATGGCGTCGCGTCGCCGAACGCGGCCATCTTCGATTCATGGAACGCGCTCTGGCAGGGTGCGCTCTCCGTACACAACCGCCACCTGCTGCTCGAGTTGCGCGGCCGCCTCGACCAGGGCGACCCGTGCTTCGAGTGGCGCGTGCGCGCGAAGCCGCTTTCTGCCTGACGGGCCGATCAGACCGCCGACAGGACCTTGCGCACGAGCTCGTGCAACGCGGCCAGGCCGAAGGGTTTCTCCAGAAACGGTATGCGAGTCTCGGCGAGGAAGCTCTCGTATTCCGGATGCCCGCTCGTACCGGTGATGACGATCATGCGTCGCAGCAGATCGGAGTGCCGCCGCTTCAGCTCCCGGTAAAGGCCGACTCCGTCGAGCTCAGGCATGCGGAGATCGCTGAGAATGAGGTCATACTCCTGAGTCTCGATCTTCTCGAGGGCCAGCCGGCCATTGTCGGCGATGTCGACCTTGTGCCCTTCGTCGGTCAGGATGCTGGCCACCATTTGCGCGATGGGGGGATCGTCTTCGACCACGAGGACGCGCAGGGGCTCGCCTAGCATCTTTGCCACAGGATCTTCCCAAGCAAATGGTGGACCAGATTTGAAACCAAGTGAATCAAGCGTTTATCGGTCGGCGCGCGCGCGCTCCGGCCCCAAAATCGTCACTCGCTGCCAAAACCGGGAGGCATCTTCACATCGTCAGGACAGTGGCTTCCAAACCCCGCATGATGGCCGCATGGGTCAAGGCGGCAGGTAGCGAGAACCCTCTCTTCGAGTGATGTGTACCAGGGGTCGCGTTGCGCATGAGATCTAGGCCGCTCATTTGAGGTCACAATTTGTGACCTCAAGAGTAGGGGGACATCCAATCGGGCGTTTTCGCGACGGGCGAAAGCAGCTCTAAGGCATCACCAGGTTTCCTATCTCCCGTATGCATTCACCGAACAGGGGGTTGCCGCGCAGAGCTTGCCCGCAAACTCGAGGAGTTGGAGAAGAAGTACGACAGTCAGTTCAGGATCGTGTTTGACGCGATCCGGGAGCTCATGACTCCGGAGGTGGGTGAAAGTCGGCCCGTTGGATTCCGACCCTAGACCGTCCGAAGACCGCGGTATGCTTGGACCCAATGGCTTGGGACCCTGGGCAATATCTCAAGTTCGCGGACCATAGACTGCGCCCCGCGATTGATCTGCTGAATCGGATCGACGTGGCCGAGCCGGTCGAGGTGGTGGATCTGGGTGCCGGCGCGGGCAACGTGACGCGGCTTCTCAAGTTGCGGTGGCCGGGGGCGCGGATCACGGGCGTGGACGCGTCGAAGGAGATGCTGGAGAAGGCGGCGGCCGCGGCTCCGGAGATCGCGTGGCAGCTGGCAGACCTCGGGACGTGGGGGCCGGAGCGGCCGGCCGACATCATCTACTCGAACGCGGCCCTCCATTGGCTCGAAGGCCACGACAAGATGCTCCCCGCGCTCTTCTCCTCGCTGGCGCCCGGCGGAGTGCTCGCCGTCCAGATGCCGCGGAACTTCTCCGCGCCGTCCCACACGTCCATGGCCGAAGCGGCCCGGAGCGGCCCGTGGCGCGCCAAGCTCGAGCCGCTGCTTCGCCCTTCGCCCACGCGCGATCCGGCGATCTACTACGATCTGCTCGCCCCGCGGGCCGCGGGGCTCGACATCTGGGAGACCGAGTATCTCCAGGTGCTCGAGGGCGAGAATCCGGTCAAGGAATGGACCAAGGGCACGTGGCTCAAGCCGCTGCTCGACGCGCTCGCCGAGCCGGAGCGCAGCGGTTTCGAGGCCGCCTACGCCGCGCTGGTGGCGCGTGCCTATCCGCGACGCGCCGACGGGCGCACGCTCTTTCCGTTCCGCCGGCTCTTCATCATCGCCACCGCCCCCAAAGGCTGACGCGGTGACGGGCATCCTGCTCGTCTCCTGCTATGAGCTCGGCCACCAGCCGTTGGCCCTCGCCTCGCCGCTCGCCTTCCTCGAGCGCGCCGGCCACGCCGCGGAGGCGGTCGACATCTCCGTCGAGCCGTTCGAATCGGGAACGTTCGCGCGCGCCCGCTTCGTGGCCATCTCCGTGCCCATGCACACCGCGCTTCGGTTGGGGGTCCGCGTGGCGGAGCAGATCCGCCGCGTGAACCCAAGCTGCCACATCTGCTTCTACGGCCTCTACGCCTCGCTGAACGCCGATTACCTGCTCGAGCACTGCGGCGATTCGGTGATCGGCGGCGAGTACGAGTCGGCGCTGGTGGCTTTGGTGGACTCGCTGGAAGGGGGGCGCTCGGACCCCCTCGAGGGAGTACAGCAGCGCGGGCAGGCGGCCGCCCCGGTGTTGCAGCGACTGCCCTTTGCCGTGCCCAGCCGCGGGGCCCTGCCCGGCCTCAAGAAGTACGCGCATCTGGACAAGGGCGGGAGCAAGGAGCTGGTCGGCTACGTGGAAGCGAGCCGCGGCTGCCTGCACCTGTGCCTGCATTGCCCGATCCCGCCCGTCTACGGCGGCCGCTTCTTCGTCGTCCCGCGGGACATCGTCCTCGACGATATCCGGCGGCTCGCGCGTGAGGGGGCGACCCATATCACCTTCGGCGATCCGGATTTCCTGAACGGCCCCGGGCACTCGCTGGCCATCGTGCGTGCCATGCACGCCGAGCTTCCGTCGCTGACGTTCGACTTCACGGCGAAGGTCGAGCACATCCTGGAGCGCGCGGAAGTCTTTCCCGAGCTTCGACAGCTCGGCTGCGCTTTCATGGTCTCGGCCGTGGAGTCGCTGAGCGAGACCGTGCTCGGCAATCTCGAGAAGGGCCATACGCGCGCCGATGTGGCGCGCGCGCTCCGGATCGTGCGGGAGGCCCGGATAGCCTTCCGTCCCACGTGGGTCGCCTTCACGCCGTGGACGACCATCGAGGACTATCTCGAGATGTTCGAGTTCGTGGAGGAGGAAGGTCTGATCGATCACGTGGACCCGGTGCAGTTCACGCTGCGGCTTCTGGTGCCGCCCGGCTCGTCTCTTCTCACGCGCGCGGCGATCACGCCGTACCTGGGCGCGCTCGATCAGGCCGCCTTCATCCATCGCTGGACGCATCCCGACCCGCGCATGGACATGCTGCAACGAGAGGCGAGCCGGCTCGTCGAGACGGCGGGCCATGCGGATCCCGCCGCGACCTTCTACCGGCTGAAGGCACTGGCCTGGGTGACGGCGGGTCGTTCGGAGGCACCGGTACCCGCGCTCGCGCCCGACCGGCGGCGACCGCCGCGGCTCACCGAAGCCTGGTTCTGCTGAGCGGAGCCAACCGAGGGCCAGTTCGGCCCTCTCAAGCCGACGCTGCACGAGGGTGTGTCCGGCGTCGTCGTCTAGCCGTGCCTCGCTTGACAGGTCTCTGCCGGCTCACCTACTATCCCGCCATTCAATACCGGCCTTAAACCCTCGATGCGGAGGCATCCCAATATGAGCACACGTCGGGAGTTCCTCACCGTCAGCATCGTTGGCGCGACGGGCGCCGTCTTGGCGCCGCGGCCGGCCGGCGCGGCCCCGAAGTCGATGTCGGTGGTCCACGAGAGCTCGTTCATCAAGCAGTTCGACGATTTCTTCGTCAAGCAGCTCGCCCCGGCCTACGAAAAGCAGACGGGTATCAAGATCAACTACGAGCCGGTGAGTGTGGGCAGCATGCTCACCCGGTTGACCACGATCGTCGAGACCAAGTCGGGCCCCGAGATTACCGCCACCGGTCTCAACTGGCCCTGGCTCTTCGACCCGAGCCTCGTCGACGTCACCGACATCGCCACCGACACCGGCAAGAAGCTCGGGGGCTGGTACGAGACGGTCACCGACGCGGTGGTGATCAACAACAAGTGGAAGGCGCTGCCCTGGGGGAACATCGGACAGCTCGAGGTGTACCGCACCGATTGGTTCAAGGAGGCCGGCGTCACCAAGTTCCCCGACAACTGGGAGGACCTGCTCACGGCCGGCCGCCTGCTCAAGAAAGCCGGGCATCCGTTCGGCTTCGAGCTCGGTCACGGCTTTGGAGACAACCACGGCTGGCTCTATCCGCTCTTGTGGTCCTACGGTGGCCGCGAGGTGGACAAGGACGGCAAGACGGTCCTCCTCGACTCCAGCGAGACGGCGGCCGCGGTCGATTTCTGCCGGCGCTTCTACAAGGAGACGATGTTCGAGGACGTGCTGGGCTGGACCGACGTCAACAACAACAAGGCCTTCTTCGGCGAGCAGATCTCCTGCACGAACAACGCCTCGTCGATTCTCGTGGTCGGCAAGCGGGACTTCCCCGAGATCGCCAAGGTGACCGACCACGCCCTGAACCCGAACGGCCCCAAGGGGCGCTACCATATGTTGAACCCGCAGTCGCACGCTATCCTGACGCACGCCCAGGATCAGGCCGCGGCCAAGGCGTTCGTCCGCTGGCTCTATGACGACAAGCAGCTCTCCGCGTGGCTCGTGGCCGGCGACGCGTACTACGCGCCGTTCCTCCACGCCTACGACAACCACCCCATGTGGAATCCCGAGCCGCGCTACATCCCGTACAAGGAGTCGCTCAAGACGTCGCGGCTGCCCGGCTGGCCGGGGCCGGCCAGCCACGCGATGTCGGAGAGCGTGGCCAAGTACGTCGTCGTCGACATGTTCGCCAAGGCGTGCCGTGGTGACTCGACCAAGGATGTCATCGCCACCGCGGTCGGCCAGCTGAAGCAGATTTACAAAGCGAAGTAGCCATGGCCGTAGGGCCGGCCACGATCGCCCGCGCGGCCCCGGTGGTCGGCCGGCGAGCATCGCCGCGTCGCATCCTCGAGCGTGAAGGTGCGTTCAGCTGGATCATGCTGGCGCCCGGCGTGCTCTTCCTGATCGCGTTCGTCGCCTATCCGTTCTTCTACGGCATCTACCTGAGCCTGCAGGAGCGGCAGGTCGCCAAGGCCGGCCTCTTCGTCGGGCTGGCGAACTTCGTGACCCTCTTCCACGACGGTGTGTTCTGGCAGGTGTCCCGCAACACCTTCCTCTACACGATCGTGACCACCGTCCTCAAGCTCCTGGGCGGACTGGCCATGGCCTTGGTGATGAACCAGACCTTCCGGGGGCGCAACCTCGCGCGCGCCTTCCTGCTGCTGCCCTTCATCGTGCCGACCATTCTGAGCACCATCGCGTGGATGTGGATCTTCGACCCCACCTTCAGCGTGATCAACTGGACCCTCGTGCACACCGGCGCCATCAGCAAGGGCTTCTCGTGGCTGGGCAACGCCACCCTGGCCATGGTGGCCATCATCATCGTGAACACGTGGCGCGGCATTCCCTTCTACGGCATCACCCTCCTCGCCGGACTCCAGACCATCTCGCCCGATCTCTACGAGGCGGCGGCCATCGACGGCGCCACCGTGAACCAGCGCTTCTGGCACGTGACCCTGCCGATCATCAAGCCCATCCTCATCATCGTGACCATGTTCTCGATCATCTTCACCTTCGCGGACTTCCAGATCGTCTACGCGCTCACCCACGGCGGGCCGGCGAACGCCACGCAAGTCTTCGTCACCTACGCGTTCGATCTCGGCATGTCGGCCGGTCAGCTCGGCATGGGCGCGGCGGCCGCCCTCACCATGTTGCCCGCGCTCATCCTGCTGATCATCGGGCTCACGTTCTACCTGAGGCGCGAGTGATGGTCGGCGGGCGCCAGTTTGGGACACGCCTGTTCCGGCTCTATCTGCCGCTGGCCGTGTGTCTGGTCCTGATGCTGTTCCCCTTCTACTGGATGCTCATCACGTCCATCAAGCCGAACCGCGAGCTGTACAGCCAGAAGATCATGCCGCTGATCGTGCACCAGCCCACCCTCAAGCACTACGTGGACCTGCTCACGGAGACGAACTTCCTTACCTGGACCTATAACACCATGCTGGTGGCCATCATCACGACGGCCGTGTCGCTCGTGCTGGGGACGATGATGGCCTACCCGATGGCCCGCATGAAGTTTCCCGGAGCCGCCGTGGTCGCCATCGGGGTGGCCGCGACGTACCTGGTGCCGCAGCCGCTGCTCTTCATCCCGATGGCGGACATCATCAACCGGCTCGGCCTGGGGAACACCCTCACGGCGGTGATGCTCACGTACCCCACGCTCCTGATCCCGTTCTCCGCATGGCTGCTCATGGGCTACTTCAAGAGTGTCCCGCGCGAGCTCGAGGAGGCGGCGCGCATCGACGGGGCGAGCCGCCTCCAGGCCATGACGCGGATCGTCCTGCCCCTGTGCAGCCCCGGCCTGCTCTCGGCGGGCATCTTCGCGTTCACGCTCGCCCAGAACGAATTCCTCTACGCCCTGATCTTCCTCACCAAGAGCGAGGTGCGGACGGTGCCGGTGGGGGCCATCACCGAGCTGATCCGCGGCGACGTCTTCTACTGGGGCCAGCTCATGGCCGCCGCCCTCCTGGGATCGGTGCCGGTGGCCATCATCTATTCCTTCTTCGTGGACTATTACGTTGCGGGGCTCACGGCGGGGTCGGTGAAGACCTAGGAGGAGAGAAAGCATGGACGACACGGCTGTCGTGACGGTGCAGGGCGTGGCGCAGCTCTTCGATCTCCACGCGCTCAAGGATTTCGCCCCCGACAAGCGGGTGCGCAAGATGCTGTTCAAGTCCGACCAGCTCTGGTCGGAGATCGCCTGCTACGAGCCGGGGCAGTCCACGGTGATGCACCAGCATCCCAAAGAGGAAGAGGCGATCTACGTGCTCGAGGGCACGGCCAATATGAATATCGACGGCCACGAGGTGGTGGTGCGGGCGGGCTCCATCGTCAAGTTCCCCAATGCGGTGCTCCACGATGTCCGGAACCTCGGCCCCGAGCGCTGCGTGATCATGTTCCTCAAGGTCAATCCGAAGGTTTTGAAGGGGAGTCACGATGGGTAACGTGGACCGCTGCGACAAGACGCTGCCGACGAACGAGATGATGTTCCATGTGCGGCGGGACGCGAAGTTGCGCGCGCGCTGGCTCACGGACCTGGAAGGAATCGCCCGCGAGTTCGGCCTGAGCCGCGAGGAGTACGAGGCGCTGCGCGACAAGGATGTGCGCCGGCTGCACGATATCGGTGTGCACCAGTACTACGTGCCGCAGATCCTGCGGCTCTTCTACGGCGCCGCCGCCAACACGAACAATCATCCCGCCCTCGAGGCCTACAAGCGCGCCTACCCTGACGAGGCGGCCAGGTCGCTGCGCCTTCAGGAAGAGCTCGAGAAGCGGAGGGGCTGAGTCATGGCGGAGATCGTCGCTGCCATGGCCATGACGCACTCGCCGGGATTGACGGGATGGTTCGACCGCGCGCCCAAGGACTACCAGGAGCAGGCCCTGCGCGCCATGGGCGAGATGCGCGAGCGCCTCGCCCGGGCCCGCCCCGACCTCGTGGTGGTATTCAGTAACGATCACCTGCTGAACTGGCCGATCAACAACACCCCGGAGTACACGGTGGGCATCGCGGGCGAGCACGTCGGCCCCGCCGAGTGGTACGACGAGTGGCTGGGCTTGAAGGAATACCGGATTCCCGGCCACCCCGCTCTTGCCCGCTACATCGTCAACGAAGGTGCCCGGCGCCGGCTCGCTTTCTCCTATCTGCGCCAGATGCAGTTCGACGACGGCGTGTCGGTGCCCATGCACTACCTGAATCCCTCGGGCTCGATCCCTCTCGTGCCCGTGACCATGAACTGCACGGTGCCGCCCATCCCCACCCCCGAGCGCGCCTATCAGGTGGGCACGGCGCTCCGCGAAATGCTCAAGGCCTATCCCGGCCACGAGCGCATCGCCATCCTCGCCACAGGCGGGCTCTCGCACGAGCCGGGCGGCCCGCGCTATTTCTGGGTGGACGAGGAGTTCGACCTCTGGTTCCTCGACCTCCTGAAGAAAGGCGACCACCAGGCACTTCTGCGCGAGTGTACGCTCGAACGCATGGAGGAGGCGGGCTCCGGCGGCACCGCCGAGCTGATCGCTTGGGTTCTCGCCCTCGCCTTCACGAAGGGCCCGGCCGAGGTGCTCGCCTACATGCCCGCTCTCGCCTGGCGCTCAGGGACCGGCATGGTCGTCTGGCCCCACCTCGCCTAGCCACCATTGATCCCTCGCCCCCAAAGGGGGAGAGG
>Ga0137403_10007211_pt1 | contig 12574 bp, 12 predicted proteins | sample CZOMad2_1_16fung_FD_122057 | JGI IMG/M metagenome (GOLD analysis project Ga0137403, IMG submission 122057) | Vadose zone soil fungal communities from Angelo Coast Range Reserve, California, USA - CZOMad2_1_16fungal (Hybrid Assembly) | ecosystem: Environmental > Terrestrial > Soil > Vadose zone...
TCTTGAAGTCACTCTGATTTCCGTTCCTCAAATCGCAATTTTATTTCAGCGCTTTTTCATTCTCGCGGTGATTTACATAGTATGGGGCGAAATTAAACCGAGCCCAAAAGGAGGCGAAAATGATGATGAAACGAAATCCATTGCTCAAAAATGCGGATGAATTGCTGGCTCTGGGCGAGGCCGTCGCGGCGGTTCTTGCCGAGAACCAAAAGCAATGGGACATCCCGACAGAAGTCGAAGCGGTGTTGCGGGGCGCGTATTGCGGCAGCGGCGTTTGCACTCGACGCCTATGTCGCTGTTCTTGCCGGCAGCTATAAATCGCCGGTAGCGATGAGTCATCTGGCGGAGGCGAAGTCGCGCGCTGACCGAAGCATCCGGCAGTGGAGCCGGCGAGTCCTTCGATCCGTTGCACAGCTCCGGCGCCGCATGAGCGGCAGAGAGTTCGCTCGAGCTGCCGGCATGTCCATCACGATGGAATCCGTCCGCAATAGCGGCGCACCCGAATCGCGGGTGCGTCCCCACTCGATCCGATTTTCCAAAGTTTGGGGAGGAGGCGGCCGCCCTTCTCTCGTCGATGCTCGTCTCGACCCCTGTTTTTTCACGCGGCTCTGAGTCTCCCTTAACCATGAACCAAGGAGGTCCCAACCATGCCAAACAAAACTGAACATTATTAAACCGCTTCTCTCACTCAATGAACTGTCGGGATACCCGGCCCGAAATTCTTGTTCTGCCCACTCTCACTCTGCCGCAGGATTGCTCGATCATCGATCATTTTTGAGTGGTGACTATAACGCGGATAATAACAGTAGCCTCCCCTCCAGGACCGGTGGCATGAATCGTGTACGTGACAGAAGAACTGGGTCGGACTTCCAGACTACCTGTCGCATCAACTGCACCAACTACCGGCTGGATGGATACTGCCGTCGCATTGTCCACTTTCCATCGGAGAGTAGTAGACTGACCCTGCTGAATCGTGAAAGGCTCAGCGGTAAATTGTATCGTCGGAACAGACGCCTGCTGCACAGCGGTGGCAAGTCCTGAGGCCAGCAATGCAGCCAAGCCGCACAGGACCATTGGAAAGTAAAACCGACACTCCTTTGACCGGCTTGGAATGTTCATGTGATTAAGATTCACCGAGCATACCAAACCTCAAAACAATACGAAAGCGATGACAGATGAAATGATGAAGGTGCATTTGGCGGCGCTGTTTCTCCTCTTGCCTGTATTTGTCATTCAACGTGTGCCACCCGCTAATACAGGGTACATTCAGGGGCGCGTTCTGCGGGGGGACACGGGGGAGCCCATCGCTGGAGCGGTACTCACTCTACAAAGAGTAATGACAGCCGCAGAAAGCATTGCGGCTGGGCCATTTCCCTCTCGGGATTCAAATTCTCCGATCAGGTCTGACGCTCGCGGTGAATTCGTGCAAACGCGATTCGAGCCGCATGCGTTCTTCTTCAAGTGAAAGTTTTTCGGACGAAAGTTTTTCGAGCCGGATCGTGTTGCCCTGCTTCTGCAAATCCAGCGCGGTGATTTCGTTGCGGATGCGCGTCAAATCCTGCGCGGCGGAAAACGCGGCGGATTGCGCGTCGCGCAAATCTTCCTGCAACCGTTTCAAATCGTTTTCAACCTGCGTCAGCGCGAATTGTTTTTTCTCCAGCGCGAGTTTGTGTTCCGCGAGCGCGGCCTCGGATTTGGACAAATGCTGTTTGACGTTCGCCAATTCTTCTTCGGAGGCGCGGAGACGTTCTTCGGACTGCGAAATCTCCGCGAGCGCCTTGGAATTTTGCGACGCGATTTCGTTGAGCCGTTCTTCGTTAAACTGGATCCGGCTTTCGTGCCGGTCAATTTCGCCTTTCAATTCCAAGCCTCGCTGCTGTTGCGCGGCGACTTCGTGTTCCAAATCCGAAAGCCGTTCGCGCAATTGCGAAATCTCATTTTCAAAACGCAGAACGTCGTTCGAGCCGGTTTCAATTTCGTTCCGCAAATTTTCGACGGCGGAATTTTTCTCGGAAATCTCCGCGAGCAACACGTCGAACTGATGCCGCGCGAGTTGCGTTTCGAGATGTTGCAGTTCCAGTGAAATCTGTTTGTAACGCTTCGCCTTGCCGGCCTGGCGTTGCAGCGAACCGATCTGCCGTTTCACTTCCTTGATCGTGTCGGCGACGCGCAAAAGATTTTGCTCGGTATATTCGAGTTTGCGGAGCGATTCTTTTTTCTGCGATTTGAATTTTGTGATGCCCGCCGCTTCCTCGAAAATCATCCGGCGATCTTCCGGTTTGCTCGAAAGAATTTGCGTGATGTGACCTTGCGCCAAAATGCTGTAGCTCGTGCGTCCGACGCCCGTGCCCATGAACAATTGCTGGATGTCCTTGAGCCGACAGGGCGTCTTGTTAACGAAATATTCGCTGCCGCCATCGCGGAACACCCGGCGCGTGACGGTCACCTCGTTATAAGCCATTTCGACGCCGGCAGCGTGCAAATGCTCCTCATCGACGCCGCCGATGGTCAGAGAAACTTCAGCCATCCCAACCGGCTTGCGACCGTCGGTGCCATTAAAGATGACGTCTGCCATCTCCCCGCCGCGAAGCGCTTTCGCCGATTGTTCGCCCAGTACCCAACGTATAGCGTCTGAGACATTGGACTTACCACACCCATTGGGGCCAACAATGGCCGTGACGCCGGGCTCAAAATTCAGAGAGGTCTTATCCGCAAAGGATTTGAAACCTAAAACAGTCAAATTCTTGAGATACATGATTTTGCCTATCAAAAACAAACACACCCTAAGAAGTAAAGCGAAAAACCACAATACGTAGGGCGCAGTTTCCGTCGGAGCACAACCTATTGGTGAGGAACCGAGGTCGAATTGTGCCGATTAAACCGTCCAAAACTCTGCTGTCTACTGCTCTGACGCTGTTCTTACTCTAAAAAATGACCTGTTGCAAGACTTTTATGTCACAACCCGCGTATCGGCGAGCGTAGGGCAGGTATTTCTAGAAAACGGAGCCGGATCTCCATGAAAGGCTCGAATTGGAAAGACCCGGTGAGTGTCGTCTCGTGCTCAGGTCCAGCTTCGGCGAAGTCCAGGAACTGGGATCCAGGAGAGGGTCCAAGCTCCAAAGAGCCAGTGGCGGGCTTTGAGTTAGAGGATGCCCGGATTGGGTCCTCTTCCTGCCACTGCTCGAAGACAAAATCGGAGAAATAAAAACCAAGAGAAGCTAAGCAATGTTCGAAGCGGCAGGCCAGTGTTAGTACGGGATAGCGAAGAGTTTATGATCTGTCATCGTCAGGGTCCAGCGTCTGGCTCGAAACGCAATTCCCAGGAGTACCTATGAATGCGAAAATAGATGGCAACCATCCCGCCGGGGCGCGTCCGGAAGGCACAACCGCGCGGTCAATCGAAACACGGATTAACGAACATCCGTTCCTGAAAGGAATTAGCTCTCACCAGCATCGAATTCTGAGCGACTGTGCCATGGCGATGTACTTCAATCCCGGAGAAGTTATTTTCCGCGAGGGTGATCCCGCGAATCGATTTTACCTCATTGAAAAGGGCGCTGTGGCATTGGAATCGTACGTCGAGGGTCGTGGGATGACCCCAATTCAGACTATCGGCGTGGGAGAGGCTTTGGGATGGTCTTGGTTATTTCCTCCCTACTTCTGGCATTTCGATGCGCGGGCATTGGAGCCGATTGAAGCGATTTTCCTCTATGCCACACCCCTGCGGGAAGAATGCGAATGCGATCATGAACTGGGTTACGAACTCTTGAAGCGCATGGCCGAGGTGATGTTGACACGATTACAGGCTACCCGCCGGCAGCTTTTGATTCGCCGGCTTTCCTGAAGAACTTGAGCCTTTCTGGATGCCCTCACCGAAGCTCGGTCTTGGATTAAGTCACTCAATGCGTATGGAGACATCGAGTGCAAAATTTGTTGCACTTTTAGCAAGAAACGGAGGGCCGCCAACCGCAGAACCAGGCATGGTGATTTGCAAAAAGAACGCAAATCGGGAGATTATATTATGAGGATCACAACAAAACTCTTGCTCGTCATCTCGTTGGCCGGTTTGGTGATCGGACTTACCACCAATCTGTTTTGGGGAATCGGCTTGCCGTTGGGCGCGGTTTTCTTCGGCTTGTTCTTGATTTTCAAACTGCTGGAAAAGGAGTCTGCGCAGTTTGATGAAGAGCACCACCTGCGAATGGAATTGGCTGCGCGAAACTCCGCTGATAATCCAGCTCCAAGAACTCTAAGAACCTCTTCGAACCACAAAATAGTCCGAGGCAGAGCTTCCGCGTAAAATATCCCGGCACAAAAAACGACCCGTCCGCACACCCGATTGTATATCGGTACTGGATACTGCCTGCTTCGACGCGACAAAGCAGGAGGGGTGATGATTCTGGGGCTTGGCGGTTCGTGCTCGGTCATCCGCCCTTCTCGGAACCCGGCAGGCTACCTGGCTTGACGTTGCGGTGTCCTTTGGCATATCGTCGCTTAAGCAATGGATGCTGTCGGTTCAACAACCCGCGAATCAAAAGGATGACACTATGAATTACATTTCAAGTTCCACAGTGACTCGTCGCGAATTTCTGAGCGCTATGGTCGCTGCCGGAATGACCTTTGGTGTGGGGCTGCCTCGCGTTACTCAGGGAGCTCAGACAGGAAAGATTCCCGTCGGGTTAGAGCTTTACTCGTTACGCGAGCAGTGCAAGACCGACTTGCCCGGCATGCTCTCCGCGGTGTCGAAGATCGGCTACAAAGGCGTTGAGTTCGCGGGTTACCACGGGCATAGCGCCAAGGATTTGCGAAAGATGCTGGATGATAACGGAATTGTGGCTTGCGGGACTCACACACCTTACGAGTCAGTCCTGGGGGATAAACTCAAAGAGACAGTCGAGTTTAACCAAACGATCGGGAACAAGTTCCTAATCGTGCCCTGGATGACGGCCAAAACAAAACAGGAATGGCTGGACAAGGCCAAACTGTTCAACGACCTCGCCGAGAAGGTGAAGGGTGACCACATGTGGGTAGGCTATCATTCACATGCTCATGATTTCGAGAAATTCGAGGGCGTTTCCTCGTGGGACATTTTTGCCGGCAACACGAGACAAGAGGTCATCCTGCAGCTTGACACCAGCAATTGTGCGGATGGCGGAGCTGATCCAGTGGCCGTCCTCAAGAAATATCTTGGCCGCACTCGGAGCATCCACATCAAACCGCACGGGGCAGGGCCGGAAGCCGTGATTGGTGAAGATAAGCTCGACTGGAACGCAATCTTCGCCTTCTGCGAAAGCAAGGGCAAGACCCAGTGGTACGTAGTCGAGCATGAGACCAGCAAAGATCCTCTTGATACTGTGAAGCGCAGCTATGCGGCGCTGCAGAAGCTGGGGAAAGTGTAAAACTCAATTGCTGAGAGCGTGTGTTGAAATTTGCCCGAACACCGTAGCCGCCGACGTCAGGAGGCGGATTCCTCGCCCTAATCGCAAGGTTCCCCGCTTCTCTGCTTCCTCGTGTCGTCGGCTACTTCCCGCGGGCAGGCAGCACCTGTCCTGTCAAACATGACGCAGCATTGGCCGACCGATAAACCCGGTGTGTCGCCTTCCGGAAATCCTCCGGTTTTGCCGTCGCGATATCGACAAATGTTTGCGGGTTGCGGTCCACCAATGGGAACCAGGTGCTTTGCACCTGCACCATCACGCGATGGCCCCGGCGGAAGGTGTGGAAGACGTCGGGCATGGTAAACTCAATCTTCGCGACCTGGCCCGGCTCGAAGGGAGCTGGTTTTTCGAAGCTGTTACGGAATTTGCCTCGGAAAACGTCACCCCTAACGAGTTGCTGGTAACCTCCCATGCGGACATGGCTCGGATTCGGATTTGGGTCCGGAACATCGCCGGCATAAACATCGACCAGTTTGGTCACCCAATCAGCGTCGGTACCCGTAGTGGAAACGTGCAGCTCCGCTTTCAGCGGGCCGGCGAATGTTAAGTCTTCCTCGAGCGGCGCGGTCTCATAGACCAGCACGTCCGGTCGCGCAGCTGCGAAACGCTGGTCATGGACTGGGTAGGATCGCGGGTAGTCAGTGGTCACTTCCATCGTGAACGGGACCGGTTTGGCAGGATCGCTCACGTATTCGTCGAATGCATTGGCGCTGTCGGTCGGCCGATTGAAGTCCAGCGAGCCCCCAGTGTGAAAATAGAGCGTGCGCGGCTGAGCCTGCTTCGGCGGCCAGGCGTCGAAGCGCCGCCACTGGTCCGTGCCCGTCTCGAAGACGCGCGCTTCTGCTGCAGTGTAATTCGTGTCCCCCTTCAGAAAATGACGGAAGAAGGGCAACTCAATCTGGTCGCGATAAAATTCGGCGGTTTTGGCGTGAAAGTTGATGTCGCCTAGTTTGTCTCCATCTTTGCGGCCCCAATCGCCATGCGCCCATGGCCCCATCACCAGCATGTTGGTGATGCGTGGATTCTGCCGCTCAGTCCATCGATAAGTCTCCAGCGCGCCGAAGAGATCCTCGCCATCGTACCATCCTCCGACCGTCATGACCGCGCAGTGAACGTTTTTGAGATGGGGTCGAATGTTGCGCGCTTGCCAGAACGCGTCATAGGTCGAATGGGCGAGGAATTCCGTCCACTCCGGGGATCGGCCTTTGAGCAACATGGCATCTGAATTCGCCAGCGGCCCCATGCGCAGAAAAAAATCGTAGCCATCCGGCGTCTTGAAGTTGAAAGATTTCACCTCCTCGTGCAGAGGGTCTTCGGCTCGCTGGGCGAAAAAGTGAAAGAACCCAAAGTTCTGCGACAGGAAAAATGCGCCATTGTGATGGAGATCGTCCCCGATGAACCAATCCGAAATCGGCGCCTGCGGTGATGCTGCCTTCAGTGCCGGATGCGAATCAATCATTCCCATCGAGGTATAAAAGCCCGGATAGGAAATGCCGAACAGGCCCACCTTGCCATTGTTGTTGGGAGTGTTCTTCACCAACCAGTCGATGGTATCAAAGGCGTCGGAGCTTTCGTCCGCATCCTTGGGACCCTTGTGAGGATTGAACGGCCGCACGTGGACGTACTCTCCTTCTGAGCCGTAGCGTCCACGCACGTCTTGTGTTACGAGAATGAACCGGTCTTTGGCGAGTGTCCGGAATGAACCGACCGGATCGGTGTAGTTATCCGTCCCATAAGGCTTCAAGGAGTAAGGCGTGCGCGTGATGATGATGGGCCATGTCTCCGCATCATCTTTGGGGACATAAACACGGGTGAAGAGCCGCACGCCATCGCGCATCGGGATGCGGTGCTCATATTTCGTGTAATTCTCGACCAGCCAGGCGGCGTTTGTGTCCCCCGAAGTCTCAGCCGCTGGAGCGCGGAGCGAAGCCAACAAAATTATTAACAACGGCCACCAAACCGGGAAACGCGCCAGCCTTTCCGAAAGACGGCTTTGACCTGCCGAACCAAACAGACACTTCGCCCGCGGCGACCCAAATCCACCCATCCATCCATTTATCACGAGGCGTCATTGTCTGCGAAACGTTGGGCCTGGCAAGTGAGAAGTCTTTGGTAAACGTGCACCGACAAAATCCTCGCGCCCCTCTGCCAACATGGTATAAACCCGGGCGCATGTCTCAACACCGTATCGGAATTATCGGCGGCAGTGGCTTATATCACATCGAAGGATTTACCCGTCAAAAATGGCTCAGGATCAATACACCATTTGGACTTCCTTCTGACCAGTTGCTCACCGGAAGGTTGGCCTCGCGTGATGTGGTATTTTTGCCCCGCCATGGCAGGGGTCATCGCATCCTGCCCAGCGAGCTCAATCATCGCGCCAATATCTGGGCGATGAAGAGGCTCGGCGTTGCCTGGATCATCAGCGTCAGCGCCGTGGGTTCGCTCCAGGCAAAATACAAACCCTGCCACATTGTCTTGCCGGACCAGTTCCTCGACCGCACCAAACAATCGTTCGCGCACACGTTCTTTGGACGCGGGATTGTCGGGCATATTGCCTTTGCAGATCCGATTTGTGAGGAACTGCGGCTTATTCTCTTGAAAAGTGCCCGTGCCCTGAAAGCGCGAGTTCATGACGGCGGCACTTATGTGAACATGGAAGGCCCGGCGTTCAGCACCCGTGCCGAATCCATTACCAACCACAAACTGGGCTATGACGTCGTGGGGATGACCAATCTGGGCGAGGCCAAGTGCTCCCGCGAGGCGGAGATTGCTTACGCGACCATGGCGATGATCACCGATTACGACTGCTGGAAAACCGACGAGGCCCACGTCACGGTCGAAATGGTGATCGCGAACCTGACCAGGAACGCCGCCTTGGCGAAGGACATCATCAAAAAGGTCCTCCCGCTGATTCCGTCCAAACCGAGCTGGCCCTGTCATGAAGCCCTGCGCAATGTGATTATGACAGACAAGAAAGCCTGGCCCGCCGGCACGAAGAAACAACTCGCGCTACTGCTGGCCAGATATTCTTGAAGAGGGCGTTGTTTCCTGCCGCGGAGCAACGGCACGGCAGGTAGTAGCTGGAGTAGCTCCCAGGACCGTGTTTTTGGCTTGGTGATGTCAATTTTTCGTACACTTTCTGACTAATACCATGGCATAACCAATCGCCAGATCCAGTTAGTCCCCGGTGCTACGATCAGTGGCTCCCCCTGGGTAATAATCCGTATTCACCCCATTTGACGATACGTCATTCCGATATTAGTTTACAATAGTAGTTCTGATTTTCGGAACCGTCTAATCAGGCTTTAGAGGTTCGGACGGTGTGGTTGGAGGCTTCCGTTATCACGGCGATGTGAATGAATTTTGAGCAACTGTTCGGGGCAGGAGGGAGGGAAGTTTCTGGACATTCCGCCCCTGACTCGTCCCGCCGCGCCGCGGTCGCTTTAGCTTTTCTTTCCAGGAACCTCCCGAGATCTCTCATCAGCGAGCAGTTGGCCAAATCCTTATGCACGGAGACCGGTGCCTCAGTCGTCCTGGTTCGAATGAAACCCTGCGACGTTCGCTCTCCTTTCGGAGGTGGTTTCAACGATGACGCCACCGTAGTTGATTGGGCTTCCACCGATCTAGTGCTCCAGGGTCAATTCCGGACTTGCAGCCTCTTCCGGACTGAAGCGGGCTTCCATATTTTGACCTTGAGCGTCAGAACCGGACCAACCTCGCCGGAATGGATCGCCTCATTGCTTGGACCACTCAAGCGGCATTTCCGATATGTCCTGATTGAAGCGCCGGCGGATGACGCTGTTGCGGGTTTAGTGTTTGAATTCTTGAGAAACTCAGATCAGGCGTACCTGTTTCTGGAAGCTGCCAGCGAGGACATGAGAAATCTCGACCGGTTGATGCAGGACATCGTTTCGTCAGGTCCTATCAATGTCGATCGCTTCAAAACGGTCCTGTGTTTGCCTGAAGGCGCTAAAGCTGCCGCATTCGAGCTCATAGTTCGAAATGCTACAACGCGAGTCGAACGTTTTCTTCACGATACACCACGTTTTTCCGCCCAGAACGATTCCGCTGCCCTATCAGGTCTGACTCGCCGGTTCAAGACCGAACTCCGCCGTCTAACCCGCGAAATCAGCGGACGGTTGGTGGGGCTGGCGCTCTCTTCCGGCGCCGCCAAAGGTTTTGCTCACATCGGCGTCATCCAGATTCTGGAAGAAAACGGCATCGAGGTGGACGCGGTTGCCGGGGCAAGCATTGGGGCGTACATCGGCGCCCTCTGGACTTATGGCCTCAACGGCACGGAACTCGAAGCGCTGGCCCGGGAAATGGAATCGCGCTGGGGTTTCTGGGGGCTCCTGGATCCTGTTTTCCCTCCCCGCCAGGGCTTCTTGCGCGGGCTTGCGCTCAGAAAGAGACTGATGCGCTCGATTGGCGATGCGCGCTTTGCGGATCTGGCGCGGCCTCTCCGTGTCGTGGCCAGCAATCTTTCGACGTTGGATCGCACAGTGTTCGCGACCGGAGAAGTAGCGCCGGTAGTCCACGCCAGCATGGCAGTGCCAGGCATTTGTGTGCCCGTGATGATTGATGGTGAAGCATATATCGATGGCGGCATTGTTGATCCGGTTCCAGTAGACCTTTTGCGGGATATGGGTGCGGCGCTGGTTATCGCCGTGAATACAATCCCAGCGCCCGATCGGCTCCGCCATGGCGGTCGAAGGCAAAACGGCCATCCGGCTGGTGAAGCCCCCGCCACACCGAGCGGCCGGCTCCGCAAGTTGTTTCGCAAAGTGCTCCCGATTGACAAACAACTCAACTACTTCGCTCAGGGAAACCTTTTTGAAATCTTGGTCCGCAGCGTCCATGGCGCGCAAGCTCGTTTGGCCGACGCTTCGTGCCGGCTGGCCGATCTGGTGCTGCATCCGGACGTGCCCGACGACCGTTGGCTGGATTGCCGAAATCCCGGCAGATTTATTACTTTGGGCCGCGAGGTGGCAGAACGAAACCTCGACCAAATCAAGGCCCTGGTGAAAACAGACAAAATCAATCATGAGACGGAATTTACTCCGCGAGCGCTGGCAGCAGTTGCCTGAGCGAGTTGTTCGCCAGCTCCAGGCCGAACAACTCAGACGTTATCTTCGGACCGTCGTCCTGCCCTTTTCTGCCCATTATCGCGACCTGTTCCGCAAGCTTGGGATCGATGGCGACTCCATACACACCTTGGACGATTTGCAGCGCCTCCCCTTCACCACCAAAGCTGACTTGCTCAACGCCGCTGCACACCCGCAAAAGGCCAGGGAATTCGTTGTAATCCCCGATGAGCACGTGCTGGCGCGCCGGCCCAGTACCATTCTGCGTGCCCTCGTCCACGGTCGCAACCGTGTGAAGAAAGATCTCGAATCCGAGTTCCGGCCGATTTTCCTCACCTTTACCACTGGACGGAGCGCGGAACCGACGCCCTTTTTATACACTCAGTACGATATCGACAATCTCACGACTGCGGCCCGGCGCTTGGTCGAGATCTGTACCACTCAATCGGACGATCGCTTGTTGAACCTCCTGCCCTTTGCCCCCCATCTGGCATTCTGGCTTACCCATTACGCCGGCACAGCCGCGGGCGTTATGATGCTTAGCTCCGGCGGCGGTAAAGTGATGGGGACCGATGGCAATATCCGCCTCATACGTAGTTTCAAGCCGAATGTGCTCATTGGCATTCCGACCTTTGTGTACCATTTGATGCATCAGGCAGCCGAGGAAGGCGTCCATTGCGAGAATCTCAAAGGCATCGTGCTCGCGGGTGAAAAAGTCAGCGATGGCCTGCGTCAGAAGCTTCGCGAGCTTGCCCTCGAACTGGGCGCCTCAGATGTGCAAGTTCTGGCGACTTACGGTTTTACTGAAGCCAAACAAGCCTGGCCGGAGTGCCCATTTCCGCACGACCAGCGTTCCAGCGGATATCATCTCAATCCAGATCTCGGCATCATGGAAATCATCGATCCAAAGACGAACCGGTCGGTTCCCACAGGTGAGCCGGGGGAGCTCGTGTTCACGCCTCTGGACGCGCGTGGCACCGTCGTGCTGCGCTATCGCACCGGCGACTACATAGACGGTGGTTTGGTTTATGAACCGTGCCCGCACTGTGGCCGGTCTCTGCCGCGGCTGGTGGGCAACATCTCGCGCCGATCCGAGGTCAGGGAGATGAATTTGGATAAGATCAAGGGCACGCTGGTTGATTTCAATGAGCTGGACCATGTGCTCGATGGGGCAAAGGACATCGGCTCCTGGCAGGTGGAGTTGCGAAAAATCAACGACGATCCCTTGGAACTGGATGAGGTGATCCTGCACGTTCAGAAGATCAACGGGACCGACGAGAGTCAAATCATCCGCGAACTGAAAAATCGGTGCATCGCCCATCTCGAAATCCAGCCCAATCAAATCCTGTTCCACACGGCCGAGGAAATGCAGCGGCTTCAGGGCCTCGGCACATTGCTTAAAGAGCAAAGGCTCGTCGACCACCGCCCGCTGGCCAAAACTACCGCGACGTCCACGACCGGGCTTGCGAGTTCTCCAAACCAGGAAACGCGGCCCGGCGCCGCTGCCGGCTCTGGAATTATCGAGGCACGGTGAAGGAGAGCTGATTTGCTCTCACCGCTTCAATCGTCCGCCGGAAAACCGCTAATAGTCGCTTACGATCAGTCTTGGGTAACTGGTGCAATTCCTCATCAGTTGATTCTCTGAATGTTCCAGAGTTCGTGACCGCTCGCACAATTGCACCGCCTGCGGGCCGATACTTTATTTCAGCATGTCCGAGGTGACAGGCCGCGGCCTCGTTACGCCGCGGCAGAGCTGGCTCATAGCGCCGGGCGTGTGATGTGCAGGCGTCGCGCGACCTCTGCCTGAGACCAGTCCGAGATCTTGACCAGGCGTCTAAATTCTTCAGTTCCCAGATCCACAAAAATAATTCAACAAAGGTCGTTGACACGTTTATTTACTTATGATTAAGTATTTAGTAACTAAACATTAGAAAAGTAAATCCAAATAAAAATGAACCCGACCTTGGAAGAATTACAGGAACGCCCACGCCTCACTCTTCAGCCTTTGCGCACGGATGGCCAGGATGCTCCCGACAGTGAAGGACTCGA
>Ga0137403_10007212_pt1 | contig 12574 bp, 13 predicted proteins | sample CZOMad2_1_16fung_FD_122057 | JGI IMG/M metagenome (GOLD analysis project Ga0137403, IMG submission 122057) | Vadose zone soil fungal communities from Angelo Coast Range Reserve, California, USA - CZOMad2_1_16fungal (Hybrid Assembly) | ecosystem: Environmental > Terrestrial > Soil > Vadose zone...
GAACTTAGTACGGCCAAACGCCATAGACTGTTCCGTTGCCATTAGTAGAGGGTAGTCAGCACGGTCGCCTTTATCTCCGTGAGTGAATCCCAGCAATACAGCCCCAAACTCGTGGTACTTTCGCATCCTAGGAGTGTTATCTACTTCGACATCCTTGTATTGATGAAAATAGCACTGAACAGAGTCACCTAGATGCCAACTGCTAAGAGTGTCATGGTTGCCTTGAACAACTATAACTTTTACTGGAGCAATCTTTTTCTAAATTTTCTCCTCAAATTCATCGATGGGAAAAGTTTTTGGAAAAGGGAGAGACGAAAAAATTAAAACTTATCGCTCATAAATACAGGGAACCACGACCTGAATTTATCAATAAACTTCGATCTCTTAACCGGGATATCTCGGACGTTGAAATCGTTAATTTCATCGGTTCGGATCTCAGGAATAATTGCCAGGTACGAATAGAAGCCGGGTCTTCCATCCCAAGATCAAATGCGGCCAAACAAGAGATGTTAAAAGAAATTATGTCCATGCCGGTTTTCGCTCCTATGCTGAACGACCCGGTGAACCAACAGGAATTTTTAGAACGTATGGGGATAAAAGGGTTCAATGCGGCTTATGAGACTGATTTCAAGAGAGCCAGTTGGGAAAATGAAATGCTGGACAATGGGAGTTTTCAAAATATTCAGATTATGCCGCTTGAAAATCACAATATTCATTTGGAACTTCATATGAACCGGATGAAAGAGCCATCCTTTATGACAATGCCGGATGACGTAAAAACTGGATATCAAATGCATGTAGACGCACATAATCAGATTTTGCAGCAACAAGCACAACAGGCGGCGGTGCAACAAGCTATGGCTCAAGGGAATATGCCGGCAAAAATGGCGCCCACAAATATGCAAACAACGCAGGGACAAGGAATTGATTTAAGTGGTGTTTAAGTATCTATTTGCAATTATGATTTTATTTGTTTAGAATGTTCTAAATATTAAAAAAGTAACTCGCCTGAACCGAGTTTTTCAAATAATTCTTCCAATAGCTTCAAGTTTTGCCTGAAGCGGGGTTTGGTTTGCCCCGTCTCGTCAGGGAGCCTGGGCTCTATCTTGGAAGGATTTTCCAGACCCCGCCTCAGACAAAACTTCCCACGAGGCCGATGCTCGTTAAAACATCGTAATGGGAAAAAGGAGAATCAATGGCGATGGTCGAACAAAATCCACCTGCGGACGTAACCCCGGAATCGTCCCCGGAACCGCAACAGGCCGTTCCTGAACCTCAACATCAAGAAGGCGAAGCCCCAAAACCTGCGGAGGCTGGCACCGAAACGCCAGGGCCGATACCTTATGAGAGATTTAAAGAGGTTAACGACCAGTTGAAAGATTTGAAGGCTTTGAAAGATTCCCAGGATTGGCAAGGATATCAGAAACTAAAAGATCAATTAGCAACCGATCCGAAGTTTGCGGCGCACTTTATCAATTCGATTAATTCGTTTTATACGCCGCCACAACAGACTCAAAAACCTGATCCCTATGCTGAATTTCCAAAAGAACTTGCAGAGCCTTTGCGGAAAACAGAAGTGCTGGAACAAGCGGTCCAGACCCTGATGTATGAAAATCAGGTTCAAAAGGCACAAGGTCTTTATCAGCAATATTCATCCCGCTTGAATGAAAAACTAACGTCAGTCCCCGAACATTGGCGTGATTTTTACCGTGAACAGGTAGAAATGGCTGCCGCTCGAATAAATCCAAATGCTTTGGCGAATTACGATCAGACTTTGGTCGATAAGGCTTTTGAACAAATTCATCAAAGAGCAATTCAGATTCAAAGGGCGGAGCGGGGTTCTTACGTTAGCGATAAAAGACAAGACAAAGCGCCTGTCAGTTCTTCAGGTGCAGCGCCCATGCAGACTCAGAAATCCACTTCAAATCAGGATGAAAGAGCGGCGCTTGTACATGAGTTATTGATGGCTGCAAATATTTGAAGAGTAATCGTTCTAGCCGCCTGACTCGGCTCTCAAAAATTCTTCCTTAGAAAAAAAGGAGAAATTTTATGCCAGTCGATTCCGGTACAATAGGTGGAATTCTTAAAAGAGTTTATTCGCCTGAAAAAATTGAAGACCAGCAAAACAGAATGTATTTGACATGGAGCCAGTTTGAAAAAGCTCCATCAAAACCCACAGGCCTTGGATTTTTTGGGTCTGTTCTCTTGGCAGGTAATCAGGAAGGTCTCGGATCTCAAAATGAATTGGAAGGGTTGAGACAATCCGGTCAGCAACGTCCTGAACAATTCGTCATTCGTCCTAAAATTCTGACCGATACCATTCAATTTTCAGGGCTCTCTCTGGAAATTGCAAAAGGTAATGAGGAAGCATTTGCAAATAATCTGACATTCCAAACCGATGAAGCATTGAAAGATGCTTTCAAAGAATTGAACGTCCAGATTTTTCGTGATGGGACCGGGACACTTTCTCTCGTGAATGGCGCAGTTGTGGCCTCAACAACGGTCGTTTTACAAAATGTCCAATACATCAAACAATTCATGAAACTGGATTTCTTTGATGCAGCGACCAATCTTATCAAACAGGCTTCCGGTGTCCAGGTACTTGATATCAATCTCAATACCAACACGATTACTCTCGATCAGCCCGTTACCGTTGACAATTTGGGTTTTATCTATCGTGAAAAAATTCATGATGGAGCCCCCGTCGATGGAAAAGAGCTGGCAGGTTTAAAACTTGCCGTGGATGACGGAACGATTGCGGCTTCCTATCAGGGGATTCCTCGTACAGGTGCTGGCTCTTATTTCACATGGAGAGGCATTCTTATCAATGCCGGCGGAGTCAACCTCACGAACGATCTTTTGCAAAGAACGATCATGAGAATGAAGGTTGCCGGGGCTCCTGACCCTGATTTTCTGGTCACGCATCCTCAGCAAACCCGTAAATATCTGGATATTGTAACCCCTTTGAAGCGGTTTGACAAAACTCAAACCTTGGATAGTGGGTATACGTCTCTGGAATGGAATGGAAAGGCCTGGAAGGAAGATACGGATGCTCCTCTCAATGCCGTTTATCTTTTGAACAAGAGTTATTTCCGAAAATATGAAGTCCATGGTTTGAAAATGGATGATCAATCCGGTTCGACACTCAAATGGAATCCCGGCTTTGATAGTTTCATTGCGTATCTCAAGTATTACGGAAATCTTGGATCTCATCGTCCGAACGCTTTGGCGCGGTTGGATAATTTGACAGTTCCGACATTCTAACGGAGATGGGGGGCCGCAAGGCCCCCTCTATCCTTATGCCTCCTACAGCGAATGAAGTTATTTTAGAAAAGATAAAAAATTATGATCCTCATCTAATTGTTGATTGGGATCATGAACGTGAATTGTGGGCTATCAAACGCAAGGCATCGGATGGAAGTATTCAACATTGTTTTTTTGTCCAGAACGAAGACGGATCTTTCCGTCCTTTAGATAATCGGGTGATGCGAGAACTTTATGAATGTGACATCTGGAAACATTTTAAAAATGCCGGAGAATATCATCAGTTTATTCAGGATAAAAACGCGGCTGTTTCTTTAAAAGCAGAAACGATTCGCCAGGATTATTTGAATTGGTGGAATCGTGAACACAAAACAGAATGGAAACAGGCAATGAATAATGCGCAACGCGGCGTTTTGGATATTCCGGAAGAAAAAGAGAAAAATATTTTTATCGATCTTAAATCACCAACACTAAAGGAGAATAGAGAATGAATATTTATAACGCAACGGAAGATGCCCGGATCGTGACGTTCAATAATTTCAGTCATATTATCGGGCCAGGCGAGACGAAGGCATTTTCTGATGATGCAGGACGATTTATCATCATGAAACATAGTTGTTATGGACTGGTTTCTCTCGAATATGGGGATAAGGACGAAGCAAAATATGGTTCTTTGTCGGAATTCAAAAAGGCAAAAAAGTTAGAAGGGCTTAAACTGTATAAAGATTTTACTGAACATTGTTTGAAACAGGAACAGATGTTCCCGAGAGAAAATAACGTGAAAAATGGTGGTGAAGTGGAGTTGAGCAATACTCAAGTCCCTTATTTTCAATCGAAGTTGAAGGAAATTGACGCGCTGATCCGGAACACACCGGGGAAAGAACAACCAAAGGTGGCACTTCCTGACAAGGCCCCCGAAAAGAGACGGGGAAGACCTCCCAGGAAGGTTTTGAATGTCAACGTTAGTGCAGCTCCGGACACGAGTCCGCCAGTATCTTGACGAAAGTGTCGCCGCCTACTGGACGGATACGGAGATCAATAACTGGATCAATCAGTCATATGCCTATTATTACATGTGGTTGGTCCAAGCCTTTGAAGGGTATTTTTCAAAAGATATTACTTTTGACATCATAGCCAATCAAGCGGCTTATCCGACTCCCGCCGATTTCTGGAAAGTTCGACTGATTGAAAGAGTTTATTCTTCATGGACGGTCCCTCTTCGAATTTTTGATCGGTATGATACAGCAAACATTATAGCGAATACGAATTTCTCAAATCTTTATCTTCCTACCTATCGATTTGAAGGTCAAAATTTTATTTTAGAACCCACTCCAGATACGACGATCACGGGCGGAATTCGTCTTGAATACATTCCACAAACGGTTTTTTTGGTTCTCGATACGGACACACCGCAACCTGGATATCTTCCGCAGTGGGAAGAGCCCATTATTTTGCGCGCCGCGATTTCCGCAAAAATGAAAGAAGAATCCGTTGTGAATTCAGGCACGGATCTTTCTTCTCTTTCGGCGGATCTTCAGACTTGGGAGCAAAATATTAAGGAATCGATGCAACAGAGGTCACAGCAACGCCGGTATACTGAACCATGGGGACCGGATGAAGGGGATAGTTACTATTATCCTTAAGGAGAATTTATGGCGCAACCTTTTGACTCAGAACAAGATATAAATTCGCGACAATTACAATCGCTCGTTGAATCAGTAACAAATCCAGGCCAAGCGGCACAAGCTGTTTGCAATCCTGATGGGACAGACCTTTTTGCAGGTGGTGGAGGTGGGGCGACGGCGGCAAAACAAGATACAGGGAATACGAGTCTTGCAAGTATTGACGGAAAACTTCCAACGATAGGTGTAACGACACCTTCAGCAAGCGTTTCTTTTGTAAATTCTCAATCAACATCTTTTGCTGTTGGTCAGCAAGCGATTACAAATGCAGCCGCAAAACTTAATGGTGGGACTGCAACAGCTTTCAAAAACGGTTTCGTTTTGAGAAATATGTCTACTTCAACGGCCAGTTTTTTTTACGGACTCGTTGGAGTTACCTCTACGACAGGAGACGAAATTATCCCAGGTGGAAGTGTTGTTATCCCGGTTGCTGACATTTCCACTGTCTACGTCATTGCCGTGTCAAGCGGAACGGCACGGGCTTCATGGGGAGGGTTCAATTAATGGAACTTCAATCTTCGACAAATTCACTACTTTTAGATGAGATTTTAATTAATCCGCTTGGGGGTGGACAAGATGACTGGCCCCGTCTCAATGCGTTTGTCAATTCTCTCGCCTATAAAAAAACAGTGGTGATGGGGCCAGGCACTTGGCTTTGCAAATCTCCATCGACTCTTCTTGCGGGGGTTAGTATCAGGTGTGCCCCTGGAGTAACCATTATTTCTTCGATGACCCCTACGGGTGGTCCAGGAGGAACGGCACGAACTGTATTTTTTGCTTCGGCAGATGTTCAAGCTACTCCACCTCATATTATTTCAACTACTTTAGCGGCTAATACAATTCTTGGAGCAAACACAATTTCAACAACGGCATCTTTTTTTGTTGGTGATTATATCGAGATTTACAATGATAACGCTTCAAATGTTGCTCAAAATTTTAAAGTTCTTAAAGTAACGGGCGGAGGTCCATACACAGTCACTCTTGACGCCCCTATCCTATTCCCTGATGCGTTTTTGGCGGCAGGATCTCATGTTGTAACAATTACGCCAGTTTCAGATATTAATATTTCAGGAGGCGGAGCAATTATCACAGGGACAGGTGATCGAGCGATTGAAATCGCAAATGGAAGAAATTGTCTTGTCAAAGATTTTAACATTACGCCTACCAGTGGAATGTTTACCTCCATTGCATGCTCATTTGATGTCGGGACTGTTGGTTGTATTTTTAACAATATCCAAGTTGATTGCGGATCTGTGGCCGGGGGAACTGTTGCGGCAGCCGGAATTGCGGTAGAAAGTGGATACGATGTTAAACTGAGATATTGCAGGGTCATTAATGGGACCATCGGGTTTTTTATTCCTGATTCAAGATGCAGTGAAATCATCAATCCAGTCAGCGAAAATTGTACATATGGGTTTCAATTTACAGCAGGAGGGACAGGCCAAAATGGTGCGATGTACAATGATGTTATTGATGGGAAAATGATCAATTGCGTTTATGGCCTTAACGTGAATGGACCCTATAATGTTATTGATGGGATGAAATTTATCAACTGTTCGATTGCTGGGTCTTATACCGATAGCTCTACGAATATTTCTGGCACTGGAAAGGGAGGATTGAATCGACTCGTAAATTGCACGTGGTCAGGGAACGCAAAAAATGGAATTTTGGGGACTGCTGCTTCTGCAACGAGTTTGACGGATGTTGAGTATGTCAATCCTCATTTTGTAGAAGATGGCTATGGTGCCGCAAACATTTGGTCGTATTCTGGGGCATGTAAAGTAAAAAACATGCAGTTAGATAATTCCGTTGATTATGGCGGAGGCGGATCGAATGGATGTTGCGGTGTTTATGTTACCACGGACAAAAAGGTCACAATCGATGGTCTAATTCTAAATCTTCCAGCAAGTCCGGCGAACGGAATGAACGGTGTTATTTCTCAATCTGTAAGTGCCAATACAATTATTGAATTGAATAATACGCAATGCACTGGTGGCTATTTTGGAATTTATTTTTATGCGAATAGTGGTCGGTTGATTAAAGGCCAGAATGTAAATTTTAGTTCTGCGGCAACTCCACAGACGATAAATTCAGGATGCACAGTTTCTTGGAGAACGCCTGTTGGGGCTGGTAATTACGTTGTCACCGTCACTGATGTTTTGATCGCTAAAACTGCCATTACAGGAGGCGGAGACGGAATTTCTCTTCCAGCATCTTTGATGGATGGACGGTTAATAGTTATTAAAGATGAGGCTGGAACGGCTGGAACCAACGCTATTACTGTGACACCTGTCAGCGGCACTATTGACGGGGCTGCGAATTATGCGATTAACACAAATTATGCTTCTATAACAGTTTACTCCAACGGAACAAATTGGTTTATCGAATAGGAGATTTATGGCTTATTTTTCAATAAGTAATTTTTTAAAAACTACTAGTAATCTTTCTGATCTTGCCAATGCTTCAACAGCACGGACTAATCTCGGCTTGGGAACGGCTGCAACTCAAGCTTCATCGGCGTTTCTGGTTGTGGATGGATATAACTCGGCTTCTTATTCTACAGCCGATATTGATATAGGCACTACGAATGATGGCGCCTTTGCCGATGTTGATGCTACGAATGCCACTCTTACTTTTACCGTGAATAATACAGGAAGATTTTTAGTCAATTTCCAATTTTCTTTGAATATTGTCGGCGGTGTTGGTTTGGCAGTAACTTCTTCTACAATTTTCCGTCTCACTGACGGAACTAATCCATCATCGGCTATTCAAGCGGGTACAGCTCAACCAGCTAGTGTCGCTTTTTCAGAATCGATTACGATTCCGTTTAATTTACAAGCTGTTTTCAATTTCACATCCACTGGCAGCAAAACTATAAAACTTCAAAAACAGAATTTAACAAGTACAAATATCGGCACAAGAACCGTTGAGGCGGATTCAAATTCGCCTCTTTCAATGTTTGCTGTTAGAATAGCTAATTAAAGAGTCCGCCTGAACCGGATCATTAAAATCCTTCCTTCATTCGTGAGGGAAGTGTGGCAATTCCATTTCAAAACTACAACTTCATCGGTGACACCTTCGCAACGGGAGGGCTTAATCTCAAGGCGGCATTGACGAATTTTAAAGATAATGAATCCCCAAGTTGCCAGAACGTTATTTTTACAAAAACAGGATCAGTTGCCAAAAGAAATGGTTTTTTCAAATTAAATTCTACCCAACTTCCTGGAACAACGACTGGAATTTTCCAACTCAATAAATCAGATGGGACTTCAGGCGTCATCATCGGGAATAATACGGATCTTTATCTTTCTGCAACTTCTCCCGTTTCTTTCAAATCAGGACAGACGGCTGGAGCACTCTATAGCTTCGCTGCATTGAATGATTATGCCTTCATCGTTAATGGTGTTGATGGCAATCTGAAATATGATCTCCTCACAGTCAGTGGATTAGGCATAAGTGCGCCAGGCGCGGCACCTACAGATGGAGGTGCACTTGCCGGAGCTAATCTGACAGCAGCCAGCAATTACCAATGGGTTTTTACATTCGTCAATGCGGATGGCCATGAATCCAATCCGTCTCCTGTATCAGCTATTATCGTAACGGGCGGTGCGGGCAATCAGGATAGAAGAATAAATATTACTGCTTCCGCAGATATCCAAGTTGTTGCGAGAAATGTTTATCGAACTTTTGCTAATCTTCCTGGGGCTTATTTCTTCGCTGGCTCTGTGAATGACAATGTAACTCTCATATTCGATGATCACACTCCTGATGCCAGTCTTGGCGCACAAGCCCTTTTTGATAACGATAAGCCGCCAGTACTAAAATACATAGTCACGCATAAAAATAGACTCTTTGGAGTGGAAGCAGCGAATCCTTCACGCCTTCGATTTTCAAAGGATCTAAATCAAGACGCGTGGCCAGCACTTTTTTTTGACGATGTTTCGCCGGATGATGGCGAAAATATTACCGCCCTTGTTTCTTTTTTCGATCAGCTCATTATTTTCAAAAGAACTTCTATTTATATTCTTTCGGGAAACAATGAGACGGATTTTATTGTCCAAAGATCTCAAGGAGATTCACGGATTGGTTGCGTTTCAAATCGTACAGCTTGGGTATGTGATAATTTTGTACTTTTTCTCTCTGAACGTGGGATCTATGGATTTGACGGACTTCGTACTCAATACCTCAGTGCGAATATGGAGCCAATTTTTGATGTTACTAACTCAAATCAGAGTTTGAGGTATAATTTTTCTCAGGAAGGCATTACTTGTGCGGCAAATTATAAGAATGGTTCTCGAAACTGGTATGTTCTTTCACTTCCTTCGGGCTCTTCCACTTCCAATACGTTTTGTCTTGTTTATGATTTTACCCTTGGGAATTGGACTATTTTTCAGGGAATTTTTGCCCATTCATTAGCGATTGTGCAGGAGAGCAACGAACCGAAATTGTATTCAGGTGATTATAATGGCTTCCTTTGGAAACAAGACACAACTAATAATGACGGTTTTTTTCATTTCCCTTCGTTCTCAACTTCAAATACAAATACGAATCTCACTTTAAGAGATGACTCCCAAGCAAATGTCGTTAGTGTGGCAACCAGTGGGGGAGCTGCTACACTTACCGATACGACACTCTTGGGAGTTACTCTTAATCAATATGCTGGGAAACAGATTTATATTGAGTCAGGTACAGGCATAGGCCAAGTGAATACGATTGTTAGTAATACGGTAACGCCAGTGACTTTTACCGTTATGAATCCATGGGGTGTTATACCTGACAACACTTCACATTATATTGTGGGTGGTTGGCAAATCGATGCCGCAAAAGGGGTAAGAGTTAAAATCCTTTCCGGAAAAGATATTGGAGACATTCGTCTCATCACAAGCAATCTTCCGACAAAATTTACCATTAGCGTCCCATGGTCTACAAATCCGGATACGACCTCAGAATATTCTATCGGATTCATTGAGGCGGAATGGCAATCACGCTGGTTTCATTATAATATTCCTGAATTCGTAAAGAGACTTCGTTATATTCATATTAATACGGAACGGGAAGGAAATTATAATCTGGATATCGGCTTCCGGTTCGATTTTGAAATAGGAGATCAAAATACGTTCTTTCAAAGTCTTTCCCTGGCAGGAACAAATTCTATTTGGGATCAAAGCATGTGGGATATGGCCTCTTGGGATCAAACTTCCTTATCAATCAATAGGATTTCAAATACTTCAAATACGATTCATCGATATGTTCAGATTCTTTTCAGAAATAACGCTGGCGGTGAGCCTTTTGCCGTCAATAGTCTCAACATGCTCTATCAGGTAAAGGGGGTCAGGCGATGAAAATTCCTTCTGGATTTGTTTTACAGGATTTGAAACCTTATGAGATCAATCTTGAGTTGAACAGGATCAAGACCGTTGTAAACGGCCAACTTCAGTTTGGAACATTGTCAGGATCAGACAAAAACATGGATGGAGTAATGATCCTGCATACTTTTAAAATGGCGAATGTTGAAGAATCTGTGACGCATGCCTTGGGGTCTGTTCCTATAGGCTATCTCGTGCTTAGAAACGGTAACGGCGGCGTAATCTATGATGGAACGAGTACAACAACCACGAATGTTATTTTTTTAAAAAGTACTACTGGAAATAATACCGTTTTAATGTTTATATTAAGGTAATTTCCCCCTCCTGATAGGGTTCAAAAATCCTTCCTCCGTTATGGAGGAATTTTGGGCCTGATCGTTAAACCAAATACATTTGTTCCCGGTACAGTCATTCGGTCGGCTGAAGTTAACGCTGATTTTGATACGCTCTACAATGCTTTTAACGGTGGGATTACGACTCCCAATTTAGGCAGTCTTACGAGCATCACTTTCACTCCCATTGCTGACCCTGGTTCTCCGGCATCAGATCAATTCTGGATCTCTACAACAACTTCCAATACGATTAAATATTATGATGGTGCCGCCACGCGAAGCATTACGGATCTTTCCTTAACGCAAACACTTTCAAACAAAACTCTTTCCTCTCCTCTTATAAATGGAAATTTTGGTCTTAACGCATCTGGAAGTATTGGAATCCCTTCAGGTCAAAAGATATTTTTAGACGGAACAAATCTTTCTGGTGACACCTATATTTTTGAAGTTGCGCCAAATATTGCAAGAATTTTTACAGGGGGAGCACCAAGACTAGATGTTGGGAATGTCATCACTCAAATTTATACTGATACTTCCATTGAGACGACTAATAAGCTTTTTCTCGATGGTGGGGGCGATACTTATTTCATTGAATCGGCGGCAAATGTAATAACAGCTTTTGCTGGTGGTACTAACGTATTTTCCTCTTCATCTGTACAATTAGGGCTGGGATCAACGATTGATCTAGCACTATCGAGCGGGAAGAAATTTTATCTCGATGGTGGTGGTAACGATTATTGGACGAATTCATCTAATGGAACAAATCAACTTTGGGCGAATGGTCTTCTTGCTTTTAGTACCCTGAGTACTGGGGAAGTTTATTTCGGCGATAATGCCTATATGATCCATGGGAAGAAATTTTTTCTTTCCGATATAACGAACGATTATTGGATCAATTCTGCAAGCGGTCAGAACGATCTATATTCCGCTGGTACACTCACAATAAGAACAAAATCAACCGGCGAGGTACTCTTCCCAGCAGTCGATCCGCCGACGGCGAATTATGCGAATCGGAATAGTATAGTGAAGGCATGGGGAAAATTTGCCAATGATGGCACGTTATTAGCTGGGTATAATATTAATGGAAATGCGACCCATCCAGCGACTGGAAGATATACGATATCTTTCACAACAAGTTTTTCTTCAACCAATTATTCTATTACGATTACTCCAGAGCTTGTTGGTGGTTATGGCGGCTCCGCTCATGTAGGGAATTGGCTCCAAAGTGGCATAGCTTCTGGTTCTATTAATGTGGGCATACAACGGATCAGCGATGGAACTGAACGAGATGCACAATTTTCAATTATGGTTATTGGGACACAATAGATTATTGAATTTTTCTTGTATAGATACTATCGCAAAGACCTTGTTTTAGATCATATTGGCAAACAAATTTCAAATCGCCTTCTTTAATATTTAGATTATGGAGCTTAGAATAAGTATCCGCATTGTATTGATCCATGATTGAGCCAGAACATCCGACTGTAACAATTGCCGCTCGGCCACTAACAGTTGTGCTAATCACTTGAAAGTGATCGCCTGTCTTTATGTTTGTTCCATTGCCAGCGTTTAGAATTTTTAATGTCACAATTTTATTGTTTTCCATAATATTAAAGGCGTCTATATTCTCGTTACAGTTGGAATCTTTTAACGAATAATTACCGGCTATTCCTAGAGAGATATCGGATATTAACCCAGCACTACTACATCCAAAGATATGAATTTGGAATAGAAGGAATAGAAGGAATAGAAAAAATATTCTCATTGTCTTGTGAAAATGACCCGTTGGCATGTAGCTCCCCCAAAAGAACAATCAGCGGTAAACGTCCCACCCACAAAAGTTCCATTACAAGAACCATCAGCCGCCAGGCTTGAGCCTTTGCATTCAGCCGAATAATCTCCATTGTCTGTGACATCTCCCGTACAAGAA
>Ga0137403_10007213_pt1 | contig 12573 bp, 10 predicted proteins | sample CZOMad2_1_16fung_FD_122057 | JGI IMG/M metagenome (GOLD analysis project Ga0137403, IMG submission 122057) | Vadose zone soil fungal communities from Angelo Coast Range Reserve, California, USA - CZOMad2_1_16fungal (Hybrid Assembly) | ecosystem: Environmental > Terrestrial > Soil > Vadose zone...
TCAAGCGCGAGCGACGTTGCGCCTTCCGCGACTCGCCGGTGGACCGCTACTCATGGATTGGAGGCCTGGAACGACAAACTATTCTCCCGAAGCTCCTCCCACCGCTTTCGCCACGTCTCATGCTTCGGGCTTTCCGCATAGTCCGCCGCCGCTTCCGGGCTGGCGAATTCGATCGCGTATACGCCATCGAAGTCGCGAATCTGATTCCGCTGCGTCTTCAACCAGATGTTCTTGATGCCAGGAATCTTCCCAGCCAACGCCTTGATCCCGTTCAACGCCTGGTCCTTGTCATCTTGGGAAGTCGTGTTCTTCCATTTGTAGACCACGACGTGGATCACCGTCTTGGGCTGTCCGAATCGGTTTTGCGCTTCCACGCTTCGCGCATGCCAGGTCCCGGTCGCAACTCCAGCCAGAAACAGAGCCGCGCCCAGCGCAACCTTGAAGAACCAATGATTGGCGAACGACGTCATGATTTTCCTCCCGTGCCCACGCGCAAACACAGTCTAAGTAAGACACCGCGTGCAAAGCAACGCATCGCTAAATTTGACGCGCCCACAGCTGGAACGTTACGCTCGAACCGCCGATTTTCTGCGCCCAAATGAATCCTTCCGACACCGCAGCGTCTCCATCCGGGAACCAAGCCACGAGCCTGCCGAAGTTTCCGGTGATCTGGATTGGCTATTTACTGGGCGCTGCCACCGTCGCCGCCGAGTTTATTGCTGTCGATCTTCACCCAGAGTTAGCCAAAGGCGGAGGCATTCCTCCGCTCTATCTGTTTCTGGTAAGTTTCGTCGGAGGCGTCTACTGGTTCGTCTGCGTCCACCGCTATCACGTCATTCTGGCTCAGGCGCCTGGATGGAAGCATCCCATCTCTCCAGCGCGGTCGGTCGGCTTTCACTTTATTCCGCTGTACAACCTGTATTGGATCTTCAAATGGCCAAAGGAAATCGCCACGTTTGTGAACGCGCGACTGCGCGGCCCGGTCATGAAAGCCCTTCCGGTAGGCATCGCCTTTCTCGGCGCCGTGGTTCTGCGCTTCCTCGATCCTGGTTTCGGCCTGATCCTCCTTTTCTTCCCCATGTCATACATATCGGAATGCCTGCGGCGCGCCCTCGCGGCGGCGCCGTCAAGTGAATCACCATCGCAACAAGATTGAATTGTCTTAGGAGCCGGGAAATGCCTCCACGAAAAGCTCGCCAAGCGATAGTTACGGCGATGCTTCTTTTTCGCTGCCCGGCCGAACGCAGGAGCGCTCGGCCGTGACCACGACAGCTCATGAGATTTTCAAACAGCTCATCGAAATCAACACCACCGACTCGGTCGGCAATGTCACTACCGCCGCCGAGGCCATGGCTGATCGTCGAGGATTTTTACGACGGAGTCGAATTCAACTGCAAGTTCATCCACGAACTGACGTCCACCCACTGACCCACAACTCGTCCGGTCCGATGCGCCCGGACGCAAATGCCGCCGGAGACAAAAACAAACCGGCCCGGTGAACTGCACCGGGCCGGCAACATTTAATTTCCGACGAGGCTCGCGTCCAGCCGCCCCACTCAGGGCTTGACTGCGGGCGCAGGATCCGCTGGACTCACACTAGCCGCTTCCGGCGCTCTGGAATCGGTGGTCCATCCGTTACGCGACAAATACGGCATGAACGGCGTGACCTCGAACGGCATCTTCTCGCGTTCCGCCACCGCACCGACTGGTTTGCTCTTGAGCAGATCCAAGCGGTCCACCCACGGATCTAGCTTCACGCGGCCGCCGATGGGCAGTGCCGCGATCATCAAAGGATTTTGCTTCTGATCTACTGGCGCTTTCGACTTCAGGTCGACTACCACGGGAACGCGGTTCCCCAGGTGCGGGCTGATCAAGTTAGGAATTTCCTTCTGCCGCGCGTCCAATGCGGTTAGAAACGTGGCCGCGTTACCCAACTGGTTCTTGTACGGTGACTTGCTCAACAGTAGCGTCGCTTCGTCGCTCGCCGCCTTTTCTTCCTCCGGCGTGCGCGCGAATCCGAAGTGCCGGAACGAATCCTTGTCGTCGATCAAAAGTTGATCGAAAAACGCAAAGTTCGAGTCCATGCGATGTCCCAGCACCACATGACCCAACTCGTGCGCAATCACGGTCGCCAGGCTGGCCTCATCCGGAAGCACGTCGATCAGTCCGCGGCTCAGCACAATCGTATGACCCAAAGTGAACGATTCCAGCGTCGTAGTCATCATCACCCGGCACTGCACTTCCGGCTCGATGTCCAGATTATTCGTCACTTCCAGGTTGTTGACCACCGTCTCCAAAACCTTGTCCACTTCGCCCTTCGGCGACATCAACCCCAGCCGCTGCAAGCGGTCCGCGACGTTGTCTTCCGCCTCGCGGTCCCACGATCGCTGCGCCTGGATGGGCGTAAGGTCGTTCGCCGTCTTCGTATCGTCCTGCACCGGCGTTTCCACCAGGATCTTGCTCAACTCCTGCTCCTGCGCCGCATGACCGATGTTGTAGCCCCACAAGCGCGTCTGCGCCCGGAAGTCCAGTTTCTTGGTCATCGCGTAATGCATTTCTTTCTCTTCGCTGTACACAAACGACGGCATCCACATTCCCGGCTGCACGTTCGTCCGCCAGCTGTCGAAATGGAAGTAATAGCTGGTGTGCCCACCGCCTCCGTAGCCACCGTTAAATCGCACGATGTTGTAGCCCTGATCCTCCACCCAGATGCGTCCTAGAAATCGGCCTTTGCCCGATTTCGGCAGCGGTGTAACGTCGAACACGAGGCAGCGCACTTCACCGAGAAATTCACGCTTCACGTAATCAAACTTATAATGCTGCTTGTCGAATCCGTTCGTGTCGATGAAGATCATCTGCAGAAATCCGTCCGGCAGATACTGCATCGCAAACGAAAAGAAATTCCCGATCCCCGTGAAAATCTTCTTGCCCTTGGTGTCTGTGTCCGACAAAGATGCCAGGTTCACACCCTTGGCAAACTCCGCTTTGCCCAGAAAATACTTGTCCCCGGCGGGCACGAACCCGAGTTCCTTGTCCGGCTTCAAGTTCTGGATGTAAGTCTCGACGAGTGGTGAATATTTCCGGATATCGGTGTTCAGCTTGTTTTCGCTGGCCACCACGCGGTCCACGACTTGTTCCATCGTCCGCGCCTGTTCGGCGGCCTGGGGGACCGCTGCGGCGGCCATATTCCCCATCCCGCTCGACACCAGTGCCAGAATCCCTGTCACTACGTACTTACGCATCGTTGCTTCTCCCCTCAGTAGGCCATCCGGAACTCAATCCGTACGCGGGCCGGAAAATCCACTGCCTCACCATCTCGCTTCGCCGGTTTGAATTTGATTTGTTGCGCCGCTCGAACCGCTGCCTCGTCCAATCCGTGACCCAGTCCGCTCACGACATTGCTTACCTGCACCGAACCGTTCGCCAGAAACACCACGTCAATCACCACGTCGCCTTCCAACTTCAACGAGCGCCCTTCCGCCGTGTACTCCGGTCGGGGCTTCGACAAAATGTCTACCTGCGAAGTTCCAGAATCCGCGGATGCCTTCTTCTTCGGCGCCTCCGCCACTACGGCTTGATCGCCAAACCCGCTCTTCTGCACCACTCCCTGCTTGCCGCCACCCTGCGGAGGATTCGCAACGCCATTGCCAAATCCTGTGCTGGCGACTACACCTCTCACACCTTTGTCGCCGCCCGTGCCGTTGCCATATCCAGGGCCGCCAGGAAGGGCGGGAGATCCCAAGCGGTTCACATTCGTCGTTTTGTTCGGATCGCCTTTGCCTGGCAGTCCATTCGGATCGCCAAACCCGCCGGTCTGCACCTTGTTCACCGGCAAATTCACGGTTGGAGCCGCCGCGCTTCCGCTATTCAGATTGTTCACCTTCACTTCTTCGCGCGGCCGCTTGGGCTGATTCGTATTGTCGATAAATTTCGCTTCCAGCACTGGAGTCGGCGGCACGATGTCCGGCGCTTTCGTCTCCACATGTTCGATCTTGGGTTGCAACACCTTCTTCTGGAGGAAAATGTGCGGCTGCTTCGGGTTCAGCTTCGGTTCCTCAATCACTACTGGCTTGGGCACCGGCGCAACTCTCGCTTTCGGTGGCGGTGGAGGGGGAGGTGCCACTGGAATTTCCGTAACCGGCATCGACAAGGGCACAACTTGCATGTTCAACGCCGTCTTCAACCTCTCTGGGAAGAACAGCGGCAGGGCCAACAGAAAAGCCACAATAATAATTTGCGCGATCGCGCTGATTCCCACGCGCTGCCAGCGCGATTCGCCCTCGGGCAGCATCGCCAGCCGTGCGGGAACCTGCTTGGTCCCGATCGAACGCTTCCAAGCGTCACGGTGCTGTGCTGAGCCACGGTTCGAGTCAAACCCCACTCCCAAGTGGGTTTTGCTGGCCGGCGCTTCTGCAATCAAGGTATTCATTCGTATTCCGCCTAGTGGAGTTTCCGTCCAGTCGTCAACGCGCATGGAACGGCTGTATTTTCCATGCCGAGATGCACCCGCTTATTCGCCGGGCTGGATAGAGCTTCGGCTAAGGCGTTTTCAGAGTACCGATGAGGCTGGGACGGGCCTAATAGGACTTAGGTACTAGCGTCGCGAAGTCGCTAATGCCGCTAGCGAACCACTCTTAACGTCTGCAAGCCCGGAGAGGGCATCCTAGTTGCGGGTGGGGCGCAACGTTGGTCTAGAATACCGCAAACGACCACGAAGGGAACTATAACTTCTTTCCGCCTCGGACCCCAGCGTTTGGGGTAAGTCCTAGGATGCGAGTCGCGTTCAATAGGGTGCCGGAGCCATGAGTCCAAATTCGGGAAGCCCCGATTCAGGAAAGGAGAAGCCCGGCCCCCTCGACGTCGGTCAAAACACCAAACGCGACGCCATCCCCGATGCCAAAAAAATGTCGCGACTTCTCGCGAACTGCCAACCGTTAATCGATCGCCTCTACGCCGAAGCAATCCCTTGCTCCTGGTCTATTTCGCGCGACCGCTTCGAAGCCAGCCTGGAACGTAGCGCCGCCAAACGCTTCGCCTCCAAATCATTCTCTCCAGAGGAAATTGAGGAATACCTCGGAGCGTTGCACTTACAAGACTTGAGCCTGGCGGCCGCGTGTGCCGAGGGGCATCCCGAAGCCTGGGAATATTTCGTCGCCACCTATCGCACCTACCTGCGATCCGCAGCGGCTGCCATCTTGCGTTGCCCCGCGAGCTCGCCGGCTGCCCACGATCTCGCGGACTCCTTGTTCGCCGAGCTCTACGGACTCACCGACGCGAAGCGCGGCGATCGCTCCCTCTTCCGCTATTTTCACGGCCGCAGCTCCCTCAAGACCTGGCTGCGCGCCGTCCTGGCCCAGCGTCATATCGATGCCATTCGTGTGAGCCGCCGCTTCACCGAACTTGAGGATGGCGCCGGAGATGGCGCTGGGGAAAACATGCCTCGTCACGCACTCGTCTCCGATCGAACTCAAACTCCGCCCGATCCCCACCGTGAGCGCTACGTCGCCCGGTTCACACGCACGCTGCAAGTCGCCTTGGCCCTGCTCGATCCACGCGAAACCGAACGCCTGCGCCTCTATTACGCCGATCAACAGACCCTCGCCGAAATCGGCCGCCGACTGGGCGAGCACGAATCCAGCGTCTCCCGCAATTTGGATCGCATTCGCCGCGAACTCCGCGGTCAAGTCGAGATCTTACTGCGCAAGCCCCTGGTCGCCGCCAACGGCAAGCAAACCGAGCCCGCCCTCAGCGACGCAGAAATTTCCTTGTGCTTCGAATACGCCTCCGAAGACGCCCCCATCGACCTCGACAAACTATTCCCGAGCGGCCCCACCCAGGAAAGGCGCGAGTCATGAGTCCTCGACTCAAGGCGCAAAATCGGCCGCGCCCGATGGAAGCTCGCCGTTGTACGGGCGCAGCACGCTGCGCCCCAGCTTGCCCGGGCCAAAACTGCAAGAACACCCGGAATTTCCGTTCTAAACTTGGAGACCGCCATGCCGCGTGACGACCGGGAACGCCATTTCGAAAACGCCCTCGCGCGCAATCTTCGAACGCACGTCTCGGCCGGAAACTGCCCCGATACCGAAATTCTCGCTGCCTATCATGAACGCTCGCTGGCTCCCGAAGAACTGCTCTCGCGCCACCAACATATCGCTTCGTGCCCGCGCTGCCAGGAAATCCTGTCCCAGCTCGAAGCCACCGAGGGAATTCGCCTGGAGGCCGATGAGTCAAATTTAGTGCCGCAACACACCGTCGCCGTGCCGCAGATGCAGATCGTTAACGCGGCCCGTACATCCGCCGCCCCCGTTGCGCAGGAATCGCTTTTCAAATTCACAGGGCCAACGGAACTGCCGCGCCGCGCAGCCAACTGGCATTGGCGAGCGCCCGCCGCTGCCCTGGCCGCGATTTTGCTCGTGTGGATCGCGGTTCATGAGAGAACGGCGCCGGAATTCCATCTAGCGAAAAATCAGTCCACGCCCGTACCTCCAGTCGCGGCCCCGGCGCTACGCTCTGCGCCTCCTTCGTTGGCCAAAGAAGAGCCCGCAAGAAAGGATCAGCCCCAGCCACTCGCGCCAAAAGCCACGCCAGCCGAAAAAGACCACGCCTCCGCAATCGGAGACCGCGGCCTCTTCGATCTAAAGACCCAAGCCCGTTCCGCAGCGCCGAAACGTACTGCCCCGCGCAACACTCCCCAGCCAGGCGACGCACTCGACACCCAGCAGGCCGTGCGGACGCAATCCCGCATTCTGGCGCAGTCCCCCTACGAAGATAAGCAGCGTGCAGGTCGCGAACCCGCGTCCCAGGCGCCAGCTCCGGCCCCGCCACCATCCGACGTCGCTGCGCTATCCCCCGGTGTGATCGCAGAATCGGTCACCGTGGAATCCTCCGCGACTCCGGTACCGCTCTCTCCTGCTGCTCCGGAACCCTCCCGCGCCAAGAAATCCGAATCAACCGGCGGGATCGCGGGTTCGACGGACACGCTCACCGCACCTTCGACCGTCGATCAGCCCGTCAACGGACGCATATTCGGCGCGCTAGAAACCGTCGTCGTTCCCGGCTTGGCTCAAAACTCCGTAGCGGTTTCGTCTCCCGATAGCTCGACCACATGGCGTCTCGGCTCTTCCGGTATCGTCGAGCATTCCATTGACTCCGGATCGCACTGGTCGTTGCAGAAAACCGGCATCATCGCCGACTTGCTGGCCGGCTCCGCCCCGACCAACAAAGTATGCTGGATCGTCGGCCGTACCGGCACCATCCTCCGCACCACCAACGCCGGCAAGCGCTGGCAGAAAGTCACGTCCCCAACCACGGAAGATATCGCCTCCGTCTTCGCCGTAAACGGCCAACAAGCCACGATCACCACCATCACAAACAAATCCTACAAAACCATCAACGCCGGAATCACATGGACACCGCTAACCAGCCCTTGAGCAGCACTGCCGGCCTCCGTTGTAGGGGCGCAGGACCTGCGCCCCATCTCGGCAGGATGTGTTGTACGTATGTGTGATCCGATTTTGACTAAGTCGCAGGGGCGGATCCAACGCGCAAGAAATTCCGGCCACGCCGTTCCATAGGGGAACGGGAAATTCGAAAACGAGGAAAAACAATGAAAACGCCCCAACCCAGATCCAGTTCTCGATCAATTCGCTTTGGCCTGATGGTCGCAGCTCTCTCCATCACTGCGATTGCCAGCTATTCTGCAACTCGAAAGCACGCAATCCTCGCCCAGGATAAGGACGCGTCGCGCCCAGCCACGTCCGACCAAGCCACCACACTGACTGACCAAACCGATCTAAACGTAACCGTCTACAACTCCAACATCGCCCTGATCCGCGACGTCCGCCAACTGACCGTCCCCTCAGGCTCCTTCCGCCTTAAATTCGAAGACATTGCCGCCACGGTCAATCCTGCCACTGTCCATTTTCGCTCCTTGACCGAACCCGAAAAACTCAGCGTAGTCGAACAAAACTACGAATATGATCTCCTTGAGCCGGCAAAACTCCTCCACAAATACGTCGGCAAGGAAGTCACCCTGGTCCGCGCCTACCAGGAAAACGGCACCACCAAACACGAAGAAGTAAAAGCTACCCTGCTAGCCGACAACAATGGCCCCGTCTGGAAAATCGGCAACGACATCGTCACCGGCATCTACGCCGAAAGCTACCGCTTCCCAGAAGTCCCCGCCAATCTATTCGACCGTCCCACGCTCTTGATGTCCCTCGACAATTCCGGGCCCCGCAAACACCAGATCGAAGCCTCCTACCTGGCCAGCAATCTCGCTTGGAACGCCGACTACGTCCTAACGGTAGCCCGCGAAGACAAAGCCGCCGACCTCGACGGCTGGGTCACGCTCAGCAACAACAGCGGCACCGCCTTTCACAACGCCCGCCTGCAACTCGTCGCCGGCGACTTGAATCGCCTGCCCGCCAACGCCCGTGGTGACGTCGTGTTGATGAAAGAGATGGCCAGGAGCGCGCCGGCCGCCCCGCAATTCCAGCAGGAAAATTTCTCTGAATACCATCTCTACACCCTGGGCCGCCGCAGCTCGGTGGAAGACAAGGAAACCAAGCAGATCAGCCTGTTGCAGGGGAGCGGCGTACCGGTGGAAAAACTATTCGTGGTCAACGGCCAAAGCTTCTACTACCACAACTACCAAAATCCTGGCTCGCCGCAAAAAGACCCGATCATGGTCTTCTACAAATTCAAAAACGAAGAAAAAGCCGGACTAGGCATGCCACTCCCCGCTGGCAACGTCCGCGTCTACCAAAAAGATTCGAAGGGCGGCATCCTCTTCATCGGTGAAGACCGCATCGACCACACCCCCAAAGACGAATCCATCACCGTCCACATCGGCAACGCCTTCGATATCATCGCCGAGCGCAAGCAAACCGACTTCAAGAAAATCGCCAGCAACGTCTACGAAATGGAATTCGAAATCACCCTGCGCAACCACAAAGACAGCGCGATCACCGTCCAGGTCAACGAACCCATCGGCGGCACCTGGGACATGATCTCCTCGACGTACAAATTCACAAAAACCGCCGCCTTCGCCTCCCAATTTCAAGTCCCGGTAGAAAAGAACGGCACCGCCGTTCTCAAGTACCGCGTCCGGGTAACCTACTAGCCTGCAACCCCTTTCTCGCAAAATGCCCGGGGTATACGCTGAAAGCGAATCTAAGATGAAACCTGCGAAGCAGGCCCACACCAATTTGGGTAAGCCTCTTTACCCTCGACCACGGCGTCCGCCTCAATCTCCACGAGCATCTCTGGAGAAATCAACTTGCTCACCTCCACCATGCTGGTGGCAGGACGAATCGCCCCGAAGAACTCCCCATGTGCCCGCCCAACCTTTTCCCACTCCCCGATATTGGTCACAAAAATCCGCGTCCGCACCACATCCTTCAAACCCGCCCCGGCTTTCACTAGCGCTGCTTCAATATTCTTGATCACCTGCACAGTTTGTGCGTGCACGTCCCCTACTCCCACAATCTTGCCGTCCGGCCCGGTCGCGGTGGTACCCGACACCGTCACCATGTTTCCGATCCGCACCGCGCGCGAATATCCCACGATGGGCTCCCACTGCACTCCGCTCGAAATGTTCTGACGTGACACAAGCATCTCCTTCGCCGCGCGTCCTCCGCGCGAGCGCATGTTAGACTGTAAGAATTATGGCACAGCCATGCCGCGCCACTGTCGCGCGGCCGCGCCGCCAAGAGACCGGGATTGCGATGAAGATCGATGAGCTCGGAAGAAACTAGATGAAGTGTAACAACATCCTCGACGCCATCGGACGCACGCCACTGGTGCGGCTCAACCGCATCAACCAGGGCCTGCAGCCCCAAATTTACGTCAAGGCCGACTACATCAATCCTGGCGGTTCGGTGAAAGACCGCATCGGCATCACCATGATCGACGAAGCGGAAAACAAAGGCTTGCTGAAACCCGGCGGCACGATCATTGAAGGCACTTCCGGAAATACCGGCATGGGGCTCGCGCTGGTCGCCGCCGTGCGCGGTTACAAGATGGTTTTCACCATCACCGACAAACAATCGAAGGAAAAAGTCGATCTCCTGAAAGCGTTAGGCGCGGAAGTGATTGTCTGCCCCACAGCGGTCGAACCCGAAGACCCGCGCAGCTATTACTCCGTGGCGCAAAAACTGGCCCGCGAAATTCCCAATTCTTATTACCCGAACCAGTACGACAATCCCATGAATCCCGAAGCCCACTACCTGACCACTGGCCCGGAGATCTGGGACGACTCCGAAGGCAAGATTACGCATTTCGTTTGCGGCATGGGCACCGGCGGCACCGTCAGCGGCGTCGGCAAATATCTAAAGGAAAAAAATCCCAAGATCCAGATTATTGGTGTCGATCCGATCGGCTCGCTCTACTACGATTTCGTGAAGCGCGGCGAGAAAGTAAAGGCCAAAACCTACGTCGTCGAAGGCATCGGCGAAGATTTTTTTCCGACAACGATGAATCTAAAGATTCTAGACGATGTCCTGCAGGTCAACGACGACGAATGCTTCATCGTTGCCCGCCGTTTGGTAAAAATGGAAGGGCTGTTCACCGGGGGCTCCGGCGGCGGCTGCATTTCCGCAACGCTGCGCCTCGCGAAAGATTTAGGCCCGGAAGCATTCATCGTCGCCTTCCTTCCTGACACCGGCATGCGTTATCTCAGCAAGGTTTACAACGACGAGTGGATGCGCGAACGCGGCTACGTTGACGCGGCCGTGAAGATCACCGCCGGCGAAGTTGTCAGCGCGAAGAAGCACAAGTCCGGCAAAGTCCGTGAACTGGTCATCGCGCGTCCATACCAAACGGTCTTCCACGCGCTGAAAACCATGCAGGAGCAGGACATCTCGCAGATCCCGGTGTTCGAGGAAAATCTGCCTATCGGCACCATCTACGAAGATCAAATTCTGAACCTCGCTCTGCAAGGCAAAGACCTGCGCAAGTTGGTGGTCCGCGAAGTGATGAGCAAGCCTCTGCCGCAAGTCCCGAGGAGTGCCCCAGTCGAACGCGTGACCCACATTTTGAGCCACGAGAATCCCGCAGTCTTCGTCGAAATGGGTGACTCGCGTTTCGAGATTCTCACCAAGTACGACCTCATGAGCACCGTCGCCAGCCTCATGGATCAAAAACGCTGAGCTTAGGTTCCCCTCAGCGAATCTCAATGGACAGGATGCAACGGATTTGAAGATCCACGATTTTAACGAACGTCTGAAAAATTCCATTCTGATCGCCGACGGCGCGATGGGCTCGTTCCTGCACGACGCCCTCGGCGCTCACCGCTGCTTCGACGAAATGAATTCGATCGAACCGGAAGCAGTCTTTCGAGTCCACCAGGCGTACATCGAAGCCGGCGCGCACATCATCGAGACCAACACCTTCGGCGCGAATCGTTTCAAGCTGGCGCCGCTCGGCCTCGGCGACGAAGTCCAGCGCCTCAACAGCCGCGGCGTAAAAATTGCCCGCGAAGCCCGCGAGTCCGCCTCACGCGAAGTGCTCATCGCCGGCTCCATCGGCCCGCTCGGCATCGGCGTGCAAGCTCGCCACCCGGAGCCCGACGAAATCCAGAATATTTTTCACGAACAAGCCCTCGCACTCGAAGAACGCGGCGTTGATTTGTTCATTCTGGAAACTTTTACCTATATCGAAGAGTTGCTGCTGGCCGTCGACGCCATCCGCTCGTTCTCGGGTCTGCCCATCATCGCGCAGCTGACCTATTCGGAAGACGGCATGGCCTACGGCGATTTACGTCCCGCCGCTGCCGCGCTGCAGCTGAAGCAGAAAAACGTTCAGGTCATCGGCGCGAATTGCACGCTCGGTCCGCAAGCGCTGCTGCCGATCCTAGGCGAACTCGCCGGCGTCGAAGACGTCCGCGTCAGCGGTATGCCCAACGCCGGTTTTCCCAAACGCGAAGGCGACCGCATCGTGTATCCGAAATCGTCGCCGGAATATTTCGCTTTGTTCGCTCGCGAAGCGGCGGCACTCGGCGTGCGCATTCTGGGCGGTTGCTGCGGCACTACGCCAGCTCACGTCCGCGCCATGGCCGACGCCGTAAAGCTGCTGCATCCCACGAAGAGCGTTTCCGCGTCGCCGTCCGCCGCAGTCGCCCCGAAGCCCGCCGCGGTCGTCGAACGCGAACCGGAAAGCAAATTCTGGAAGAAACTCCAGGCCAAAGAATTCACCATTTGCATGGAGATCGATCCGCCCAAAGGCCTTTCGCTCGATCGCATTTTCGAGCAGGTGGACCGCATCATGGCCTCCGGCAAAGTCGATGCCATCGATATCAACAGTGGCGCCATGGCCCGCGTCGGCATGGACGCGCTAATGACTGCCGGCGCTCTGGAAGCCCGCGGCATCGAAACCGTGCCGCATCTCACCACCCGTGACTACAACATCATCGGCCTGCAAGCCATGCTGCTCGGTGCGTGGACCGTCGGCGGCGTCCGCAATGTCCTGGCCATCACCGGCGATCCCCCGTCGGTCGGCGACTACCCCGAAGCCAGCGGCGTCTACGAAGTCGATTCCGTAGGCTTGGTAAAAATTCTCCACCGCCTGAATCAG
>Ga0137403_10007215_pt1 | contig 12571 bp, 8 predicted proteins | sample CZOMad2_1_16fung_FD_122057 | JGI IMG/M metagenome (GOLD analysis project Ga0137403, IMG submission 122057) | Vadose zone soil fungal communities from Angelo Coast Range Reserve, California, USA - CZOMad2_1_16fungal (Hybrid Assembly) | ecosystem: Environmental > Terrestrial > Soil > Vadose zone...
CTGAGCCACGACCTCTTCGAGGGCGCGTTCGCGCGCGCCGGCCTCGTCAGCGACGTCGAGCTCTTCGAGCACGCCCCGTCGCACTACGGTGTGGCCTCCGCCCGTCAGCACCGATGGGCCCGCGGCGACTGGCAGCTGCTGCCATGGATCTTCGCCCCGGGGTCCCGCTCGATCCCGGCCATCGGGCGCTGGAAGATGCTCGACAACCTCCGACGCACGCTGTCGGCGCCGGCGGCGCTGCTGACGCTGGCCGTCGGCTGGACGCTCCCGGCCGGCGGGCCGGCGATGTGGACCGCGTTCGTCGTCGCGACCATCGGGCTCCCGACGCTGCTGCCGGTGCTCACCGGCGCCATCCCGCGCGGCCGCGGGATCTCCAAGCGCAGCCACGTGCGCGCCGTCGGCCGCGACCTCGCCCTCGCCGCCTCGCAGACGACGTTCGTGACGACACTGCTGGCGTACCAGGCCTGGCTGATGACCGACGCGATCGTGCGGACGGTGGTCCGCGTCGGCGTGACGCATCGCAGGCGGCTTCAGTGGACGACGGCCGCACAGGCGAAAGCCGGGCTGCGCCTGGACCTGGGCGGGTTCTACCGGCGGATGGGAGGCGGCGTCACCCTGGCCTGTATCGCGGTGGTCGGCATCGTCGCAGCCGGCCCGACGGCGTCGCCCATCGCGCTGCCGTTTCTCCTGCTGTGGGCGGCGTCGCCGACGGTCGCTCGCTGGAGCAGCCTGCCGTGGCTGGCCGTGCGCACGAAGGCGCCGTCGGCCGCGGAGGCGCGCGCGCTCAGGCTGATCGCGCGCCGCACCTGGCGCTTCTTCACGACGTTCGTCGGCGCCGAAGACCATGCGCTGCCTCCCGACAACTTCCAGGAGGATCCGAACCCCGTGGTCGCCCACCGGACGTCGCCGACGAATCTCGGCCTCTACCTGCTGGCCACGGTGGCCGCGCGCGACTTCGGCTGGCTCGGGACGGTGGACACCGTCGAGCGACTCGAGGCGACGCTTCAGACGATGCTGGGTCTCGAGCGCTTTCGCGGTCACTTCTACAACTGGTACGCCACGCGGGACTTGCGCCCGCTCGATCCCCGGTACGTCTCGACGGTGGACAGCGGAAACCTTGCCGGCCATCTCATCACGCTCGCCCATGCGTGTCGCGAGATGATCGACCCGCCGCGGGCGGGCGCGGCGCTGGCAGGCATCGAGGACGCGGTGTCGCTCGTCCGCGAATCGCTCCACGCGCTGGCGGACCGGGGGCGTCCGCTCGCGGTGACCCGACAGCGTCTGGACCGGGCCCTCGACATCATGGCGGCCACCCTCGAGAGCAGCGCTCACACGCCGGGCGCGTGGGCGGCGTGGCTGGCGGAGCTGGAGGCCGGCGCCCGGATGGTGACGGCCATCGCCCGCTCCATGGCGGAGGAGGATGCCGAGAGCGCGCAGCCCGTCCTCGACTGGGCGGAGGCGCTGCGCGCGTGCGTCGACAGCCACCTGCGCGATCTGCAGACGCCGGCGCCGGCGCCGGCGCTGGCCGAGCGTCTCGCGACGCTGGCCGAGCGTGCCCAGACGCTCGTCGCCGGCATGGACTTCGCGTTCCTCTTCGACCCCGCCCGCAAGCTCTTCTCGATCGGCTATCGCGTCTCGGACGGGACGCTCGATCCGGGGCGCTATGACCTGCTGGCCTCGGAGGCGCGGCTGACGAGCTTCCTCACGATCGCGAGGGGTGACGTCCCGGTGTCGCACTGGTTCCGGCTCGGTCGCGCCCTGACGCCGGTGGAGAGCGATTCGGTCCTCGTCTCGTGGTCCGGCTCGATGTTCGAGTACCTGATGCCCGCCCTGGTGATGCGCGTGCCCGCGGGCAGCCTGCTCGCCCAGACCGGCGAGCTCGTCGTCGCGCGCCAGATCTCGTACGGCGCGGAGCGGGGCGTGCCGTGGGGCGTCTCCGAGTCGAGCTACAACGTCCGGGACCTCGAGATGACCTACCAGTACTCGAACTTCGGCGTTCCGGGTCTGGGGCTCCGCTTCGGCCTCGTCGACGACGTGGTCATCGCGCCCTACGCGACGGGACTGGCGGCCATGATCGATCCGTCGGCGGCGGTCCAGAACTTCCTGCGTCTCGAAGAGGCCGGCGCGCTGGGCGCGTACGGCTTCTACGAGGCGCTCGACTACACGGCCCAGCGTCGGCCCGAGGGGACGGGCGTGGCGATCGTCCGGACGTACATGGCGCACCACCAGGGCATGCTGATCGTGGCCATCGCCAACGTGCTGCATGACGGGGCGATGCGCGCGCGCTTTCACGCCGAGCCGAGCGTGCAGGCGACCGAGCTCCTGCTGCAGGAACGCACGCCCCGGGACGTGGCCGTCACGCGCCCGCGCCGCGACGAGGTGAGTGGCGTCGCCGACGTCCGGGAGCTGGTCCCGGCCGTCGTGCGCCGGTTCACGTCGCCCCATTCGGCGACGCCGCGCACCCATCTGCTGTCGAACGGACGCTATGCCGTGATGATGACGGCGGCGGGATCCGGTTACAGCCGCTTCAAGGGCCTCGCGATCACGCGCTGGCGCGACGACGTCACGCGCGATTCGGCAGGCACCTACGTGTTCCTGCGCAACGTGCAGAGTGGCGAGACCTGGTCGGCCGGCTACCAGCCGACCGCCCGCGAGCCCGAACGGTACGAGGTCCGGTTCGCCGAGGACCGCGTGGAGATCGTGCGGCGGGATCGCGGCATCGCCACCACGCTGGAGGTGATCGTCTCGCCGGAGGACGACGCCGAGATGCGGCGGGTCTCGCTGACCAATCACGGAACGCGGACGCGGGAGATCGACGTGACCTCGTACGCCGAGGTCGTACTGGCCGAGCCGGCCGCCGACGCGGCGCACCCCGCCTTCTCGAACCTGTTCGTGCAGACGGAGGTGGTGCCGGAGCTCGACACGCTGCTCGTCGCCCGGCGCCCGCGCGCGAGCGACGAGACGCCGGTGTGGCTGGCGCACGTCGCGCGGGTGGAGGGCGAGGCCCTCGGCGCCTTGCAGTGGGAGACGGACCGGGCGCGGTTCCTCGGACGGGGCCGCGGCGTCGGGGCGCCGCAGGCCATCCTCGGCGGCGGCCCGTTGTCGAACACCGTCGGCACCGTGCTCGATCCGATCGTGAGTCTTCGCCACCGCGTGCGGCTGCGGCCGGGCCAGACCGTCCGTGTCGTCTTCTCCACGCTCGTCGCGCCCTCGCGCGACGAGGCGGTCGCGCTTGCCGACAAGTACCGTGACGCGGCCACCTTCGACCGCGCCGCCACCCTGGCGTGGACCCAGGCGCAGGTCCAGATGCATCACCTCGGCGTCAAGCCCGACGAGGCGCATCTCTTTCAGAGTCTCGCCGCCCACATCCTCTATCCGCAGCGCACGCTGCGGGCCTCCGCGGACGTCCTCGCGCGCCACGTGGAGGGCCCGGCGGCGTTGTGGGCGCACGGGATCTCGGGGGACCGGCCGATCGTTCTCGTCCGGATCGACGAGGTCGACGACGCCGAGATCGTCCGGCAGCTGCTCCGAGCCCACGAGTACTGGCGGATGAAGCAGCTCGACGTCGACCTGGTGATCCTGAACGAGCACGCCCCGTCGTACGTTCAGGACTTGCAGACGCTGCTCGAGACCGTCGTCCGCACGAGCCCGTCTTACGCGGCCGGCACAGGGCGCACGACGCGGGGCGGCGTGTTCATCGTGCGCGCGGATCTCACGACCTCCGCGCAGCGCGACGTGCTGCAGGCGGCCGCGCGCGCAATCTTGTTGAGCCGTCGCGGGACGCTGCCCGAGCAGGTGCTGCGCGCCGAGCGCGCCGAGCCGGCGGCCGTCTCGCCCGCCCCGCGCACGGCGGCGAGGAAGTCCACGGCGGCCGCCCCGCCCTCGCTACCGGACCTCGAATTCTTCAACGGCCTGGGCGGCTTCGCCGCGAAGGGGCGGGAGTACGTCACGATTCTCGACGAGGGGCGCTGGTCGCCCGCGCCGTGGATCAACGTCGTCTCGAACGCGGCCTTCGGCTTCCAGGTCTCGGAGTCGGGCTCCGGCTACACGTGGTCGATCAACAGTCGGGAGAACCAGCTCACGGCGTGGTCGAACGATCCGGTCAGCGACCCGGCGGGCGAGATCCTCTACGTCCGGGACGACGAGACCGGCGAGGTGTGGAGCGCGACGGCGCTTCCGATCCGACAGGAAAACGAGACCTACGTGGCGCGGCACGGGCAGGGCTACAGCCGCTTCACGCATCGCTCCCACGGCATCGGGCTCGAGCTCCTGCAGCTCGTGCCGCTCGACGATCCCGTCAAGATCTGCCGTCTCACGCTGACGAACGCGTCCGGACGCCGCCGGCGGCTATCGGTGACGGCGTACGTGGAGTGGGTCCTCGGCGCGTCACGGAGCGTCTCGGCGCCGTTCGTCATGACCGAGATCGATCCGCAGACGGGCGCCATGCTCGCCCGCAACCCGTGGAGCGTGGATTTCGGGTCTCGAGTGGCGTTTGCCGATCTCGGCGGACGGCAGACGGCGTTGACGGGCGACCGCACGGAGTTCCTGGGACGTCACGGGACGCCCGAGCGTCCGGCGGCGCTGGAGCGGGGCCAATCGCTCTCGGGACGGGTCGGCGTCGGGCTCGACCCGTGCGGCGCGCTGCAGACGACCGTCGAGCTGGCCGCCGGAGAGCGCGCCGACGTCGTGTTCTTCCTCGGCCAGGCGGCGTCCCGCGAGACCGCAACGCAGCTGATCGTGCGCTATCGCGCGTGCGACGTCGAGGCGGTGCTGGCGGGCGTCGTGTCCCACTGGGACGAGGTGCTCGGTACCGTGCAGGTCTCGACGCCGGATCGCGGGCTCGACGTCCTGCTCAACCGCTGGCTGCTCTACCAGACCCTCGCCTGTCGGGTCTGGGCGCGCTCCGCCTTCTATCAGGCCGGTGGCGCCTACGGCTTTCGCGACCAGCTCCAGGACGTGGCGGCGCTCACGCTGGCGCGCCCCGACGTCGCGCGCCAGCACGTCCTGCGCGCCGCGGCGCGGCAGTTCGTCGAGGGCGACGTGCAGCACTGGTGGCACCCACCGGCCGGGCGGGGCGTTCGAACGCGGATCTCGGACGATCTGCTCTGGCTGCCCTGGGTCGTCAGCCGCTATCTCGAGGTCACCGGCGACGCCGGCATTCTCGATGAAGTCGTCGGCTATCTCGAGGCGCCGCTCCTCTCCGCCGAGCAGACCGAGGCGTATCTGCAGCCGCGCCGCGCCGAGACGGTCGGCACGCTGTTCGAGCATTGCGCGGGCGCCATCGAACGGAGCCTGCGCGTCGGGCCCCACGGTCTGCCCCTGATGGGAACGGGCGACTGGAACGACGGCATGAACCGCGTCGGGGTCGGCGGGACGGGCGAGAGCGTCTGGCTCGGGTGGTTCCTCCACACGGTGCTGAGCGAATGGGCGCCGCTGGCCGGCACGCGGGGGGAGCCGCAGCGCGCCGACACGTGGCGGCGACACGCGCGCGCGCTGCGCGCCGCGCTCGAACGCGAGGGATGGGACGGCGCGTGGTATCGGCGCGCCTACTTCGACGACGGGACGCCGCTGGGCTCCGTGCTCAACGACGCCTGTCGCATCGACTCCGTCGCGCAGTCGTGGAGCGTCCTCTCGGGCGCGGGCGTTCCCGATCGCGCGCAGCGCGCCATGGCCGCCGTGGACGAATACCTCGTCCGTCCGGCCGATCGCCTGATCGTGCTCTGCACGCCGCCGTTCGACGCCACGGCGCTCGATCCGGGCTACATCAAAGGCTATCCGCCGGGCGTGCGCGAGAACGGCGGCCAGTACACCCACGCGGCGATCTGGACGGTGATGGCCTTTGCCGCGCTCGGAGACGGAGACAAGGCCGGCGAGCTGTTCAGCATGCTGAATCCGATCGGTCGCGCGGCCACGCCGGCAGGCGTCGCGCGCTACGCCGTCGAGCCCTACGTCGTCGCGGCCGACGTCTACGCCGAAGCCCCGCACGTCGGTCGCGGGGGCTGGACCTGGTACACCGGCTCCGCGGGCTGGATGTATCGCGCCGGCCTCGAATCGCTGCTGGGGTTCCGCGTCCGCGGCACCCGGTTGCTGATCGATCCGTGCATCCCACGGGCGTGGCCGGGGTTCTCGATCGTGTTCCGCCATCGCTCCGCGCGGTACGACGTCATGGTGGAGAATCCCGAGGGCGTGAGTCGAGGCGTGTCGTCGCTCGAGCTCGACGGGCGGCCCGTCGACGGTTCCGGAGAGGTCGTGCTCGTCGACGACGGTGCTTCGCACCGACTCCGCGTGGTCCTGGGTAAACCGTAACGGTATAGATTGAACTCAACGACGGGGGGTTTCCATGCCACTCACATCCGTGTCGCTGATCGCCACCCTCATCCTGTTCGGAGCGTGGGGCGTGGGTCACGCCGACGTCCCGAAGCCGGACGACATCGCGGCCTGTAACAACGAAGCGCAGGAAGCGGCCCACAAGGGCGTGGATTCTCGGGCGGCCTCGCCGAACACCAAGGATCAGAGCCGGGCCGCCGACGCCCGCCGCGGCGACGCGCCGTCGGCGACCGTGAGCGGTGACACGCGCTCGGCCGACCCGCAGATCGAAGGCATGGACCCCGACGGCGCCAAGGACCCCGTGTACCAGGCGGCCTACCGGACCTGCATGCGCAAGGGAGGCTTCTGATGGGGTCCCCCTCGAAGGGACGCCCAGCGACGACGGTGGCGCGCGGCGGCGGAGAGCCCTAGCGAAGTCTCAGCCACGTTCTCGGACCGACGAGGCCCGCGACGAGTTCGTCGACGGCGCCGTCGACTTCGCCGGCTACGAGCGGCTGCTCGAGCATTACCTGGGCAGGGGTGTGAGCGGCGTCTTCCCGCTCGGCACGACGGGCGAGAGCCCGACGCTCGACGACGACGAGATGGAGGCGCTCGTCGAACGGACCGTCGGCGTGGGCGGCAACGCGACCAGGAAGGTCCTCGCCACATCCCGTACCGCACCAGCGTCAATCTCGCCAACGACACGCTGCTGCGGCTGGCCGAGCTGCCGAACATCGTCGGCGTCAAGGACTCCTCCGGCAACCTCGCCCAGTCGCTGGACCTGCTGCGGCAGCGGCCCGAGGGCTTCGCCGTCATGACGGGCGACGACGCGCTCTTCTACACGATGCTCGCCCACGGCGGCGACGGCGGGATCCTGGCCTCCGCGCACGTCGCCACCGAGGGGTTCGTCGCCGTCCACGAGCGCATGGGGGCGAACGATCATCACGCGGCGCGCGCGGTGTGGGCGCGGCTCGAGCCGGTGGTGCCGCTGCTCTTCAAGGAAGCCAACCCGATGCCGATCAAGCACTGCGTGTGGCGCCAGGGGCTGATCGCGTCGCCGGAGTGTCGGCTGCCGCTGATGAGGATCTCCAGCGGCCTCGCGGACGAGCTGGATCGGGCGTTGAAGAATGCGGTAGTCTGAATTCATGGAGACGACGAAAGAGTGCAAGCACGGACTGAAGCAGGGGTGCGTGTACTGTCACGCCCGCACCACGACGCCGCCGGCCAGCCGGCCGGTGTCCAAGCGGCGGTCGCCGTCGAGCCGGCTCTCCGACCAGATGAACGACCGCATGACGAATCTGAAGAAGCGGCTGAAACAGATCCGCGGGGAGTGACGCGGCTCAGAACAGCGCGGTGATGCGCTCGCGCATCGCCGCGTCGGGCAGGCGGCCCACGCCGGCCTGCATGTTGTCCTCGAGATGCTCGACGCGGCGGGTGGCCGGGATCACGCAGGTCACGGCCGGGTGCGCCAGGATCCACTTGAGGACGAGCTGCGCCCATGACGCGCAGTCGACCTCCGTCGCCCACGGCGGCAGCGCGCGACGGCGCGCCTGGGAGACGAGGGCGCCCTGGGCGAGGGGGCGGTTCACCAGCACCGCGATGCCGCGCTCGCGCGCCAGCGGCAACAGCCGCCGCTCCGCCTCGCGCTCGGCCAGCGAGTAGTTGAGCTGCACGAAGTCGAGCGGCTCGCGGCGCATGACGCGCTCCAGCGCGTCGTGGCCGGCCGCGCTGTAGTGCGTCACGCCGAGGTAGCGGATGCAGCCCGCGGCCTTCCACTCGCGCAGCGTCGCGAGGTGCGTCTGCCAGTCGACGAGGTTGTGGACCTGCATCAGGTCCAGCCGCTTGCCACGCAGGAGCTGCAGCGAGCGCGCCATCTGGACGACGCCCGCCGCGCGCCCCGTCGTCCACACCTTGGTCGCGACCCAGAGGGCGTCGCGCACCCCGAGCTCGCCGGCGAGGTCGCCGACGGCCGCCTCGGCGGCGCCGTACATCGGCGAGGAATCGACGACGCGCCCGCCGAGGTCGACGAACCGGCGCAGCACGTCGCGGAGCGGGCCGCGGCCCGCGGGGTCGCCGACGTCGAAGGCCTGCCACGTGCCGAGACCGAGGGCCGGGATCGTCTCGCCGGTCGAGGGAATCGCGCGGAGGACCGGCGTCACTGGGCCTTGAGTCGCATGTCCTCGTACGACGGAAACGAGTACATCGGGATCACGTTCATGGTGTGCTCGCCGACGCGCGGGCCGATGCCGATCAGGCCGCGCAGATCCATGATGGGCGCGTACATCACGCGGTCGATCGTGAGCTGCTGGATCCGATGCAGGACCACCTCGCGCTTGGCGGGATCGCGCTCCCGCGACTGCTGCAGGAACATCTCGTCGATGTCGGGATAGCCGCCGTAGGCGTACGGGCCCTTGCTGTACATGAACGTCTCGACGCGGCTGGCGGCGTTGCCCGAGTTGCCGACGGCGGTGAGGAAGAGCCCGCGCAGCTTCTTCTCCTGCCACGCGGCGTAGAACGACGCGCGCTCCATCAATCGCATCCGCACGCGGATCCCGACGGCGTTCAGGTTGTTCAGCGCGGACTCACCCACGGTCGAGAAGCCGGGAATGGGCGTGAACTCGCCGGCATCGAAGCCGTTCGGATAGCCGGCCTCCGCGAGCAGCTGCTTCGCCTTCTGGGGATCGTAGGGATGCGGCGGTACTTGCAGGGCGAAATCCATCACGCGGGGCACGATCACGCCGGCGGGCGGGCAGAAGCCGAGGCACGCCGCCTCGTTGGTGGACTTGCGGTCGAGGGCGTAGTTCACGGCCTGGCGCAGGCGCTTGTCGGCCCACGGCGATTTCGGGTCCCACTGGTCCGGGAACTCGATCCAGAAAATCGACGCGTGGCGCGTATCCACCAGTTTGTAGCGCGCATCGCCCTTGAGCGCCAGCGCGTCGGGGCCGTCCAGGAACAGGGCAAAGTCCGTCTCGCCGCTCTTCAGCATCGCCAGCCGGGTCGTGCTGTCGGGCACGCTCTTCATCGTGAGCTTCTTGATGTACGGGGCGTGCCGCCAGTGCGCGGTGTTCGCGTCCAGCACGATCTCGAGGCCGGGCCGCTGGCTGACGAACTTGTACGGGCCCGCGCCGATGGGCTTCTGCTTGAAGCCGTCGGCGCCGACCGACTCGAAATACTTCTTCGGCAGCACGATGCCCGCCGCGGTGGCCGTGGTCCCGTAGAACGTCATGAAGTCCGGCCACGGCTCCTTCAGCGTGAAACGCACCGTGAGCGGATCGACGACGTCGAGCTGCCGTACGCGCGCGCGGAGCTCGCGCGCGCCGGCGCCGTTGTAGCGGTCGAAGCTGAACTTGACGTCCTCCGCCGTGAGCGGGTCGCCGTTGTGGAAGCGCAGCCCGCGCCGCAGCTTGAACTCGTACACGAGCCCGTCGCGGCTCTCCGTCCATGACTCGGCCAGGCTGGCGCCCATCTTCTGGTTGGGCAGCGGCCGCACCAGCGCGTCGTGGATCGCGTACATCACGCCGAACGGCGTGATCTGGGGCGGGGCGGTGGACGGATCGAACCACGCCGGCGCCAGCGTGACGTGGAACGAGACGGTGACCTCGCCCGCGGGCTCGGCGGCGAGCGACGGCGCGGCGGCGCCGAGCACGAGCGCGGTGACGACGAGAACGCGCGTGAACGTCGCGTCGGCTGTCATGGGTCGACCTCCTGAGAGCGTCGGTACGCTACCACGGCGGCCGGGGCGACGGCCAGGTTCGGGCTAGGCGCGGCGGTCACGCAGCAGCGCGATGACGGCGCGGGCGGCGCCGCTGAGGAACGCGCGGCGGCGATGCACGAGCACCACCGGCACGGCGAGCCGCATCGCCGAGAGCCTCAGCGCGCGCAGCGTGCCGAGTCGCAGCTCCTCCTGCACGCTGCTCTCCGGCATGAGTCCGAGGCCGAAGCCGGCCTCGACCAGCCGCTTCTGCGCGGTGAGGCTGTCGATCGGAATCAGCTCGCCGACGCTCAGGCCCAGCGCGGCCAGCCGTTCGGTCAGCATCTGCGCGTAGCCGTCAGCGCCGCCGCCCGGCCGCGCCGGAAACGCGACCCAGGGTTGGCCGTCCAGCATCCGCGCGGTCCGCCGGCGCGCGCGGGCCAGCCGGTGGCCGGGCGCGCATACCGTCACGAGCGTCTCGCGATAGAGCGGCAGCGACACGAGCTCGGGATCCGGATCCGGGAAGTAGCGCAGCCCCAGCGCCGCCTCGCCCCGGCGCACCAGCGCGCTCACCTCGCGGCTCAGCGCCGTGCGGAGCACGAGGCGGACGTTCGGATGGAGGCGCCGGAAGCGGCGGAGCCGGGCGGTCAGCGCCGTGCTCGCCAGTGTGCCCACGAGCGCCACCGTGACCGTCCCCGCGTCCGTGCGCTCGAGCGCGCGGACCGCCTCGAGCCCGTCGTGGACGGAGACCAGGAGCGCCTCCGCGTGCGGCAGGAGCGCGCGACCGGCCTCGGTGAGGCGCGCGCCGGGTTGCGACAGGTGCAGCGCGCTCGCGGCCCGGGTGAAGCCGCCGCAACAGTTCTAGGCATTGGACACATGAGAGCTGCGCCCGTACCGTGCGGGGAAGACGGAGGGTGGCGCATGACGACGCCGGGCAACGAGTTCCTCGATCGGACGCCGCAGGGGTATGGGGCCTATCTGTGCATCCGCGCGACCGGAGGCCGCGTGGACGCGGGGCGGGTCGGCGCCCTCTGCGAGCGGCTGGGGCTGGCGAACGAGTTCGATGGCCGCGCGCCCACGGGCGAGTCGGTCGCGTTCCTCCGGCGCCAGGGGGCGGCCGCGGGCGCCATTGCGGACGACGACGTCTTGCACGCGGACGGGGTGATCCACGCGGTGTCCAGGCGCGCGGGCGTCGTCGAGGCGTTGTGCGACGAAGCCTCGAAGCTGCTCGCGCCGGCGGCGCGCGTGCGCGTGCTGGACGGCGTGGTCGGGACGAAGAACTACACGGGCGCGGCGATGAACAACTGGGCGTACGCGCGGGCCGTGGTGCAGCAGCCCGGCGCGCTGATGCCCAACGCCTTCCTCGTGCCGATGAGCAAGACGGCCGACTGGTGGCGCAAGGGCTGGCTGGAGCGGCACACGTACTTCCTGCCGCGCTACGACGACCACGGACGCATGACGAGCGACGGCCACGCCCTCGCGGCCGCCGACGGCATCGCGTGCCTGCTCCGGCGCACGTATCGGCACCCCGTCGAGCCGGCCCCCGACGGCCAGTACGACTTCATCACGTACTTCGAGTGCGGCGACGCCGACGTGGCGACGTTCCACAAGGTCTGCGCCGCGCTGCGCGACGTCGCGCGCAATCCCGAGTGGCGGTTCGTCCGCGAGGGCCCGACGTGGCACGGCCGCCGCGTCGCCTCCGCGCCGGAGCTCTTCGGATAGGGCTCCTCGTCGGCGCTCGTCTCGCGATCACTCCGCCGGCACGGTGATGCTGCGTTGCACGTGTTCCACGTGTCCTCGGATGTCCGACCTCGATCGACCCGGGGTGAGGACGGCGAACTTGCAGTAGACGGGTATCTGAGAAGATCCTCCGGGTTCGTTCAATCCGGCGGCGCTCTGGGCCTGGCCTGGCGCGTACACGCGCGTCTCCTCACTGACGACGGTTCCGTCGAACTTCAGCAACTGGGTGTGAACCTCCAGGGAACCAGAGCTGACGTTCACGATTGTGCAGCCGGCGTTCTCGTCGGGAGCGACGACGACCGTGGACGAGAAGCGAACGTTGGATCGACCGGGTCCGACGAGTTCGTTCTGAAGGGCGGTGACGTCGTCCTGCAGCGTGCTCAGGGCGTTCTGCAGCGCGGTGAGCTGGCTTTGCAGGTCGCTGATGGCGCCGCTCTGCAAGGCGCTGACGCTGTTCTGCAGGCTCGTGAGCGCGTTGAGAATCTGCTGGTCGATAGGCGATGCGGCCGACGCCGCGCGCCCGAAGACGGCGCCGTCGAGCGCGATTGTCGAGCATGCGATGACGGCCAGGACGGCCGGGGAGATCAATCGCCGGGGACGACGAGCTCTGCCGTCGGCACACCGGCGTTGAACCGGTTGACGCAGACGAAGGGGCGGATCCCAGCGTTCCTCAGGCGGTGCGATGGGCGCGACGGCTTACCACGGCCGCGCTTGACTCCGCGCACGAGCCCGCTATAGTCCGGACAACCGCCGACCCCAGGGGCGACCCGGCTCTCTCCGTCACCCCGCAGGAGGAACTCATGAAGGACGGCCTCCGGTTCGTCGACTCCGACA
>Ga0137403_10007216_pt1 | contig 12570 bp, 13 predicted proteins | sample CZOMad2_1_16fung_FD_122057 | JGI IMG/M metagenome (GOLD analysis project Ga0137403, IMG submission 122057) | Vadose zone soil fungal communities from Angelo Coast Range Reserve, California, USA - CZOMad2_1_16fungal (Hybrid Assembly) | ecosystem: Environmental > Terrestrial > Soil > Vadose zone...
CGTACGCACCGGAACTCGGGATCGTGGCGAAGGAGATATGTGAGCTCGGCGCCCTGCTGGACCAGGTGAATGTCCGAAAGACCGGCGACCTTCTCGCGAAAGTTCGGCACGCCGATCAGCTCGCTGAGAACGAGCCCGGAATCGTTGAAGCTCAGCGTCTGGTCGAAGTCGCTGGCGATGAGGTAGTGGCCGGGCGCTGCCCTGCTGGTGGACATGTTGATTCCCCCACCCTTTGGATGCAGAGATGACGCCATGCGTCGCCCGGTGTTCCCGGGCGTTTCGGCTGTTGAGCGCGGCCCGACCTGCTGTTTTGGTGGGCATGCGCCCAACGATTCGGCAGCGAGGCTTCCGGGCTGATTTGGCAATGCCAGCGAAATGCGTCGTCGCCAGGCTGGAGCGGAGGCTCCCTGCTGAGCCGTTGATCGTCTCGCGCACCACCGCCGGCCGCAAGACCGGCATGCGACAATGGGTCGGATGCCCACCTGCATCTACTGCAGTAGCACTGGACCGTTCGGCAGGGAGCACTACATCCCCCGCGCCCTTGGCACTTTCCGCGGGCTCGTGCGGCTTACCGATAAGGTCTGCGAGAAGCCGTGTGGCGACAACCTCAGCGCGCTCGATACCGCGATCGTCCGCAACAGCTCCGACGCGCTCTCTTCCGGGTGCGCGCCGGGGTGCGCGGGCGCGCTAAGCATCAGGAGGTCTCGCCCTTCTACTACGGCCTCTACAGCGGGCAGACGATCAAGGTCCGCGGGTCGCATCCGCGCCTCGGGTTCGAGGTGCTCTGGGAGGTCGAGCCCGGCACGATGCACGCTCGCGAGGCGAACCAAATCGTCCTCCGACGCGGAGATGAGCATCTGGCGTTCCCCCTGCCCGACAAGGACATCGAGGAGTACTTGCGTTTCATCATCCGCGAGCACGACATGAAGGGCGCGGCCATCGTCGCCGTCTTCGCCGGTGACAGCGAGGACAACGAGTTGTTGACCGAGACGATCGAGGCCATCAAGGCCGTCGCGACCGCGAGCGAGGGGGCCAGCATCACGCCGGGCGGGAAGATGGAGCCGGGTTGCACCGTCCGCACCGAGGCCGCCCTCCCAATCACGCACACGTACGCGCGCGGCATCGCCAAGATCGCCTTCCACTACCTCCTCGCCCACACCGAGCGGGTGTTCACGGGCCACGAATCGGTCTTCGACGACGTGAAGCGCTACATCAGGACCGGTGACGGTCTCGAGGGCCGGGTTGCGCTCACCAAGCAGCATATCGTCGAGGATCTGCGCTACCCCGGCGCCCTGAAGTACTATGCCCACATCGTCCAGGCGACGGTCGGCCACGATGAGATCGTCGTCCGTGTCCAGCTCTTCGTCGGTCCAGCCGGATTGCCCCCGACGTGGGTGGTGCGCGTGGCGAGGAACCCGAGCTATATCTACACCGCGTTGTTCGGTCACGCCTTCGTGCTGACCGGCGACACCGGCGACGGGCACCAGGGCGAGATGAGCGAGCTGACAAACATTTCCCACATTGTGGTGCCACCTCGTCGTTCGACGGTGTATTAGCCATGACTGGCCGCCTCGGCCGCCTGCTCCTCGCACCCGGGCAGTAGAACCACGTATTCCCTTCAAGCCGGCAGATTGAGACACAGCGCGAGAATTTGTTCACTTTCCCGCCGCTCCGGCGCCGCGTCCTTCGTGATATCCACGCTCCGGCAGCCGCTGTCGCAGGGTACGACGTAGGCGTCAGGCAGCCGGAACCATCCGGTCACGCGGTCGGCGGCCGTATAGGTGCCCGTGACCATCTCGAACGTGGGCGCGGTGTAGGTATAGAGCAGGTCGGCATAGGCGGGCACTGAGAGCAGCAGGACGAGTGTGAGCACCCGAGCGAGCGTCATCATCACAGGGCTCCTTTCACTTCCCTTTCCCCAATGACGGGCGCCACGCTGACGAGGCCCGCGAGCGCCGCGCCCGTCGTGGTCAGCCCGATCGCATTCTTCGCGGCGAGACTCAGCGCGCCCCAGTGCTCGAGCCCGACCGCAGTCCCGGCCACCCGCAGGGCGTTCGCCACAAGGGCGAGGATCACGGCCATCACCATGCACGTCACGAGTGCGCGCCATGCAACATGTCGTTGCACGAACGCAATAAGCGCCGCCGCGCTCAGCAGCAGGATCAGCGTTTGCAGCCCCGAGCACGCCTCGGCGACCTCGACGCGGACGCGCGGCATCCGGATCGTCACGCCCTCGCGTGGGGCGCGCAGGATCGCGGCGGCGAGCCAGGCCGTCGCCCGCTGCAGCATGTGCGTGACCTTCGCCTCGAGCCCGAGGCCCAGCCCGAACTTGAGCACGCGCGGCAGGCGCGGGAGGATGGCGAGCTCGGGGACGGGATAGTTGACCTTCTCGGCCGTCCAGACGCCGAACCGGTCATTCGGGGTGTAGTCACGGAAGAACGGGAACGAGGCATAGGTCGCTACGGTGGTGCTGTTGACTTGCACGTGGTCTGCTTCATCGAACTCACTCCTCAGCATTTCCATCGTCATCCTTTGGACTGTTTACCGCTACTCCCGGTCGCCGCCCTTCCACGAACCTCGGCGTCATGCTCTTCGTTTTTGGCTTCACGGCCGTGGTTGCGTGTCTTGGCGTGTGGGTGGCGAGCGGTGGCCGTCGCGGGCCAAAGGACGGGCCATGAGCAGTGGGCGAATCGCGGAACTCCAGGGGATTCACGTGCTCGTGATCGACGACGACTACGGACCAAGCTCGGCGGCCAGCCTGGAGAAGCGCTTGGGCCCGCCCTCACCTCCTGGAGGGTCGAGCTCGGTCCCATCGTGCCGTCCCGGATCACTCAACGGCGACCCCGAGCGCCTTCCAGAAGACGCGCTCAGCCATGATGCGCACGCCATACTCGCGTGCTTTTCTGGCCTTGATAGATTGCGTCTCAGGGTCGGCGACGACGAGCAGGTCGAGTCGTTTCGTGACGGACGCACGGACCTCGAGGCCAGACTCGGTCGCGAGCTCCTCGGCGACTTCCCGCGTGACTCGCTCTCCTCGAAGCCGGCCGAGCAGCTCGCCGGTAAAGCACACGCTCTGCCCGCGAAGGTCGCCGCTGCTGGTGGGCTCCCGCAGCGCGGCTGCGCTCGGTGGCGGCGCCGACAGGAGAACGTCGAGCGCGGCCCGATGGAGCCCGAGCATGTCACAGACCGCCTCCAGGTCCCGCCGTTCCTGAGCGGACACCTGAGCGTCCACCAGCGCCTCCGACGCCAAGCTGGCGAGGTACGCGCGATGCGCGTCGAGGACGTCGCTACGGGTCATGCCCCACGCTTTCGCCGTGGCCGCGAGATCGTCCGCCTCGGCTCGGGTCAGCCGCCGATCCTGCAGCGCCCGGTCGACGAGCGCCAGGTACTCGGCTTCCCGGGGTGTGCGGGCTTCGTCGCCAAGCATCCGCTCGACCAGGCGGGCGAGATAGGCACGTTCGTCGGCTCTCGTCGCCGCGGCGGCATCTCGACCGACGCGCCGGCCGGTCGGCGTCCTTCCGCCGAGCCACTCCAATCCAGGAATCTCCGCGGTCTCGCACCCGAGGTCCTCCAACGTAACGCGGCGGCGAGCGCTCGCCCGCTGGACGAGTGTCGCCAGCAGGTACGCCGTCGCGCGCGCATCCCCGAGCGCGGTGTGTTCTTCCTCCTCGAGCAGGATCCCCACTTGTTCGCAGCAATACCCGAGCTTGCGACTCGGCGAGTCTGGCAACAGGTCGTGGGCCAGGGCGAGCGTGCACAGCGATGGCAGTGGAGGCATCCGCACGCCCGAGCGCTCAAACTCTGCCGCCAGAAACCCGAGATCGAACCGGAGATGGTGCCCGGCCACGATGGCGCCCGAGAGGCGAGCTCCAACATCCGCCGAAATCTCGTCGAAGAGCGGCGCGTGCGCCACGTCCGCAGCCTGGATCCCGTGGATGTCGGTCCGGCCGATGTCCCGACGGGGGTTGACCAACGTCACCCACTCGTCTTCGATCTGGAAGACGGGACTCATTCGCACCACGGCGACCTCGATGACGCGGTCGTGGCCGCCTGGATAGATCCCGGTCGTCTCGATGTCAATGACGGCAAACGGTGTCGTGCCGAGCGCGGCCGGTCCCGTCATGGGAAGCCCTCCCCGGTCCGGCGCGCCCAGAAAAGTCCGACAACGTGCCCGCGACCAGCCGGACCGGCCCCAACCCTACTCCACCGGCAGCTCGAGTGGCTGGGAGAAGTGAGATACGGCTTTACCGCCGTATCGTGATCGCGCTGGGCGTGCTCACCATCTCGCGGGACGGTGCTCGCGATGAAGACGCGCCCGGTGGGTCACCCAATGGTTGCCACTTTTGGGGGTCACCCAATGGTTGACGGATTGACGCCGTCATTCGGCGAGGTGTTGCCTGCCACAAGGTAGGCGCGCTCAATCCAAAAGGTGAGCCGGCGCGTGCGTGAACACGCCCGGCTCGTGGCCACCACCCACTCACCGATGAAGGAGGCGTAGCGATGACGGCCCCGACTCTACCGCAGTTCGTGAACGGCGCGAAACCGGGCCTGAAGCACGCGAGAATCGAGGGCGGAGCAAGAGGGCCAAGCAAGCTATCCCGAATGGTGGCCGAAGCGCTGCGTTATCTCGGGACCGTGCGCAACTACGCCCCGGCCACGCTCGATAGCGACCAGGACTCCTTCGACCAGTTCCACGAGTTCCTGTCCGCACGCGGACTGCCGGACGACGTGCAGCAGTTCACCGGCGACAACGTCCATCGGTTCGCTGAATCGCTGGCGGCGAAACACCAGTAGGCCAGCACCATCATGGTCCGCCTGACCGCGCTCTCCAGCATCGCAAAGACATTGATGAAGCTCTACCACAGGTCTCGGATGCGGCAGCGAACTCCCGGCGGTCTCGCGCGTCAGGGCCCGCTGGGCGCGAGCACGGGCGCGGGCGTCTCTGGGGGCTTGAGCGGCGCGACGGGCCTGATCGGCTCGACAGGCCTGACGGGCTTGATCGACTCGACGGGCGGCTGCACTTTGCGCTCGCCGACCCCGCTCGAGCGAGCGGGTCGCCGTGTCAGCTCCAGCGCGAGCACGATGACTCCCACCGCGGCGATGCCGAGGCCCGCGAACAATCCCGGCAGGGGCGACACGACGAGCGCGATGGGGACCCTGCGCTCCTGCGCCATTTTGAGCAGCGCTTCGAGGCGGTTTCGGTCGAGCTTGGCGATCTCGAGCTCCTGACGATGCCACTCGCCCGCGTTGGCCCTCGTCCACACCTCCGCGACGGGAAACGCCAGCGCCGCCGTGAGAAGCCCGACTTCGATCAAGCCGACGGACAGCGCGCGGAGCGGATTTGTCCGAGCGACCCGATACACGCTGTACCCGACTCCCGCCGCGACCGTCAGCGCCACGATTGCGGCGATCGTGAGGGCCTTCCGCTTCTGCGCTTCGTCCGCGGCCGCGGCCGCCTCTCGTGCGGCCGTCTCAGCCGCCATCGCCGAGGCGGCCGCGGCCTTCTCGGCGTCCGCCGCGCGCTGGGCGAGCATCTGCTCGACTTCGACTCGAGCTTCCTCCGCTCTGCTCGGCGAGAATGCCATCGCGGCCGGCGGGTTCGGCGCGTAGGCCGTCGATCGATCGATGACGTCATCGCCACGTAGTGCTGGACGTGGCGGCGGATACTCCTCGACGCGCGGAGTTGAAGGCCACGACGCGCTCGGCCGCGAGCGCTCCGCGGCACGCGGCGTCAGACGCCGCGACGGCGGGTTGGGCCGCGGGTACTCCGCGACGCGCGAAGGCGGAGGCTGCGACGCATTCGCCTGCGCGTGCTCCGCGCACCCGACCCCGAGCGCCTGCCCGGAGCGGTAGAGCGACCGCGCGGCTCGATCACACTCGCCGGAGGACGTGAAGGTCCTGTCCAGCGACCACGCCTTGTTGTCCCGGTTGACGTAGAGGCGCCACTCGGCGGAGGCGCAGGTGGACGAAATTGTCACGAGCGTCGTCGCGGCAAGTAGCACTCCGACCGTGGGCTTCATGACCAGCGGATAGCAGCAACAGCCATGCCACGCTTGGACTTTTTCTAAATTGCCGGGTTACGGTTCAGATTCCCGGAGACCGGCCGTACAGCGCGCCGATTCCGTGTCAAAACGTGCCACAGAAATTACAAAGAATGGAAGCCCGGTTTGGCCTGGATCCAGGGCTAGTGTCGGACCAGCGCCCAGCCAAGCGTCTCGACATCTTGCGTGATGTCATGCTGGCGGCGGCGGCTCCCACGCCGTTCGTCCGCGCCGGCCCGCTCGCATGAGACGCCACGCCGCTCTTCCATCCGGCGGTCGAAGATCACGTCCAGCATGCCTCCGAACACGTATTGGAGGTACTCGTATCGTGCGGGTTCGGACCGCGCCACGATGATGAGAAAGTGTACTGCCATGAGCCCGGGGTACACCCAGCGCGCCGTCGCCGAAATAGGTGAAACGCTGCAGAAGCACGGGGAAAAGGCCCGACGCCAGGCTCTAGTTCCGCCACTTCCTGATCGTGACGGAGGTTCCCAGGCCGGACCTGGACGTGAGGTGGAACTCATCCATGAGCCGCCGCACGCCGGGCAGCCCCATTCCGAGCCCGCCGGACGTCGAGGATCCGTCCTTCAGCGCGACGTCGACGTCGAGGATGCCCGGCCCCTCGTCGAACGCGACGACCTCGATCCCCTGGTGGGACTCGTTTTCGATCTCCCGGAGAATGACCTCGCCGCGCCTCGCATAGGCGAGGATGTTCCGCGCGAGCTCAGACACCGCGGTCGCCACCACCGCCGAATCAGCGGGCGACAGGCCCACACGGGCGGCGATCTCGCGTCCGCGATCGCGCGCCGAGACCACGTCGACCTCGGTGTCGATCGACATCATGACCTCGGTGCGGATGCGCGCGGGCTCGATGCCCGGCCCCCAGGCCCAACGGGTCGAAGCGGGCGGCGTGTCGGCTTCGCGATTGACCAGCGCCCAACCGACCGTCCGGAGGTCGTCGGCGACGCTCCGCACGCGCCTGTCCCCGCGGCGCCGCTGGACGACCGGGATGTTCTGGCGCTGGCGCCGGTCCCCGCGCCGGCGGTCGAGGAGAACCTCCACGCTCGCGCTGATGAAGGCACGCTGGAGGTGTGCGTACCGCGATAGCTCGTCGCAGGCCACGACGATCAGTCGACGACTCACGGATCCGCCTTCGCCAGGCATCTTCCCAAGGTCCCGAACGCCGGCCGGCGTAAGAATCTAGGGCGCGGCCGGTCTCCCGATCCGGACATGGGAGCCAGTCTGCGAGGACTCCGCCGAGTGGCCGGTGGCATGCATGCCCGCACACTCTCGGAAGAACGCCGGCCAGAAGCCCCCGGGGACCGGGCCTGAGGCGTTCTCGCCGAAGAGCGTGGCCATCCGGAAGCCGTGGGCCATGCGGTACCCGAAGCTATAAAAGGCGACGATGCTCCGTGACGTCAACCGGCCGTTGAACGCGATGTCGAGTGCCAGGTGAATCAGAGCGCCCATAAGATAGCCCGCGAGCAGGGGCGCGTCGGTCCACCAGAGGAGCGCACCCAGCAGCGCGAACAACTCGTAGGAGTGCAGCACCAGTACCGCCAGCTGCGTGCGCCCTTCGACGTAGTACCGGAGGAAGGCGGCCGGCCGCAGGTCCCGTTGCCGTTCGACCAGGACGTAGTCGACGAGGTGGTCGAGGTCGATCAGGAAGCCCCCGACGGCGACGCCCACGGTGACCTCGGTCGACCCCGTCAGCAACGCCGAGGCGACGGCGGCGGCAGTGGTGATGACCAGATGCCCGCCCGGACTCACGAGCGTCTTCCTGTCTGCTCGCGTTGGCTCCGCTCGAGCCACTCCTTGATCGCGTTCATGGCTGACCGACCTCCCGCGTCCTCGACCTCGCCCATCCAGCAACTGACAATAGAGTGCCCCGGTCACGCGTGCAATTGATGACGCCCCCCCAATACCTCTTGGAAAACCCCCGGAAACGCTACCCGGTCTTTCCTCTAGTGCCTCGGCGCATCGCTGTCCTCGCCGCCCGGTTTGGTGTATAAAGGGGGCCCGAAGTCGAACACCAACAAAGGAGAGACCCGATGGCCCAGCTGAAGATTCCTCTCGACGCCCAGCGCTTCTCCAAAGGCTTGACCTGGAAGGACTATATGGCCCAGATGGGCGACACCAGGGCCCGCACCGAGGACTACTACGCGAAGTCGGCACTCACCGACGACGAGCGGAAGTTCTTCGGCGGCGTCAATCAGGTCAAGTACGCGATGATGCTGGCCGAGAACTGGTGCGGAGACGTGCACCGCAACTCGCCGCTGATCGCGCACGTCTGCGAGGCGATGCAGGGCTGCGAGCTGCGGGTCTTCTTCCGCGACAAGGAAGCCGACCTGCGGGACACCTACCTGAACAACGGCTATCAGTCCATCCCGGTCGTCGCGTTCTTCGACAAGGACTGGAACGAGATCGGCCGGTGGCTCGAGCGGTCGCATGCCGCGACGGGCAAGGCGGCCCAGATCCGCGCCAAGACCGTCGACGTCGCGCCGAAGGATCAGGCGGACGCGGCGATGAACGAGATGCGCAAGCAGGTCGGCGACGCGTACACGGTGGCGGGTGGCCCGCTCTGGCGCGCCGCCGCGCAGGAAATGCGGCTCGTCCTGGAACAGCGGCTCGGGCTCGCGCCCAAGAAGTAGCCTCCGCCAGCCACGCAGGCGGCGGAGTCGTTTCGCGGCGTGCCGATGGCGAGATCACTCGCCACGACACGCCGCGGTCTTTCGCGTACCTTCCAGAAGCGAATCAGCCCCGGTGCCGGTCGGCCAGCGCGTACGCGTGGTCGATCAGGCGCACCGCGCGCAGGCAGTCGTGGACGCTGATGGGCGGCGGCGCCCCGCGGCGCCAGTGGTCCAGGGCGTCGCGCAGCGCCGTCAGCGCAAGAGGCTCCGCCGGCGTCCCGGCCATGGTCTCTTCACCCGCCGCCGTCGTCAGCCGCAGCGTGTCGTCCTTGAGAGCCAGGATCGCGTCGCGTCCGGCGATCTTCCATTCCCCGTCCGTCCCGGCGCGCGGAAACGTGTTGCCGACCTCGATCGTTCCCAGGATGCCGCTGGCCGAGCGCAGCAGGACGGAGGCGTAGTCCTCGACCGCGTGACCGAGAGCGCGGGAGCTGAGCTGAGCCCCGGTCACCTGAGCCTCCTCGCCGGTGAGGAACAGAAAGAGGTCGAGCCCGTGCGGGCCCAGGTTGCGCAGGCAGCCGCCGCCGGCGTCCTTCGGGTCGAGCATCCACGGGGCGTCCCACGCGACGTAGCGCGCCGAGCTGGGCCGGTTCAGGCGGAAGTAGATGTGCGACACGGGACCGAATCTCGCCTCGGCCAGCAGCGTGCGGGCCCGCGTGACGAAGGGCTGGTAGCGCTGGCCGAGCGGCACGGCGACGAATGCGTGCTTCGCCGCCGCCCGGTCGGCGACGCGACGAACCTCTTCCGCGTTGACGCCCATGGGCTTTTCCATCAGGAACGGATAGCCCTGATCGAGCAGATAAAGAGCGGTCTCCGCCATGCTACTGTGTCGGCCGAGCGCGATCACGAAGTCGGGTCGGGTCTCGGTCAGCATCCGCCGGTAGTCGGTGTAGACCGGCGGATCGCCCAGCGCCGTCGCCCGCTGGGCGGCGATCGCCGCGCTGGGGTCCTGGAGGGCGACGAGCCGCATGTCGGGCATGCCGGTCAGGTGGCGCAGGTAGGCGGAGTCGTAGAGCGAGTGCCAATGACTGACCTCGATCGCCGCGACGCGTACGGGCACGCGGGCAGGATAACAGGTACGGGAGGAGCCGATGCGTAGCATCGACGTTCACGCGCACTTGACGCCGCAGTGCTTCTGGCAGGCCACCGAGAAGGGCGGCGACTGGCACACGCTCAAGCGCGAGAAGGACGAACGCGGGCAGGAGCTCGCCGTCATCGGCGGCCGGCGGCAGGTCCTCCCGCCGCGCGCGAAGTGGACGCCGGAGGAGCGCCTGGCCGACATGGACTCGCTCGGCGTCGACGTGCACGTCGTCTCGCCCTACGTCGGCTTCTACAACTATCAGCTCGATACGAAGATCGCGACGGCCACGGCGCGGGCCACCAACGACGAGATCAGCTCGATGACGCGGACGTGGCCCAAGCGATTCGCCGGTCTCGGCACGCTGCCGATGCAGGACGTGAAAGCCTCGATCGGAGAGCTCGAGCGCTGCATGACGCAGCTCGGCCTCAAAGGCGCCGAGATCAACGACCATGTCAACGGCCGGACGCTCGACGAGCCGGAGTTCCGTCCCTTCTGGAAGGCGGCGGATCAGCTCGGCGCGCTGATCTTCTTCCATCAGGGCGGCGAGACGCTGGTGAGCCCGCGGACCAAGCGCTACCACCTACCGAACACGGTCGGCAATCTGGTCGACCGCGCGGTGACGTTCGCGACGCTCGTGTCCGGCGGCGTCATGGACGAGTGCCCGAACCTCAAGATCGTGCTCGGCCACGGCGGGGGCTACACCTGCTACGGGATCGGCCGCATGGACCGCGGCTGGCAAGTCCGCTCGGAGGCGCGCGCCAACATCCAGCAGCCCCCGAGCGCGTATCTGCGGCGCTTCTACTACGACTGCATCGTGTACACCGAGTCCGCGCTGCGCTTCCTGATCGACACCGTGGGCGCCGACCGCGTCGTGTTCGGCACGGACTGGCCGTACGACATGGCGCTCGACTGGCCCGTCTCGTGGATCCTCAGCATGGAATCGCTGAGCCAGGAGGAGAAGGACGCCATCCTCTGGAAGAACCTCGAGCGGCTGCTGAACCTCTGAGCCCGCTCGCGGCGCGCGCTACCACTTCCCGGTGACGCCGGTCTCGTCGGCCGTCGAGCCCCCGTCGCCGTCCGCGTCGTTGCCGCGCGCCCATGCGACCGCCCGCGAGATCAGGATCGCGCCCACGAACGCGGCTGCCGCCCACGCGAGCCCGCGGCGCCCGCTCTTCGCGAGCGAGACAATGGCCGCAACCAGCACCAGGGCGCCGGCGGCGACTGCGGGGATGAGCCACCAGGGGCGCTCCGGCCCGGGCAGCGCCTGCCCGCGGCCCATCGCGTCGAAACCGCGCACGCCATCCAGGATGCCCTGCGAGAGCTCGCCGCGCCGGAACGCGGGGAGAATGAGCCCGTCCATGACGTGGCGAACCTGCGTGTCGTATCCGCGGCCCCACGCCGAGCCGAGCTCGATGCGCGCGACTCGATCCTCGGCGGCCACGAGCAGTACCAGGCCGTAGCCGCCGCGGTCCGCGTCGAGCTTCCACGCGCGCACCATCTCCGACGCGTAGCGCTCGATCGTGTAGCCGGCGGCCCCACGGGCTCCGAGCGAGCGGATGGTGACCACGCTGATGGGATAGCCGCGCTCGGCGCTGAGCGCCGTGGCGATCCGATCGATCTGGGGCCGATGCGTCGGAGCGATCAGCCCGGCCTCGTCGATCACGAAGGTGCCGACCGTCGGCGCAGGTGGGAACGACGCCTGCCCCCAGCCATTGGCGACCAGAGGACCGGTCACGAGCACGAGAGACCACAGCAGACCTTTGACGACTGCGCCCCGCAGATTCACTTTCCCCGCCTCCGCACACCCGCTCGCCCAAGGGGCTCACGTGAGCTCAAAGCGTGGCGTGGCCCCCGTCCGCTGACACGCTATTGGTGACGGAACCCGGGGATCTAGACGTCGTCGTCACGACGCCACTTAGACCATCATAGATGGTCACACTGCCCACACCAAAAACCCGGACGAGACCCGTTCAGGCGGGATCGAGGCCGACTGCGCGCCGGATGCTCCCCAAGAGCTCCCGGAAACCCCTATCTCGAGGACCCAGGTCCTCGGCCACGAGCGCCACGTCGGCGGGACCGCGCGCCCCGAGACCCAAGGTGACGGCGCGCTGGATCTGGCGCTGGGCCCAGACGTCCTTCCCGGTCACGAGCTCCCATCGGCCAGCAGCCTTCAGGAAACCGAGCACCACGACATCCATCGCGATGGGGTCGCCGCTGGCGAGGATCACGTTGCTCTGGACGCTCTCGCCGGACCACGGGCCGCCGGACACCATGCTCTGGAGACCATCCACAACGTACAGATGGGGTCGCACGGCCAGGTTGAGCTCCGCCACCACGGGCTCCCAGGCGGCGCCGCCATACGCCCAGGGCTTGTTCTTGCTGTGGACGCACCCGACGGTGTTCTTGAGCGCGCAGCTGAAGCTCGCGTTTCGATGAGTCTTGATGACCGGCACGCTGATCAGTCGTTCCGACTCGTGGACGGCTTTCGCGACGTACACGCTCGTCGCGTACTCGGCCGCGGTCGGACGCACCTCGACCCAATCACCCTCGTCGAAGGCGAGCAGCGTCGCGCCGACCTCGGTGGCGACGCGGGCGATCCCGGTCTGCACGAGATGCGGACGGCTCGGGAGCGACAGCACTGCCGACATGTCACCGACCGCGAGCGAGTCGGCCCCGGCGGCTCTGGCCAGCTCCAAGACCGAATGGACGACTCGAGGGTCCGTCGTCGTGGGTGGCGGGCTCCCCGAGACGACGTTCGGCT
>Ga0137403_10007217_pt1 | contig 12569 bp, 9 predicted proteins | sample CZOMad2_1_16fung_FD_122057 | JGI IMG/M metagenome (GOLD analysis project Ga0137403, IMG submission 122057) | Vadose zone soil fungal communities from Angelo Coast Range Reserve, California, USA - CZOMad2_1_16fungal (Hybrid Assembly) | ecosystem: Environmental > Terrestrial > Soil > Vadose zone...
GACGGTCAGGACCATGTGGGCGTGCTTCTGCTGGCTCAGAACTCCGTCCGGAGCTGGCACGCCGCCGATGTCGTCGTACTCAAGACCATCAGCGAACAGATTGTGATTGCGCTCACCAATGCCGGACTGCGCCGCCTGGTCAAGAGTTTGTCAGTCACCGATGAGCAATCCGGATTGCTCAAACGGGCTTCGTACATCGATCTCCTGATGGCGGAGACCCGACGCGCCCTCCAGCAGAGCACTCCAGTCACGGTGACGTTGATGCAGTTCGGCAAAAGCTCAGCCATGTTGAAGGAGCACGGAGAAAAAGCTGTCGAGGCGGCCATGCAGCAGATTGGGCAACTATTCGCCGCCAATATCCGGCAGAATGATCTCGCTTTCCGCTACGAGAAGACCACAATCGCGCTGGTCCTCGGAGAAACCGGGGAGAAGGAAGCGGTGATGGCAATCGAGAAATTGCGCAAGCTGCTCGCGGAGGTAAAACTATCGGACGAGATAGTCCCGTTCAGCGCCGGCCTGGCTGAGGCCGTCGTACGCCAGCAGTTTGATCCCGTGGATATCGTCACCGAGGTCATCAATCGCGCCGACAAGGCGCTCGATACGGCTGTGGCCCAAGGCATGGGCCGGATCGTCAGCCTGGCCAACTCGGTCGCCGCAGCCGCAGTCGCGTAGCCGTTAGACCAGCCGCGCAGCGGCCCAAGAATACTGCCCACGACGTAAGCCGTGGGTCGGAGGCCAAGCCAAATGTGAGCCTCCAAAGGGGGCGGAAGAGTCCGTTTCTTTCGCCCATTCAGGGCTCCGCCGTTTCCCGATTGGGGCACCCCCCGGGCTTACGCCCTGGGCTACATTCTTGCGCCGCTTCGCGGCTTGCGTTCTGGAGTAGATCACGTTGTGGCAGGGAGCGCACCCCGCTGATAAACTAACCAGCTTGATCGCTGCACGCGGAACCAATCTGTTTTCAAAGACCACCAGGAAATCCACATGCTGAAACCCGGTGACATCGCCATCGTGAGCGGAGCCCGTACACCCTTTGGGCGATATTGCGGCAAGCTGAAAGACTTTACCGCCCAAGAATTGGGGGCTATCGCTGGCACAGGGGCCATCGAACGCGCCGGGCTTGATCCCAAGGAATTCGATCACGCGGTTTTCGGCAACGCGCAACAAACTTCAGGCGATGCCATTTATGGCGCGCGGCACGTAGCTTTGCGCGCAGGCCTGCCCATTGAGACGCCGGCACTCACCGTGAACCGGCTCTGTGGAAGCGGCATCCAGGCCATCGTCAATGCTGCTCAGATGATCCAGTTGGGCGAGGCCAACCTCGTTCTCGCCGGCGGCATGGAAGCGATGTCGCAGGCGCCCTTCAGCATTCGCGGACGCGATGGTTTCAATCTCGCACCCGGAGGCAAGTTGGAAGATTCGCTGATGGTCGCGCTGCTCGACAGCTATTGCGGACTGTATATGGCAAACACCGCCGAGCTTTACGGCTCGCAACAAGGCATCACGCGCGAGATGCAGGATGAGTTTGCCTTGCGCTCTCAGCAGCGCGCAGATGCGGCCTACAAAGAAGGACGCCTGCAGGAAGAGTTGGTTCCGGTAGCGCTGAAAAATTCCAAGGGCGAGGCCACCGGTGAATCGCTGACGGAAGACGATCACCGGCGTCCACAGACTACGCTCGAAGGCTTAGCTAAGCTCAGGACGGCATTCGGGAAAAACGGTACAGTCACCGCCGGCAATGCCAGCGGAATTGTGGATGGCGGAGCCGCGGTGGTGGTCATGTCGCTCGATGAAGCGGGCAAGCGTAGCATCCGGCCGTTGGGACGCGTGATGAGCTGGGGCATTGCTGGAGTCGATCCTAGAGTGATGGGCCGCGGACCTGTGCCAGCCACCAAGATTGCTTTGCAAAAAGCCGGACTGACTCTGGATTACATCGATCTCATCGAAGTGAACGAAGCCTTCGCCGCGCAGTATCTGTCAGTCGAAAAGGAACTCGGCCTCGATCGCGAAAAAGTAAACGTCAACGGCGGCGCGATTGCTTTGGGACATCCGCTGGGGGCAACCGGCACGCGTCTCGTAGTCACGCTGCTGTACGAGCTTCGCCGCAGAAAGAAGAAGTACGGGCTGGCGACGGCCTGTATCGGCGGCGGACAGGGGATTGCTATGGTGGTGGAGAGCATGAACTAGGTTTGACTTCGAGTTGGGCTTGGGGTGAAGGAGTTCGCGATGACGACAGCACTAGCGATTACCTTATCTGCGGGTGTTGGAATATTCGCTACGTTGGCCCTTCTCTCACAGGGTCACTGGCTGCAAGTATTGGCCCTCGGTCTGGCGTTGTTGCAAGCCGGCGTTGCGTAGAAGTACAGTCGGCCTTGATGGCTGCCTACTTCCATCTTCGGAATGATGGGCGTCAGTCCTTTGCTCGCCAGTTGTGGCTGCGTTCGCAAGGCCGGCCTTCGAACGCCGCGCTTGAGACCTTCGGCCCTGGGTATCTCTTGATGGCTGCCTGGTACCTTGTGCGCAAACGCTGGTTCGGCAAGGCGCCGACAACCAGCTAGCGTTTGAGAGGATTCATGGAGATTAGAAAAGTTGGAGTCCTCGGTTGCGGGCTGATGGGCTCGGGTATCGCGCAAGTCGCGGCCACAGCCGGATTCGACGTTACCGTCCTCGAAGTCGACCAGAAGTATCTCGACAAGGGTTTTGCCGGCATTGAGAAGTCGCTGGCCAAGTTCGCCGAGAAAGGCTCGATCAAGGAAACAGCGCAAGCCGTTCGTGCCCGGCTCAAGGGCACAACGAACATGCTGGACCTGGCCGAGTGCGACATTATTGTCGAGGCCGTGATCGAAAACGTCAATGAAAAGAAAAAGATGTACGCTGCGCTCGACGGCGTGGTGAAAAAAGACGCGATCTTGGCGTCTAATACTTCTTCCATTTCTATTACCGAGCTTTTGACCTCCACCAAGCGCCCGGAACGTTTCATCGGGCTGCATTTCTTCAATCCGGTCCCGCTGATGAAGCTGGTGGAAGTGGTGCGCACCATCGCCACCGCCAGCGACGTGTACGATACGGCCTACGAGTTTGCGAAAAAGCTGGGCAAAGTTCCAGTCCGCACCAGCGACAAGACTGGGTTCATCGTCAACCGTCTGCTGGTGCCGTACCTACTCGATGCTATCCGCGCTTATGAAGAGGGTGTGGGCTCGATCGACGACATCGACAATGCCATGAAGTTGGGCTGCGGCTATCCCATGGGCCCGTTCACGCTGCTCGATTTTGTCGGGCTGGATACGACGTACTACATTACCCATGTGATGTACGACGAGTTCAAGGAACGCAGGTTTGCTTCGCCGGCGCTGTTGAAGCGGCTGGTGATGGCTGGTTGGTACGGCCGCAAGACGGGCAAGGGCTTTTACGATTATTCGGATCCGGCGAACCCGAAGCCGAATAAGCTTTAACTTCGTGCCACGGATTTACGCGGATCGACACGGATTTAGTTTGTCGTCCTGAGCGCAGCTAAGGACCCATGCATTTCGAATGGTGGTGGCAAAATGCACCGGTCCTCCGCTGCGCTCAGGATGACAAGGGATTCGGACAGGAATCGAATTTGAAAGCTCCGTCTAAGCGTCGGCTTAAAGCGCTTGAAGGCAAACTCACCGCCAGCGGGAAATACTTCGCAATCGTGGTTTCCCGCTTCAACGCCTTTATCACGGATCGACTGCTGCAAAGCGCATTCGACGGACTGGTGCAGTGTGGCGCCAAAACTGGAAGCATCAAGATCGTCCGCGTCCCCGGTGCTTTCGAAATTCCGTCCGCTGCGCGCACCCTTGCCGAGACCGGAAAATACGACGCCATCATCTGTCTCGGTTGTCTGCTGCGTGGCGACACCGCGCACTACGATGTCATCGTCAATGAGGTCGCTCGCGGGATTGGCCAGTCAGCGCAGGAGACGGGAGTTCCGCACGCCTTCGGCGTCCTCACCTGTGAGACCCTGGAGCAAGCCATCGATCGCGCGGGCCTGAAGATGGGCAACAAAGGTTTCGAGGCAGCGCTGGCGGCGGTGGAGATGGTGAACCTGAAAGCAGTCGTCGGTCGTCAGTTGTCGGTCGTCAGCAAGAGTCAAAAGCGGAAATCAGCATCCAAAAAGAAGACGAGACCATCGAGGTAGAACCGGGCCTTTCGAACTCCCGCCTCCTGTAGACTTAAGCTGACGACTGACCACCGAAGACTGACGACGTCGCCAATGGGAACCCGCCGCAAATCTCGCGAACTTACGCTGCAAATGCTCTTCCAGGCTGATATGGGAAAGCAAACGCCCGAGCAGGTGCGCCAAAGCTTTTGGCGCGAGCGAGGAGACGTGGGCGCCGATGTCCAGGGCTTCGCCGAGGATCTGTTCCGGGTTGCGACCGACCGCGCTACCGAAATTGATGGCCTGATTGAAGGTCATGCCCAGCACTGGCGCATGGAACGGATGGCCGCCGTCGACCGAAACCTGATGCGAGCCGCGGTTGCGGAACTGATGGGCTTTCCCACCACTCCCCGCGCCGTGGTTATCAACGAAGCTCTGGAGATTGCGCGCAAGTTTTCCAGTCCCGAGTCGGTGCAATTCATCAATGGTGTGCTGGACAGTGTAGGCAAGGAACTTGAAGGCAGTCGTTAGTCGATCGTCGGTCGTTGGCCCAAAGACAACCCCCAACCTATCTACGCTTTTGCATCGTTCCGGGTGGCACGAGCGAGGGCGCTTTGCGCCTACATCGCCAGCTGACGACTGAAGACCGACGACTGCCCCTACGGTTTAATCGCGATCAAATCCGGATTGCAGGTGAAGGTTACGCCACTGCACAGGCCTGCCAGGAGAGTCGCGGCATCGGTGGGAAACGAAAGCTGTTGAATGTCGCTGCCGTTCTGCGTGTCCAGGATATGTACCTGGCCGTCGGTGGCTGCGACGTAGAGTCGAGTTCCGTCCGGCGTCAGCGATGCCCGGACCGGAATGGCGTCCCCGAACATGGGAATCGCGGAAGACGTCTGGTTAAAGATATTGAACACCAGCACAGCAGCCCGGTCGCTGACAATCACGAACGCGCTTGAGCCGTCTTGCGAGACGATCAACTGGGTGGGAACAAAGCTGCCCTGACCCAGGTTGAAGGACGTCGCCGTACCGCTACTCGCAGTCGGCGAACAGCCTTCCGGCGCCCGCGACAACCGAAAAAGGTCGACTCCGGGTGAATCCACCGCCAGGATGCTGGTGGTCGTGGTGGCGGTGTTGAACGTCGGAGGGGCTGCCAGATTGGTTGCGTCGCGGCCGAGCGCCTCAAGGAACGATGGAGTCGTGGGCAGAACCACGTCGTTGGTGAGCGCAGAAGTCAGGCCGCAGGTGGTCCAGGCGGTGACTGAGGAAGTTGTGGATCCGCCGGAGACGAATGCAAAGGCTCCTTCCGGGGAAAACGACACGGCGTTGGCGGGGGCAGTAAGAGGAATCTTCTTCAACGAGTCCTGCGTCGAGAACACATACAAACTAGAACCGGCGGCGATGAAGGCCTTCAGATTGTCCGGGGAAAAGTCGGCCGCGGTGGCGCCCACAATCGGCAGTGTCGTCCCGGTACCGCCGGCGGTGTCGAATACGATCACTTGCGTCGCCGGCGGGGGAGCGTTGCTTCCCGGGACAGGCACCGCATTCGGATCAGCCCCCGAAAGAATCAGCTTCTTGCCGTCGGGAGACACGGCCAGGACTTTCCCGATCACGGACTTGAACTGGGCCACCGTGGGCGGAGTTGCGACCGTAACTGCCATCAATCCCCGGCTTCCGAAGAAAGAGAAATCTGTTCCCATGTAGGCCTTCGCGCCTTGACGGTCGAAGAGGAGAGAGTTAGGGGTTGCCGGCAATCCGACTGGGCTACCCACGGTGTTGTTGGGCGAACCAATAGGGATGAGGAGACTGGTGCATCCGATTGCGGTGGCGCAATTGACGGACGGGGACGAAGAAACTCCCGTGCTCGATACATAGACCGTGGGAGTGGTCGTGCTGGTTGTCGTCGAAGTGGAAGTGGTGGAAGCGACGGCCACACTTATGGCGCCCTCGGGGTAAATCGGCAGGAGCGGCTTCAGCCCAATATTGCAGGTTGGAGGCGTGCAGGAGGCGACGACGGTTCCACCTCCAGCTTGCGAAGTTGACACCACTCCTTCGGTGCTTGCCGCCACCGTCGCCGGATTCGATGAACTCCAGGTCAAAGGCACGCCGGTAATGGTGTTGCCCTGCGTATCCAAAACCGTTGCGGTAATGGTCTTGCTCGTGCCCGAGGTCACGTTGATGACATTGCTGGTGCCTTCCGTGACCGCCAGCGCAATCGATTGCACCGGGCAGGTGGTGAAGTCGAAAGGCAGACTGGTTACATTGCTGTTGCTGACAAAAAGCGAAGTGATTCCTGGCGTATTCGCGACCACCTGAACCTGCCCCACTATCAATCCAGTCACGGGCGTGCTGGTCGTAGGTACAGCGAGTGTGGCTACGCTGGCGTTGACCGACTGCCAGGCGAAAGGACCCACGCTGGCCGTGATGTCGAGTGAGCCACTGCTAGCGGTGGCTTGATAGTTGAAAACCTGGCCCTTCGAGAAGCAAGTAGCGGTGGGAGGCGTTTGCCCGGGGACCGGGCTGACCACGATCTTATCGATGTGTTGATGCACGTACACCGTGGTGGGTGGGCTGCTTACGCCGTGTGACGTTGCCGTCACCTGGGCCACTCCTACCGGACCGGGGGTGCAGATTTGCGGGGTGGCAATCGAATCCCAGGTGCCGGCGCAGGCCAGTCCATTGCTGGCTATGGTTAGGACCGCAGTATTGCTCGACAGGAACGTGACCGGAGTGGTAATAGCCGTGTTCTTGGCGTTCTTGGGGCTGGCGGTGAAGACTTGACTGGCGCTGCCGACGTCGAGAGACACGGAGCTGGCGGGCGCGAGGGTGATGTTAGCCGGTACCGGAAAGGTCGTATTATTGGTTGGACTGGCGCTGCTACAGCTGGCTAGGGCCGCAAGTAAAGCGAGGACGATGAAAATGAATGCCAGCCGGACTATCGCGGACAACCTACCCATGCACCCTCCCCGCCCCGTGGGATCTGCGAGGCGAGCTTGTCTGGACGCTTTCTGGAAAACCCCAAGTGTAGAGGCTAGAATTTTTTTCAGCAAGTTTCGGCGTTTGCGTGGCGTCTAAGCCGCGCGCCGAAATCCGGAACGAAGTGAAGGATCTGTTGAACGCCGACTCAACAGTCCCTGCCTGAACGAAGTCAACGATGGTCGATTTCAAGTGCGAAAATCCGCAAGCTCCGAGAAATATGTATCATTCCGGTCTGATGCGACCAACCACCATTGACGATGTGTGAACGGAATTGCTATATTTGTAAGGTTCCGCGAGTTAAGTCTGGCTTGTCTGTAGGCAGTGGGTTTTTGCGCTGCGCCTGCGCGGGTGTGAAAGCCCTGAAAAATTGCAGCTGAGCTTTAGCAACAAATAAACGCCTCCGGGGAGATTAAGACCGAAGGCGCCCTCGCTGAAAACGTCCTGCGCGCACCTTTCACCCGTTGAAAGGCTATGTGGGGCAGTGCTGACGAAACGGAGCAGCTCCCGGAAGGTTCGGGCTTGGTGCCACCGTCGGCGGCTTTAGTCTGAACGGGAAACCAAAATCTCCCGCCAGCGTTTAGCGCTGCGGGAAGCATGGTTGGCGGGTCCGCCAATCCAGCCCCTGAAATCAGGGAAAAAGCAGATGCGGCGTTGCTCCGCAAGCGTGTGCCTGTGCGGACGCTGGCCGGAACGATGCGCATGAGCAGTGCCAGGAACAGGAGCACCAGAAACAGTATGCCTACTTTCAATCAATTGGTGCGAAGCGGCCGTAAACGGCCGCGGTACAAGACGGCGAGTCCGGCCTTGCAGGGATGTCCGCAAAAGCGCGGTGTCTGCACCCGCGTCTACACCCAGACCCCGAAGAAGCCGAACTCAGCCCTGCGTAAGGTGGCCCGCGTCCGGTTAACCAACGGGATCGAGGTTACGACCTATATACCCGGCGTCGGTCACAATTTGCAGGAGCACTCGATTGTCCTGATTCGCGGCGGCCGTGTGAAGGACCTTCCCGGTGTCCGCTATCACGTGATTCGCGGCACCCTGGACGCGGTTGGCGTAGCTGGCCGCAAGCAGAGCCGTTCGAAGTACGGAGCCAAACGGCCGAAGGCGTAAAGGCAGTCGTCGGTCGTCAGTCTCCAGTCGTCGGGAAAGCAGATTCCTCACCGCTGAAGCGGTTCGGAATGACAAGAGTTGGGGAGTTGGTTCGAGCGGGAGTTGGAAGAAAAATTGGGCTGAGAGCTGACGGCCGAGAGCTGACAGCTAAGAGCCAGGAGCTAGAAGCTTAAATGCCTCGAAAAGGATACATCGCAAAGCGGAAGGTGGAACCCGATCCGGTCTACGGATCTGATCTGGTGACGAAGTTTGTCAATTCCATGATGTGGCAGGGCAAGAAGAGTACGGCCGAGGGCATCTTTTACGAAGCCCTGACCAAGCTTCAGGAGAAGGGTGGCGACGAGCCCTTGAAGCTGTTCAAGAAGGCGGTCGAGAACGCCAAGCCGCTGCTCGAAGTGAAGAGCCGTCGCGTGGGCGGCGCCAACTATCAGGTCCCGGTTGAAGTGAACGCCGACCGGCGCACTTCGCTCGCGATCCGCTGGCTCATTACTTATTCGCGAGGACGAGCCGAAAAGGGCATGATCGACAAACTGAGCAACGAATTGCTCGATGCCAGCAACAACCGCGGCGCGGCTATCAAGAAGAAGGAAGACGTGCACCGCATGGCGGAAGCGAATAAGGCCTTTGCGCACTATCGCTGGTAGCTTTCGCTGATTGAGGATTGAAATTGACCGGTTCTGTTGCCAACGAACAAGAGTTACGGAAACAAGAGTCACAGAAAGAAGAGAAAAAGAAAGCTGTGTCTAGAACAGTCCCATTAGAACGGTGCAGAAACATCGGCATCATGGCCCACATCGATGCCGGCAAGACCACTACGACCGAGCGCATCCTGTTTTATACGGGAAAGACGCACCGCATCGGAGAGGTCCACGAAGGCACTGCCACCATGGACTGGATGGAGCAGGAGCAGGAGCGCGGCATCACTATCACCTCTGCTGCTACTACCTGCACCTGGCGCGACATTCGCATCAACATTATTGATACTCCCGGCCACGTGGACTTCACCGCTGAGGTCGAGCGGTCACTCCGTGTTCTGGATGGCGCTGTGGCTGTGTTTGATGCCGTCCACGGAGTGCAGCCGCAATCGGAAAAAGTCTGGCGTCAGGCCGATAAATACGGCGTCCCGAGGATTTGTTTTATCAACAAAATTGACAAGATGGGTGCCGATTTCGAGCACGCCGTCGATACCCTCCGCAAACGCCTCAATGCCAAGCCCGTCGCGATCCAGATTCCAATCGGACAAGAAGACAAGTTCAAAGGCGTAGTCGATCTCATCGAGATGAAGTCGATCGTCTGGCAGGACGACACCATCGGCGCCGAGTACATCACCGGCGAAATTCCTGCCGAACTGCAAAAAAAAGCGGAAGCATTCCACACCCAGCTGGTTGAGACCGTCGCCGAGAATGACGACGAGATGCTGCACAAGTTTCTCGAAGGCGAGACCATTTCGCCCGCCGAACTGCGGGCTTCGCTGCGCAAGTCGACCATCGCTCTGAAAGTATTCCCTGTCGTGGTGGGTACGGCGTTCAAGAACAAAGGCGTGCAGCCGCTGCTCGATGCGGTGGTGGACTATCTGCCGTCGCCGCTCGATGCCGGCGAGGTCAAGGGTGTGAATCCCGACAATGGCGAAGTAATTACGCGCAAACCGGCCGACAACGAGCCGTTTTCCGCGCTGGCGTTCAAGATCATGGCCGACCCGTTTGTGGGCCAGTTGACTTTTATTCGCGTCTACTCCGGCCAGCTCAAATCCGGAGACTCGGTGCTCAATGCCGGCCGGGGCCGCAGCGAGCGTATTGGGCGTCTGCTTAAGATGCACGCTAACAAGCGCGAAGACATCAATGAGATTCTGGCCGGCGATATCTGTGCCGCGGTGGGTTTGAAGAACGTTTCGACCGGCGACACCATCTGCGAAGAAAAGCATCCCATCGCGCTCGAGTCGATTACATTCGCGGTTCCCGTGATCTCGGTTGCGGTCGAGCCAAAGACCAAAGCCGATCAGGAAAAGATGGGCATGGCGCTTTCCAAGCTGGCCCAGGAAGACCCCACCTTCAAGGTTCACACCGACCCCGACAGCGGACAGACGATCATCAGCGGCATGGGCGAGCTGCACCTCGAAATCATCGTCGACCGCATGATGCGCGAGTACAAGGTCGAAGCTAACGTCGGCAAGCCGCAGGTGGCGTATCGCGAGACCATTCGCCGGAAGTCGGAAGCGGAAGGCAAGTACATTCGTCAGACGGGTGGCCGCGGACAATACGGCCACGCCAAGATTCGCATCGAGCCCAACGAGCCCGGAAAGGGTTACGAATTTATCAACGAAGTCGTGGGCGGTTCGGTGCCCAAGGAATTCATCAAGCCCATCGATCAGGGCATCCAAGAGGCGCTTGAGGGCGGAATCCTGGCCGGCTATCCGATGGTCGATGTCAAAGTCGAGCTTTACGACGGCAGCTATCACGACGTTGATTCGAACGAAATGGCATTCAAGATCGCCGGTTCGATGGCCTTCAAGGAAGCCGCGCGGAAAGCGTCTCCAGTACTGCTGGAGCCGGTGATGGCGGTCGAAGTGGTAACGCCGGAAGATTACGCCGGCGTCATCATGGGCGACCTGAGTTCGCGCCGCGGACGGATCGAAGGCATGGAGCATCGCGCCGGCTCGCAGGTGATTAAGGCGATCGTTCCACTGGCGGAAATGTTTGGTTATGCCACCCACATGCGCTCCAGCACGCAAGGCCGCGCTGAGTACTCGATGCACTTTGCGCGCTATGAAGAAGTGCCGCGCAGCGCGGCGGACGAGATCATCGGTAAAGCGCAGGGCAACACCAAAAGATAGAAACAAGAGCCGCGAGCGAGGGTGCCCGCGCCACATGAGCAATACGGAGCTAGGATATGGCGAAAGAGAAATTCGAGCGTAATAAGCCGCACTGCAACGTAGGGACGATTGGTCACATTGACCATGGCAAGACGACGTTGACGGCGGCCATCACCAAGGTGTTGTCCAAGCACAACCCGAAGATCCAGTTCCGGTCGTTTGATTCGATTGACAATGCGCCGGAAGAAAAGGCTCGCGGCATAACGATTGCCACAGCGCACGTGGAGTACGAGACGGCGAACCGGCACTATGCGCACGTCGACTGCCCCGGCCACGCCGACTACATCAAGAACATGATCACGGGCGCGGCCCAGATGGATGGCGCGATTCTGGTGGTAGCGGCCACCGATGGTCCGATGCCGCAGACGCGGGAACACGTGCTGCTGGCGCGGCAGGTAGGCGTGCCCTACATCGTGGTGGCGCTGAACAAGTGCGATGCGGTGGACGACGCGGAGCTGCTCGACCTGGTGGAACTGGAAGTGCGCGAGTTGCTGAAGAGCTATCAGTTTCCCGGCGACGATGTGCCGGTGGTGCGGCTCTCCGCCCTGGGCGCGCTGAACGGGGAAGCCAAGTGGGAGAAGCAGATTGACGAGCTGATGGCGGCGGTGGACAAGAGCGTGCCGCAACCGGCGCGCGAACTGGACAAGCCGTTCCTGATGCCGATCGAAGACATCTTCTCGATTCAGGGTCGCGGTACCGTTGTCACGGGTCGTATCGAGCGCGGAAAAGTCAAGGTCGGCGAGGAATCGGAAATTGTCGGCTTCCGCGAGACGCGTAAGACGGTCGTGACGGGCGTCGAGATGTTCAAGAAGCAGTTGGACGAAGGCATGGCAGGCGACAACGCCGGGCTTCTTCTTCGTGGTATTGCGAAAGAAGACGTCGAGCGCGGGATGGTGCTGGCGAAGGGTGGCTCGATCACGCCGCATACCAAGTTCAAGGCCGAGGTTTACATCCTGACGAAGGAAGAAGGCGGGCGGCATACGCCGTTCTTTAAGGGATATCGTCCTCAGTTTTATCTGCGAACCACGGACGTGACCGGTATCGCGGAACTGCCGAGCGGCACGGAGATGGTGATGCCGGGAGACAACGTGAGCTTGGTGATCGAGTTGATCACACCGGTGGCAATGGAAAAGGGCTTACGGTTTGCGATTCGCGAAGGCGGCCACACAGTGGGCGCCGGGACGATCGCGGAGATTGTTACGTAGTTCATAACAACGCGGCTTGCGATTTGCCGCCAGATCTTTCTTCCCGGAAGGCCGGGAGGGGTAAAGAGAGTGCCTTGTGATTGGAAAAGAAAGAATTCGAATCCGCTTGAAAGCTTACGACTATCGCATCCTTGATCAGTCGACGGGCGAGATTGTGGACACGGCGAAACGCACCGGCGCGCAGATTGCCGGCCCGATTCCTCTGCCTACGATGAAGAACAAGTATTGCGTGCTGCGATCTCCGCACGTGGACAAGAAATCGCGGGAACAGTTTGAAATCCGCACCCAC
>Ga0137403_10007218_pt1 | contig 12568 bp, 6 predicted proteins | sample CZOMad2_1_16fung_FD_122057 | JGI IMG/M metagenome (GOLD analysis project Ga0137403, IMG submission 122057) | Vadose zone soil fungal communities from Angelo Coast Range Reserve, California, USA - CZOMad2_1_16fungal (Hybrid Assembly) | ecosystem: Environmental > Terrestrial > Soil > Vadose zone...
ATGTAGAGGGCACTCCAATGCCGGAGCACGCTGGCGTCGATCACTGCGCGTATGCGCCGTTCGAATGCGGGTCGGGTGTAGAGACCGCTCAGAGCATCGTAGCTGATCTCGATGACGCCGACCGCCTTGCGCCCGAGAGCTGCGGCCAGGCGGGCGTCGCGATCGGAGAAGGGATTGCCCAGGTCCTCGCGGAACAACGCGAGCACGCCGATAGTCTTGCCGACCGCCGAGTGCAAGGGGCAGGAGAGAATCTTGTACGGAAGAATGCCCATCGCACTGTTGGACGCCAGCTGATTGACGATAACGGGCTCACGTCGTGTCTGGGCCAGCGACAGCAACTGGCGACGGGCGCGGGCCACGAGTTGGGTATCGGACGGGCGCTGAGTTTTAGAACGCAGCAATGCGATGCCCTTGTCCGGAACGATCAGAGCGGCCGTCGAAGAACCCACGTGCTCGACGGCCTGCCGGAGAATCCCCTTCAACTCGTCTGCACCACCGCCAGACGACTGATCCGCCGCGCCATCACCGAGCAGCAGCTCGAGCTCCTTGTCGCGCGAATTGAGCGCACGCTGGAGCTGATCGAGCGCGGCGCGCGACAGCAGCTCGCGACGCAGACACTCGAGCCCCGGTCGGAGAAGTGGGTAAGCGACCGAAAAGGCGCGAGCCTCGGAGTCAGGATCGCCGCTCTGACGGCACACCACGACTACCGCGCCAATCAGCCGCTCCGAGTCATCGCGCAGCCAGCACAGATACACGGGCACTGTGCCGTCCAGCAGACGCATCTGGCCCCCGCCCTGATTAGCACCCCCCGCCTCGACCGCGTTCTCGACGAGATTGTGGAGATCGGGGTCGGTGGTCGTCTCGCTCGACCAGAGCAACTTGGCTGCGGCGTCGTAAAGCGCCACGCTGGTTGCGCGGGGAAGCAAGGATCGCACAAGTTGCCCATAGGGCTCGAAGGAGCCTGACGGATCGACCGTCGTCTCATCTTTCTTGCGTGGCTCAGCCTGGGCAACCATCGGTGTTCCACGGGAGTGGACGATGTCACATAATCTCAAGCCGGGCGGGTACCGATGGTTGCGCGAGTTGGCGATTCGGCCAAGTCGTATCGCGGCCCTTGTGACCTTAATCACAAAGCCGGGATGGCGGCGGCGCAGCCCACGCTCCTCGGCGAGATCCCAGGAACGCGCGCCTTTTGATTGGCCAATTTTTAGGAGGCACTCAGAACGACACCGCAACCGCCGGTGGATACCCCATGCCCCTCCCCGTACCCCCACCCCTCCGTTTGGCGCTGGTGGCAGCCGGAGGTTACCTGAGCACTAAGCCACGGCCCTCCCCCTGCGCCGCCAGGCAGCGGAACGATCGGCCCGGCATTGGCGGCGGCGTCAGCGGGTGCCGCGCTCCGCGGGCGCAAGGTTCTCGAGCGTGAGTTCGTGGCCGTTGCCGCAGCGCGTCCGCGTCAGGACGTCGCTCCGGACGCGTTCCCGGCCGAAAAGGGCGAATATTGAATAAGTGCGAAAGACGCCCCGCTACCAACTTTTGCCTAGCAGATCCGCCTTGCAGCTGGGGCCGTCTGGGCTCAATCGAGCGCGGCGGCTAGCCAAACGCGACCCGAATATAAGTGTCAAATCGCGCCCCCGCTACCACGATTTCTATGTTTTCAATAGAAATCCTCCGCTTGCAACAGACAGACTCGCTATCAACTCTCCTGCGCGTTGAAACTGGCGCGGCGGCGTCCTCGCCATCGCGGCGAATTGCCGGTCCCGCACAGCGTGCGAAGTCTCTTAAACTCTCCGTGACGAGGAAACTCGATGTCCGTGCTGGCGCGGGGAGGGACCAGTGAAATTCGTAGCTCGAACGATCACGCTCCTCTGGCTCCTCGCAGCGTGTCCCGGAACACATGGAGCGACCCTGACCGACACACCGAACTCGTCAGCGTCGACAGGAGACTTCCCGACCAAGCCAGTGCGGATAATCGAACCGTTCGGAATGGGCGGGGGACCCGACCTGTTGGCTCGTGCGTTGGCGCCGGAGCTTTCCAAGCTATGGGGTCAACCTGTGAGAGTGGAGAACCACCCAGGTGCGGGAGCAACGGCGGCCCCGGCATTGGTCGCGAAATCGCCAGCCGACGGCTACACGCTGCTCCTGAACACCAGCTCTCAGGCATACAGCGCGGTGCTCTCGAAGACGCTCCCGTATGACCCGTTGAACGACTTCATTCCGACCGCTTCGCTGACCAGCCAACCCTACCTACTTGTTGCAGGCCAGCCGGCTGGCGTGACCACCGTCGACGAGCTCATTGCGGCGGCGAAAGCGAAGCCGGGTCAGCTCAGGTTTGCCTCTACTGGCGCAGGCACTGCCACGCATCTCGCCGCAGTAAAATTCAACCTCGCGACGGGTATTGAGGCCTTGGAAGTCCTACCCCGACCGAGTGATGCGATCGCCGACGTTCTCGCCGGCACGATCGAAGGGCGAACCACGTACATGTTTGCCCCCATCTCCATCACCCTGACCCCAATCCGTGACGGCAAACTGATCCCACTAGGTGTGAGCACCGCGACGCGCTCAATTCTGCTTCCTGACGTGCCAACGATTGCGGAAGCGGGCGTCACAGGATTCGACTTCCCGTTTTGGTATGGGATATGGGTGCCAGCACGCACCCCGGTACGGGTGGTGGGCAAACTTGCGAAAGACATCGCACGCGCTCTCGCTGAGCCGAATATGCGCGAGTGGCTCGCAAAACACGGAGCAGATCGGATGAACATGACGCAGCCCGAGTTCGCGCGCTTCGTGCGGGGCGAGAGTGAGAGCGCAAAGCGGCTCATCAAGTCCGCCCCCTAGATCTGGCCCGCAGGAATCGGCAACGTCTCCTTATGCTCCTTGCGATCCTCGGTGGCCGTTACGTCAGGCGCAGACCCTGGATTGCGAGCGGCTGCGGGCCTACGGCTAGCCCCAGCGGGACGACGTCAGCGCAGCACAATCCTTATTGGGCGCGGATGAAAATAAGTCCCAAATCGGGCCCCCGCTACCAAACTTCCGAAGATGCGCGTGGGCGCGCGCAGCGCCCTGTATTGAAGCGCCCCTCGGCGATCAGGTACCGACCCGACGCATGCGGCTTTAGCAACACCGGACTGACGATCGCGGCCAGATCGCGGCACCCGCGCGCCACATCCCGCTGCAGCGCCTCCGCCGCCCCTTACCCGCTTTCGCAAATTCGCGATCTTACCGATTGCGCGGCGCAAGCAGGCGGGACCAGAGCGACGTTGCTTCGAGCGCAGCGCGCTTGCTGGTGTCAGAGGGTGCCGCGTCGACGCGACGCTCTGCCACGCGACGCTCTGCCAGAGGCGCCGGGGTTGCCAATTCAATAACGGCGTGTACGCCTGACGCCCCGACATCCTTGCGAGCCGCGAGGCCCGCATCCGCGAAGCGCTCGCGCTCTGCGATGCTTACACGCTTGATAACCGGCGAGTCGAAATAGGCCACGAGATAGCCCGCCACCGCTTCTGCCGCGAGCTCGCTCGAGAAGAAGCCGACGCGCAGCGCGTGCATCACGCGGTCCTGCTCCAGCCCCGTAACCGAGTACAGCCGATATTCAGTAAATATGCCGAGCTTCGGCACCTGCTCAGCGTCGATCGGCTCTTCGCGGAGCATGAGCTGAATGGCGAACCAACGAGAGGCCTCGCCGTCCGCGAGCTCGAGGGGTGTGAGCGTGCGAACCGTTTGGGTACTGTCCATCAAAAGAGTGCCTGCCTGCGCGCTCGCGGACCGGGCAATGCGCGGCGGCGGGATCGGGCAGACCGGCTCAGGTGCAATAAGCTGACGCGAACTGGCTGGCGACGCGGCCGCGACAGACGCGTTCGCATCGTTCCGCCACGTGTTCGCGCTCTTCTGGTGCGTCTCCGCGGAGTCGATCAGCGCACCGATCTCTGCCACAAAGGGTTCCAGTGCTCCCGAATTCGCGCCTGACTCATCCCCGGATGCGACGGGTAGGTTTGCATGGGCATCAGCCCCCGGAGTGGGCGACGCGGTTGCGGCGCCGTGTTCTGCCTGCGCAGACTCAACTGCGGGGGAGTCAGCAATAATGACCGGTTCGGGCCCGGCCGGGGCAGAAGGATCGATGCGCCGCAACTCCAGTTCCGGTTGCGCATGCGCGAGCTTGGGAGCGTCGAGGAGCTTCGGCTCGATCGAAGACTCAGTGCTGCTCGCGCTACCCGGCAGCAGCGGTGCTTCCGTAGCGGTACCAATTTGCCGCACGAGCCTTAGGGTGAACACCTCGACTTGATCGGTTATGGCATTCGGGTCCGACTTGATTTCCTCGACAACAGCGCTCGTCGGCGTTCCTTCAGCCTGCGACACGCCGTACGAGACATCGACGGACAGCTGCGCGATCTTCGCGAGGCCTGGATTGTCACGCTCGCGCGGCTCGGTCAGAACTCGATTGGGTGCGACCCACATTGGTTCCTTCCGTTCAACAGGAGGCGCATTGGTGACGCCTCGAGAAGTCTGAGACTGTCGCGTCTCCGCCAGCGGAGGATTCGGGCGAGACTGTGCGCTCGGTCTCGCGCGTCGCGCCGCCGCGGAATGTGGCGGCATCTGCGCTTTTTCGGAGCGGCGCGGGGTGGTCAGCTTGGGTGGCTTGCGCTCACTTTTGGACGCTGTGGAAGTCGGCGGCGTCGGCTCGCGGCCGGGCCGGCGCACTGCGGCTAGCTCCGGCAGCAGCTCATCGATGTCCCAGCGACAATGCTTTGCTGGCTTCTGTGCGGCCTGTCGTGCTGCTGGCGGGGTGACTTTCTTCGGCACTTGAACGACAGGCGCCTTCGCGTCCGCAACCGCCCTCGCCGTCTTTGCCGGCTCAGCGGGGCACCCTGCACGCGCAATCGCGGCCTTGTCGTCGTCTTGTGCCAACAGCTCATCGATGTCCAATAGACAATGCTTTGCTGGCTTCTGTGCGGCCTGTCGTGCTGCTGGCGGGGCGACCTTCTTCGGCACTTGAACGACAGGTGCCTTCGCGGCCGCAACCGCCCTCGCCGTCTTTGCCGGCTCAGCGGGGCACGCTGCACGCGCAATCGCGGCCTTGTCGTCGTCTTCTGCCCGTTCCTTGATCGCACCCGGATAGTGCTCACGCACCATCGCGAGGAGCGTGTCGGCTTCCGGCTCGGATTCGATGATACCTAGGCGGAGCTGAAACTGCGGCCGACCCTCGTGACTGCGCATGAGTTGGTATACATGGACTCGATCGAAGGGCAGCAGTCCTTTCGGCGGCGAACCGATCGTGGCCGTGGATGTCCTCAGGTTGATGACGAAGAGGCCCGGACCGGCAGTTCGCGCCGGTTCCCTCGGCGGAGCCAATAGGTCCTCGATGCTCAGATGCCAGATGTCGTCGGACGCCTGCACTTTGATTACGCGAGCCACGCCTTCCTTCCTCAATCATGCGCCGCACCGGTCCGAACATTTTGTCGCATCTTGTGCCCGGGGAACGATGACGCGCACCCTGTATCGGCGACAACTATGTCGCAGAATTGGCGACAGGTAATCGAGGAGGGCGGCTTATGTAAAGTGATCGGGCAGCGGCCGCCGAGCGCCCGAAGAGGTCCAAACGTTCCACGCGCCGGCGTCTTGTGAACGGCTGTTTAGAGCAGCCATTTCATGCCTCGAAATGACGGGCAGTACGATACAGACGATCTGGGGTTGGTCCGGGTCTACCGGTGCGGCGGCGCATTCCGCCCCAACTGATGCCGTTCTAGCCGGAATCGGAAGCGCGAACCCGGCACTGCGGCCGGCGCGAATGCGCGCGGACTACCGGTTCTTGCGAACGCACTGTGCCTTAGGGACGCGCTTCGAGCACGATGTTGAACGGCGTCTCTGTCGCACGCCGGAAGCGCGTAAATCCACCGCCCTCGACCAGAACTTGGCGGAGCCGGCCTTCGCCAGCTTGCGCGCCCAAGGCGGGGCCGTGCCGCGCCAGCGATACCGGTACGCAGATTAGTGACGAGGCACCGTAATAAACACGCCCTACCGGATTGAGGTTCTGCTCAGGGCTGTCAGCCGCCATCGGCTCGACGATCATGCAATACCCATCGGACTTGAGCGCCTCGCGCGCGTGCCGCGCTGCGCCGACCGGATCACCCATGTCGTGCAGGCAATCAAAAAAGGCAATGAAATCGAAACCCGCACCCGCGTAGGACGTCGCATCTGCCACCTCAAAACGCGCATTGCTCACGCCCGCCTCTGCCGCACGACGGCGCGCGGTGTCGATTGAAGGTGCGTGATAGTCGATTCCGATGAACTCCGAGCTCGGGAATGACTTAGCCATGAGAATGGTGCTTGCGCCGTGTCCGCAGCCGATGTCGGCGGCGCGCACGCCGGCCTTAAGTCTCTCAATGAGACCGCCGAATGCTGGCAGCCAGCTGCCGATAAGGTTCATGTTGTAGCTGGCGCGGAAAAAGCGCTCGGTTCCGTGGAACAGGCACGGGTGATGCTCGCCCCATTCCATCCCCTTGCCGGTGCGAAAATTCTCCAATGCCTGATCGCGCACGTGAAACAGATCGCGGACGATTTCATACGCCCCGGGAAGATCGATCGGTCCGTTAGGATCCGCAAGACAAGCGCGCTGCTCTTCGTTCAGGGAGTAGCGCTGCGTCGACGGCTCATATTCGACATAGCCCCCTGCGGCCTGGTTGCCCAGCCACTCGCGCGCGTATCGCTCGTGGGTGCCAGTCTTTTCCGCGAGTAACGCAGACGTCATGGGCCCGGATGCGAGCGCGCGATAGTACCCGAGCGAGTCACCGATCGATATGAGCACCGCGCTGATCGCGGACCCCAAGTCGCCGACCGCTTTACCCAAAAACGCATTGAGACGTTCTTCGTTCATAACCGCGACCCCATGCGCGTCCAACGGCGCGATACTGAGCGCACACCGGTTATTCGGCAATCGTTAACGTTGCGGCCTGTAGCCGGTCTGCGACGTAAAATGCTGCAGCGCAGCGCTCCCAGCCATGGGACGAATTGGCGCGCCCCCGGTCGCTAAAAGCTGATCTTCAGGATGCGCCCTCCCGTGCCCACCAGCCATCCAGCTTCCGGACTCGCGAAAGCCACCGCCCAGTAGCCGGTCACACCCGGAAGGCTGAACCAAGTGTTCCCGTCATCGGGAGTCCAGGCGGCTCCTGCCGGGCCCGTAATCAACACAACGTGGCCCGCTTCTTCGTCCTGGTCTCCTCCAACCCGACCTGTGTAGCTCAGGCCGAAAATTGCTCCGGTCACTGGAGGCGTATTCGTGAGAATCCAGGTCTTGCCGCCATCGCTGGATTTTGCCATCGCCGCCGGGCCGCTTCCCAGGAAATCGCCGCCGCCAACGACACCATTCCGAGAGTCGCGGAAGGCCACTGTGAACGCACCTGCGCTGCCCGTTCCACCAGCTAGCGGAGTGTCATAGGCGCTCCACGTTTCGCCCCCGTCTCTCGTGCTAAGGATCCGCGCCAGGGTCCCACCACTGGTCGCAATCCAAGCGTTCCTTGCACCCTGAGTTGCGACGCAAGTGCCACTCGCGGCGAACGACCCTTCACTCGGCAATGCTGGCGGCAAATTGTTGCTGATGTCTTGCCACGTCACTCCATCGGTGGTCCGCAGATCTGGGAACCTTCCATTCACCGAGTCGCCTTGCAGAATGCCTCGCTTCGGTGTCCAGAACCCGAAACAATCATAAAAATCATTGGAGTTTGTCGCCTGGAACTGCATCGTCCAGGTCTCGCCGCCGTCTTCGGTTTTGTAGATCCGAGAATCCGTGCCTGTTCCAGAGGATAGTAGATAAGCGACCTTACGGCTCACCCCTTGCACATCGCGAAATTGCAGAGTTTCGGCCCCTGGCACCACACCGGCCTTCCAGGTCTCTCCCGCGTCCGTAGTCACAACAAACGTACCACCGAGCCCGGATGCCCAGACCACGTCTGCGTTCACCGGACTGACTGCTTGCAGCCGGTTGGTAGTGCCGCTGTTTTGCGGAGTCAGTTTGGGTTGATGAGTCTTCGAGAATTCTTGCGCAACGCTCAGGGTCGCAAAGGCGGCAATCGGGAAAATAGCCAACCAAACTTTCATATGTATGTCTCCGGAGAGAAAGTCGTGGGGGTCGAACGTCAGTGGGGACTTGATCTGGGAAACTGTCAAGCGGGCCACATGGCACCGATCGGGCGAGACGATTGGGGCTTTGCCTCCCTGGCACGATTGACGGATGTGGGGAATAACGCCGACGCTTAGGCCACCGCTAACCGTCGCCAGCGCCCAGCAGCCGGCCAAGGTGTTGGCCGCGCTCGCTTAGCGGATTTTGCGCCCGCTCATCGCCCGCCACGCGAAGTAGATGGGGAAAGCCAGGGCGATGATTGACACGTTGATGGCGCTGACATCCGGCAGCTCAATGAACGATCCGGCGAGCAGAACCACGCCGCCCGCGACACACGCCAGCGGCACCCATGGATAGAGCGGCACCCGGTAGGGTCTGGGGGCGTCCGGTCTCATCGCACGCAGCCGCAGCAGCCCGACGACCATCAGGGCATAAAAGGGCCACAGCCCCAGGACGAACTGCGCCGCGAGCTGCTCCAGACTACGCGCCCATACCCAGACAATAGCGAGCACGCCGCAAAGCACGACAGCGACGTGGGGTGTCTCAAAGCGCCGATGGACCCGGGCGATCACCCGGAAAAACAGCCCGTCGTGGGCCGTAGCGAACACCACGCGAGGATCGCACAGTGCGGTTGATGCGAGGGCGCCGAATGTGGTCAGCATGACGGCCGCTGCGACGATGGACACACCGGTCTGTCCGGCGATGGCGCGCATGGCGTCTGCGGCGACGAGTTTCGAGGCTGCTACGGCATTCACCGGCATGACGTAGAGCAGCGCGGCATTCATTCCGAGATAAATCACCGTGACGGCGAGCACGCCGACGACCAATGCACGCGGCAACGTCCGCGCGGGATCGCGTACTTCGCCGAAAACCGAGGACGCGGGTACGACACCGTCGTATGCCCAAAGCGCCGTCACCAGACCGACCACGAATCCGCCCACCGAAATGGCCTGACCGGCCCCAGCGTTCGCGAAAGCGCCGTGCGCGGCGTCTCCAAAGGCGAACAACACGCCGATGATCGCTGCGAGTGCAAGCATCTTCGCCGAGGTGGCGACGTTCTGGATGGCCGCCGCGAGGCGCACCGAGACAACATTCACCCCCGTGACGAAGACAATCGCCACGGTCGCGACGATGCGCGTGCCAGTCGGGCTGAGCGTTACGAATGCCCCGGAATACTCGGCGAATACCATGGCGATAGTCGCCCAGGCGGACGGGGTAATGACCACCAGGTACGTCCATCCGTAAGCGAAAGCCGTCGCTGGGCCGAAGCTTTCGCGCAGGTAGACGAACGCGCCACCGGCGCGGGGAAACATGGTGCTGAGCTCTGCGACGCAGAGCGCGAGGCAGAGCGTCACCAGGCCCCCGATCACCCACACGAGGGTGATGGCGCCCACCGAGCCTGCCGCTTCCGCGACGCTCGAGGGGGCGCGAAAGACACCGCTCCCGACGATGAGCCCGACCATCACGGCGATGGTGGACACGAGCGACAAACGGCGCGGCAGCTCCTCAGGCCGAGCGGCCGGCCGGGCGGCGCCAAGGCTGCCGGACTCTGCTGGTGAAACGCTCATTGGTCTGGTCGCATCACAGCCTAAGTCGCGCTACAGCGCGTCGCCGTCGGGATGACCGGCGATGCCCGAGCTAGAATTTTCTGGTGACCGTACCGAGGAGCTGCCGCCCGGCACCGTAGGTGCACCCCGCAGGTCCTGAGCACCGTGCCGTGTAGATCCTTCCGAAGATGTTCGAGCCGTTGAAGGCAACGCGCCAAACCGGCGTATCGTAGTGCAGGATCGCATCGAACAGCGTTGCCGCCTGACCATAATAGACCACCGGATTGAACGGGCCCGGGAGCGATCCCGCGTTGGTGCTGTTGTAGCGCCCGCCGAGACCGACGCCGAATCCGCCCAGTGGTCCCCGCTGCACGGTATAGTCGGCGAACAACGAGAGCTTGTTCTTCGGGGTGGTCGGCAGCGGCGCGCCGATCTCAACCGGCGTGCTGCTCTGGAGTACTTCGCTCCGGTTGTAGCTGTACGATCCATTGAGCGACAGCTGATCGTGGAAGCGAGCTACGAATTCCAGCTCCCCACCCTTGACCTCGACCTCCCCGGTCTGAGTTCCAAACACCGGGGTGATGGACGGCAGGGTACTGACCACGTCGGATTGAGTGATCTTGAACAGCGCGGCCGTCGCGAACAACCTGATGCCACTGCCGAGTCCACGCGCGTCGAACTTGACACCGCCTTCGATCTGCCTTCCGGCACTCGGTTTGAACTGAGCGCCGGTGACCGAATCGCTACCGAGCAGCGGCTCGAAGGACGTGCCGAAACTGACGTAGGGGGCAACGCCGTTCGGCATTACGTAGTTGAGACCGGCACGGTAGGTAAACTTGTGTTGATCGGTCGTCGTGGTCGGATTGGCGAGGTTGTTTTCGAGTTTCACCGAGTCGTAGCGACCACTCAGGATGAAATACAGATCGTCGAACTGCATTTGGTCCTGTATGTATCCACCCGTCTGCTTCAGATTTTCATTGTTGAAAGGAACCGGGTAGCCCGGCTGCAGATTCGCCTGCGGCTGATAGACCGGGTTGAACAGGTCGATGGTGTTGGCAAATACGAAGCCGAAGTTCGCCAGGTTGTCGACCTTGCGGTAGTCGACGCCCGCGATCATCTTGTGCTTCACCGAGCCGGACGCGAAGTTGATGTCGAACCGATTGTCGGTTGCGAGACTGTCGACGTCCTCGGCGTAGGTGAAGTTGTATTGCTGGACGGTGCGATAGTAGCTCGGCATCGTTGGATCCGTGATGTTGGTCAGACCGCCGCCTCCATAGACCAGGGTCGGCGAGCGCTCGTGATACCGACCCCACTTCAGATTCGAGTGAAAGCTGATCGCCTCGGAAAAGCCATGTGAGAGATCCCAGCCGATAGAGTACTGGTTGCGCTTGTAGAGATTATTGGGATCACCGAGGTTCACGCCCGGACTCACCTTGCCGATGGGGTTGGGCAAAAGCGTCCCGTAAACCGGCAGGAAGCCGTTGGTGTCACCGCGGACCTGGTCGTACTGGTAATAGAACAGCCCCGTCAGGGTCGTGGTCGGCGCGATCCTCCACGTGAACGTCGGTGCGAGGAGCGCGCGCTTGGCGCTGACCAGGTTGCGTTCGGCATCCCGATCCAGATACAAGCCCGTCAAGCGCGCCGCGAACGCCTCACCGAGCGGTCCGCTCACGGTTCCGAAGGCCTCCCGGAACTGATCAGAGCCGTACTTGACCCCGAATTCACCGTCCGTCCGAAACGAGGCGCGGCGGCTGATCTCGTTATAGATGCCTCCCGGCGGCGCGTTGCCGTACAGCGCAGAGATCGGTCCTTTCAGCACATCGAAGGACTGAAATGCGTACAGATCCACTCCTACGCTGTAGATCGTGGTGGAAATGGGAGCCGCCAGGCCGTCGATGTATTGTTTCGGTGTAAAGCCGCGAACAGTCAGGAAGTCGTAACGCAGATCCGGGCCATAGCTTTCGCCGTAGGTGCCGGCAGCATAGCGAACCGCCTGTTGCGCATCGGTGAAGTTCAACAGGTCGATCTGGTCGCGGGTAATGACCGAGACCGACTGCGGCGTCTCGATGAGCGGGATATCGCTCTTGTTGGCCGAGATGCTCTCCTCGGGCACGTAGCGCTTGGCTTGCACGATGACCGTCGACACTCCCTCCACCTCCTGGCGGACGGTCTCGACCGGCGTGGTTGAATCCGCGGGCTGCGGGGCAGCTGCGTCAGCGCGCGCCGCACTGGGGGCCCACAACGCTGCGGCGGTGAAGAGTAGCGATGGGATGCAAGTAAGACAGGCAAGCAAGCCGAATGATCGTTTCATGGACCCCTCCCCCGGTGCGCGCTGCATGAAATGACCCTGATGGTGCCGATGCTATGCCCCGGACTGGGGGGGTGCCGAAGCGATCGGGTCGCATGTCATCGCAACTGGGCCACGACTCCGCAAGCCCTTACGGCGGCCGCGTCGTCTCACTCCTGGCTGCTACACGGATCCCGCGTGCCGGGCGGGCGGGCATCGCAGTACCAGCGGCGTGGCAACGGCCGGGATTCGGGCCACAGCTCGTCGAGTGTCCGCCCGTCGCGCAGGCGGCCGCCCTCCATCACGGCCGCGATGGAGAGGCTGTTGGAGATATCCCTGAGCGGATCTCGATCGAGGACGACCAGGTCCGCGTACTTCCCCGGCTCGATGCTGCCAAAGTCGGCGCCGCGGCCGATATGAGTCGCCGAGCCGATGGTACCGGCGCGCAGCGCCTCGGCCGGCGTCATCCCGCCCATGGTGTGCGCCTGAAGTTCCCAGTGAAAGCCGAGTCCCGGCATCTCCCCATGTGCACCGATCCCGATCAATCCGCCCGCGCGCTGCACCGCCGCCACGCTCGCGGCCATGCGCGGAAAGAGATACTCGTCCGGCTCGCGATAGGTGCGC
>Ga0137403_10007219_pt1 | contig 12567 bp, 9 predicted proteins | sample CZOMad2_1_16fung_FD_122057 | JGI IMG/M metagenome (GOLD analysis project Ga0137403, IMG submission 122057) | Vadose zone soil fungal communities from Angelo Coast Range Reserve, California, USA - CZOMad2_1_16fungal (Hybrid Assembly) | ecosystem: Environmental > Terrestrial > Soil > Vadose zone...
TTCCCGGCGCCAGGTTCTTCATAACGCAACAGTCCTTCACGGTCTTGGACATCAAGAACGGCTGGCTTGCCGATATTGCGATGGAAATGCAGGCAATTTAGCCCTAGCGCCTTGGCATCCGACACTTCGCGTTCGGCCATTTCCTGATCAGGCCAGAGTCCATTGCGCCCCCAGTAACCCCAGGAAATGGACGAGATCAGAACGATGCGTTTCCCATTGAGGACCAGCTTGGCGTCGTCCGAGCCGATGCCTTCGGCGTTAAAAAAACGAAAACCAAAATTAACCGGGCGGTCGCTGGCGGGAAGTCCCTTCAAATTGGCGCTGGCTTGATACAGATTGGGGTGCTGAACATCCCACGGCATTGCTGAATCCACTTGGGCGTCAACTTCCACCACCTTCTTCTCTCCCGCAGCAATGGAAATGTCCTTAACACCGTTCCACACGGCTTTGCCGTCTTTGCTGATGCTAAAATGAACGCTGCCCTGGTATTTCTTTGTAACGCTGCTGACCTCGGCCACAAGATGAACTTGATGCAAGTCCGGCTTGTTGAGTGCCGCCAAATCTGAAACCGAAACATTGTCGCGGACGGCCAGTTGGATGTCGTTGTCAAGACCGCCAAATCCGTGTGAGGGCGGCAATGTGTATTTGCCCCACCTGATGATCATCTGGGCAAAGTCAATCCAGTCCAGATGACCTCCCGGGTTTGTGATGCGAATGGCAAGCTGCGCCGTTTGCCCCGGCTTTACCGCGTCGGTAAGATCCGCGGTGAAAGGCAGTTCGGTCATGATGGTGTAACCGCAAAGTTTGCCGTTGCAATAAACTTCCGCCCGCAGGCGCGCTCCACGAAATGAAACAACAATTCGTTGTCCCTGTTTAAAGTTGGGGGTTTGGATTTGCCGCCACCACCAGGAGACGCCCAGATAATTTCCGTTGGGGAATGAAGTCCCGGCTCCGCGCTGCGCCTCGTTCTTGGTGTAAGGACGGGTGCCAAATTTACCCCAGTAATGCTCTTCCACGGTGCTGGGCAAGGTAACAGGAATGCCCTGTTGCCCGTCGAGCGCATGCCAGCCGCCGGTCGGCGGATTGACGGGCATTTTCGACAGGTTAGCTTCATTAGGCAAATAGAGCGTATCGTCTTTCCAAGCGGCTTCACGGTCTGGCCAAAGCCTCCAACCCAAAGTCGAAATGTCTTCAGCCGAAGCCTGCAAGAGAGGGGTGACTGATACCATCACGAAAATGATAAAAGATGCGAGTTTCCGCACGACGGATTGAAAAGCTTTTGCTTTTTGAGAGCACATATATTTGAACATTTTTTGATCGGCGTTTTTTTGGAAAAACTAAAACGGTCTCGGTTTTTAGCTAAAAATTAATCGCCATATTTTATAGCAATGCATATTGCGCTTTAGACGGACTTGTTGTGACGAGGGATTTTAGCCGAACTTGAATTTTATGCAGTCCTCGTTTTCGAGGATGCAGGAAAACGGACAATTCCGCTAGAATTGGAAGAATATCCGCAGCTATTGCCGCAGTTCAGCGGCTTAATTCATTTGGAAATGTCATGCGCGAACAGGACAAATTACTAAAAACGACAAGCCCAAACCGTTGATTTTATTACCCCTCGAGGCGGTGGTTACTTTTTCACACCGTCCATAAGCGCCCTGGATGCCCTTGCAACGGGCAATCTCAAAAGCGAAATGTAACGCCCTAGTGTTTCAGGACAGACAAGTCATCCAATGCTCGCCGCGAGCGGCGTGTTCAAGTTCTTCCTTTTTCGGAGCTAATGAACCTGTGGGAAGCACTACAGATAAACCGGTAGCGAAGTGTATTTAATACATTTTCGTGACGGCATGATCAGCTTAGCAACTGTTGGATCTCGAAATCGGAAATTGAACCCGAGACAACCGCCCTCGGCGAGAATTGGTTGTATACGCCTCCGTTTTGCCGATCAGCAACTGTACTATCAAACGAACCCACTAAATCTGCCGAGTCCCCGAACATTTCGGATAACTCGAACACCCCCAAAACTTCTGTCCGACTGAGTTCCCTCGCTTTGCCGTACGTTCAACCATCCCTGCCCCACAGCGCCCACAAACCGGCGATTCGATACCCGCGACCGAGGTGGCGATCTTGGTGATGCCGCGCATGCGCGAACTTGAACCTGCGCCGCACGCGAGGTCAAGCCGCCCAGCTCCTACATTTTCGTCTCAGTCGTCGTCGGTCCCGTCGTCCTCGCCGTCATCGATGCGGTCTCGAGTCGTGACGTAGACGTCGCGGAGCCCGAGGCCACCGGGGCGATTCGAAAAGAAGTACAGACTCGTGCCGTCGTGGGACAAGAACGGCGCTCCGTCATCGTTCGCGCTGTTGACGACGGCGCCCATGTTGACGGGGACCGACCAGGTCGCCGACGTGCTCGCTCGCGTCGCGACCCACATGTCGATCAAGCCATTTCCGCCATCGCGATCCGACGTGATGAAGATCTCCCGACCGTCTCTGCGCTCCCACACGCGGGTATCGCGCTTCGGGCTGCTGAGCTCCGCGACCAGGACGCCAGGCCCGAACGATGCATTCGCGAGATCCTTGTCCGTCGTGGAGGTCCGGTAGACGTCGTAATCACCGAGGCCGCCCGGTCGCGTGCTTCCGAAGTAGAGTGTGGTCACGTGATGCTTGCCCTTGTACAGGGCCGGCGCGTTCTCGTTGGCGGCGGTGTTGACGACGCACCCGAGGTTCTGCGGAGCGGCCCACTGACCGTTGACCAGACGAGACGTCCACAGATCCGAGAGCCCACAACCACCGGGACGAGTGCTGGCGAAAAACATGATGTCTTCGTCCGCGTTCAACACGGACAGGGAGTCGGCAGCTGACGAATTCAGGACGGCGATATTTTCGGGGTTCCCCCAAGGCGCAGTCGGCGCATCGCGGTGGGAGACCCATAGGTCATCGCCGCCTTTCCCACCTGGACGATCCGAGGTGAAGTACATCGTGAGGCGATCGCGGGTCACGAACGCGTAGTCATCGTTGTAAGGGCTGTTGATCGGTGCGCCTACATTCACCGGCGCCGACCACTCGCTGAAGCTCGTGATCGCTTGGTTCACCTGGCTGGTGTTCTGGATCTGGCTACTGCAGCCGCAGATCGCCGTCACCGCAAATGCCAACGTGGCTTTCATCGTGGATTCCATGTCCCGACCTCCAGTGTCCGGTCCGCCTGAATCTTTCGTGCCAAGCCAAAGGAGCCGCGAATCGTGGCAGGAAGGACGGATAAGCGAACTTCTGTCACCTCGCGCTCCTCCTGCCTCCTCGCGACCAGCCTAGCCGACCAGCGTGCTGGCTACTAACTCCATCCGCAGTGGCAGGTGTGCTTTCAACCCGGGTGAGAAGGGCGCATCTTCGCGGTCCCGGTGCTAGGCGGGCTTCACCATGACTGTCACCGCGTCGCGTGACGAGTCATCCGACTCTCCCGGTTACGCAGGCCCCAGTGGTTTGGATGGCACGCTCACGATCCAATGCTTCAAGTCACGTCCTTCGATCTGGACGGCTCCCTCGAACTTCACATACTCGAGATCGCCGTGGTCGCAGGCTCCGTACACCACGGACCTCCGGATCTGCAGCAGTGCGCAGACGTCGGCGACGGTCAGCAGGCGGTCGTCCGGGATCGCCGCGATCGAAGGGGGCAGTGAGCGTTCTGAGCGCGTCAGTCCTGCGTCAGTAAACGGGCTGCATTCCGCTGCATCGGCTGACACAACCGCCTCGCCAGAAGAGCAGGGCGGCGTGAGAGATTCCGCAGGGTTGCCTCGCGTTGCAACGCCGTGCACATCTTCGTCAGGGCCTTGCCAAGGCGAAGGTCGCCGGTTCGAACCCGGTGTTCCGCTCCAATAAGGCCCCGGATTCACTATGTTTTTATCTTGGGTCCGGGGCTTCTTCTTTGCCGGGGAAGGCGGCGTCAGTCCTGCGTCAGTAGAGGGGCAACCACGCGTTGCGACGCGCTGCATCGGCGTGCGCTTTAGGGCCAGCGGAACGTCGTTGGACGGGTCCTCGCGTGGAGGAGCAAGGCGCCACTTCAAATAGCCAGCGGGAGCCACGGGCGCGCCCTGCGCCACGGAAATCGGGCTTGCCGCGTCGAGCTTGCGGAACCCGGCGCGCATCTGCTCGACCGTCAGGTGGGTGTAGCGCCGGGTCATGGCCCGCGTGCGGTGGCCGAGAATGTCGGCCCGCACCGTTTCGGGCACGCCGAGCGCGGCCAGCAGGGTGTTCGTCGAGTGGCGCAGCTCATGGAACTTCATCCTCACGGTGATCGGCGCCCGCCAGAGGAGCATGTTGCAGTTGGGGCAACGTCGATGCACTGCATCCGGATGCCACTCGTGGTGCTTGCCACCACGTGCTGCGCACCGACGGCACTTGTGGATGTAGCCCTCGACGATCCCAGCGACCCGGCCCATCAGCCGTCAATACGGTCCCAGACCTTACGGCTCTTCCGGCGGGACTCGCATCGAGGGCACGGCGAGGACCTACGGTGGAGCATCAACGCGCGGTCGCTCGTTTCCTTCCGGCCGCCGACTCGCTTTGAGCGGCAGTCGCGGCGGATCAGCGCCTCGCGCGAGCGCCGGGGGCACGGCGGCGGCGGTGGTCACCGGCGGTAACGTCGGAGGCAAGCAGACTGGCCGTCATGGCAAGCTCGGAGCTGATGTACTTCGGCCACGCCCGCTGATGCGGAGACGCCCCTGAAAAGGTCTTCCGGCGCCGCAGCGTCACGCGCCGCGTATTGACATGCCAAGTTGCCGGCGCGTCTTAGTCCGCGCGGCCGAGAGCATGGCCGGGCCTCCCCGAGAGGAGTCGAACAATGCTGACGAGACGTAATGGAGCGACCGTGGCAGTCGCAGCTCTGGGCGCGTGGCTCGTTGCCGCGCCGGTGGCCGAGGCCCGGGTCACCAAGATCACCATCATGAGCACCACGCCGGCCTTCGACGGCCGCGTGTTCGGCAATGCCGGCGCCTACGAGCAGGTCCGCGGCACGGCTGCCGGCGAGCTGGATCCCCAGGATCCGCTCAACGCCGTCATCACCGACATCAACCTGGCGCAGCGCAACGCCAACGGCATGGTGGCGTACACGGCGACGTTCACCCTGCGCAAGCCGGTCAACATGAGCAAGGCCAGCGGGACCCTGGTGTACGAGGTGAACAACCGCGGCAATCACATCTTCGAGAACAACGGCTTCTTCAACATCGGCGTGACGGCTACAAACCCCGCCGGAGACGGCTTCCTCTACAACACCGGAAACGTCTACCTGTGGAGCGGCTGGCAGGGCGACCTGGTGTTCAATCCGGCGGCCGCCACGGAATCGATCGACGTGCCGATCGCGAAGAATCCCGACGGGTCTTCGATCACCGGGCCGACCTTCGCCCGCTTCGTGACGGTGCCGGGCAACGTCAACACACAGACGCTGCCCGGGCGGGGCCGCACTCCCGCGAGCCTCGACACGACGAAGGCGAAGCTGATCTCCATCGCGCACGAGAACAACCTGGGCGTCCGCACCGGCGTGGTGGAGATCGGCAGCAGCGACTGGGCGTTCGCGAGCTGCGCCACTACCCCCTTCCCCGGAACACCCTCGTCGACTCAGATCTGCCTGAGAAACGGCTTCGATCCGAACCTGGCCTACGAGCTGGTCTATACGGCGAAGGATCCGCTGGTCCTCGGGGTCGGCATGGCGGCGATGCGCGACGTCGTGTCGTTCTTCCGGAACGCCGGGGCCGCCGCCGGCAACCCGGTCGGGGGCGCGATCAAGTGGGTGATCGGCTATGGGATCTCCCAGTCCGGCCGGTACACGAAGACCTTCCTCCTGCTGGGCTTCAATGAGGACGAGGACGGCCGAAGGGTCTGGGACGGCGCCGACCCCAACATCGGCGGTGCGATGGGCCAGTTCAACATCCGCTTCGCCCAGCCCGGCAACATCGCCAACATCTTCGAACCCGGCGCGGAAGGACCGCTGTGGTGGACGGATTACAACGACAAGGCGCGCGGGCGCGGCGTGACGGGGCTCTTGCAGCGCTGCCGGGCGAGCCATACCTGCCCGAAGATCTTCGAGGACTACGGCGGACCGGAAATGTGGTACGGTCGCGGCGGTGTCGGCACCGCGGGCACCCGGGGCAACGAGGACCTGCGCCTGCCCTCCAACGTTCGCCGGTATTACTACTCGAGCACTTCGCACGGTGGCGGTCCCGGCGGCTTTGCAGTCGCGCAGCCGGCGCTCCCGGGGTTGATGCTGGCCGCGAATCCGAATCCCGAAACGGAAACCCGACGGGCCCATTTCATCAACCTGATTGACTGGGTGACGAAGGGAACGAAGCCGCCGCCCAGCCAGTACGCGCGGGTCAGCAACGGCACGCTGGTGCCGGCGAACGCAAAGGCCCTGGGATGGCCGGCAATTCCTGGCGCGCCGACTCCGGACAACGTGATCAACGTCCTGATGGACTACGATTACGGGCCGGCCTTCCGCTACAACGACGAGTCGGGCGTGATGACCAACGTCGTCCCGCCCATCAAGCAGATCATCCCGACGCCGGCCGCCAGGCTGGACGAGGACGGAAACGAGATCGCCGGCGTGAGATCGGTGCTCTTGCAGGCGCCGCTGGGGACCTACACCAGCTGGAACCCGGTCGCGAGCGGCCCGCTGAAGGGCAACGAAGGCAATCTGGCCGCCGGCTACATTCCGTTCGCCATGACCAAGGCCGCGCGCCTGGCCAGCGGCGATCCGCGCCGCTCGATCGAGGAGCGCTATGGCAGCCAGGAGGGCTACAACTGCGTGGTCAAGCGCGCCGCCGGGCAGTTGGTGCGCAGGCGATTCCTCCTGCAGGATGATGCGAACCGGCTGATCGCGCAGGCCGCGGCGAGCAATGTGCTGCCGAGCGACCCCAACAACCGCACGGCAAGGCAACTCTGCGAGGAAGGCGATCGGGACGACGATCACGGTCACGGCGACGGGGATGACGGCGACGATCGCGACGACGACTGACGCGCAGGCGGCCTGAAGGTCAGGGCGTCAGCCAGTCCTGGTCCACGACCAGCCGCCCACCCTTGGCCTCGCCAAGGTCGGCGGTGGTCGGAAGCCCGGGCCCCATCGAGGTCTACGCGCCCGACGACAACTCGGGCACCTACGACACCTTCCGGCAGCTCGTGCTCGAGGCGCAGCCGCTGGTGAGCTCGGCCAAGCGGTTCGTAGACAGCATCGAGCTCTCAGACAATGTGGCCACCGAACTGGGTGCGATCGGACTCGTCGGCCTCGCCTACGTCCGCTCGGCAAGCGCCGTCGCCATCTCCGAGCGGGGCTCCCTGCCCACCCTGCCGTCCCCTTTCACGGTCGCGAACGAGAGCTATCCGCTCTCGCGGCGGCTCTACCTCTACACGCTGCCCCATCCGCGCACGCCGCTGGTCACCGACCTGGTCAATTTCGCCCAGTCGCCGGAAGGGCAGCAGGTCGTCCGGGAGAGCGGCTACGTCGATCTCTCCATCGCCGGCTGGAGCCCGGGCCCCTGCGATGCCCGCTGCCTCCCGGCGTACGCGGCGGCGACGCTCCAGGCGAAGCGGCTCACGGTGGACTTTCGCTTCCTCCCGGGCACGGAAGAGCTCGACAGCCTCGCGAGCCGGAACCTGGACCGCCTGGTTGCCTTCCTCCGCGCGCGGCCCGGTGCGCAGCTCTTGCTCCTGGGCTTCGCAGATGATCTGGCAAACTCTCTCGCGCGCGCCAACCAGGTCGCGGGCGAGCTCGAGAGACGAGGCGTGAGGCCCGCGGTGGTGAAGGGATTCGGCGCGGCCATGCCCGTCTCGTCGCGCAACGACGCCCAGGGGCGGCAACGCAATCGCCGCGTCGAAGCGTGGATCCGCGACGCCACGAGGGAGCGGGGGCCCTGACGCCGTTCCCTCCGTTCGGGTCTCCGGCCGGCCTTCCCGGGCCTCACTTCGTTCCGGCGTTTTCGACGATCAAGCTCGCCGGGCCGATGCGTACCGGTGACTGCGCCCCCTCTGATTGGTCCGAAGAACTCGGGCAAGTAAGAGCCCGACAGCAGTCCATTCGGAACACTACGGGAAAGTCCCCCGCTGAGTCGATCGAATCGAACCAGCGGGAGACATCGCTTCAACGGGCAAACATTAGCTGCAGGTGAAGCTTCCCGCTGCGTTCACGTCTCCGCTCACATACCTCAATTTCTTGGGATACATGCACAAGAGCCGACTTCTCGTTCCGTCGGTGGTCGTCACTGTGATTGTTGACGGCGCCGCACCACCCTCGACCCACCTCGTCAAAGCGTCGTAGGCTTGGGTCCCCTGAAGCAGCGGGGGATGTGCAGGCGGACTTGCGGTGCCATTTTCGGAACCCACGCCAGAACAGTGACCCATTCCCGGGACCAGGAAGAGGCGATAGAACTGCTGCGTCCCCGAATATCCGCCGAACATGTCGGAGACCTTTTCGTAGTAGTTTTTCGAGCTCATTGCTTGCGGTACCAACGGATCCGACAAACCGTGATAGCTCAGCATCTTTCCGCCGGCGGCTCTAAAAGCAGATAGGTCTGGGTTCTCGGTGTCGATGTTGGCGAATGCAATGTTAAGTCCAGCCCCTTGGGCGAGTTGGTCCGCGAACCCAGAGTAACTCAGATTCATCCACGCATCTTGGCCGTTTCCAGTCGCGTTCAAGAAGGCGGGACGGGCATAAATGGAGTTTTGCAAATTCAGAGCGATCTGGTCCCTTGAAAGCATGAAATTCAACGCCGTGGCGAGTTTCGTGCCCCGAGGCATGCCCCACCAAAGCTGGTCTGGCGACCGGAAGATGTTCACGCCGTTGTCCGCGACGGGTGCAGGCGCGGAACCATCCGACGTCGGGCCGTACCACGCCTTGTTGAAGGTATTCGCTTGCGCCATGGTGACGCAGTTCGAAGTGGTGTTCGTGCCACCGCTCGCCGTGCACAACACAGAGGGGTCAGTCGTCGGATCGTAGTGACACGTGACCGGGTCAGCGATATAGCCGTCATGTTGTCCGGTGAGAGTCGTGTCACATGCGCTAACCGCAGCTCCGGACACCAAAGCAAGCTGACCGGCCGTCAGTGCAGTGTAGCTCCCCAGGTCCCTTAGTTGGACAAAGCCTGGATACAGGTCGGCGGGGAAAAATCGTGTTTGCGCGATTGACGGCGCTCCAGCAAGGATGCCGTCGTAGTCCTCCGGAAACGTTTGAGCCTCGGCGAATCCTTGTCGTCCACCGCCCGAGCACCCGTCAACATAGGCGAACGAGTGAGGAGTCAGGTAGTAGGCTTCTACCAAGGCCTTGGTTTTCAGAGTCATCTCGTGTGTTGCGCGAGTCGACACATCCGTCCACAGTGTTGAATTGATCGTTCCGTCCGGGTTCATCGCGAACGATCCGGTGCCGGCTGGGTCAGCGTGTCCGCCGTCGTTCACCGCGCTCACGGCGCCCTCGTTCATGGCGATGCCCCATGTAACCCCCGTCAGGTACGGAGCAGTGCCGGCGGTGATCAGAGTGGTATTTCCGATGATGGCGTTGCCTCCAAATCCACCCAGAGTGATATTGTGGATGCGCTTGTTCCAGTTTGCCGGCGACGGAAGCCACATTTCGATGTGGATTCCGGAAGATGTGGAAAGAGCACCGGCTGGCCCGGGATTGCCCGGTCCAATGGTGAGCTTGACCAGGCACATGTCGTTTGCTGCAATGGGCGGTGGAGGTGACGCTGGCGTTCCAGAAAGCGCCAAGGGATCGCCTTTCTTGAAGGCTTTGACCAAGGTGACCGTCGTGTTTGCGTCCGGCTTGAACGCCGTGATCATGGAGTTGTCGCATGTCAATGCGACCGGGCAACGACCGGACTTGCCACCTTGGTCCTTGGAGTTGTCGCATTTCTTCGATGAGTCGGACGCTGGGAGCGTGGTTGAAGAGGCGACGGTCGGACTCGACGAGTCGCTACCGCCGCAGGCGGCAAGAAGGGCGCCGACGGCGCATGTCGCGAACAATGATGACAGAGCTGCCGCGCGCATATTGGTACAGCCTGTTTTGTAAGTTGTCACGTGTCGTCTCCTTCGGTTTGCGTGATGCCTGAAGCCGAAAACCCTTCACAAAGGTTCGGCCCGGGGGACACAAGCGTCCGGCGATCCATGCGAAGTCAAGACGCGCCGCAGCCTATAGAAACGCAGGAGGACCAACGTCCTGAGTTCCATCCGGCCGGCGCGCTGCCTCAACCGCTCCCGCCAGAGTCCGCGGATCGAGGGTGACCTTCAGCCGGGTGTAGCGCGAAAGCTCAGGTGTGGTCGTACGCGTCGATCAGGCCCGCCCGCTTTAGCGCGGCGCGAAGCACCTTCTCGGGCGCGGAGCGCACGGGGCGAATCGTGCCGTCTCCGCGAGGAAAGACCAGGTCGCCCGGCGCGTTCTCGATAGCGGCCTTCAGGTACGGCACTAGGGGGTTCGCGATCGGAATGACGTCCGTGTGCCCACCCTTCGTGGCATCGCGACCATGAGAGCGCGTCACGAGGATGCTACCCGCATCCATGTCGACGTCCGCCTTCCGCAGGCCGTACACCGCGACCCCGAGGCATTCCGCTGCAGCAGGGCGGTGAATCCTCGTCGCGCGGAACCGGGCTCAGCTATTCTAAGGTGCGTGTTCGCTCATCCGCCTCGCGCCCTGGCCCGCCTGGCGATCTCATTCGCAGTAGGCGACAGGTGTCGGGCTCTTCGTCGGACCGCGCTTGTCTTGGAGGTCTGCCGCACTCGCCGCCTGGGAAGCCGGGGGCCTCTCACTGCTCCTGCTCGCATGGTTTACCATCGTGATGTGCTCTGCCGAGGCTACTCAGACAAGAGCCGCGGCCGAAGATCCCGGCAGGACCGCCGTTTACGCACTGGTGCTCCTCTCGTCAGGTTCTAGCCTCCTGGCCACGACGGCATTGGTACACCGCGCAAGGTTGCTCCCCGGGGGCGAGGGAGGCGCGCTCGTCAGTCTCAGCCTCGCAAACGTCGCTCTCTGCTGGGCGCTCACCCACACCGCGTTCACGCTCCGTTACGCCCACCTCTACTACCGACGTGACGAGGAGGGTGTGGGTGGAGTTGAGTTTCCCGGCGGAGCCCAGCCAAGCTACTTCGACTTTGCCTATCTAGCCTTCACGATCGGCATGTGCTTTCAGGTCTCGGACACAACCGTGTCCAGCCCGCAAATCCGCCGCACCGTGCTGCTGCATGCCGTCTTGTCTTTCGTCTACAACACCGCGATCCTCGCTTTTGTCCTCAATCTGGTGTTCGGATTCGCCAGCTAGGCTCGTCTGAGCCTCGTCGTCCAGGTCTTCCTGCATCCGGGTCGTCGGCCAGGTCGCCCAGCATCCGGGCCAGGTCCATTTCCGCGTCTCGGGTCTGGAAGCCACGCTTCATCGCGGCTTGGATCCGGTTTTGGTTCTCGGGATCGCGCATGCCCTCGCCGAATCGATCGGAATCGCGTCGGAACTCGTCGGCCGGTGCAAGCGTGATCGCATTGACCCGTTCCTTGACCGCGACGTGTCCGGCAGCCGGAAACCCGGCGATCCGATGTGCGAGCGATCGGACGAAATCGCCCAGCGCGCTGGCGGGCAACGCCCGGTTGATCCAGCCGTATCGTTCAGCCAGTTCCGCGTCGTAGTCCTCCGCGCTCAACATCACCTCGAGCGCCCGCGCGCGGCCCATCAGGCGCTGTCGTTTGCCAAAACTCGATCAGGCGTCTCGCAACCCAGGGATGGCTCGACGGGCGATCGCCGATCATGGTCTTGTCAGAATGGACAGCGGCTCAACGTCATCGCCCTTGATGACCCGAGCCCAAGCGCGTTGCCAAGCGCCCGGCAGTCGAACCTGAATTGCGTTCTGCAAGTCTCGGTAGTGTGGCAACTCGGAGCGCTCGCAGAGGTCGTAGACGTGTGCAGTCGAGCAGCCGAGCAACTCGGAAACCTGGGTTACGTCGAGCGACGCCCGGCGACTCCCCGACCGGCGGGGTGGCACATGCTGGGCACATGAAGCTAAAGAATCCGCGTGAAGAATCGTGGAACCCGACTCGCGGGCGCCGTCGGAAGACCCGAATGAAATCGAAGGATGCAGACTCGGGGAGGGTAGGGGGGATTCGTGAACGCCGTCCTCTCTCGTTGCCAAGGCGAAGGTCGCCGGTTCGAACGGGCTCACCGAAACTTTGACCAGATCTTGTCCTAACTCGAGGGAACTCGCGGAGCCCCGCGCGGACTCCGGTGGAGTCTGCGCTTCCTGCAACTCCTCGGAACGACTGAAAACATGAGTGGCGACGCCCGTCTGCCGGTTGGGTAGAGCCGCCCTCATAACCCGAAGGTCGCAGGTTCAAGTCCTGCCCCCAATTCCCTCGGCCCCATCGGTAGTTAGACGGTGGGGCCATCGTCTTGTGCATCGTTCTGGGAACCCGAAGGTCGCCAGCGAGCCGCTGTGAGGTGGTACGCCGTGCTTCCGAACCGCCGGCGCCGCGAGACTCGTTCTCGGTTTAGAACCAGAAGCTCGTCGTGGACACGGCGCCCGACGGGTGGCTGGCAGCGTCGAGTGGTTAAGGCTGG
>Ga0137403_10007222_pt1 | contig 12566 bp, 14 predicted proteins | sample CZOMad2_1_16fung_FD_122057 | JGI IMG/M metagenome (GOLD analysis project Ga0137403, IMG submission 122057) | Vadose zone soil fungal communities from Angelo Coast Range Reserve, California, USA - CZOMad2_1_16fungal (Hybrid Assembly) | ecosystem: Environmental > Terrestrial > Soil > Vadose zone...
TTCCGCTGGCGTGGCGATGCGAACTTGCGATCCAAGAACGGCACAGGTTAGCAGCAGCGAGTTGGCGACATTGTTGCCGTCACCGACGTACGCTAGTGTGACGTTCTTCAAGGCGCCAAAACGTTCCTGGAGCGTCATGTAGTCCGCCAACGCCTGACAGGGGTGCTCGAGGCCGCTGAGCGCATTGATGACGGGGACGCTGGCGTGCTCGGCCATGCCCTCGATGGTGCTTTGATCGTAGGTGCGGAGGACAATGACGTCGATCCAGCGCTCGAGGTTGTGAGCAATGTCGCTAAGTTTTTCGCGAGCGTCGAGGCGGCCTTGCGTTTGATCAAAAAAGAACGAGACTCCGCCCATGCTGGCCATTCCAGCTTCGAAAGTTAGGCGCGTGCGGAGTGATGCTTTTTCAAAGAACATGACCAACTGCTTCCCGCTGAGCGCGTCGCAGAAATCCGCAGGCCGGGCCTTCATCAGGCCGGCGAGATGGAGCAGGCCCTCAGCTTCTCTGGGGCTGAGATCGCGCGTGGAGATGAGGTCCTTGGGCATGAATTTCGCCGGGACGGGTACAGCTTGCGGGTGATTGATCAGTTGTGTGTTCACTTTTGACTCCTCGATCTCCTTAGTGTGGATTGGCCTACCGATGCTGTCGAACGACTTGGTTCTGTCTTTAAATTGGAAGCGCCGGATACGGATTCGGTTGCAGCGAATGCGGCATCGAGCGCGTAAATGACTTGATCGACGTGTTTTTTCTCGATGATGAAGGGCGGCAGGAAACGAAGCACAGTTTCGTGTGTGCGGTTGATGAGAATGCCTTCCCGCAATAACTGCTGTGCGATGGCTTTCGCTTGAGCGGCGTCGTCCAGATTCAGGGCCAGCATGAGGCCGAGGCCGCGAGCTTCGCGAATGGAGCTGTGTTTCTTGGCTAGACCCTCGAGCTGCTTGCGGAAATATTTCCCAATCTCGCGTACATGGCCTAGGCGTGACTTGGTGACGCGCATGACCTCGAGAGCAACGGAACATGCGAGTGGGCCGCCGCCGAACGTAGTGCCGTGCATGCCGGGATGGATGACCGAGGCGGCTTCGTTGGTGAGGAGGATTGCGCCTAACGGAAGGCCTGCAGCCAACGGCTTGGCGACCGTTACGAGGTCTGGCTTGATGCCGTAATGCTGATACGCGAAGAAGCGCCCGGTGCGGCCGAGGCCGCATTGGATTTCGTCGAGGATCAAGAGCGCGCCGTGTTGCTGCGTGAGTTCGCGGGCGCGGGTTAGAAATTCCTTGCTGATCGGGCGAATGCCGCCTTCTCCTTGAATCGTCTCGATGCAGAGCGCGCAGACGGTGGGGTCAAATTGGCGCTCCAGATCTTCGATGTCGTTGAAGGCAACGAACGAGACGCTTGGAACGAGCGGCTCGAAGGGATCGCGGTATTTGGCTTGCCCCGTGGTCGAGAGGGAGCCGAAGGTGCGTCCGTGGAACGAGCCGTCGAGGGCGAGGAAACGGGACTTGCCGGTTTTCGCGGAACCATTTGTGCCTGCGGCCTTGGATTGGCCATAGGCGCGGGCGATCTTCAGCGCGCCTTCCCAGGCCTCAGTGCCGCTGTTGCAGAAGAAGGCGCGGTCTAGACCAGAGGCTTGCGTCAATACCTTGGCCAGTTGTGCCTGGTATTCGTGGTAGTAGAGGTTCGAGATATGGATCATGCGCTTGGACTGTCGCTGAATCGCTTTCAACACCGCCGGATGCGCATGGCCCAGCGAATTGACACCGATGCCACTGAGGAAATCGAGGTAACGTTTGCCTTTGTCGTCCCACAGGTGCACGCCCTTGCCGTGCGTGAACAGCACGGGGTGGCGGTCGTAGGTCTGGAGCAGAAGTGACGCTTCCGCTCTGGCTGTGGCAGCGAGGGTCATGCGACCAGGACCTCCGTGCCGTGCTCGACTTTCGCGAAATAGAACTCGGGCAACACTTCTACCTGCGATGCGGGGAGAATGCGGACGCGTCCTACGCCGCGTTGCAGGGCGCGGCGGCAGGCATCAAGCTTGGGCAACATGCCTCCGCTGATGACGGTGGAGCTGATGAGTTCGTCGATCTGCCTTGTGTTGAGCCACGGAATAACGCAGCCCTCGGCATTCTTCACCCCGGGGACGTCGGTGAGAAAGATCAAGGCGTTGGCCTTGCACGCAACGGCGCAAGCCGAAGCCATTTCGTCGGCGTTGACGTTGTAGTATTCGCCATCGGCGCCGAGCGTGACGGGGGCCATGACGGGGACGCCGCCCTCCGACCAGATGGCTTCGACCCAGCGCGGATCGGCGGAAGCGATTTCGCCCACGTAGCCGAGGTCGCGGCCATTCACGAATTTCTTCCGTGCGCGGAACGCTTTGCCGTCCCCTCCGCAGAGGCCGACCGCTGCAAGTCCGGCTGCGGCGATGGTGGCTACGAGTTTCTTGTTCACCATGCCGGCGAGGACCATGACGGCAACGTCGCGGGTTTCGGCGTCGGTGACGCGGAAACCATCGATGAATTCGGTCTTTCTGCCGAGACGCTCCATCATGCGCGTGAGCGTGGTGCCGCCGCCGTGGACTACGGCGACCTTGTGGCCATCTTCGACGAGATGTGCGACGGCAGTGGCACACTTTTTGCGCACAATGGGATCATCGAGAGCGACGCCACCGATTTTGACTACGACCTTCACAGCAGACCCTCCTCTTCCGCCCATCCGTACATCAGGTTCATGTTTTGTACCGCCTGCCCGGCTGCGCCTTTGAGCAGGTTGTCGAGGCAGGAGACGACGATCAAACGCTGCGTCGATTCGTCGAGACAGAAGCCGATGTCGCAATAGTTGGTATGCAGCGAGAACTGAATTTGCGGAAGTGCGGGCGCCGAGAACATCCGCACCCAGGGCTTACCTTTGTAGAAACCGGTAAAACATGATTCGATGTCCGCAGTTTTCGCAGGATGCGTTAAATGCACATACACTGTCGATAAAATTCCGCGCGGGATGGGGAGCAGATGTGGCGTGAAGGTCAGGTCTTCGGTGTGCAAGCCCAACTGCTCGACAATCTCGCCGACGTGGCGGTGACGGAAGGGCGCGTAGGCGGAAAGATTGTCGGCGACGGAAACGAAATGCGTTTTCGAGGTCGCTTCCTTCCCTGCTCCGCTCACGCCGGATTTGGAATCGGAGATGATGCCGCGCTCGCGGTCGATAAGTTCTGCTTGCAATAACGGTGCCAACGCGAGGATCACCGACGTGGCGTAGCAGCCGGGGTTCGCGACGAGCTTGGCTTTGCGGATGCAGTCGCTATGCAGCTCGGGAAGGCCGTAAACGGCTTTCTCGGTGAGCGCGGCGGCGCGCGCGGGATCGGCGTCGTGAAAGCCGTAAACTTCGCGATGCTCCGGCCGGCGCAGGCGCCATGCGCCGCTGAGATCGATCACGCCCAGGCCGCGAGCGAGGGCTTCGGGAACCAGAGCGCGCGAGGTTTCGTGCGGTGTGGCGAGGAACAAGAGTTCGACCCCGTTTTGCTCGAGCGTTTCCCAGGAAAACGGCTGCACAGGAAGCGAACCGTTCCCGGCGAGGCCGGGAAACATCGCGGCAAGGTCTTGCGTTCTGGTTTCAGCAGTCGCTTCTGCTTCGCGGCGAAACAGAACTGGCGTATCCACGCCCGGATGGCGCAGGAGCAGGCGCGCGAGTTCACAGCCGGAATAGCCGGTCGCTCCTGCGACCGCGACTTTGAGCCGGGAAGCCATTAGTTAAGCATCCCGCGGATGCGCTTGGCGAGAGTGTTTGCACTTTTCGTGTCAACGCAGACGATGAGGATAGTGTCGTCACCGCCAATGCTCCCGATTTGCTCGGGCCACTTTTGGGCGTCGAGGGCCGCAGCTACGGGTTGGGCACTGCCTACGGAGGTCTTCAGGACGAGCAGGTTTTGAGCTGCCTGGATATTAGTGACGAACTCGCGCACGAGCCGGGATACGGACGGGAGCGCGGGATCCGAAGATGCGCCATTCTGACGGATCGCGTAGCCGTTATCGGTCTTGACCAGACCCAGCTCGTGGATATCACGCGACAGAGTAGCCTGGCCCGCGTCGACTCCACGGTGGCGGAGGGCGCGTTGCAACTCCCACTGGCTGGCGACGCGCTGCTGCGTCACGAGCGAGAGAATGGCTTCCTGGCGGGCTGGTTTGGTCATGTGAATAGTTATCCAGTTGAATGAATCTTTATTCATTTATGGTGGGGCTTATGCATGGCTATGTCAAGTAGAAAGTGCGGCATGAATACCTTTTGGTTGTGCCCAATCCGCATGCGGTAGAGCTGGCCTTCAGGCCAGCGTTTCAAGCTCCTGAAAGTTGGGCTTCAGCGCCCGGGCTTAAAGCCCCGACTTCATGGAGCCGTAACGCGGCGCTGAAGCGCCGCTCTGCCGTGTTCTGGCTTCACCGCGAGAGTTTCTGCCCCGAGAGGGAGTGCGCGTTTGCGTGGACACAAAAAAGCCCGCCGCCAGTTTCGCTGGCGCGGGCTTTCCTGTCTGGTTCTGCTGCTACCTCTTTGGCTGGTGGAGGTGCATCAGGACGCTGGTATTACGCTGCGTCGTGCTCGTGTTCTTCCACCTTGTAGCCGGACTCAAAGAATTCCACCAGACGGTGGATCAATTTTTGCCGGCCGCCAATCATGTGCAGGCCGTCTTCGCGTTGATGCTCGTCCAACAATTTGGAGAGACTCTCTTCTAGTGCCATAACGTCACTCTCCCTTCTACCGTAACTTTACCGGGTGATGGTCGCGAGGGAAAACCGAAAAAACCGATGGATAGCATCGGAAAAACGCAGCCAACCTCGCTGGGCTACCTTGGTGGGCTACTTGGAGGCGGCAGCAAGCTGACGAACAGCGGCGATAAATGTAGTGGTGGCGCGGGTCAGGGTGCGGTCCCGGCGATAAGCCAGGCCTAGTTCGCGCCACAATTCCTCGTCCCTGTCGCGGCAGGGGATGAGTTTGACGCGACCGGCGAGCACCTGGTCGCGGGCGAAGCTGGCGCTGATGAGCGAGACGCCCATGCCGGCGGCGACAAAACTCTTGATCATGCCCACGCTGGGAAGTTCCATCTGGATCTGCAGCTGGTTCACATAGGGACGGAAGAGCTTGTCCATCAGGCGGCGCGTGTAGCCGGTTTTGGGCAGCAGGATAGGCTGCTTCGCGATTTCTTCAACTGAAACAACATCGTGCTTGGCCAGGGGATTTTGCGGATGGACCATCCACATGAGCTGGTCGCGGAAGATCGAATGGGTTTTCAGGCTCGGCGACTTGACCGGCAAAGTAACGATGCCGACGTCAATGGTACCGTTCTCAAGCTTTTCTACGATCTTGTAGCTGAAGTTGCGGTAGATGCTGAGCTGGACACCGGGATAAAGGCTACAGTACTTCGCGAATACGTCGGGGAGAACATAGAGGCATGTGGCTTCATTGGCGCCGATGACAAGTTTGCCGCGGGGAGCCGTGCCGTGGTCGGCGACAGCGAGGCGGGATTCGTCGCGCATTTGCAGCAGCCGCTCAGCGTAGGCGAAGAGCACGCGGCCAGCAGGGGTGAGAGAAACATCTTTGCCGGAACGGTCGAGGAGTCGGTCGCCGTATTCATGCTCAAGCTGGCGGATTTGTGCACTGACGGCCGACTGGGAACGAAAGACCTTCTGCCCGGCGCGCGAGAAGCTACCGAGCTTGGCGACTTCTAAGAAAGTCACTAGCTGATCAAAATCCATGGTCGGACGCGATTATAGCGTACTCGACTAAATGTCTCCGTACTTTATGGGCTTGGGTAGCTGAACCAAAGGCGCAGGCGCATCGGGAAGATGCAGGCCGCACTCGGTTTTGCCGAAATTCGACCAGCGGCCGGAGCGCGGGTCTTCTCCAGGCAACACTGCGCGCGTGCAATATGTGCAGCCGATGCTGGGATAGTTGCGATCGTGCAGCGCGTTATAAGGCACGTCGTGTTTGCGCACGTAGTCCCAGACTTGGTCGGAGGTCCAATCGACCATGGGATTAATCTTCACGATGTCCGCTTTAGGATCGAGCTCAACGCGCTTCGCTTTGGCGCGGGTGGAAGTTTGGTCGCGGCGAATAGCGGAAATCCAGGCGCGAAGGCCAGCCAGCTTGCGCTTTTGCGGTTCCACCTTTCGGATGGCGCAGCAGAGGTCGGGATTGTGTGCCCATAACGCTGCACCGTGTTCGGCCTCTTGTTCGTCCGGATTCAGTTTGGGGAACTCGCGCTCGATCTTGATTCCGTAACGCTTCTCGACCCGATCCATCAAGTCGTAGGTTTCGGGAAAGAGGAATTCGGTGTCGATGGTGAACAGGCGAAAGCCGGAATGTATGCGGGAGGCGTGATCGATGAGGACCATTCCTTCAACGCCAAAGGCGGAGGCCATGGCCACATCGTCGCCATAGGTATCGAATGCCCAGCGCAGGGTCTGATTCAGACTCCAGCTTTCCGCAACCGCCTGGATTTCCTCGAATTCCTTGGTTAATTCCAGCATTTCATTCTCCGCGCCGGGTCCGTTCCTGCGTTCCAAACTCTGCAGAAGCTAAATCTATAGATGTTCGTGCCTCTCCAAAAGACTCAGGCGTCCACCATGCGGCTTCGGACTCCAGCGTCGAGTGAGCGGCCATGCGCACCACTTCACCCACAAACAGAAGGGTTGGGGCGGGCAGTTGCGGTGCCGCGGCGAGTTCGCCCAGGGTGGTGCGGAACACTCGCTCCCATGTTGTGGCCACTTGCGAGACGATGGCGCAGGGTGTTTCGGTCGACAGGCCGGCGGCAATCAGGCGCGCGCTCATCGCGGAGTAGCCGTAACCCGGCATGTAGACCGCGTAGGTTGTCCTGGGGGAAAGGTGTTCAATCACGCCATCAGAACTTTGGCCTTGGGCGTGGTGGCCCGCTAGAAAAACGATGGAGGATGCCAGGTCGCGGTGCGTAACCGGAATTTGCGCGGCAGCCGCGGCGGCGAGAGCGGAGCTGATGCCCGGGACGATCTCGGCGGCAATGCCCGCTTCCCTGAGAGCTTCGATCTCTTCTCCGGCGCGACCGAAGATGAGAGGATCGCCGCCTTTCAGGCGTACTACATCTGAACCGAACGACGCTAGTTGGATCATCAGAGCGTTGATGTCGCTCTGTTTCCAGCTTTTGCGGCCGCAGCGCTTGCCTACGTTGTGCAATTGAGCCGTTTTCGGAATTAACTCCAGTACGCCGGGACCGACAAGGTCGTCGTGCAGGACGACCTCTGCGGAGCGCAGAAGGCGGGCGGCTTTGAGGGTAAGGAGTTCGGGGTCTCCCGGGCCGGCACCAACTATGTAGACCTTGCCCTTCATTCCGGCGTCTCCCGGAAAAGCCGCGCGGGCGAGGACGCCCGCGCCTCCATGAACTTCTTCCGGCGAGCCTCGAAGGCTCTTTGCGTCGCCAGGCGGTGCAATAAGCGACGGCGACGTTCGACGGGGAGATGTCCCGCCATCATGCGGCGGCGGACTTTGCCGAGGCGGTCGAGCCAGCCAGCGTACTCGGGAGAAATTCTCGCTTCGATGTCGTGGCGAAGTCTCTGGGCTAGAGCGGGGCTTTGGCCCGCGGTGGAAATGGCTACTTGCAAGTCCCCTCTGCGAACAAGGGAGCCATAGTAGAAGTCGCAGTGGTCCGGATCATCCACAGCGTTGCAGAGAATTCCGCGGCGTTTCGCTTCCTGAAAGACGACTTCGTTCACTTCGCGCTGCGAAGTTGCGGCTACGGCTAGGAAAGTTCCGTCCAAATCTTTGGGCTCGAAGGTTCGAGCCTCCCAGGTGATGACTCCCAGGCGCGCCCATTCCGCGATGGCTAGGCGAGCTTCTAAAGCGATGACTTTGACCCGGGCTCCGGCGACCAGCAGGCTGCGGATCTTGGGCTCGCCGATGGAGCCGGCGCCCACAACGAGGCATGCGCGGTCTTCCAGCTTGAGAAACATCGGAAACAAGCTCATAGCTCCAACTCCATTCCTGCCGAGCAAAACCGCCGAAACCTTACCCTCAGTGGCTAAAGCCGATTGTTCGTTGTCTTGTCAGTGCAGCGGTGAAGCGCTGCTCCACCCAAAAGCCGATGCTTAAAAAAGTTGCAGATCCCTCCCGTTGGTCGGGATGACAAGTCAAACTGGGAGGCGAGATTCCGAGTGTCCGTCCTCATATGCTGTCCGCCTATCCGTCCATTCCGTGAGGCACGCCGCCGGGTGACGGATCGCGCGGTTCCGCCGTGACTGCTTCTCCCGCCAGAAACTTACGCAGTTCGGTGTCGCTGTGACGTCCAAAAAACTGTCGCAGGTTGTCGTTGGCGCTGCGCTCGCCAAGATACTTTTGTAGCAAGCGCGAAATTGCCCCGGGAACCTCGGTCGCAAGACAGCGGTAGCCGACCGGCCGCGCGATCGACTGATGCAATCCCAACGCGCCGCCAACGCAGAAGTAGTAAGCGTCCTGCATCTTGCCGTCGACCTTGATCTTTTTGCCTTCGATGCCGATGTCGGCGATCCAATGCTGGCCGCAACTGTTAGGGCAGCCGGTTACGTGCAGTTTCAAATGCTGATCAAAGCCCGGAAAACGGTCGTCGAGTTCCTGCACCAGCCAGCGGGCGTAGCTTTTCGTTTCTGTGAGGGCAAGTTTGCAGAACTCCGATCCGCTGCATGCTATGGCCCCCCGCCAGAAAGGTGAACCGGCCACCTTCAAGCCAATGGCGTCGAGTTCCTTCACTAAAGGCTCGGCGTTCGCTTGTGGCACGTTCACAATGAGCAGGTTCTGCATGACGGTAGTCCGCAGTTCCCCGGCACCGAAGCGTTCGGCCAGATCGGCCGCACTATGCATCTGTTCGGGGGTCAGGCGGCCGCGCAGCACGGACGCACCTACGTAGAAGTAGCCATCTTGTTTCTGTTTCTGGATTCCCACGTGGTCGCGGAAGACGTCGTCAGGGGGAGCGGATTCCACGGCTGGATCGAGCTTGAATTGAATGCGGCTTTCCAGCTCTTTCAAGAACTGCTCCGCCGTCCAGCCTTGCTTGAGGAAAAGATACTTTAGACGCGCCCGATCACGACTCTCGCGAAGAGTAAGTGTGTCGCGGAAAATCTCCGCCACGCCCTTCATGACCGGAATCACCTGATTCCATTTCACGAATGCGTCGAGGGGGACGGCAAGATGCGGTTCGGTGGAAAGGCCGCCGGCTACGCGCAATGCAAACCCTACTTCGCTCTGGCCCTTGAGCGTTCGTTCCACCGCGCTCAGACCGATGTCGTTAATCTCCGGATAGGCGCACCACACACGGCACCCGGTCACACAAATCTTGAACTTGCGGGGCAGGTTGTAGAAGTCATTGTTACCAGCGAAGAACTGGGCCGTCTGCTGCACGAGCGGAGAGGCGTCGCAAATCTCCTCGGCATCGACACCGGCTAACGGGCAACCAGTCACGTTGCGGACTACGTCACCGCAGGCGCCGAGAGTGTTGAGGCCGACTTTCCACAATCGCTCCAAAATATCGGGTAGCGATTCGATGGTGATCCAATGCAGTTGGATATTTTGCCGGACGGTGATGTCAGCCACGCCCTGCGCGTATTTCTCGGCGATTTCCGCAATCGTGCGCAGTTGGTGGGCATGCAAAATGCCGTTGGGAATACGAATACGCAGCATGAAGAAAGGCACAGCCTTGCCTTCCCCGCCCTTGCCGCCCGTGACCCCGGCGCCATCGCCCTGCGTGTAGGCACCCCACCAGCGGAAATAAGTATTCAGCCACTCCGGAGGAATGGAGGCAAAGCCATCGCGGGCAAATTGCCGAATCTGCGGGAGCCCTTCCCACGGGTTCAACTCGAGTTTCAACCGCTCGGCGCGCTGCGCCTTGGTCTCTTTTACTACCGGTTCCGTCATAAGTGATTGAAAATGCTCACAAACAAAAAACCCACCGCCCTTCATTGGATTGGGCGGTGGGTCTCTAAGATGCCTTTTCTAATGGAAGAATTCGATCAGCCGCCCGCCCGCGTTCGGAGACAACACTCAGAACAACAACACATCGGCAACAGGCCCGCTGACAACATATAGAAATGGTAGAAGGGTCGCTGGGAAGTGTCAATCGCGGGCACGGAAGCCGCGATGCAAATTTCGGATGATTCCCATCAAAAACGCAAGTTCAAACTTCAGCGCCGGTAGCCGGCCACATGTGCTTGCAAGCCTGACACCTCCACGCATCCTGGTGCGCTTCGACAGGTTCGGCAACGCCCCGAGTATCTCGCATGGACTGCCATCCTTCAAAACTCACGTCCAGTGATCCGCACGTGGGACAACGAGGCTGCTGAAAGCTTCCAACTCCCTCGACTTCGAAGCTCTCCGGTATTGGTTGTTCGAGGATTGCCTCAGCGGCCTCGACCTCGGCCCGGGGCACCTGGAGACAGACCTGCACGACGTGACCGATGGTGTATTCGTCCTTGATAAAACACTCCACACCCGCAGACTCGAGGGTACTCTTCGCCAGCGACGCGTCTAGAAGTTCCTGAAACTTGCGGATCGTAACCAAATCTTCGGACCCGCCGCCCTCATCTTGTACCTGTTGTTCCACCTGCGGATCATTCATAAGAAATCTCGCCGCCTAACAACGCTGGCGACCCCGGAGGGAGTCGAACCCCCAACCCTCAGATCCGAAGTCTGATGCTCTATCCAGTTGAGCTACGGGGCCGCGCCAAGACACTGTACCACTTCCGTAGCGGAGGGTGAATCAGCCGGGAATGCCGGTCAGAAGTTTCGTTTCCGCCGGTCCCCTAAAGTGAGTGACCCGAGGTACTTTGACGTGCAGCCACGCACTTGAAACGATTGAGTTTTCAGGAGGATTCATGCGTAGCTGGCGCTTGGTTTTGTTGGGTCTTGCATTGCTGGCGAGTTCCGTTGCTCAGAAAGGCGGAGCCATCGACTCGGCGAAGTACTACGAGCGCGGCATGAATGCGTTGCTCGGCTCCGGGGTTAGTCACAATGACCAGACCGCGCTCCAATTGCTGAGAACGTCGGCTGAGCTGGGACATCTCCCAGCCCAAACTGTTCTGGGCTATTTTTACGATACTGGAACGATTGTTGCGCCCGAACCGGGGCAGGCTGCGGAATGGTATCGGAAAGCAGCGGATCAAGGAGACTCTCTGGGCGCGTGGCTGTTGGGGCGCCTGTACTACACGGGCTCCGGAGTCGGCCGCGATGTAAGCCGAGCGGAACCGTTGTTTCAAAACGCCGCTGGGCAGGGAGACGCGTTCGGCCAATACTTTTTGGGATTGGTAAAACTGGATCGCCAGGACTATGCGAAGGCCGCCGCGTCTTTTCGGCAAGCCGCGGAACAAGGCCTCCCTCAGGCGCAATATCAGCTGGGCGAGTTGCTCAAAGACGGAAAGGGTGTTGGGCAGAACAGGTTCGAGGCGTATGTCTGGCTGCTGGTTAGTTTGAACGGCGGCAATCAGGCAGCGTCGCCTGACGTCGCTTTTCTCGAAGGAGATCTCGGGTCAACTCAGGTGGAGAAGGCTAAGAGTCGCGCCCGCGAATTGGAGAGCACAGCGACCCGGTCGGTCGCGGCACATGGATGCACGGGCTGGCCTGGAGAATTCGATGCGGTGCCGGCCCCGCCGCCTCCCGATCTGCAGCGGTTCTGCCGGTAAAAGTGTTCTTGCTGGCGATTACAGTTCATCACGGAAGACCATCCAAACCAATAAAATCGCGATGATACTTCGAGTAAAGCCACGCGAGAGGATGAGGCCGACGAGGCTGGATCGCGTGCTGACCTGGTAGAAGAGACCGCCCGCGAGCCACAGAATGATGGTAGCAACTGCCAGTCGGGTTGCCCAGACGCGGATCGGGCTATCGGGCGTGTAATCCGTTGAAGCGCGTATCACGATCACCACCACCACGATGCCGAACACAATCAAGCTGGTGACGGTCGCAGTCAGCATGGTCACCAAGGCGAAACCTCATGCAGAATTAGTCGTGCTGGTCTACGGCGCCACCGAAATCCCCTCGGAAACGCATTTACCCCTGTATCAACGCCCGATCTTTTGGGCGGCTGTCGTGTGTGCCGTTTTTGTTCTTTTAAACGTCATTTTTTGGTAAATACGCAATGCACGGCGAACACGGCTCCCTATCGATTTGGTTTTTCATTGGCACTCTATTGACGGCTTACGGCGCGCTCATTCTAGGGGCCGGCTTGTACGAGCTCGTCTCACCCCCGGAGCATCCGGCTGTCGTCCTCGCGAACCTGCACACTGGCGTCTGGTGGGGTGCGTTTCTGCTTGCGGTCGGACTATTCTATTTCGTCCGCTTTTATCCTAAGAAGAAGTAATGTCATCTCAAGCCGAACCAACCACCGCCAAACCGTCCGCCAAGCTGGGCCTGATCGTCGGCAATCGCGGCTTCTTCCCCCATCACCTAGCGGCAACCGGCCGCGAAGACATGATTCGCATTCTCGAACAAGCTGGCGTCGAAGTCATCGCATTGACACCTGAAGAATCCAAATTCGGGGCCGTCGAAACATTTGAAGAAGCCAAGCGCTGCGCCGCGCTGTTCAAGCAGCACC
>Ga0137403_10007223_pt1 | contig 12566 bp, 11 predicted proteins | sample CZOMad2_1_16fung_FD_122057 | JGI IMG/M metagenome (GOLD analysis project Ga0137403, IMG submission 122057) | Vadose zone soil fungal communities from Angelo Coast Range Reserve, California, USA - CZOMad2_1_16fungal (Hybrid Assembly) | ecosystem: Environmental > Terrestrial > Soil > Vadose zone...
GCTAATGGGTGCCGCTTTTACTTCCGGTGGAGTCGGGGTCGTCGGGGTAGTTGTTGTGGTCGACATATGTATCTCCTCGAGCCTACGAACGTAAATTGTAGCAAACGCACACGGGGCGATTCAGACAAAATCTCTCGTGGGGCTAGTCTGGGCCAACGGCTGCCGAACCGCTCGCGTGGCAATTTTATGGAGCCAATCTGGGGCCAATAAGCGTTCCCCAGTGCGGTCATCCAGTACTGTTCCCACTGACTGGGAGGAACATCTGCTTGCACATCCGCCCAGCCAACCTTAGATATGCGGCCTGAAACGGAACGTCTGCAGTCGTCTCGACCGACACATTAGAGCTTTCTCCAGTTCGGTAAAAGTCGCATCCTGATTGCGCTTGATGAAAACCACCCTTTGCGAAAAAAACACTGGAGATCGACCCAAACAGCCCCGCCTCTCGCAAAACGAGGAAGTTCTGTTGCTTCCGGCTTGAATGGCGAAGATGTCGCGCAGTACAGCGATAAGTACAATGCAAGCACGAAAACGACGGCAGCCCAGGCAGCGCCAAACCATCCGGCGGTCCGGCACCCCTTTATCCGGATCCACCCCACTTTCCGTCAGCGGGAACTCAGTACACAGAAGCACAAGTGTTTTGGATCGCAAAACACGGAAGAACCGCGATCAAGCGTAAGTGTCAGAGGAAACACATGGTTGACACATTGAATCCGCAGCCGGCGTGACTTCGCCATTTCACCAGCAAATTCTCAGGCAGCGCAACACCTCATCTATATAAGGGGTTGTCAAGAACATCCGTTCCGGGTGTCGGCCCAAAGACCTGGAGACATTTCGCAAAGAGACAAAAGACGCAGCGTAGGACCGGTTGGGCCGGGACCAGGCTATCGCCGCCGAACGGAACGGCCCTCGCGGACCCTTCTCGGTTGGATCCGCTCGATTCTGATGAGAAACAAATTCTTCGTGTTGTTGTCGAGACGCCGAAAGGAAGCCGCAACAAATTCGCTTTCGATCCTGACCAACACCTTTTTCAGTTAAAGAAAGTATTACCAACGGGAATGGCATTTCCCTATGATTTCGGATTCGTGCCGTCAACCGAAGCGGAGGACGGTGACCCTATCGACGTGTTAGTCCTGATGGATGAACCGGCATTTCCCGGATGCGTACTCAAATGTCGGCCCATTGGAGTTATAGAAGGTGAGCAAAGCGACAAGAAAAAGAAGACGATACGGAACGACCGGATTTTAGCGATTCAAGAGGACGCACACGCTTGGTCGGACATAAAGACAATTGATGATCTAGGCGAACAGTTTTGTTGCGAATTGGAAGAGTTCTTTGTTAATTATCACCGGCTCTCGGGCAAGGAATATCGCGTACTAGGACGCAAAGGGCCTGCGGAGGCACGGAAGCTTGTGAAGTCAGGAATGAAATGAGCTGAAGCCATGAAAGAGATTCTATTGCGATTCTTAATTGGCGGTGCGGTGGTTTCCGCATTCGCGCTTTTAGGTGATTTGTTCAAACCCAAGAGCTTTGCTGGACTGTTTGGGGCTGCCCCTTCGGTCGCTCTTGCTACGCTTGGTCTGGCGGTTGCTACGGAAGGTGCACGGTACGCGGCAATCGAGGCTCGATCTATGGTAGTTGGTGCCATCGCGTTCTTCGTCCACGCTTCCTGTGTTAGTTGGCTGATGATGCGCTACAAATGGAAAGCCTTGCCCGTAACCACTTCATCCATTCTATTGTGGCTAGGGGTGGCATCTGGCCTTTGGTACGTCTGCCTGCGATAGGTAATCAGTGGAAATTCAGCTTCATTCCGAAGTTGTGGGCGAGACCAAGTGGTACGAATATGCCGTGCGGTTTTTATTCGGCGGCTTGATTACCGCACTGGCAGGAATTATCGCGAAGAAATTCGGCCCTGAAATTGGAGGATTGTTTCTTGCGTTCCCGGCTATTTTTCCGGCAAGCGCGACCTTAATCGAGAAGCATGAGAAACAGGAGAAGGAACGCCTCGGACTCAAGGGCACAAAACGTGCAGCAGATGCAGTAAGTGTGGATGCGGCAGGCGCGGCAATTGGAACCATCGGCTTGGCCTGTTTCGGATAGCTAGTTTGGAAAGCTATACCGAATCACACGACTTGGCTCGTTCTGTTGGGAGCCGCTCTCCTATGGATGGGGTTGTCCTTTCTGCTATGGCAAATCCGTAAACGATTTGCACTCCACAGAAGGCCCAATAAACGGGCACACGCTACTTCAAAACAGGCATCCGCGCCACCCCGCCAGATCGCGTCATAGCTGCCTTTAAACATTTCAGAACTGATATTCTAGGCGTAATCCGTGTTCCCTCAATTCCAATTGTCGGGCACGGACAAAATGGTACTGGACGGACAATCGTGCGTGTGGACGATTCTGGCAAGCCGCAGTTCTCAGACTTGCTGTTTCATCGTGGTGATCCGTGCTCCTTCGCTTTTGACCTCTTGATCCACAACGGGAAGGATTGTCCCATTATACCTTGATGTATGCAGACAATTTAGCGGGGTCCGGGATCGCGCTATTCCAGCATGCTTGCCAGTTGGACTTGGAGGGTATCGTCGCCAAGCACCAATCGGTCCTTATGTGATAGACCGCGAGAGTCAGCACTTAGTTCAAAATTCTCAACCGCGAACATTCACAAAGAGAAGGACCGGAAGAACTTTTTGAACGGGATCGACGCACCGAACCTGTTCCCGGCTGGCACACTTGCGCGGTTGCATGTGAAAAGTTGAGCGTATCGAATGCACAAAGGTGGTAAGCAGGCTGGCGAGCCGGCAGCAGGTGGACCCTAAGTGATCTGAACTGTCAACCCGATAAATAGATGCTTGATATGTAATTCGCTAGAAATATGCAGAATGCTCTGTTAGGGAGTTTGTGCCGCAATGCCAATGTACAAGTAAAAAACCAAGGACATGGTGATCGTTGTTTGGGGTAAGCCGTGACTAGCAAATCCGAACGGTCCACTTGTGGCGAAGCTGATTCAGAGGGTGCCTGGGCGCTGTGGGCCATGGAGTCGGCGGCACCGTAAAAACACGCTAATACTACTTACGCCGTATAAACACAAAGCGAATCCGGGCCTATCCAGCTTTGCGCTCTGGCTTCTGCGACGAGGCCCCAATTTCTGTCGGAGCGCTCTGTTTACGATTACGAGCCATCTCGTCCTGGAATTTCAAGAACCGAGGACTCAACGGTGATTGACTGGGTACTTCCCGGCCAGGGATCCCGATGGAAGTCGGTGCGTAGACATCAAGGTAAGAGCGTTCATATTCGTCGAATCGTTCCTCAGACGTAAAGATTTCTTCATTGAGAGCTGGAAAACGCTCAATTTGCTGTTTCGCGTAACTTGCCTCGAAATCCCCCTTCGCATTGGTTAGACTGCTGAAGTTGTTCTGGCGGCAAAAGGAAGCGACGACTTTGCAACCACCCCCCGGATTCTATGACTGCGTATTTGATCGATCCGGTCTCTCATCAAAAATGAGGTCATCGATCTTACCAAGCTGCTCTTCGTTGACACCATACACGGTGGATCCTCGAACATCATTCTTGATGCCTTCCGAAAATTGGTAATTTCGTAAGCTGATGCGCATATTTTCTCCTTGTGGCCACCAAAATCGTTGTTGATTTCTCATGGCCAGAGCAGAGTCCGCCGACCGAACGCGCGGGGTGACAATCCGCTGGCGTAGAATGTCTCAGCTGGATTTTTTTCTGGGTACCTTGGCGCCCTTCTTGCGGGCTTCTGATAGCCCGATGGCAATGGCCTGCTTTTGACTTTGCCGCCTTTGCGACCCTTGCCAGAGCGAAGCGTGCCACGCTTTCTGCGACGCATAGCGCTCTTTACGGTTTTGCCTGCAGCTTTGCCGTATTTACGGCGTCCGGACTTCCGCCTCGAGCTTTTCTTGGCTGCCATTTGGGTTTCTCCCGGCACATTAGAGGATTAACTATGCGAGCAGGTTGTGCGGAAACTCTTAGGAATCAAACAGCTTAAGCCCGGCTCTACATTGTCTCGGGTACTTTAGCGTGAGAGACAACTCAAGTTCAGTTTTCAACCTCTATGCCCAACGTGGAGGACCGTAGCTATGCGTATATTCAACCGCGTTTTAGTAGCGCTGCTCGTGATTATGACGACTTTCGGTTGCTCGAAGAACAACGCTCCAGCGGCTAAAGAGAACGTGGAACAAGCCCTAAAACAGAGTGGGTTCACCGCTGTCAATGTTGATGAAGATCGCGACAAAGGTGTGCTCACTTTGAAGGGAGACGTTAAGAGCGATGCGGAAAAGCAGCGGGCTGGCCAGGTGGCGCAATCAGCAGCTTCAGGCAAGGTCGTAGCAAACGAGTTAGGAGTCAGACCGGAAGGCATGGAATCGACGGCACAGAAAGTTCAATCGAATACCGATGACGCAATTGAAGATCACTTCAAAGCAGTTATCGCTGCTAATCACTGGGAGAACCAACACATCCGCTTCGACGCCAAAAATGGCGTGTTGACCCTTAAAGGGGACGTGGACACCGCCCCGCAACGCGTCAAGGTGGAAAAGGCCGCAGCGGCAATTCCTGGTGTACAGCAGGTTGTGAACGAGTTAACGGTAAAAGGGAAAGGTGTTGCAGCAAGGCCAATAATCTAGTTGAGCGAGAAGATGTCGGTCGAAGGGTCATGGATCGCTGTTGGTCTTGGCATCTCAGTACTTGCAGTTGAATACACTCCTTGGGATGCTTATTGCGTGACGATGAGATAACTTCTGATCCTAGTATCCGCCTTAGCGTCGTGGTGGGGTCCGGCATAATAATCAGGTTTGCGTGTCCCGTCTCATTGCAAGTCCTAGCCAGGTATTTAGTGAGCCAGTCCGATTTGGATTTGACCTCGCTAGCGTTAAGTTTAAGCGTGGGTGACCAAAGGTAGGAACGGCGCTTGGCAACTTGGGCACTTTACTTCCTGGAGGCGGGTGTACTTGCTGCCGCCTACGGCTTCTACTCTCACGTGCGGCGCTATAGCAAGAAAATTCATTGCTTTGTCCGCGTTAACAGTCTTCAAGCGCTAGCCCAGCAACATCTTAGATTGCGTGGTCGAATGGCATTGCGCGGAGCCATGGCCAGGCCGTGACCCACCTTCGCAAGATCGCCAGGCAATCGCATCGCGATCTCTCCACAGCCGCTTGCGGGAGCGCTGTTTTGGGCTTGCGCGATTCGAGCAATCCCCACCGACAGCAGCGCCAGAACGGTTAGGAGAATTGTGCGTAGTCTCATTCAACTCACATCGGCAAAACAAGTCGTAAACTTCAGAAACATGTCATCGCCGTCCATCTCAATGAGCCGTGGCGCTGGCGGCCGACGGCTGCGGTTGACGATCGAACACACCCGCGTCGATGGTCTGCCCGGTGCGGGAAATTACCTGGAAATATAGTTTGTCACCGTTGATTTCGACCAGCATGAAGCCTCGATCGCTATCGAATCCTTTTTGCATCTGGTCCGAAGACTTCAAATCTTTGCTCATGAGTTTGGCAGAGTTTCCCAGAACGAGGTAATAGATGTTGTCTTGCGGCTTGATTCTCTCGTAAACATGTTCGTGCCCCGAAAGAACTAGGTTAACCCCGTATCGTTTAAAGAGTGGGGCGAGTTGAGTCCGCAGGTCGAGATCTGGGCCATGGGAGCGCCCCTCGTTGTACAGCGGATGGTGGAAGTAGCAGATCTTCCATTTGGATTTTGTATTTTGCAGATTTTGATCAATCCAGCTTAGCTGGTTCGGATCCATATAAGTGCTATCAAGTGCGAAGAAAGCCACGTCACCTTTCTTGAAGACGTAGTATCGCTCTCCTCCCATATTAAAGGGTTTATAGAGTCGCTCATCATTGGGATCGTCGTGGTTGCCCAGCGCGGCATAGAACTTCACTCCCGCATCCAGCAACGGTTTATAGGGCAACTCGAATTTCTGCGTGAAATCTTTTGGATGATGGGATCCGTAAACGTTATCACCCAGCATGATGACGAAGTCGAAGCCCACCTTCTGGCGATAGGTTTCCATTTCCTGCGCCACTTGATACTGATCGCGGTCGCCGGTTCCGCTGTCGCCGATTATGGCAAAACGGATTGACTTTGATTCCAGTGGGAGCCTGATGTCTAGTCCGTTAGCGGGCGCAGGTTGTGGAGCGGAAGCGTTAGCGAGTGAAGAGGTTGACTGCGCTACCTGCGCGGCGTCTTGCGCAGCACAGCCTAGAAACTGCGCACAAGCAAGAGCTAAGAAAAGAACGCGCCGAAGCATGAAGTATTCTCCTGGCTCCTAAGACGAAGGGACTGCGCCCGGAATAAAGTCCACGATAATGTTGGTGGCAATGTCGTGCAGTGCCAAGTCGCGGCCTACGATGCGATACTCCAATTCTTTCTGCAGACGCGGAAGGTTCAGCAGCAACGTTGGCGGAACAGATTGGAACGGCACACCGTCCGGATATTTTTGGTTCACATGAAGGTCCATGCTGCGCAGGGGCTCAGCATGGCGGAGACTGGACCGGATATTGGCGCCCTGTTGCCCCGCCAGGGCAGCCGCGATGCGTTTGCGAAAATAGGTCGCGATTTCTGGAGTGAAAATGTCTCCTTGTTTGGCTTCGGCTCGCGCGGTCTGAGTCTTTTCCGCCATGGCGCTCTTGCTCTCAGCCAGCTTGACGGCTGAATTCGTCGGTTTAGGCGAAGAACCGGCTTCTTTCTTCCGAAGATCCAAATAGTTTGAAACCCGAGCGTAGAAGTCTTTTACGATTGCGGCGTCAGCTGGGCTGGCAGGGGAAACGGCGACCGGTGCAACCACGGATGTTTGGGACACTCCCACAACAATCGTAATTGCCAGGAATGCACAACACCAGCATCCGTTGCGCACTATATGCCAGATGAACATGTCATATCTCCTGTTTCTTTTAGATGCTACCGTGCTTCTTTTTCGGAGGCTTCGGCAGCATCTTGCACCGCCGCCCTGACCGCTTGCTTTGTTGCCACTTTGACCGTCTCTTTTACAGCTTCTTTCACCGCCTGCTTCACCTGTTTGTCACCAAGCCGCCCATTGGTTTTCTTCCGCAACTCGCGAACCACTTTTTTTACCAGCGGGGCGGCAGCCAAAGTTTTGGAAACGGCTTTGGCAACTTTTTTGGCTGTCTTAGCGACAGGCAGAGCCGCCTTTCGTGCATCTGATTTCGTCGGCTTCGATGCAGCCCAGTCTTCCTCGAATGTCCTTACCAGCGATGCAATGACCTTGCCATCGCGAAAGATCACGCCGATTTCCCGCCGCGCGTCCAACTCGAGCTGTCGCAGGCTCTGGCTACCAACGAAAGCCTGCTGACGGTCCCGCAGAATCACTCTCGTATGTAAGCGCATACGAGCCAGCTCGCGGGCAGGAATCCTGTCGCCGCTAACGTCTCCGATAATGCGGAGGTCCACTCCGTCGTCTTTTCGCTCGGCAAGAAGTCGAAGCATGGCTCGATCGCTGACCTTCGGATCATAAATAAGCAGTTCTTTCTTGGCCCCTTTGATCAGCGAAGCTATTTCTTTGCGTGCATTGAGCGGGCTGATCACAAACTTCGCACTGCCGGGGTTATAAACCTGGCGTTTGGTATCGGCTTTGAAAAGTTTGCCCGCTTCTTGCACCAGATTTGGATTGCGGGTAATCAGTCCGAAACTGCGGCTGTGGTCAATGTCCAAGTGAGTGAAGTTAAATGCCAAAACGTAAAGCTCCTTGTGATCCACAATCATCATCTTGCCGTGATATCGCACCAGATCCCCGGCCGTGCGCGCTACGGTGATTCCTTTTTCCAGAAAGTGCATTTCCAGTTTTCGCAGATGCTCTTCACCGCCGCGGTTTGTAAATGCGATCAGCGCGTGGACGAACACACCTCTCTCCACGGCTTCCACCAAAGCTTCTTCGATTTCGGATCGATCAAAGCGAAAGAGAACGATTTCGACGCTCTTCTTGGCCTTCTTTATGCCCTTGACCAAGCGGTCAATACCGTCCCCAGGCTGAATTAGTAGCTTCACTATGAGTTGGACTCCTTAAATTGTGCTCGGGTTGGATGCAAACCGAGCGGCTGGCGGTGGATGGGCCACCCTTATATTCCGTTTCAGTTGCCCCTATTATCCTGGCGGGCACTACGTAGTAAAGATCCTGGCATAACCTTGGGTTAGGATACTAGCGGGCCGCGATGCCGGGCCGAAACTGGCTTCCACTGGAGCTTATGAATGCGTCGACATGTCTCTTTGCCGCTCATTCTGGGGATTGCGGTAGCGGTTGCCCCGATTGATCTGCTTGCGAAGAAGAAAAAAAAAGATGAGTCATCCGATGCAAAGGGAACGGCGGTCCTGTGGCAAGATACTGGAGACATTCCATCGCACAACCTTTATTACGGTCCCGGTAGCAAGCAGGATATCCCGCAGCTTCCAGTGAAGTTTGTGGAGGAAGACACTGCCGGTGTCAGTCCTAAGTTCGACGTCCGCGATCAAGCTGGGAAAAAATGGAGAGCTAAGCTAGGGGAGGAAGCTCAACCGGAAATTGTTGCTACTCGCCTGCTCTGGGCCGTGGGCTACATCACAAATGAGAATTACCTTTTCCCCCACTTGATAGTAGAAGGCCTGCCCGCACATTTGCGCCGTGGGCAAAATTTCGTAGGCAAGGAGAGTGATGTCAGCCAGGTGCGCCTGCAAAGGCACGCGGGGGAAGGAAAGAAAGTCGGCAACTGGAGTTGGCGAAAGAGTCCTTTCAAAGGCACGCGCGAGTTCAATGGTCTTCGGATAATGATGGCGCTCATCAGCAATTGGGATTTGAAGGATGAGAACAATGCAATTTATGAGGATGAGCATAAACCCGGAACTAAACTGTACGAGGTCAGCGATCTGGGGACTTCGTTTGGCATGTCGGGCAAGAGTTATACGGACAGCCTTTCGAAAAACAACTTGCCTGCTTATCGCCGCTCCAAGTTCGTCTCCAAAGTGACAAACGACTATGTAGATTTCAACTTTCCCACTCATCCTCCTTTCTTTTACATTTTCAATTTACCGCTTTTCATTGGGAAGCTTCGCCTGCATTGGGTTGGCAAACATATCCCGCGTGCCGATGCCAAGTGGGTAGGCTCGCTTCTGGCTCAGCTCTCGCCCCAGCAGATTCGCGATGCATTTCGTGCGGCTGATTACTCCCCAGAGCAGGTGGAAGCTTACGCGAACGCCGTTGAAACTAGGATTGCCCAATTGGCCAAGCTCTGAGTCTAGCTTCTTAATTAGAGCCTCACCGGACGTCCACGCTTTCTTCCGTTTCAAATTGCAAATCATGCAGTTCGGCGTAAAGACCATCTTTTTGCATTAACTTTTCGTGATTGCCGCTCTCCACGATGACGCCGTCTTGAATGACGAAAATGTTGTCGGCGCGACGGATGGTGGATAAGCGATGCGCTATGACGATGACGGTTCTATTTTGCATGAGTTTGTCCAGCGCCTCGAAAACCAGTTTTTCCGAAGCTGCGTCCAAACCCGATGTCGGCTCGTCCAGGATGAGGATCGGCGTATTGCGGATTACCGCGCGCGCGATCGCGATTCGCTGGCGCTGACCACCCGACAGCGTCATTCCACGTTCGCCCAGAATAGTGTCATAGCCTTCAGGCAGCTTGTCGATAAACTCACTCGCGTTGGCAAGATCTGCCGCGCGGATGATCTCTTGGCGCGAAGCGTCCGGCTTGCCGTAGGCAATGTTCTGCCAGACAGGCGCATGAAACAACATCGTCTCCTGCAACACGAAGCTGATTTGCTGCCGAAGAGATTTTTGGCGGAATCGTTTGATATCGATTCCATCAATCCTCACGACCCCGGAAGTAGGGTCGTAGAAGCGCGCAATCAGGCTAATGACGCTGGTTTTGCCGGCCCCGGTCGGACCTACCAGCGCCGCCACCTGTCCCGTTTTGATGCTGAAGCTTACGTCCTTGAGGATGGGCGTATCCTCCGTATAAGAAAAGGAAACGTGATCGAACTCAATGTCCCCCTTGAAATGCGGAGTGCGGATGGCGCGACGGGAATCCTTAATCTCGTTGTCGGTTTCTACTACTTCGCGAATTCGCTCATAGCCGACAGCCGCCTTGGAATATGTATCCGTCATCTTGGAAAGTTCCTGCATTGGCTTGTACATCTTTCCGAGATACAGGATGAACACCACCATCTCTCCTGCTGAAAGGCTTCCACTCAAGACCAGCCGGGCCCCAAACCAAAGCACCAGGCACGTTCCCGTGGCGACGATCAGATTGACGATCGGGGTCAGTTTCGCCTTCAGCCCGCGTGCGCGCAGAGCTACTTCCACTCCCTCCAGACTTTCTTCTTCCAGTCGCTTTACTTCGTAGTCCTCGCGGGCGAACGCCTTGACCACGCGAATCGATGATAGAACCTCCTCCACGACGGAAGTAATTTCTCCCTCTTTCTTTCGCACTGCTCGTGATGCTTTCTTGATGCGACGGGTATAGCTGTAGACGATTCCGAACAATATTGGCGCTACCGACAGGGCGATCAGAGTGAATCGCCAGTTTAGATAAAACATCACTCCGACCATGCCCAGCATGGTGATGATGTTGATCAACACCCCCAACAGCCCTTGGGTAATAAAACTCTGGATGGCGTCAATGTCGCTGGTGACCCGGCTGATCAAATCGCCGGTACGCTTCTGATCATGGAAAGCAAGTGATAGTTTCTGGATGTGGGAGTAAAGGGTTCGGCGCAAATCATATGTCACCCACTGTCCCACGCTGGTGGTGAGGTATTTCTCGCCATAGGTGCATATGGCATCAAGAGCGGCAATTGCCACCACGGCTAAGCAGGCGAATTTCAGCATGGCCAGCTTGTCCGTGCCAACGAAGTTTTGGATATGCTGCATGATTGCGGCATGGCTCTGTTGCGAGCGTAAGACGTTGTCCAACACAAGTTTTAAAGGCCATGGTTCGAGCAGGTTCGCGGCGCCCTCGCCGGCCACGGCAAACAGTCCCAGGAGCAGCGATGGAATATGCGGCTTGAGCAGTTCGCGTATTGCCAGGCGTTTGCTCCGCCTTGAAGGGGCCTTGGTCTCCATCGTGGCCGGATTGTTGTTCCCGTTCCCCTCAATTGCGGGTGGGGCAAGCTGATGCATCGAATGAAACCCCCAAGCCAGATGCCGCTCCTATGAGGATGTAGGCCGTCAATGCCAAGTTGCTCAGCTCACAATGTGAGTAGCCGATTTTTGCCCAAACTCGAGAGATAAAACAGCAAACCTGAGTGAAATCGTGTCAACTAGAGGGAGTTGAAACTAGAGGCATGGCTCATGGTGAGGACCACGGTTTGCGCCAGGCGCTCGACGACGGCGACATCGCCTTCGTCGAAGGCGAAGGCTGAGGTGGAAAAAACCTCCAGCAATCCGATAATTTCGCGCTCGTACTGGATGGGTGCGGCAAGAATCGCTCGAATACCAAGCTGACGACATCGTTCGATGTCCACGCGGGGGTCGGTTTCTGAATCGTCGCAGCGCAGAGGCAGGCCGCCCCGCACGCACTCCCCGGAAAAGCCGGAGTTGACATCCAATCGCGAGCCCAGTGCCGGCGCGCTTGAGCCAACGCTGGCTCGGCACATCATGGAACCATGATGTGCCAGAGCAATGGCGGCACCTGTTCCGCGAGTGAGCGACCGGGCGCGCTCACTGATTAAACGCAGTGACGCATTCAAATCTGAACCCAGCGAATTGAACTCATATTGAACGGTGGTCGAGGTGGCCGGCGGATTAATGTTCTCAGACACATTTGTCTGCGGCTCAAGACTAAGGATGAGAGATTCCCGTGTCTCATTTCCCCGCGGGTTCGCTCCTGGTCCGGATGCGGCGAATTCGCCAATGCTTACCTTCGGAGCCTTCCGGCTGGGCGCGGCGTCATTGAGGGTGAGCCATTGCTGCAGCCGGAGTCGCGACTCCTCGGGCAATTCGGAGAACCGCACTCCCGCGCGACCTAGTGCGTCAGCCCAGGCGATGTAGCCCGTGGTCTCCAGATTGCCGACCGGTTCGGGCAAATTTAGATGAAGCTGGACTGGGTGATGGGCTTCAATCGGAGCTGCAGTCTGCATTGACATGCCTTGTTCACTCAGATCAAGGATCACGCCTCCGGTCACGCCATCGAAACTGGCGAAGGCAGGTGTGTGCACCTTGTGCCGCGCCCAGCGACGCCGGTCCGGAATCGTTTTAGGATTCAGGTCCACTGCTCACCCGATTTTTTAGCGATTTTGTCCAGTAAACAACCAATGATCGGGGCAAAATCGGGCGAGCGAAAGTGTATGAGCGGATTCCCCCGCCGAAGCTTGCCTTCTCGTAGCGCCGGCGTCCTGCCGGCTAACGGATTAGCACGCGGAACGCTGGCGCTACCTTGGCTTAAAAATTGCCTTTGTCATCTGCACGAAACCAGCTGAAAGCACCTACAGTAAACACTGTATTTCCGCCTTTCGGCGGATTTGCAACACTCTGTTGCTAAGTGTCACTCTTCCGTTTGCCTGGATAAAGCCATGCATTATTCAGCTCAGAAGGTGAATTA
>Ga0137403_10007224_pt1 | contig 12565 bp, 11 predicted proteins | sample CZOMad2_1_16fung_FD_122057 | JGI IMG/M metagenome (GOLD analysis project Ga0137403, IMG submission 122057) | Vadose zone soil fungal communities from Angelo Coast Range Reserve, California, USA - CZOMad2_1_16fungal (Hybrid Assembly) | ecosystem: Environmental > Terrestrial > Soil > Vadose zone...
CCCGGCAGCTGGAAGATGTTCTCGATGATGACGGTGGCGCTGAAGATCTGGGCGAACTGGATGCCGAAGATGGTCACCACGGGGATGATGGCGTTCTTGAGGCTGTGCTTGAGCACGACCACGCGCTCCCGGAGTCCCTTGGCCCAGGCCGTGCGGACGTAGTCCTGCCGCAGCACCTCGAGGAGCATCCCGCGGGTGAGCCGCATGATCCCCGCCGCCGACGCGATGCCGAGGATGATCGCCGGCAGAAGGAACTGGAGGAGGTACCCTGCCGGATCCTTCGACACTTCGACGAACCGCACGAGCGGAGTCCATCCCCACCAGATGGCGGGGAGCAGGATGACCACGATCGCCTGCACGAAGCCCGGAATGGACAAACCCAGGACGGCGGCGCTCCGCCCGAAGAAGTCGAGCACGCCGTCCTGGCGCACGGCCGACAGGATGCCGATGGGGATGCCGATCAGGATGGCCACGGCGATGGCCATGCCGCCCAGCGTGAGTGTCACCGGCAAGCGCCGGGCGAGCTCGCCCACGACCGGCCGTCGGGTCCACAGTGACTCCCCGAAGTCGCCCCGGGCGATCTTCCCGATCCAGGCCGCATACTGCACCGGGATCGGGCGGTCGAGCCCGAGCTTGGCCCGGAGATCATCCAAGTCCTTGCCGTAGGCTTTCTCCTCCAACATGAGCTGAACAACATCCCCGGGGATGAGGCGGGGCAGGACGAACACGATGAGCGATGCGATCAGGAGCGAGGGGATCGCGATGAGCAGGCGCTGCAGGACGTAGGTGCGCACGCGTGGGGCGGGGCCACGCCGCCACGCCTGCGGGCGGCGTGGCCCCGGCTCCTCTACTTGTCGATCCAGACAGCCATGAGCCGTCCGCCGAAGTCGAAGCCGTTGTTCGGCATGAAGTTTTTGACGTGCGAATCCCAGGCCGAGACGACCTTGACCGAGCCGTTCACGCCGAACAGGCCCTGCTCGGCCAGGTACCGCTGGATGTCGTAGACGATCTGCTTGCGCTTGGGCACGTCGAAGGTCCGGCGCTGCAGGTTGATCATGTCGGTCAGCTTGGGGTCGTTGACCCCGAGGACATTGAGCGGCTGGCCGGGCATGTAGGGGCGGTAGAAGTAGGCCTCGGGGTCGACCCAGGCCCCGCGGAGCCCCAGGTACATGTGATCGAACTTGCCGTAGATCGTGGTGGAGATGAACGCCCCGTACTCCTTCAGCTTCAGCTCGGCGTCGATCCCGGCTTCCTTCCAGTTCCTGATGGTGACCTGCACGGCGTCCATGAAGTCGGAGGTGTAGCCGCCGCTGGGTACCTCCACCTGCGTCTTGAACCCGTTCGGGTAGCCGGCCTCAGCCAGGAGGCGCTTGGCGTCAGCGGTCGAGTACTCGTAGAGCTTCCGCCCCTCAGGACCGAGCTGGTCGATGGGAATGGACCACTCGGCGGAGGCGGCGGGGACCGCGGGATTGGGGACCCAGTGACCCAGGGAGAACGCGTTGGACTCGAAGATCTCGCTCTGGCTGGTGGCGCGGGAGAGCGCGCGCCGGACCCGGACGTCGTTGAACGGCGGCTTGTCGATCTTGAAGCCGGTGGCCCCGCTCGTGAACCAGGGGTACTCGGCGGTCTGCAACCCCGGCTTCCGCTGCTTCGCCACCGCGAGGTCGAGCCGGCGCACCACCTGCTGGTACTCGGGGCCGAAGTCGGTCTTCCCGGCGAGCCAGGTGGCCAAGCGCGAGGATGAGTCCTTGTCGATGATCATGTCGACGGAGTCGGCGTACGGCAGTCCCGGCACGAAGTAGTTGGGGTTCCGCACGTAGAGAATCCTCACGTTCGGCTCCCAGCGCTCGAGCATCCACGGCCCGGTGCCCACGGCCGACTCGGCCTTCTTGAGGTCGCCGAACTTCTCGACGCACTCCTTCGCGATGATCCAAGTCGACGTCGAGGCCAGCATGTCGAGGAACCACGCGTTCGGCTCGTTCAGCGTGAACTTGACGGTGTACTTGTCGAGAGCCTCAACCTTCTCGACGGACGCCAGCACGGGCTTGTTCGGATTACCCGCGATGGTGAGGAACCGGTCGTAGGTGTACTTGACGTCGTCGGCCGTCAACTCGCGCCCGTTCACGGGCGATTTGGGATGCCAGCGGACGCCCTTCTTCAGCTTGAAGATGTACGTCGTGTCGTTGGGCTGGGTCCAGGACTCAGCGAGATCGGGCTCGATCGGGTAGGTCCCGGGCTTCACGGACGGGCCCGCCTTCACCTTCACCAGGCGACTGTAGACGAACGAGAGCGGGACCATCGTTACGAACGAGATGGTCTGTTGCGGGTCGAAGCCGGTCACGGGGTCGCTGATGACCGTGAGCCGTAGCGTCCCGCCCCGCTTCGGCGTCTGCGCACTGGCCGCCTCTGGGGCGAGGAGGCTGGTCCCGCCGACGAGGCCGGCGGCGACGACCGCGCCACTACCCTTGAGGACGTCACGGCGGGTGATGGAGCCTGGAGGGACTGGACGGTCCATGAGCGCACCTCCCCGGCGGCTGCGATACCGCCCATCGCTGACAGGACACGTTTGGTTCGCCTTGGAGAGGATGCCCCCCCGAAGATTGGCGCGATGGTGCTCCCGGCAGGGCCCCCTGTCAAGGCGGCAGATCTCCCCATACGGTCGGCCGCCGGCTCTCGGGCCCGAGGCGTCGAGGCTCCGGTTTGAGCTGTTCCACGCGCTCTGGCAGGATTGGCACGCGAGGGGGGAGCTTGGTCTGCGCGGCGCCGAAATCCGGCGCCGGGGACATCGTCACGTCATCTGACCGAGTTACCCAAAAACGTGAAACACGGGATTCGGACCGTAACCCTCGAACCGAAACGTCAGGCACTCGTCGCGCTATGCACCGAACGACCGCATTCAGCCGCGCGTGAAGCGCAGTGGCTGCAACGCGCGGTTAGCCGATTTCGCATTCACCGTGACTGATCTTGCTTTGCGTAGTCGACCGTAAGCCATCGCTCCGGCCGTATACGAACAAGCACGTTCCCGACGACGTCCCGCGTGCTTTCGACGTACCGGTCGCCCCGCTCGGCGCCGAGATAACGCCGCGCGAGGGGGCGCCGATCGCGCTCAAGATCTGCCGTTTCGATCGCGACGATCGGCCCCTCCACGCTCACGTACTTATACGGCGGCGTCTCCGTCTGCGCGCACAGACTGAATCGGCCCGCGCGCTCCAGCAGCTTTCCCTTTCGCGACCTCCGAGCAGTTATGATTCGGACCTCGCCTCCAGGCTCGTAGGAATACCAAACAGGAACCGTAAGCGGCCCATGATCATCGTCCGCAACGCTAATGACGCCCACGTGAACGTCGGCCAGAAACACCTCCCGTTCTTCCTTAGTCATCGTGAGCGACATCTTCGCCCCTCTCGGTCCGCAAGCCTCACCGGCTAATTACAGTTCGACCACGGGATAGGCTGATCTGCGTAACACAGCAAATACTGCGAACGCCTGCATCATATCCGGATCTGGGACCAGGTCCTTTTTGCGGGCTTCTCGACCTTTGGAATCACCAATTTGCGTGTACCACTTGTTCGGTTCGCGGGCAGAGGTAGGTTGTAACGTCGCGAAGCAGATCCTGACGCATATAGTCTTCAAGGCCGCCGGCAGGCTCATGGGCCGAACATGCGGCCCGCGGCACTCCTGCCGGCGGCCGGAACCCTATTCAAGACGTGGGTATAGACTATGGTCGTCGTCACGTCGCGGTGCCCCAGCAGCTCCTGGACCGTACGGGATATCGTGGCCGTCCTCGAGCAGGTGCGTCGCGAACGAGTGCCGCAAGGTGTGAGGGCGCGATCCAGGAGGCGAGGTTTCGGGGGTTCAGGAAGGCCGCTTGCCCGAATCGACAACGTAGCGAGCCCTTCGCCGCCGGCCGGCAGCATCGGATACTGGCCTAGCGCTTGCCTCTCGGATGGACATTTCCCGTGTCCGGGCCCCTGTGAGAGGGCAGCATAGGGGATCCGCGTGCGGCTGCGCAAGTCGCCAAGCGGATACGCCGGACGGCTTCCATCGGTCGAAGGTCGGACCGCGGCCAGGCTATCAAAGAGCTGGCAACCTGCGGGCCGTTATCGTTGGCATCAGGTCGCTATTTCGAAGCTGAACTCGAGCGGCCTGTTTGCCGGCAGGTGGTTGCGGGCCCGCGCAACAAGCGAAACCGAACTTCGGCCCAGGGTACAAAAATGACGTTACATTCCCTGCTAAATCCTGCTCCCCGGCGGCTGACGGACCATCGGGCTCATAACCCAAAGGCCGTCGGTTCAAATCCGACCCGTGATTTGAACTAACGGTGCCGGATGATTCGGCCTCTCGATGGAGGGGACTGAAAGTCGCGTTCCAATCCCGTGGTCTGGACGCCGACGGGTAGTGTAAGTGGCCTTACATGTCCGCTGGGGGCTTCGAGAGGCGCTCTAGGGCCTGAAGGCTGTACCCCGCACAGGGAAGCGGAGGTACTGGCCCACCAGGTGGCAAATCCCGTTGGGGCCACCACGGTGATTTCGTGGTGACTTTCGCCCCGAAATTTCATTCCCTTGGGGGCGGGGATGTGAATTCTCGCGTCGCGCCGGCCGGGGTAGGCCCCTCGCGAAATACGTGGTTTGAGTCATCGAAGTGCCAAGGAGGAGAGGGATGAAGGGAATCATTTTTGCGCGTCCCCCTCAAACCATGCGCAAGGAAGCCATGCAACGCGTCGACCTCGTCGAGGGAGAAGACGACACGCGGACGCAGGCCGGACCGCGTGGCGTAGGCCGTCGCCTCGGCACAGACGCCAAGTCTACGCGATCATCATCGCGACGAGGGTCAGGCCGGGGCCAATGGGCCCGCGGACTCTGGGTACCGGGAGGTCAGCGGGAGCGGGTCTTGCGGGCCTGCGCCCGCTTGAACGCATCAAGGGCGGCCTCGTGGTCGAGGTCGTTGGGCGCGCAGACGTTCTTGAGGGCTATCGAGATGCCCGTGCGCGTGTTCTTCATGCTGCGGTCCGGCTGAAGCACCCACTCCTGGACGGGGGTCGGTGCCGGCATCAGGATGCCCTCACGGACGGAGTCGGACATGCCCTTGAGCGCGGAGGGGACTTGCGGCTTCGTCAACTCGAACATCGTGGGCGGCGGGGCTGGCTTCTCGTCGTCCGCCGCCGTCGGCCCAGACATCCAGAGGCCGGCCAAGGCCACCAAAAGCCCGACCACGAGTACCCGCCCCCACTGGGGTCGATCCCGCACCGTGTGTGTCATGCCCTCCATCATCATAGCCGGATTTGCCAGGGTATCAACTTCTCGGGGCTAGCGGAGGCGAGAGCCTCAGGTCGCCGTGACCGCGAAGAGCCGCCAGTCGCCGGGCACACCCTTCAGAGCGTTCATGATCGCGCGCCCGTGCAACGCGTCTCGATCAAATCAACCTCGAAGCTGAGTATGTTTGGTATCGGTGGTTGCGGGCCCCCGATCTCAACCGGCGACCCGTGAGCTCTGCGCTCACGCCGCCCGAGCTACGCCTCGGATCTCGAAGGTTAAGCCTCGTGCCAACGACGGTGGTGGCCCCAACGGGATTCGAACCCGTGTTTCAGCCACGACCACGTTTTGCCATATCTTTCAACCGCTTCGACCTTACCACTCCCCGAAACATGCGACGCGACTTGGCATTCCCCGGCCGCCCTACCGTCCGCCGCCCGCCCCGCGCCGCGCCGCCTGCCGCTAAAGTTTCCTATGCGCCCCCGGAGGGGAGAGGGCAGGGCGAGGGGGGGGCGGAGTCAAGCCAGAGAACCTCACGACTCCTTGACACGGGGGCGCGTCGCGTTTAGGCTGCGTTCCGTTATGACAATCATTCCTGATAAGAGCCCGGTCGCGCGGAGGCGGGACGGGGCGTCGGCGGCCCTGCGCGGCGTCGGCCTCCGGCTGACCGGTCCGCGCCGGCTGGTGCTGGAGGTGGTCCGCGGGAGCGACGCTCATCCCACCGCCGAGGCCGTGCACCAGATGGTGCGGTGCCGGCTGCCGCGGGTGAGCCTCGGCACCGTGTATCGGAACCTGCGGCTCCTCGTCGCCCAGGGACTGGTCAAGGAGCTGCCCGGACCTCACACGCGCTTCGACTGCAACCTGAGCGAGCACCACCACTTCACCTGTCTGGCCTGCGGGCGCATCGCCGACGTGGCCGGGCCGCTCACCGAGCCCCACTCGCGCGCCCTGGTGAGCCGGGTCGCGTCGTCGGGCGAATTCAGCGTGACGCATCACCGAATCGAGTTCTACGGGCGCTGCGCCGCCTGCCGCAGGAAGGGCCGCAGGAAGGGCCGCGGGCGGGCCGCGCGCCGTCCGCCGCCGTAGCGCCGGGTCCCCGCAGCACCGCGTCGCTCACCCCCCAAACATCGTAAGGAGGATTCGAGAGGGCAGGAAAGAGCCTGAAGGGATCGAAGAGCCGCGACAACCTGAAGGAGGCCTTCGCGGGCGAGTCGCAGGCCAATCGCCGGTATCTCTACTTCGCGCGCGTCGCTGACATCGAGGGATTTCCCGACGTCGCCGGGCTGTTCAAAGACACCGCGCGTTAGCGTACGCGTCGTCCACCGAGCCCATGGACGGCCGGACGCCGGCCTCGCGACACCGCTTGCCGAAGGCGACTGCGGTGTACTGGCGGCCCTGGTCCGAGTGTTGGATGACGTAGGTGATGTCGGCGACCCACAGACCAAAGGAGAGAACAGATGGCAACCGAAGCAAAGTGCCCGTTCACGCACACGGCTGGCGGCGTCGTCTCGAACCGAGACTGGTGGCCCAATCAGCTGAACCTCAAGATGCTGCCCCTGTCCGATCCCATGGGCAAGGACTTCAACTACACCAAGGAGTTCAAGAGCCTCGACCTGGCGGCCGTGAAGAAGGATCTCGTGGCGCTGATGACCGACTCGCAGGACTGGTGGCCGGCGGACTTCGGCCACTACGGACCGCTGTTCATTCGCATGGCCTGGCACAGCGCCGGCACGTACCGCATCGGCGACGGCCGCGGCGGCGCCGGTGCCGGCCAACAGCGCTTCGCGCCCCTCAACAGCTGGCCCGACAACGGGAACCTCGACAAGGCGCGCAGACTGCTGTGGCCGATCAAGCAGAAGTATGGCCGGAAGCTCTCCTGGGCCGACCTCATGATCCTCGCGGGCAACGTCGCGCTGGAATCGATGGGGTTCAAGACCTTCGGGTTCGCCGGCGGGCGTCCGGACGTGTGGGAGCCGGACGAGGTCTACTGGGGCTCCGAGGACACGTGGCTGGGGGACAAGCGCTACTCCGGCGACCGGAATCTCGAGAGTCCGTTCGGCGCGGTTCAGATGGGGCTGATCTACGTCAACCCGCAAGGCCCGAACGGCAATCCGGATCCGATCGCGGCGGCCCGGGATATTCGCGAGACGTTCGCGCGCATGGCCATGAACGACGAAGAGACGGTGGCGCTCATCGCGGGTGGTCACACCTTTGGCAAGACCCACGGCGCCGGCCTTGAGTCGTATATGGGGCCTGAGCCCGAAGGGTGCAGCATCGAGGAGCAAGGCCTCGGCTGGCGGAGCACGTTCGGCACGGGCAAAGGCGGTGACGCGATCACCAGCGGCCTGGAAGTCACGTGGACCAGCACGCCCACGAAGTGGAGCAACGACTTCTTCAAGAACCTGTTCAGCTACGAGTGGGAGCTGACGAAGAGCCCGGCGGGTGCGCATCAGTGGAAACCGAGGGGGGGCGCCGGCGCCGGCACGATTCCGGATGCCCACGCCCCGGCGAAGCGTCACGCGCCGGCCATGCTGACCACGGACCTCTCCCTGCGGTTCGACCCTGCGTACGAAGAAATCTCGAGGCGCTTCTACCAGAATCCGGATCAGTTCGCCGACGCATTCGCGCGGGCGTGGTTCAAGCTGACGCACCGGGACATGGGTCCGCGCGCACGCTACCTCGGTCCGGAGGTTCCTGCCGAAGAGCTGATCTGGCAAGACCCCATCCCGGCGGTCAATCACAAGTTGATCGACGAACAGGACATCGCCTCCCTCAAGCGCAAGATCCTGGCGTCGGGGCTGTCTGTCTCGCGACTGGTTTCGACCGCCTGGGCGTCGGCGTCCACCTTCCGCGGCTCCGACAAGCGCGGCGGCGCGAACGGCGCGCGCATTCGCCTCGCGCCGCAGAAGACGTGGGAAGTCAACGAGCCCGCCCAGCTGGAGAAGGCGCTCAAGACGCTGGAGGGCATCCAGAGCGAGTTCAACGGCGCGCAGTCCGGCGGCAAGAAGGTCTCGCTCGCCGACCTGATCGTTCTGGGCGGTTGCGCGGGCGTCGAGCAGGCGGCGAAGAATGCCGGCCACACCGTGACGGTGCCCTTCGCGCCGGGACGCATGGATGCCTCGCCGGCGCAAACCGATGTGGACTCCTTTGCGGTCCTCGAGCCGATTGCCGATGGCTTCCGAAACTACCTCGGGGGCAAGTACCCCGTACCGGCTGAGGAGCTGCTGGTCGATCGGGCGCAATTGCTGACGCTGACCTCGCCCGAGGTGACGGTGCTCATCGGCGGCATGCGCGCCTTGAACACCAACGTCGGACAGACGAAGCACGGCGTCTTTACCAAGCGGCCGGAAGCGCTGACCAACGACTTCTTCGTGAACCTGCTCGACATGGGCACGGAGTGGAAGGCGGCATCGGACGCCAAGGACGTGTTCGAAGGGCGCGATCGCAAGACGGGCGCAGTCAAGTGGACCGGCACGCGTGTCGATCTCGTCTTCGGGTCGAATTCCCAGCTCCGGGCCCTGGCGGAGGTCTACGGAAGCTCGGATGCGCAGGCGAAGTTCGTCCAGGACTTCGTCGCGGCCTGGACGAAGGTGATGAACCTCGATCGCTACGACCTGGCGTGATCTAGCGATCAGGCTCGATCGAACTGAGGGGGGCTGCATCCGTTGGCGGCTGAATCAGCTTCCGCCTGTTCGGCGAATCGCGGCGGGGCCGCGGGGAGCCGGCGCGCCGCGGAGCAGCCCCTCTGTACTCAAGTCTTCATCGACGTCCGGCCAGTGGATGCCGAATCCCCCCCCGGCCAAACGCCAGTTAGCGCGCTGTTCAGGGGTCGCTGACAGGAGGCGCGGATACCACACCAGAGGCACGGAGATGGCGCGACCGTCCAGGAGATCGACGATCAGATCGTCCTCGGTAAACCGGACGCCCCTCACGCGCTCGCCCGGGCGACTCTCCGAAGTAGTCATTCCAAGCCTCCAGCATTCGCCCACACGGCCGCGGTGGCCATGAGGCAACGCTAGGCGGCGCGATCCCTACGCGTCAATGCGTCAGATCGTGGACACCTCTCCCACTTAGCCCGGCGCCTCACGTCGCAGCCGAGAACGCCAGCTCGTGCGCCTCCCGCTCGACCTTGCGATTGATCTGGGCGCCGGCGTCGAACGCGCCGTGGAGCACGCCCCAGCTCGCCATCCAGTCCCACGCCCAGCGGGCCTCGTCCTCCGGAATCGGGGTCGGCTCCCGGAGCTGGATGCGGCCCAGATTGAAGTCGTCGGGCGTCAGCGCCTGGACTGCGGGATCACCGGCGGCCCAGCCGTGCTTGAAGTACGACACGTATTTCCGCTTGTCGGCCGTGATGCGGCGGACGGCCTGGATGACGCCCCGCAGGAACGCGGCATAGAGCGCGGGATCGAGGTCGGGCCCCCCGACCCACGTGCCGTGGAAGAACGTGGTCGAGACCAGGCGGCAGCCGGCCTTCTCGGCCACGGTGATCCACGGCTCCTGCAGCACCGTCGCCTCGAACTCGCCGCGCAGCATGGCCGCCAGCCGCTCGCCCGGATGGATGACGGCCGCGCACGTCGTCACCGCTTCCCGCGGCACGGCGCCCTCGAGCATCTGAAGCCCGGCGTAGGCCGTGCCGTTGCCATAGTCCAGCCCCACCTTGCGGTTCGCCAGCTCCTGCGGCACGTAGACCTTCGAGTCGGGAGGAACGACCAGCGCAGCACAGACGATCATCGACCGGCGTCCGACCTGCAGCGCACCCACTCGGCTTTCCGCCACCCGGCGGTTATTGCCGCACTCTCACCCCTGGAACATCGTGGCTTCACCGCGTTCCTGAAGCCTGCCCTGATTCGTGACCGGGCTCGTCAACGTCCCTTCCGTGGTGGAGCGGATGTCGCGGGACTCGCGCGACAGCATCTGGAGATCGAGTCCCTCGGCGCTGAACAGGCCTTCCTCTATGGCCACCAGCACGTCGAGGCTGCTGAACGCGGATACCGGCTCGATCGTCATCTTCATCATCGTGGCGCCCTCCCACTCGACGAGATCGTTTCGCTGCCAGGACATCGCGTGCCCTCGCCAAGAGGATAGCGGCTTCCGGGCGAATCCGCCAGCACGAGTGCCTATTGGCATCCTTCGTGAGGCGGCCCGCGTCTGAACGGAGAGGTAGCCGCATCACGGGTCCTTCAAAATCGGTCCGGCTCGGGCATCCGAGCCGAGGAGTCAAGAACATGAGCAAGAAGCTGGCAGGAAAAGTAGCAGTCGTGACAGGAGCGTCCAAGGGGATAGGCGCGAGCATCGCGAAGGCGCTGGCCGGGGCAGGCGCATCGGTGGTCGTCAATTACTCGTCTAGCAAACAGGACGCCGATCGAGTGGTGACAGAAATCGCCGGCCAGGGAGGCAAGGCGATCGCGGTGCAAGGCGATATAGCGAAGCAAGAGCACATCCAACGCCTGTTCGCGGAAGTCAGGACGGCGTTCGGCCGGCTCGACATCCTGGTCAACAACGCCGGCGTCTATCAGTTCTGGCCACTCGAAGAGGTGACCGAAGATCACTTTCACAAGCAGTTCAACGTCAACGTCCTCGGTCTCCTGCTGACGACAAAAGAGGCCGTCAAGCACATGGGGCCCGAGGGCGGCAGCGTGATCAACATCGGCTCGAGCGCGAGCTCGATGCGGCCGCCGAACTCAACGGTGTACACGGCGTCGAAGGCCGCCGTCGACGCGATCACGGGCGTGCTGGCGAAGGAGCTTGGCCCCCGGAAGATTCGAGTGAACTCGATCAACCCGGGGATGATCGAGACAGAAGGTGTTCACACCGCCGGCCTCATCGGGAGCGACTTCCAGAAGATGGTCGAGACACAGGCCCCGCTCGGCCGCATGGGGCAGCCGGACGACATCTCGCCGACGGCGGTCTATCTCGCGTCGTCGGACTCGAAGTACATGACCGGGGAGACGCTGCTGGTGGCGGGAGGATTGAAGTAGCGTCGTCGCCTGGTAAGGACGGGCCGGTCAGCGCCCGGGCGTAACGACCAGCGCGTTCGGCACTCCCCATCCGGGCAGCGACAGCTCCAGTCCGGGCAGCTTCACGACGAGCTGTGTCGACGGACCCCCGTCGAGGTTGAGGGCATCGACGCATCCGAGCCCACCATTGTCGGGCGCATCGGCCAGGAAGCGCGCGAACGCTGTCGCCTCGGCCTTCGTCGACACGACCAGCATGACGACGCTTCCGTCGGCACACACGGCCGACCGCTCGGCGAACTGCGGCTTGAGCCGTGAGACCTTTCCGCCGACGACGAGACGGGGAATGCCCTGGACAACGAGGCGCGGCGCAAGATGGTCGGTCAGGTCGGCACCCAGCGTGATTCGCGCCTTCCTTCCCTCGACCACGAGGGCGCCCCAGTTCTGCCGTCTGCCACCGCCTATCGATCGTCCCTCGTCGACGGCGAGTCCCATGGCCCGGCCCTCGTTGTCGAAGAAGCTGGCGTTCATGGCGACGACAGCTGGATAAGGCGCGACAATCTGCGCCACCGTGCGTCGCGACGAGGCGCCCCCGGCCGGGACGAGGCGGATTTCCGCCGCGTCGAGATCGACCTTGAAGGCGTAGCCCGAAAACGGCTCGGCGTCTTCCGCGCGGCTTTTGAAGGTGGAGTGGGCTATGCCCGGGGCCACTGTCACAAACTTCAGCGGCTCACCTCTCGCCGACCTTACCCCTGCGCCGGTCACCGCCATGAGCACGGGCAGGACGCAAAGAACGAGAGCGAGTCGGCGCATCGCGGGCATCATCTTGCCCTCGGCGACGACGCTTCTCAAGGGCAGGGCTCCGCTGGCCTTCGGGCGTTTCACCCGATCGCCGGGTGCGAAATAGGAGCGGCCGTCGGCGCCAACGGCACGAAACCTCTCCGGGCGCGCAGTTTCGAGCCCTCCCCGAGCTCGGACCGGGTGGCACGCCGTTCGCAGCCTGGCGTCGTCAAGATGCGGATCTTATGTGCCTGGTGTTGCCGCGAAGGCCTGCCCGGCTACCTGGGTGAGCGCGAGCCGTTCGACAACCCCGAGCCGACGCACGGTATATGCGCCTACCACCAGGCCCAGTTCCTGGAGTCTCTGCCGTCGCGATCGTTTCCCGATGCCGAGCTGCTCGTCGTTGTGCACGAAAACAACACGGCGCTCTACGAGTACCTGAAGCAGTCGCTCGCGGCTATGATCCGGGTGAAGGTGATCCTAGACCGTCGGGTATCTGACCGTCGAGCGGCACCGGGCCAGGGATCGGCCGAGCGCCGCTACGTGAGAACGCGGCGGCTTCAGGAAGGTACGGTTTCGCCC